>Ga0154020_10003116_pt1 | contig 20050 bp, 12 predicted proteins | sample Klosneuvirus_201_FD_109709 | JGI IMG/M metagenome (GOLD analysis project Ga0154020, IMG submission 109709) | Active sludge microbial communities from wastewater, Klosterneuburg, Austria - Klosneuvirus_20160825_MG | ecosystem: Engineered > WWTP > Aerobic digester > Activated sludge | place... | reverse complement strand
CCTGGATTTTGAAGCATCAATTTCGGTAGTCGCGTCCACGGCCGGGATTCAGCCAGGACTGATCATCCTGCTGCCACAGCAAATCGATCCCAGAACAGGCCAGCCGTTGCAGACCATTATTAGAGGCAATACGCTCCGCGATATTGATGTGCTGAAGTCACTGTCCGTCAAGGCGACTCGACAGGCGATTGAAGCTCAATTCCGCACCGTGCGTGTGGAGTTGAATCAGGCCGACATAGACACAAAGGGTGCCATTGTCATCGGTCTCGCCTTATTACTTGACGCAGTTCCAGGCGAGCAATTTATTGAGATCCAAGACACCGAGTATGGTCTGGTGATTCCCCCGAGCGATGCAGTGATCGCGATGGCGGCCGCAGCGTTTGGTGCGACCAAATTGGAGACGTCCGCTGTTCGCAATTATCTTCCTCTGGACATCGAACTTGATTCGATTCTGCTGAACCGCCAGCCCACTATATTGCGGATGGCACCCGATCACGGAGAATCGATTGAGACACTGCGGCAACTGGGACTAAATACCGTTTGGGCACCGGACTTCCGACAGACTGACCGCGCGCGTGTCCTCCACGACGCAGGATTCGCGGTGCTCGCGACTCCGCCGCATCCTGAATTCGAACCAGGAGATTTTTCGAGGCTGCTGCAGTCATTGCCTCCCCTTGAACACCAGTGCCCCAGTATTTCCGGATGGTATCTCGGGACACGTGTTTCGCGGGATGATCTGCCGCACCTGCTCGCATGGTCACGGGAAGTCCGCAGTGGGGATCGAACATTCCAGCGACCTCAGTTTGCGGATTTGACCGAAGCCGAAGGTGCCGCCGCGCGCGAGATTGATCTGATTGGAATTGGACGGCATGTCGTCGGTCGCGCGGAGAGTTTTGGTGAACTTCGCAACATGCTTTTTCGCCGCCGTCGATCAGGCGGTCAACTGGCTTTTCCATGGACCTGGATTCAGATCGAACCGTCCTCGACACAGCAGGCATGGCGTTCCGCCATGCGACTGGAGCAACCGTTTATTGAGCCGGAACAGATTCAGCATCAAGTCTATGCCGCAATTTCGGCTGGCTGCAAAGGACTTGGTTTCTGGAAAACGTCGCCCTTGCTGCCGGATGATCCTCGTGACGAGGAAACTTCGATCGCCATCGAACTCGCATGTCTGGAAATTGAACTGTTGGAGCCGTTTCTGGCTCGAGGTCGTCTCGACGGACATCTGAGTCTGCAATTGGAATCCGAGTCCAGGGCGGCTGCTGCCGGGTTTGGACAAAAACGTCCTTCGGGAATTCAATCCGCGCTTGGCAGCGGGAAGATTTCGACCAGTGCCGGCACCGTGGGATCACCGTCGGGATCCGACGCGGCAGTGATCACGGCAGATCGAGCGATGCTGATCCTGCCCATGGTCTGGGATAATACGTCGCAGATGGTGCCGACACCGATGTTTGAACGCAGCATTGAATTAACCGTGGCCGCGACTGAAACGGCTTCCGCATGGCAGGTTTCCACGACGGGGATTCATTATTTCCCGCGTAACGAGACGGCTGGTGGACTGCGCGTGCGAATCGATAACTTCGATCGCTGCGCGGCCATCGTGGTCTCGTCTGACACAGAATTGATCCGCCGCCTTGAATCGCGTGTCCAGCGACTGGCTGAACGGGCCGCGACGCAATCGACAAGGCTGGCCAATCTCAAGTATTTGCGGGTTCTGCAAGTCGTGGAATCGCTGCGAGACGAACATGACGTCCCGGCTGAAACCGACGGATTGCTGCTCTCCGCCCGACAGGCAATCGATCGCGCCGAGCATGAAATTTCAGGTCGTGATTTCGGCGAGGCGGCAACCTACAGTCGGGATTGTCTCCGAATTTTGCGACAGATCCAGCTGGCCTGCTGGAACGATGCCATATCTGAACTCAATGACCCCGCAGAATCGCCTCATGCCGTTTCCTTCATGACTCTGCCGGAACACTGGAGGCTGATTCACTACGTCGACCGCCAAAGTAGTCGTTTGTCGGAAAACCTGCTGCCATCGGGAGATTTTGAAAACGTCCGACTGTTTTCTGAAGACGGCTGGCAGCGTGATGCGGTGCATAATTCTGTCTTCTACAGCACAGCGGATCTGGTACATGAATCAGTGAACAACAACTCGGTCCTGCAACTCAAAGCGTGGCAGACGCGCAGCGGTCCGACCCCGGAGATCACGCCGTTGTCCCTGAGCACACCGCCGATCCAGGTCGAAACTGGTGATGTCGTGCTGGTTCGCGGACGACTGCGAAAAAATCGCACAACTCCTGGCTCGTCGGCACACTCAGTCCTTGTGTTTGATTCCGAACTCGGGCCTGAGAGCGGACTTCGTCCCAAATTGACTCAGCAATGGCAGCAGTTTGAACTGATTCGCCCGATATCCGCCGCCTCAGAGTTTCGAGTTTCGTTTGCCCTGATCGGACAGGCCGAGGTTCAACTGGATGACCTTGAAATTCGCAGGATTCCCGCTGTCGAATCACGGCAAATTCTGCAGTTGTCGGGCGAAGACTCAGTGAAATAGGAAGTGTCACAAGTAACACGATTCACGCTGATTTTGGCTGTCGGGCCACTCTTCGCCGGAATCGACAGAGGCAGGCCAGACGTCCTGGTTTTGACACCGAAGCGTAGTCCATTTGGGGGAATTTGCAGCCGCGCTTGCTTCACACTCGCCAGCCGATATAACCCGGTGCTTCAGCAGGGAAAACGAGGTGCTTTGGCAGCGCACGCTGCCCTGTGATTTGCCAGCAAACTGTCTTGCAGAGCACTCTCGATCACAATTTTGATTCAAAGAGGTCACGGTCCAAATGCCTATCGCCACTCCACAACAGTATGCAAAAATGCTTGATGCCGCTCAGAAGGGCAATTACGCCTATCCAGCCATCAACGTCACCTCCATCATTACAATCAATGCCGCGTTGAAGGCGTTTTCAGATGCGAAGTCCGACGGCATCATTCAGTTTTCCACCGGGGCTGGTGAATTTGCATCGGGCCTGACTGTCAAAGACGCGGTGTTCGGGACGATTGTTCTGGCTGAAGCCGCTCATCGACTGGCGGAAAAACACAACGTGCTGATCGGTCTGCACACCGACCATTGCCAGCCGAAGAAAGTTGATACATTCCTGAAGCCACTTATCGCCGCCACGGCAGCGCGCCGCAAGGCTGGCCAGGGCAATCTGTGCAATTCACACATGTTTGACGGCTCTGAATTGCCGCTCGACAAGAACATGGCGACCAGCAAAGAACTGCTCAAACTGTGCGCGGAGAATGAGATTATTTTGGAAGTCGAAGCCGGTGTTGTCGGCGGAGAAGAAGACGGCATCGATCATTCGGAAGTCGCCAACGACAAACTTTACACGACACCGGAAGACATGGTCGCTGTGCATGAAGCGTTGCATGGACTGGGACGCTTCATGTTCGCCGCCACGTTCGGCAACGTTCACGGTCACTACAAACCAGGTGCCGTTAAATTGAAGCCCGAGATTCTGAAAGACGGACAGAAAGCTGTGATCGCGAAGTACGGTAAGGACGCAGCGTTTGACCTGGTGTTCCACGGTGGTTCCGGAACACCAGCGGCTCAGTTGCAGGAAACGCTCGAGTACGGCGTGATCAAGATGAACATCGACACCGACACTCAGTACGCCTTCACGCGGCCCGTCGTCGATTTCATGATGAAGCACTACGACGAAGTGATGATGATCGACGGCGAAATCGGGTCCAAGAAATCCTACGACCCACGCACCTGGCTGAAGCTCGCCGAAGCCGGCGTCGCGAATCGCATGATCCGCGCCTGCAACGAACTCAAGAGTTCCGGCAATACAATCTTTGGCAAAGTCTGATCAGATTTCGGGTCGCTGAATTCCGTCCGATGGAATTGAACTCCGGCCTTCCACGTTGATACCGTGACAGAAGCTGTAGGTTCTTTCTGCCGGAATGGATTTTCCAAATTGCCGCAAGGCGAACCGTGAGCGGGATGTCGCAAGGCGAAACAACAGGTGGTGCCGTGATCTCCGGCAGCATGATCTTAAGGTGGAAACTCATCTGGTCGCAGGTCGCAGCGGGGGCTGCGAAGTCCTTTCCGGCAGAAAGGACCGACTTCCACTCTCCCATATTGGTGTGAGCAGAGGGTCGGGAGTCTTTTTCGGACGGAAACATCAGCATAGAAGTCGATGTTTTCCATTGCAGTCAAGTGGTTCTGCGCGAAATGAAGTGCGCGAGTCAGAAATCGCGGATGTCATCGGGAAGTGTGGCAAACCACACAGGCCCACGAACTCTTGAAAGCCCATTGAAACACTGCGATTCGGCCCAACGGGCCACAACAGGTCAGCCTGGGGCAACGCCCCAGGTTTTTCGGCAGCAATGCGTATTGCCCTGAAAGGGCTACACAAAACCGTATTGTGGAACCCTTTCAGGGTTCTTGTTCGGATGGGACGTGAACCTGGGGCGGCGTTCATCTGCATTCGCGGATTCTCTTGCCCCAGGCTGATTTGTACGAGCCTTTCAGGCTCAGTCACAGCATCCATCAAATACTACTCGTTTGTGGTATGGGGCCGACCATGCACTTCATTTCGCGCAGAACCACTCTTCTGCCTGAACCCTGATGACGTAGATTTCTCCAGTATTCCTGCGAATCGTCAGGAGTCTTAAGACCCAGTTCGATGCTGACGCCCTGCCGCTCGCCCGTGCAAGGTCATTCACTTTCAGTCGCGTTCCACACCATGACTTCGCTGCCACCGTCTTGTGTTTTCGCGGCGGCGAGCAGGCGGCGACCGTCGGGGGAGAACCAAAGATTGCTGACTTCGCCTGTCAGGCCGGTGAGTTCGCAAAGTTGTTGACGTGTCGAAAGCTGCCAGAGTCGAATTTCACCGGCCCGGTCACCAGTCGCCATTGTCCTTCCGTCCCGTGAAACTGCGACACTGTTCACCGGGTTGCGGTGTCCGTGGAGAACTTCGTCGGTGCCTGTCTCTGGGTGCCAAAGGTTGACGGTCCCGTCCAGAAGACAGACTGAACAGGTTTTATCGCCGAGGACGGGCAGAGGTGAAACGGAACTAATCCAGTGTCGCTGGTGTCGGAATCGAGTCGAAACTTCTCGTCCTGTACGAAAATTAAAGCATGCGACGTCGTTACTTTGAGTCAAGATGACGGTGGATTGATCAGAAAATCCTGCGACGCGAACCGCCCCTGGGTCGTCAGCCGTCAGAGTTGTCGGCACACGAAACACCTCATGTTCAGATTCCAAATCCCAGACACCCGAGATACTGCCTCCGGATTCAGCAGTGCTTACACCTAGAAAACGCCCGTCACTCGATAGAATTGTTGACATTAGCGGTCGCTGGTACATGGGAAGTCGGCGTGTGATTGTCATCGACTTCACATCGATCTTCAGCAGCGATCCGACACTGTCCGTCGCCCACAAAGACTGACCGTCGGAGGCAAACGTCAGTCCGAAAATCGGCGCACCTTCAATGGTTAAAGTCGATGACTCCGGATGTCCATCGTGTGCCGAGTGCATGGTGAGCTGTTTCTGGTCTGCACTGATGATCGCGATTCGTTCCACAGCGGAATCGACAGCGATATCCTGAAATGCTGTTTGACTTTCGATGATCCGATGACGCGAAGTAACGATTTCGGCCCAGTTACGTAATCGCACGACCCCATTGATCTCACCAACCGCCAGATATCGACCGTCCGGCGAAATGTCAATCGACCAGTACTCGCCATTGTCCGTCCGCAAGATGCACTGCCGAGTTCTGCTGAGTACGTCCCACACCTCGACAGTTCCGTCGCCCGAACAAACAGCTACAAATTTTTCGTCGGGAGAAAATGTCACTCCGCGAACGGCATTGGGGTCTGCAGTCCGAAATGGGAATACGTCACCGCTCCAGTCTGACCATCGCCAGATTGCGGCAAGCCCGGGATTCGTACCACAGGCGACAAGCTCACCGCTCGCGGAGATTCGACCACAGCAGACACCGACCAGTGGTGTTGGAAGTACTGTGACTGTTTCTAAGCCAGGAAACGTTCTGACGCTGATCTCGCCTGCGTCGGTTACCAAAAGGGCAAGTCTTCGTCGTTCGTGTACATCCAGCAATCGCGTACGGTCAAGTACTCGAACATCCGAAACTGGATTCTGCTGCAGGTCACGAACCACGGTTCTGGCAGACTGTGGCGGCGACCATTTCATCTCTGAAGCAATCAGCGAGCGATTGTCGGACGCCAGAAAAATTTGCCCGAGCGGCAACCGAAAACCATCGATCCGATAGGCTTCCTTCCATGAATTGACATCCCAGGCACGAATCTGACAGTCTTCATCCGCTGTGAGAAGCAGCGTGCCATCTTGGCTGAAGAAGGCGAAGTTGACGTCATTGTGAAAGTCACTTATGGTGTGTGAGAGTTTCTGCGACGTCATGTCCCAGACATCCAGTCTGGCGGCTTCATTGCCCACACAAGAAACCAGCGTGCGACTGTCCGGTGAAAACCTCACGTCAAAATTATGTCCTTTGCCGTTGGAGAGTATGGCGGCATTGTCATCACAGATTCGTCTCAAATAACGCCATTCGAATCCAGTGACGTCCGTCAGCCTGGCGGTGCTGTTGTATTTTTGAAGACGTGATCGTGCTTCCTGCAAATCACCAAAAAGACAGGCTGCCCACGCAGCTTTCAGATCGTTGGCGTATGCAGATTCAAGCTCCGCCTGGTCGCGATCGGCGACGAGTTTCTGTTGCTGATCAGCCTGCGTTCGTTGCTGATCCAGTTGTGCGCGATGCGACATCAGTGACCAGCCGATCGCGATGGAAAGGCACGACATGCAGACAACGCCGATGGCCAGCATCGTCGTCAGAATCCGCGACTTACGACGACGAATGAATTTTTTGAGTCGATAGAGTTTCGAGCGTGGTCCCGCTTCCACGGGTTCGTGATTCAGGTATCGGCGAAGATCGGCCGCCAATGCGGCCACCGAGGCATAACGCCGGTCGCGGTCGTTTTCGACGGCCTTCATCGTGATCCAGTCGAGGTCGCCTTTCAACAAAGAGGCACGTGACGCAGACGGTGATTGCGGACGAGGCTGTGTCTGCTGTCTGGGCCCTGGCTGATCACTGACGGCGACATCGACGTTCGGCGGTGTACTCACCAACGAAGCGGCGATCGACGATTGGGAAAACCGACAACTTGGAATCTGCGGCGACTTTTCGCGAATCGTTCGCAGAATCTGCGTGAAGGACAATTCCTTCCATGGAATGTCGTTAAACGGGTTGACGTCTGTCAGCAGTTCATACAGCAGCACACCGAGTGCGTACACGTCGCAGCGAGCATCAAGTTCATAATCCCCCAATTCGGTCTGCTCCGGACTCATGTACGCGGGTGTACCCACGATGAATTGAAGTTGAGTTTTTTCCCCATCAATGCCAATAGGCCGGACAGATGCCGGAACAGCGCAAACCGGATCTGAGGTGTCGCCAGGCTCTCGGCTTGGCAAATCAGATGACAAGGCCGACGTTCCGGCAGCGTTCCGGTTTGCTCGGTCCGGCCTACTCACTGGCTCAGACGTCCGCACACTCGCTACACCGAAATCGATGACTTTCGTAATTCGTCGGCCGTCAAGTACTGTCACGACGACATTTCCCGGTTTCAAATCGCGGTGAAGTATTCCGTTCTGATGAGCATGGTGGACTGCTTCACAGACCGTGTCGAAAAGTCGCAGTCGCTCATTCAGTGGCACTGCATTCTGACGACAGAAGTCTGTGATCGAAGACCCAACCGCCAGTTCCATTACGAAGAACGGTCGACCGTTGCTGGTGGTGCCGGCATCCAGCAGCCTGGCGATCCCCGGATGATTCAACTGGGCCAGCGATTGCCGTTCTGCCTCAAATCTCGCCACCGTATCGCGTGAATCCAACCCGTGGCGAATGATCTTGAGCGCCACCTGGCGGCGAACAGGAGTCGTCTGTTGAGCCCGAAACACCAGCCCCATGCCACCAGCTCCGATTTGCTCAACGAGTTGGTACACGCCGATGACCAACCCCGCTTGTTCGGCGGAACCATACGCCACATCAATGGTCGCTGATGTTTCCACCGGAGATGCCAGAAAGTCGGCGTCTGTGACATACACATCCAGCAGCATTCGAACGCGCTGCTCCAGTTGCGCATTGGCTCCGCACGCTTCGCGCACGTATCGATCACGTTCGCCTGAATCTTCAATCAGCCGAGCGTTCCCGAAGATGGACTCTTCGTTGATTTCGCTTTGATCCATAAACTGTTCGAAGCTTGTCAGAACCTCAGTGATGTCGCTCATTCAATTCCCATCGAAATGTGAAACAGGCCGCATGGGAAAACAGCCCGGCATGGCGGTAGAACGGATTTCAACCGACATGTTTTTGCAAACCCTTTCTGACTCCGCACTCATTTTCATGGTTCCGCGACGTGCTTCGCAATCATTTCCAGGGCGTTTTCAAGAAAGATCGTGCCCGTTTTTTCACCGAGACTCGTTCGTGACACGTAGGAATAGCGTTCAAAGCTGTCGTAGTCGACTTCCGTAAGAATGTATCCGAAGGCGTCGTTCGTCAGGCCGAAGAGCAGATTGTGTTCGCCTTTCATTTTGCGTTTCAGGTAGAAGCCGATATTGGGTAATGCTTCGCCGGGGATGGTTAGGATTTGAGCGGATCCGAGCTGAATCAGATTCACTTGCGTCGAAACCCGGAAGTCCGCCGTGTGAGGATAGTTGAGTGGCGATCCGGCGACGATGGCTTTCATCATGGCTGTTTCGACGGGGAACTCAACACGCCGCACGTCACATGCAAGTGTCGGAGCCGACTCAACGGTTGCAGGTGTAATAATGCGTTCGGCCTCAGCAGCCATCAGATGACCGATCCGCAGACATTCATTCCATGAACGGAACTCGCCAGGCTGTGACGGATCTCGATTGTCAGCCGTCACCATGCCGCCCTGAGCGCCATTCATAAACATCGCCATACCGCCGAGTTTTTCTTCGAGTTGATCGCAGAGTGGACCGATGCAGTCCGGGCTGACGATTCCCGCTTCGCTTCCCAGAACTTCCGGATGAATCGCGTAGTTGACGAGCGTGCCGATCACGTTGCCGTCCGGCGCGAGAGTCTGAATCACGGCCATGCGACGGTCGTAAAGTTGCGGTGCGTAGTAGTTGTAGGCGATGCGTTCGGCTGCTTTGTTGCTGGCGATTTTCAGGACTGCCGGTTGCAGTTTATCAAGCGCTTCGTTGATCGCTTCAGCAGCTTTCTCACACACGGACTGCATATAGTTCAGATCGCCGGTTGATCCACCGGATGGCAGAGGAAATGCGTAGCAATCCGGCGCGCTGTGCGTGTGAGAAGCACCGATGAGGATGTTTTCTGCTGGCAGCCGAGGGACCAATTTTCGAACTCGATCGCCCAGCACCGACGGAAATCCAAGGACGTCAAGTCCAACAATGGCGACAGTGGTTTCACCGTCACTGAACACCATGGCGCGCGCGGTGAGTTCGCCTCGTTTCTCGGTCACCGCGTTCGGCTCGCCGATGCCGCCCGAAACCGGCAGGAACGGATCCGGCGTGATGATTCGCATGGCCGCGCCAGAGCGAAATCCGCCCGCTGTCGCCTCTGGTGTGAGCAGTAACAATGCAAGGAGCAGTCCTGTTACACGCAATGTCATTTTGATTACTTTCAGTTCTAAATTTTGGCGTTGCCTGCGCCGAGTTAGGATCCTGCCACTCAATGGGACTATACTTCACGCGGTCAGGGAAGAGGCTGTCAATCCTCGTTCCAGGGCTCCAGCCCTGGAACGCACTGCACCGGAGGCTCCTGCCTCCAGCGAGAATCCCGGGAGGCAGGAGCCTCGGAACAAGGGCAGCAAATCAGACCGCGTGAAGTATACAACGACAGTTCCGAGGGATTGCTGGGTGGTCGGGGTTGGAGAGCGCAGCTCGAAAACCCGGGGCTTCCTTCGCTCCGCTCAGTCCAGCACCCAGTCTTCATTAAACGCGGCATGTTTCATCGTCTTGCCTTCGTCGCAGAAGTAACTGTAGACGCAATGGATCATTCCGTCACGGGATTGAATGACGCATGGATAATGAAAAGACCCTTGAGGCTGATCTTCCAGATGGCGTGACAACTTCCATGACGCACCTTCATCTGTTGACAGGCTCACTGCGAGCTTGTTGCGTCCTGATGACGTATCATTGTGAATCAGAATCCAGTGACCGTTCTTCAGACAAACGCCATCGAGGCCGGAGCCGGGATTGATGAGTTCGCTGATTCCAACTGGTCCCCAGGAAATGCCATCGTCTGTCGATTCGGCAACGCGAACATGCCCGGTGAATCCGTTCTCTCGCATGTAGGCGACCAGCGTGCCATCATTGCGACGCAGGACGGTCGTTTGAATTGCCCCAAAGCCGAGCATCGGCTTTCCCGCGAACCATGTTGCTCCGCCGTCATCGCTGATGGCCATGATCGAAATCGAAAACGTGTCTGTGTACAACGGAAGCAGGATCCGTCCGGAGGGCAAAACTGTCGGCTTGCAGCGCGGTTGCCAGCCAAGCCGCTGATCGAGTTTTTGACTCAGCTTCGATTTGGCTTCGTCAATTTCTGCCTGTTGTTTTTCTGGCAGCGGGACAGGCAGAACGGCTAGCAACTGATCGAGTGTAATGCCATGCGGTTCTTCGTGAGCCGTATCCAAGTGCGCAGTTTTTGGGAGATCATCGCTTCCATTCCTGGCAATTCGTGTACAGAATCATCGGCGCGTTCGGTGTTTGGCTGGGCTTCTATTAACAATCAAGCTAACTTCAAATTGATATTCGTTTGTGTCGAAGGAGTTTTCTGCGAATGACATTTAATCGACTGATTGGTCGCGTTTCCGTTTCGCTGTTCATTGGAATGATCGCCGTTGGCGGCAATGCTGAAGACAAAGCGAATCCTTCAGGTGTCGAAGTTCGCACGCCAATCTTTGAGTACATGGATCGAGCAGAACCGGATTTCGCCTGGAAGTTGAACAACACACTCGAACTGGGAGCGAATAAGGTTCACCTCCTGGAACTGACGTCACAAAAGTGGCAGAACATCGTTTGGAAACACAGTCTCATTGTGTACGAGCCTGCAGAACTGGTTCATAAAGATCATATGCTCCTCTTCGTCACCGGCGGCGGCATTGACAGCGTCGGAAAGACACCCAAAATCGGTGATCTTGCGATGGGTATCGCGCTGGCGAATTTTTCAGGAGCCCGCATTGCCACGCTGCATCAGGTTCCAAATCAGCCGCTCATGGACGGAAAAAAAGAAGATGATCTGATCACTGAGACATGGCTGAAGTATCTGGAGACCGGCGATCCGACGTGGCCGCTGTTGTTTCCAATGGCCAAGAGCGCCGTCAAAGCAATGGATGCTCTGGAGCAGTTTTCCGAACAGCAGTTCAAGCAGCCGATCAAGGGCTTTGTGATCACGGGCGCTTCAAAACGGGGCTGGACAAGTTGGCTGACTTCGGTTGTTGACAAACGCATCATTGCGACCGCGCCGATCGTAATCGACACGCTCAACTTTCCAAAGCAAATGACCCATCAAAAGGAAGTCTGGGGCTTCTACAGTGAGCAGATCGAAGACTACACCCGCAAAGGTTTGGTTCATGATGATGGAATTCCACGCGATGGCCGCGAAGCAGAACTCTGGAAGATGATGGATCCATTTACGTATCGATCTCAATTGACGATGCCCAAGCTGCTTGTCGTGGGGGCGAATGATCGATACTGGTCGGTGGATGCGATGAGTCTGTACTGGGACGATCTGGTTGGAATCAAGCACATTCACCGCGCTCCGAACGGTGGGCATGGTCTGGATGCGGGAAAAGAAAACGCCCTGCGAACCATCGCCGTCTTTTTCCGTCTGGCCGCAGCCGGAAAGACGTTTCCTGAGTTCAGTTGGAAGCCGGAAGTTACCGAATCCGAAGTGGGATTGACCATGACACCGTCGGGCAGCCCGCAAGTTGTTCGACTCTGGGTCGCCCAATCTGATTCCAACGACTTTCGCGAATCCAAATGGATTTCCAGGGAACTGCTGGAGAAAGAGGGCAGTTTCAATGGTCACGCTGAAAAGACCGGCGAACAGCGCGTGGCCGTATTTGGCGAGGCGGAGTACGAATACGAGGGCGTGAACTATTTGCTCTCGACACTCGTGTTCTGGAAATAGCCGACTATCGCAAGAACGCCGCTGCGCATCTGCACGCGCGGAAATTCCTGCCATCGCGGATAGTGAAGTCCTCGGTTGAATTCGGCGAACTTCACCGCGAAACTTCGGCCCCGCTGACTATAACGAAGCGACGTCGCATTACATCATCCTTTGATCCGCCAACGAACCATGCAAAAACCGTTACCCTTTGATGCAGCTACAGTTCGCCGCATCGCTGAACAATATCCGACGCCGTTTTATTTGTATGACGAACACGGCATTCGGGACTCCGCTCGCAGACTCAACGCTGCCTTTGCATGGTGTCCAGGATTTCGCGAGTACTTTGCCGTCAAAGCACTGCCAAATCCGTACGTCCTGGAAGTCCTGAAAGACGAAGGACTTGGCGCAGACTGCTCCAGTCTGGCGGAACTGGAACTTGCGGATCGAGTCGGACTGACCGGCGAAGATCTGATGTTTACGTCCAATAACACGCAAGCCTATGAATATCAAAAGGCTTTCGACATGGGAGCGATCATCAACCTCGATGATCTGACTCATATTGAATTCCTGAAAGAACACGTTGGACTGCCGGAACTACTTTGCTTCCGCTACAACCCAGGCTCAGCGCGGGAAGGCAATGTGATTATCGGCAAACCGGAAGAAGCCAAGTACGGATTCACAGAGCCGCAGTTATTCGAAGGCTACAAGATTCTGCGCGACGCTGGAGTGAAGCGATTCGGATTGCACACGATGGTCGCTTCCAACGAACTGAATGGCGACTTCTTCGTCGAAACCGCAAGAATGGTGTTCGATCTGGCGGTTCGGATTCACAAGGAGCTTGGCGTTCGGATGGAGTTCGTCAACCTCGGTGGCGGTATCGGAATTCCCTATCGTCCGGAACAGAAGGCCGTGGATCTGCAGGCCGTCGGCCAGAATGTGAAGAAGCTCTACGACACGATGATTTCCGGCACGCTGGATCCGCTCAACGTGTTCATGGAGAACGGCCGCATGATCACCGGGCCGCATGGTTTCCTGGTGACGACTGCTATTCATCACAAGCACATTTATCGCGACTACGTCGGCGTCGATGCCTGCATGTCCAACTTGATGCGACCTGGAATGTACGGTGCCTACCATCACATTACGGTACTTGGCAAAGAGAACGCGCCGCATGATCGCGTCGTTGATGTCGTAGGTTCGCTGTGTGAGAACAACGATAAGTTTGCCATTAATCGCGAGTTGCCGGCCGTCGAACGCGGCGATTTGCTGGTGATTCACGACGCCGGGGCGCATGGTCATGCGATGGGGTTTCAATATAACGGCAAGCTGCGATGTGCTGAACTGCTCATGAGGCCGGATGGTTCCGTGAAGATGATTCGGCGAGCCGAAACCCACGCTGACTATTTTGCGACGCTGGATTTCAGCGGACTGGCGGCGTCAGCACGATAAAGTTACCAGTAGCCCGATTCGTCCCGAATCGGGCCCAGTATACTTCACGCGGTCCAGAGTGAGGTACTTTCAAAGGCGATGTTTTCCATGTCCCTTCTCCCCCTGGCAAGGGGGAGAAGGTGGCCGACAGGCCGGATGAGGGGGCTGACTTGGTGTTAATACGATGAACCAGAAAACACTTGATTCTTCCCCCTCACCCTAGCCCTCTCCCCCCGTGGAAAACGTGTCCAGTTGGAAAATCAATTGCGGGGGAGAGGGGACAAACGCAAGAAAATCCACAGCATCATTTCTGACCGCGTGAAGTATAAGTATTCGAAGAGTGCGAGTTCCCGACCTGAGCCAGGTCGGGCTGCAGTTCAGGACGTACAACAATGCCATTTATTGACCTCAACAGTATTCCATACATCGAGCCTGTTCCCGGTTGTCGCATGAGGACACCGCATGGACAGAACTTGATGCTGTCCTACCTTGAAATGGATGAAGGTGCTGAAGTTCCGCTGCACCATCATCCGCACGAACAAGGCGGCATTCTGCTGAAGGGCAAAGTTCGGCTGACGATTGGCGACGAGACGCGAATCGTTGAAGCTGGCTCGCTGTTCATCATTCCGCCCAACACGCCTCATCGGGCTGTCGCGGTTGATGGCCCGGCTGTCGTGCTGGATGTCTTTAGTCCAGTCCGCGAAGACTACGCCGAACTTGCCAACCGCTACATTCCGAAGTCGTCATGATCTGCCAGCGCGGCCAGCAACTTCAGGTCGTCCGCGTATTGTTTCATCGCGCGTTCGTACGATCCAAGTGTCTTGGTGAAGACAAGTTGATAGCGGTTCCCTTTCTTTTCAAGATGATGGGTGACGTCGCATTGATGGGTGTTGACGGTCCGGATGATCTCATTACGTTCGTACTCGGCGGCCAGGATTGTGAGGGTTTCAGTCTTGGGGTCCGCGAGGAAATTGTTGAGTTGTGTGTTGTACTTGCTGGACATGCCAAACATGCCGTAGGTGCCCTCAATTTTCGTCGGGCGAGTCCAGTCAGTGGGTTGCTGTGGTTGTTGCGATGTGGCGGCGATGAGTTCCGTGCGGACGGCTTCGGACCACTGAGCGAGAACGGGATGAACCTGCTTCAGTTTTTTCTGACTCCACGGGATCAGTTTCAACAAACATGGGACGTGCGTTGCTTCGCGGGTAAAACGTTTGGGCAGCGCGCGGAGTGATGCAATCAATTTTGTGGCCAGTTGATCCTGTCCGGTCGCCAGCAACGCCTGCAGCAACGCCTCCAGTGGTTTGGTGATCTCAGTAATCACACGGTCGCCAAGTCGATGATTCGTCGCGTCGCAGTAATGACCGCAGAAACGCCCCGTCGCTACTTCGCAAAGTCCAGCCAGAATTGTTTTCTCACCCACCAGCTTTGGATCGCAACACAAAGTGCTGAGCCACATCAGATCTCTCGCCGCCGGATGGTTGTCCCATTTGTTGAGCTGCGATTCGAGCATCGCTTTCAGGCGAGCAGCGATGGGTTCAATACCATGTTGACTGCAAATAGCTTTGAGGAATTTATCGATTGGAGTCGCTCTGTCCTTCAACATCGCGGCGAGCGTCACGTCATTCAAAGATTTGTCTTCAAACTGCGGTAACGTTTCGACAAACTCCCGCATCCACGGACTATCATCTTTGGGCTTACCATGGCGTCCGATGTGCGTCCGTCCGGGCCAGCGGCGAATGATCGCCCGCGCGAGGCGGAAACAATCACGCTTCGCTTCTTCGAGCCGCTTCTTCGGTGTCTTGTCCAGTTTCTGTCGCATTGAAAAATACATTGCCACGTTGTCATGTAAGTTCCCTTGCGCGATCACTTCATAGTGATTGTCCGCGTGCCACAGCACAACCGCCGAACGATGGTACCAGCGTTCAAGTGTGTTGCCGGCGTTGCCTGTGTAGCCTTCATACTCTTCGGACGTCGGCTTCCAGTCGTCCAGCGGAGTTCTTGATATGATGGATTCCGTTTTGAACGGAATCTTGCCGAAATCCTGAGGCTTGCCGGCGAAATTACGCCACTGGTTGCCATTGAGATCGTCTTCGTGTGATTCGCCAAGATCCAGTTTCGACACATCGATTTGCTCGGACGTCCAGCGTTCTCGACGACTCCATTGGCGTTCCACGGCATCCTGCAACAAGTGCCGCTCGACTTGCGCCAGATAGATGTGGCAATCCGCCAGACTGGCAGCGGCCTCAATCAGAGTCGCCATGTCGCGATCGGCTCCTTTGAACAATTCTGCTTTCAATCCCGCTTGGGTGTATTGATGCTCAAGGGCGAACACAAGGGGTCGCGAGGGCTCTTTGGCGACATATGCCGTAATCGATCTGGCCAGACGAGTTGCGACGTCCAGATCTACGGCGGCCTTTTTTGTGGTCGATGGTTTTTCAATGATCAGATTGTAGGCCAGGCACAACCGCCGACCGTGTGTCACCTTACGAACTTCGTGTTCGCAATCAGCGTAAAACGCGACATAATTTGGCGTTGAATTGGCCTTCGCATTCTCAAATGAAAAGGTTTCCCGACTGCTTTCGTGCTGAATTACCAACTCGCCACCTTCAAACGAAGTAGGCAGCATGACGATCAAACTACCAACCATCCGATTCTGTTTTTCGCTGTCGCGGTGCCGCTGAAAATGTCCGCCCCGCTCGTACAACAGCAACTTGTAAAGTTCAGCACGCAGCTGTTGATCGGCCAGCCCGAGGTCCGTTGCGACCTGAGACACAACTTCCGTGATTGCCTGCTTCCACGCCGCTGACAATGTGATCTGCGATGCATCAATTTCGAACGTCTTCCGCACCTTTGTATCAACCAGCGTTTGTGTTCCCTTGCCGAAGGGAGCGACTCGGGCGGCGGCGATGAGCGACTTTGCCTGTGTCGGCTTCAGAGGCAATTTGACTGGTCCCACACCGGCGATCTCAAGTCCCGGATTCATCAGCGGCAGCGTCCCGCCCACACAGAACATGTTTGACTGGCTGGCTTGTTCGATCGCCGTCGTTATCCATGCGAAGGAGTCCGATGGCTCTGTCATTTTCCATTCGTTCGTTTTTTTCTTTGCCATTTTCTTTACCATGTTGACCACTTCACGCTATGAATCATGATCGCCGACACGATATTCAAACAGACTGCAGGAACAATGGCCAGCGAACAAAAACGATCGTGGTTTAGCTTAAAGGATCAACTCTTCAATCGGAATCGAGTCCAGTATCTGGCGGACCGTTTTGTCACCGCGGATGGTCGATTTGATGCGTCTGGCTTTGTGAAGGCAACCATGAAGCGTTTGACGGAACTTGAATTGAAACAGCGGATTGTTCATATCGCTGAAACGCCGGCGGCTGTCGGGCAAGCAGGATCCGACGGAACTTCAATGGATGAGCAAACATGCGCTGCGGACTCTGGTGAAGCAGGGACATCGCGAAGCCCTGAAGTTTCTGGGCTTCGAGCCGAATCCTCGGATCGTGGTCTCCGAGTTCGCGATCCATTCGCCCAACATTAAACCCGGAGACGCGCTCAAGTTTTCGTTCACAGTCACTGCGAAGCAAGATGCGTCGCTGGTTGTCGATTATGTGGTTGATTTCGTGAAAGCGAACGGCACGCTGGCTCCGAAAGTCCACAAACTCAAACAGCTGAACCTGAAAGAGGGCGAATCCACGACCTTGCGAAAACGACACGTCCTGCGAGCCAACGCGACGACGTATACGCTGTATCCCGGCACCCACCATGTGACGCTGCAGATCAACGGGAAGTTGTTTGGGACACAGTCGTTTGATCTTATTGAGTCCTAGCTGGTTGCACTTCACTATGTCGCCTCACCCTATCCTTCTCTGAGCCCGCCGACTTAGTGAGCGGCAAGACGCTGGCCGCCGGTGACTTTTTGATGTTTGAAGAACACTGGAAAACACCGGCGGCCAGCGCCTTGCCGCTCACATGATTGCAACTTCGTGCGAATGAAAAGAAACGACTGAAACTCCAACTCGGCTGTCTTCGACAAGAATCTGGAATCACATGATGATCACTTTGCGTATGTTCCTGAATACTTTCCTCGCGAGCCTTTTCGCTTACCTAGCGATCGCGGAAGTTCAATTCCCGGTCGCTCGTGCTGAAGATTCGATTCGTCCGCCAGCCGTTCCACTCATCGCCTGTGATCCGTACTTCAGCGTCTGGTCGCAGTCTGACAACCTCTGGGAGACCAGCACGACGCACTGGACCGGAAAGCAACATCGGCTGGCGGCGCTTGTGCGTGTTGATGGGCAGGCTTACCGCCTGATGGGCAGTTCTCCCCAGACGCTGGACGCGATGAAACAGATTTCCGTTAAGGTTTTGCCAACGCGCACGATTTATCAGTTCCAGGGTGCTGATGTCGATGTGAAACTGACCTTCACCACGCCAGCCCTGCCTGACGACGTGATGATTCTCAGCCGCCCGACGACGTATGTGAACTGCGAAGTCACATCGGCCAGTGATCGAACACACAAGGTTGAGTTCTACTTTGACGCCGGTGGTGAACTTGCCACCAACATCCTCAACCAGCATGTGACCGGATCAATCGAAACGATGGCCAATGCGACGGCACTGAAGGTCGGTACGGTTTCCCAGGAAGTGCTTGGCAAAGCGGGCGATGATTTGCGGATCGACTGGGGATATCTCTATGTCGCAGCGGCCAGTGAGTTCAAACCAACCGCCACATTCGGAAATGCCGACTCGCTGCACAAAGCGTTCGGTGAACACGGATCAAAGGCGCTGACCCAACCATCGGTCAACTTCCCGGTCGAGGCCGGCAGCGTGGTCGCGGCCGTGGCCATGCCGGTTGGAGAAGTTGGCAGGCAGCCTGTTTCGCGATATGCGTTGATTGCAAAGGCACCTGGAGCCAGAAATACAATCTCGTCTGGGATCGGCTGCTCGGGCTGAATCTCTTCCCCGAAGAAGTTTACGAAACGGAAATGAAGTTCTATCGCAAGACGTAAAATCCGTTCGGACTTCCGCTCGACAACCGATCCGATTATACAAAACCTGACTGGATCCTGTGGACCGCGACGCTGACAAAGAATCGCGACGACTTCGATGCGCTTGTCACGCCGGTGCATCGCTTTCCGAATGCGACACCGGATCGTTCGCCGATGACGGATTGGTATTTCACATCGACGGCAAAGAAGCGGGGCTTCACCGCTCGGCCTGTGGTTGGCGGCGTCTTTCTGAAGCTGCTGTATGATCCCGCACTCTGGTCCAAATACGCTTCACGCGACGCGACGAAGGCGTCCAGCTGGGCTCCTATGCCACGGCCGCCGGAGACAGTGACGCTGGTTCCAACCAGCGAATAAGCAGCAACTGTTTATCGTTATGCCACTTCAAAGCCGGACGGCGATTGGTTCCATGCGGACTACTCCGACGCCGCGTGGAAAATGGGTCCGGGTGGACTGGGACGCACCGATGGTTCGATCAAAACACCATGGGACAGCAGCGACATCTGGGTACGGCGAACGGTTGAAATTTCCGGCCCGGTTCCGGATCGTGTGGCACTGAGAATTTGGCACGACGAAGACGCGCAGGTCTACATCAATGGCAAGCTCGTTTCGACTTTGGGCGGCTACACGACGGGCTACGAGGCTTATGAGATTCCCGCATCGTCGTTGAAACAAGGTGCGAATGTCGTCGCCATTCACTGCCATCAGACGACCGGCGGCCAGTTCATCGATTTTGGCTTCGACGCGATCGTTCCTGCGAGTTCCAAATCGTTGATATCTGATCCTGACGTGCCAAAATGAAAAAGGCCTGGGCCTAATCTGTATTGGCCTGCATGCTGAAATCAGCGCGAGCCGTCCGTCACGGGACACGAACCAGTTGCGAGCGCAAACACAGCGGGCTGCCGCAGTCCGTACGCAATCCAGACGACAAATCCCATGATGATCGGCATAAAAAACGGATCGCCAACACGGACATGGGTAGCCGTTGCACCGCGGAGATATGCCGTCAGCAGAATCGCGGCTACAATCCCACTGAGAACCCAACCTGCAATACGCAGCTTCTTCGAACCAGCCACTCGTGATCCCCTCAAAAGTTACGGCGACAGAAACGGACATACAAACTGTGCATAGTCCGGTCGTGCTTGTCGCTCAATGCATTGTCGTCTGAAAACGCGGCGTGGTTGTTTCGGCTCAGGTTTTGTCAGTCAAGTGATCGAGGACAGATCTGCCTACGTAGTCCGACCTGTCCCAGGTCGGATTCCTTTGGCGGAGTTACATATTTGGTAGACTAGCCCTTAGCCAAGTAACCTCCTATCGGGCTAAATGATAAGAAACACCCGGAATCCCTTGTGTGGATGGCGTATTGATGAATGTCAAAGTCATCAACAGCAATCATCACGGAGGGATTTCAAGTGAATCGTT
>Ga0154020_10003114_pt1 | contig 20054 bp, 14 predicted proteins | sample Klosneuvirus_201_FD_109709 | JGI IMG/M metagenome (GOLD analysis project Ga0154020, IMG submission 109709) | Active sludge microbial communities from wastewater, Klosterneuburg, Austria - Klosneuvirus_20160825_MG | ecosystem: Engineered > WWTP > Aerobic digester > Activated sludge | place... | reverse complement strand
GCTTCCGTCCGCCGGTCCACTTGTTGCGCCACGCCGTCCGGGCTCATGCATCCGGTGAGCATCAAAACCAGAGACCATCCCAGCCATATCCTGTTCATGTTTCCCTCCCCCTTTTGGATTGCTCCAGGATTGCAGACCTGTCTTTCTGTTCCATACGCAACCGTTTGCCATGCGGCAACGGGACGGACGCACCCGTGCCTGCGCCATGCGCAGGACGGCGTCGGCTCAAGGGGCTGCAGAATGCGGGGAAACGGTGCGGTGTCGTTCGACTTCACTCAAACGGGAAGAAGAAGAACTCCGCGCTGGAGAGGCTGCGCCGCGTGGCGCCGGTGGCGGTGGGATCCACGCCACCACTGAGCATGATGAGCCCCGAGGGGAACATGGCCGCGGCGTACCGCATGCGCGCGTCCACCATCATGGGCGGTGGCGCCGGAGCAAACGGCGGCGGGCCCGCGCCCATGTTGGCCTGGCGGCGCAGAAGTTCAGCGCTGATGGGCAGGCTGTCCGCCGCCTGCACGTCAAAGTCCCCACCGGCCACCATCACCATGTTGTTGCCGCCGGGCAGGTAGAACGCCTGGTGACCCCAACGGGACCGGTTGCCCGCGGGGCCGGTTTCCTTGCGTGCCCCGGCAATCTTGCCAAAGTCCACAATGGTGCTGCCGGATTGCACCATGCTGCAGGTGCCGTTGGTGGGAAGCGCCAGGCAGCCGCCGGTGATGAGGACACATTCGGCGTTCACCGGATGCTGCGGGATGAGGAACGTGCAGTCCTGGCTGTTGAGTGCCACCGCTGCGGCGTGCGTCACCGCGGCGGTGTCCAGGCTGTCGGTGACGGGCTTGATGAGGGTTGGCATGGACTGGCCGCGGAACACCTCCACCTCACGCACCGGCGCCACGCCATCATCACCACCGGCAATGACCACAATTTCACCTTCCAATGCGGTTGCCGTGTGGAATGCGCGCGGCTTGTCCAGCAGTCCATTGCGCAGGGTCTGAACGGTCTTGGTGGTGGTATCAAAGATGTCCACCGCGCCAACGCGGGGTTGCCCGTCGGTGCAGGTCTCGGTCACCGCGGGACAGTCGCCAGCTTTGATGCGGTCATCCGTGAGGGTGCCCTTGCAGCCGCAGCCGCCGGACATCACCACCAGCGAGCCGGAGCGGGTGAGCGTGGCCTGGTGGTTGAACCGTTTGATCTGGAAGCCCTGGGCCGCGGCCAGCTGGGTGATGGACCAGTCAGACGGGTTGAGCACAAAACTCACCGCGCGCGGGGAGACGCGGTCCCCGGTGCCTTCCGGACCAATGCCGCCCCACACCAGGATGGTGCCGTCGGGCAGTTCGGTGGCGGTGTGGTAGGCGCGCTGCATGAGCGGCACAAACTGGCTGGGGATTTCCGGCACGCTGAACGTGCCAGTCACCGGGTCATATTCCTCCACGGTGCGCTCCCGCGGGACAAACGCCTCGGCGCCGTCCTGGGCGTAGGCAAAACCGCCAATGAGGATGACGGTGCCGGTGGACCGGGAGAACGTGGCGGTGTGCGCGTGACGTCCCTGGCCCAGCCCGCTGCAGGTGTTGTTGGAGACATCCGTGGTGGAGGCAAAGCTGTTCACGCGCCCCATGGGGACGGAGACGGTGGCGTTGTTGCCTTCCGGGTAGCTGCGCGCGGCGGGGAAGCGGTTGGCGTCACTGTATTTCTTGAGGTCCAACGGTCCCACCGCGCCCACGGCGGAGGGAACCCCGTCCACCGCGCCGGGGTCTTCACCGGGAAACCCGCTGATGAAGACGTTCATCCCGTCGGCCACCGTGAGGTTTTGCAGCTTGGCGCTTCCGCCGGACTTCTTGGCGGTCACACTTTCGGTGGCGCCGTCCTCGTCCACGGTCTTGATTTGCATGAGGCCCACGCCGTCCAGCGCGTTGCCCTGGTCACACGGCAACACCGCCTTCACCTTCACGGTCAACGTGGGACGCAACATGTCACAGCCGGCGGAACCGGCCAGCAACATCACTCCAAGCGTCAGGCTGCTCTTGCGCATGGTTGTTTCACTCCAGAAAAACAGGTGCGGCAATTCAAGAAAGGGAAACGCAACCCAACGTCGTCACTTGGGCCACTCGGCTTCCACGGTGGCGGCCTGCGGCGGCGCCAGGAGGACGTACGCGGCCACGCCACCGGCGGTCCCACCACCGGCCAAGAGCGCCAACGCCAGCACCCCCGCTCCCACGGCCACGGCCACAATGGGCACAATGAACAGCGGGTTGAGATAGAACGGCGTGGTGGGCTTGTACTCATCCCCGCGGGATGCGGCGGTACGGCCGTCACCCAACGTGGCGCGTGGCTTCTTCTTCTTGCCGGACCCGTCATCATCCCCGCCAATGGCGCGCGAGCCACCCTCACCGCCCTCACCGCCGTCGTCATTGACCCGGTTGCGGCCATCGCCGGCCTGCGCAGCGTCCTTGCTGCCCTTGGCATCCGGCATGGCCGGGCCCACGTCCACCTCGGTGGTGCCGCCACCGCTGCCCTCGGCTTCGGCCAGGCCGCGCACCACCGTCTGGCTGCTGCCCTTGGGCACCGTGTCCCCAAACGTCTTGACGCGCGCGCCCACTTCCTCCACCAACTTGAAGCTCTCCACGCTGGCGGAAAGCAGGTCCAGGTCAAACTCCAGGTCCACCAGGCGGCCGGCCTTGCCGTCCTTCACCGCCACCATGAACGTGGCCACGGTGATGCCACGTTCACCCTTGGTGACGCCGCCAAACAGCACATATTCGGCGCCCTGCGCCTTGCCCACGGCGGCGGCGGCGGCAAACGCATCATCATCCACGCGGTTGGCGGTGACGGCGTTGGCCACCGGGCCCAGGCCACCACCGGCGGGGCCACTGCCCCCCAGGTTGGCGGTCACTTCATTGGCGTCATCCTTGGCTTCCACGCGCGCACCAAACGCGCCCGCGCCTTCCTTGACCACGCGAACGTAGTGGAACCCCGGCACCACATTGGTGAGCAGCAGCGGGGTGGCGCCCACGCTCTTGCCGTTGAAGAACACCTCGGCGCCGGGGACGGTGGCGTCCACGCGCATCTTCACGCGCGGCGCGCGCAGCGCCTTGCGCCACTGCTGGTCATAGACGCGCAGGAACAACGGCCAGAACTCCTTGGGGTCCGGCTTGAGTTCCGGGTCCAGGCGCGCGGCCGCGGCCATCTCGGCCATGGACTCATCCTCCATGCCGCGCTTCCAGTACGCCACGGCCAGGTTGAGGTGCGCCTGGGTCACCGGCCCCACGTCGGTGACGGCGGCGGCGGCGGCGTCAAACTGCTTGAGGGCTTCGGTGAGCGTCTTGATGGCGGGGTCAAACTTGAGCTTCTTGACCTGTTTGTCACCGGCCTGGGACAGCGTGAGCGCCTTGTCCAACGCAGTCTTGGCGGCGGCTTCCGCTTTTTCGGTCTCGGCGGTGGGCTTGGCCTCGCCGTCACCTTCGCTTGCGGCATCCGTGGTGCCGGCCACCATGGTGACGGCGTCCGAGCCGCCCAGTTCATTGGTGAGCACCGTGGTGACCTGCGTGCAGAGCTCCGGGCTGGCCTGGCGGGACACCGGCTGGTACGGGAGCAACAACACCTTGGGGCCCTCGGCGCGCGCGGGCGCGGCCATCAGGGAGGAGCCGGCCATCAACAACGCCAGCGGGAAGGAACGGGTGTGACGCATGGGCGGTGGTCGCCTCCGCGGCCAGGTGGGCCGCTTCTTGGTCCAACGGTTTGCCGGGGCGCCAGGCCCCCGCCCCCCCAACGGGATCCTGCATGTGGGAGGGGGTGGGTTGCTAACACGGGCTTGGTCCTGCGCAAAACGATCCGGCGTCCTTGGGGCCTTCCTGGCGCTCCACGGCGGCCTCTGGGCGGCGGATGGAGGCCCGGCGCCAGGCCCGGGGGCAAACAGTCCAGGGGCAAAAGCCCCGACGGTGGGTACGTCCGGGACGTTGAGCGAGACGGACCCTGCAGTGGCCGCGGAAAAGGTCGCCGTGGAGGCCTGGCCCGGCCGCCCGCTGGGATCCGCCGCATCCGGGCCGTTGGTGGCGCGGTTTGAGGCGTGGGCCGCCGCCGCACCCAAGGATGCACGCGCGCAGGTGGCGCTGGCCCAGGTGCTGTACTGGCACGGCCTGCAGCTGAGTGACGACGCTGCGCCGGAGGCACGCCAGCTGGAGGCATTCACCCGCGGCCTGGCGGCGGCACAACGCGCCACGGAGCTGGACGGCAAGAACCCCGGTGGCCCGTTCTGGGACGCGGTCAACCGCGCCAAACAAGCCGAGCTGCGCGGCATTGTGGCGTCCGCCAGCGAACTTCCGACGCTGGAGAAGCGGATGAACCGGGTGGACGTGTTGCAGCAGTGTTACTTCCACGGCGGGGTGTGGCGGTACTGGGCCGCGGTCATTGCGCGCACGCCCACGTGGCTGGTGCGCGTGCAGGGCCGGTCCATCCGGGATGGTGAGGACGCGGTGCGCAAGAGCCTGGCGTGTGAGCCGTCCTTTGTGGGGACCTACCGGTTCTGGGCGGAGCTGCGGCTCAAAGACGGTGACGCTGCGGGGGCCCGTGTCCTGTTGAAGAAAGGACTGGAACTTCCGGAGTCCAACAACCCGGAAGTGGCAGCGTGGAACCGGCATGAACGGATGTTGTGCCGGCGCATGTTGGGCGCGCTGTGACCTGGCCAGCACCACCCTGCCGTGGAACCACAGGTCACGCCGGGGACCTGACGCTCCGTCTGGCCCCGCGCCCACCGCTGGCACATGACGCCAACAACACCAGCGTGCTCAGCACCGTGGCCACCGCCGCCAGGTTCCGGCGCGGGACCACGTACACAAAGACCACCGGACCCGCGGCGGCATCCGGGACCCACGCTGCCACCAGGTGGCCCATGGCGCGCACCACCGGCACCGGGCGCTGGCCCTGCCGCGCCGTCCATCCCTGCAGGTACTGGCTTCGCAACACCACCAGCGCGGGGCCGTCACCTTCCAGGGACACCGTGGCCTGGGACGCGGTGCGGCGCTCCACGCCGGTCACGCGCGTCTGTGCAGCTGGGGCCAAAAGGACCAGGGGGTCAGGTGCCTGGGGCAGGTCCACCGGCGTGCCCGCGGTGGCGTCGGAAAGCCGTTGGAGCAGCGCACCTTCGGAGTCCAGCCACTGCGGGTTGGGCGCCACAAACGCGGCGGGCAGCGCGCCGGGAATGGAGAACACCGACAGGCGCGGCCCGCCGGATGCGGCGGGTGCACGCCACACCAGAACACCACCTGGGAGGTCCCCATCCACCAGCGCCACGTCACACCCCAACGCCCGCGCCGCCACCATCAGGCCCTCATCCAACCCGCTGGCCAGCATGACCTGGGCGCGGGTCTCCAGCGGGGAATAAAGGACGGAAGAGGTCACGTCATCACAGGCGGAGAGGTTGGCCAGCAGCCACTGGCGCTCAAACAACGCGGTGCGGGCTGGCTTGCCAAGGCCATCCTCCTCGGCGCCGCCACCAATGGACGCCAACCCCGGGGCCACACACACCACGTGCCGGGTGTTGGGTTGTGCTGCGGGAAACACCGACGCCACGCTGGGCTGGTTGGCCAGCGCTGGTCCGGTGAAGACTGCCGCGGGAATTGCCGCTGCAAGGTCCACCACCCACAACACCCCGGCCCAGCGGCGGTACCCGGACTGGGAAGCGGCCACCGCGGCCAGCGCAAGCACCAACAGCGGCAACACACAGGCTGCAGCGTGGCGCGCCGCCACCGCCTGACCCGCCGGGTCCAACAGGACAAACACCAGCACCCCGGCAGTGACACTGGCGCCCGCAAGCAACGCCAACACGCGCGCAGCATGACGCGCGGGCCTGCGCCACAGCGCGTCCAGCCCCGCGCCAGAAAGCAGCGTGAGCGCCAGTGCGCACCACGCAAAATATTTTGCGGGATAGCGGAACGTGAGCAGCACGGGCACCGCGCGCGCCAGCGGCTCGCCCAGCGGCGTGGAGTCCCCCAATGCCAGCACCCCCAGGCCCAACGCGGCGCACGCCACCACCCGCATGCGGCGTTGCCCCACCGCCAACGCCGCCAGGCCCAGCCCCAGCAGGCCCTGGTACGGCGTGGGATTCCACGGCATGCGGGCCAAAGACCCACGGGACCATTGCCACAACGAATCCCCGACGGACGAGGGGTAGGCCAGCAGGTCCGGGACCACCATGGCCAGCAGGCCTTCCACGGGGAAGGACCAGAACAGCCCCTCGTGCACGTCCACAAAACCGCCGCGCCGTCCCAGGGCCATCTCTGCCAGCGTGGCCCACCACGGAAGCAGGCCCACCAGCCCGCCACCCAACAGACACCCCAGCAAACGCCAATGACGCCACGGTTGCCGCCCCAGTTGGGCCACCGCCGCCACACACAACACCACCGCACCCTGCGGTTCCCCGCCCAGCAACGTGGCGGCCAGAGCCAGCCCAGCCGTTGCCGCCCCCCACGTCACGCCCCGTTGACGCGCAACGCGCGCGCCCGCCCATCCGGCCGGCACCCACGCCCAGGGCACCACGTACAGCGCATGGGTGATGAGGTTGAGTGCTGTCCCGCACGTGGCGGCGGCCACGCCGGTGAAGATGGCCGGCCACGGCCGCAGGTGAAACGTGCGCGCCAGCCAGGTGACCGTGGCGGCGGAGACGGTAAGGTGGAACCACGCGCCAAATGTTGCGCCCGCATCCGGCGGCAGCACCAGCTGCAACCAGCGCACCGGATAGGCCACCTGCGCATCCACACGCGCCCACAGCGGACCGCCCAGGCCCAGCCAGGAGGACAACAGCAGTCCATCCCCGGTCTCCAGGGCCCGGCGCAGTGCGCACAACATGCCCACGTCAGACCGCGGGAGGTCCAAGCCCACGTAGAAGCCGCCCAGCAACAACGGCGTTCCCAGCAACAGCCCCGCCAGCGCGGCGGCCACTGCTGCGGCCTGCCGCGTGACGCGCGCGCTGCGTGACCGCGCGGCGCTCATTTTCCCAGCGAGAAGTGGCGCACGCCGCGGCCCAACATCCCAAACAGCATGAGCCCGTGACGGAAGCGGCTGATTTGTGTCTCCCCATAGGTGCGCGCGGCGTAACGCACGGGAATCTCAACAATGTGCAAGCCCAGGCGCGCGGCGCCAAACAACAGGTCAAAGTCCCCAAACGGGTCAAAGTCACCAAACACGTCCCGGCCCGCGGCAATGCGCAGGTAATCCGTCCGGCGCAGGACCTTGGTGCCACACAGGGTGTCCTTGAGCGGCTGCCCCAGCACCTTGCTGAACGCCACGCCAAAGAAGTGGTTGGCCGCAAGGTTGAGCAGGCGCATGGCCTGATCCTCCATCTGGTAGACCAACCGTGACCCATTGACGAACTCACCACGGTTCTCCGCCAACGCCAGGTGGAACCGCGGCAGGTCTTCCGGCGCCACCGTGAGGTCTGCGTCCAGGATCATCAGGACATCCCCGGTGGCGGCGGCAAACCCCGCACGCACCGCGTCCCCTTTTCCCTTGCCGGACTGCGGAACAAAACGCAGCGTGCAATCGGTCGGTTCGGTGCGCATGGCATCCAGGATTTCCTCGCGCGTCCCGTCCTGGCTCCCGCCCTCCACAAAGATGATTTCTGTGGACGGGCCCATCCTGGGCGTGCGGCGTATGGCCGCGCGGATGTTGCCGCGTTCATTTTTGGCGGGGATCACCACGGACGTGGTGAGTGGTGCAGCTGGCGTTTGAAATCCCGGGCCGGGGCGCGCCACAAAATAGCGGATGAGGTCCAGCGCCCGCACCCCCGGCAACCCGGACAGGCGGTTGACCGCGGGCGTGACCGGGCCCAGGGCCAGCGGCATCAGAAGGCGTGAGCCCTGCGTGACACATTGGTAGCCGTTGAGGTGCAGCAGTCCCTGCAGGTCCCGTTCACCCAGCCAGTTTTGCAGCCGCTGCGGGCGTTTGACGTTGAGCGCCTGTCCAAGCTCCACCGCGGGCTGCCACAGGAAGTTGTAGTAGGTGATGATGATGCGCGTGCGGTCATGGGAGACGTTGCGCAGCGCGCGGAACGCGGCCCACACGTCGTGGAGTTCACCCACCAGGTCCGCCAGCAGCACCACATCAAAGGTCTCACCGCCCAGGTCCAGCGTCTCGGCGTTGCCTTCCACAAAGCGCAGGTGGGGGTGGCGGGCACGCGCAATGTCCAACATGCGGGGTGACACATCCAGACCCACGCCGTGGGACGGTTGCAGGGCGGCAAGCGTGTTGCCGGTGGCGCACCCAACCTCCAGCACGCGCAGCCCCGGCGGAATGAGGCGTTGCAGCAGTGCGGTCTGCTCGCCGTAGTAGGTCTGGTGACGCTCCCGCCAGGTGTCATGGGTCCGGGAAACCTGGTCAAACCACGCGCGCAGCTGGTCTTGTTGTTCGGTCATTGGGCGGCACCCGTGGAGGAACCCGGCGCAGGTGTCCAACGCAACACCACGTTGCGGCTGGCCCCGGCGGGAATGAGCCCGCGCAGGGAGACCGGGTCCAATGGCATTGGCGCCTGGGTTCCCACGTCATGCATGGCGTAGCCCAGCCCACCCAGTTGCTCCAGCATGGATTCCATCCCTCCGGTTTGTGGCGGGAAAAGGTACGGCGCAACCTCCATCAGGATGGGTGGGTGGAACCGCCGCAACGTCTCCTGGGCACCTTGCAGCACCGCGGGTTCATGGCCGTCCACGTCCAGCTTGATGAAGTCCACGCGGGTGGTCCCCAGCTGCTCCAGCGCCGCATCCAGCGTGGTGGTGGTGGCACCGTTGGTCTCCATGAGGCGCCCGCCGTGCTGCTGGTGGACGGCGCCGCCCTGGGGGAACAACGGCCAGGATGCGTAGATGTGTGGGGCCAGCGCTTGTGCGGTGGAGCCCACCAGCATGGTGTGGCACACCGTGACGTGGGACTGCAGTGCGGGGTTGAGTTCCAGGTTCCTGCGCAGCTTCTCCACCGCCCACTGCGTGGGCTCAAACGCAATGACCCGCCCACCACCGCCCACCAGGCGGGCCAGGGGCAACGTGTGCGCGCCAACGTTGGCGCCAATGTCCAGGACGGTGAAACCGGGGCGCACCAGGGACGGGTAGATGTGCCGCACGGTGCGTGGTTCAAAAGCACCCAGAAGGTAGATGGAGAAATCAATTCCTTCGGCCAGGTCCAGGCTCCACCGCAGGCCGCCGCGGCGCACCCGCGCCTCCAGGGGCCGGCCCGCCGCGCGCCGCAGTCCCATCACCACGGATGCCGCGGTGCGGGCCAAGGCAATTTTGTGGGTGGTCTTCAAGGTCAGCACGGTGGGCCCATGGAAAAGCGTGCCAAGCGGCGGGTCAGTTGGAGCTCCGGGATTCCTCCACCGGAGGCTCATCCCGGCTCAACTGCACCATGGCGGCGCCCGCGCTGCCGCGGGCCCCCAGCTTCTCCAGCACCTCGGCGGCGCGGTCATACATCCGCATTTCCAGGCGGTCCCGCCGCGGGTCCGCGGCGGCGTCCCACAACGCCACCAGCGCCGCGGCCAGCGGGTCCGGCACGTCCTTCAACACCGACCGGATGGTTCCCGCAAACAGCGCGGCACCGTCCACCCACGCCGGAAACGGCGGCGCCAAGGGGATTTCCACCGGAGACTCCCGCCGTGGCTGCAACGTCACGGTGGGCGGCGCCATGTACGCATCCACGTCAAACACCGTCTGAAGCTCCGCCGGCACCACGGTGGCCTGGCCGCTGTCCAACAGCTGGACCACCACACCCACGCCGTTCTGTTCGGCCGGCAACAAGAGATCTTTCAGCAGGCGCGCCACCACGCCAGCCTCACCAAACGCGCCCAGCCCCACGCTGGTGGCCCCGGCGTCCACGGCCTCCAGCACGCGCAGGCGCGCCAGGTCCACCGCATCGGCATCTTCGGAGTCCACCAGACCCAACCGTGCGTGCACCACCAGCGGCCGCCGGAAGCCCGCCTTGCGCGCATGGGCCAACGCTGCGCCCACGCCCTCATGCAGCCCCCGGGGACCGCCACGCTCCACACCACCTTCAGCGTCCAGGGAGATGCACAACGGCGCATCCACGCTGGCCGCCCCACGCAGCACCGCCTGGACCCAGCCACCCCAGGCCAGTGGGACCTCCAACAACGGAGCCGTCCCCAACGCCGGCAACAACGTGGCGGGTGACAACGGCAGCGTCTCATCCCGCGGCCCCAGCCGGGGCCGTACCGACGAGGGACGCAGGCTCAACAGCTTGTGGGTGTCAATGAGTTCCATGGCCGCGCCACCTTATGGCGCGGTTGTCCGGCGCCACAAGGCCCGCCTCCATCACCCCGGGGCCAGCGGCGCCAGGATGTCCCGCACCACCTCCCGGTACCACGTCATCACGCGCGCATTGCCCACGGGCACCTCCAGCCCGCCATCCCGCAACGCACTCCAGGCGGCCACCAGTTCCTGCGCCACGTGGACGGTGACGTCGTCATTTCTCGCCGCCGCTGCCCGTGCAATGGTCTGATGCAGAACCACGTGGAGGGCGGCCCAGCGCTGGACCTCCTGCGGGCTGCGCCGGCGTTGCCGTTTCAGCCCGGTACGCAGCCGGGCCAGGGCATCCGAGGCCCGGGCTTCCTGGATGACAATTGCCGCGGGTGCACCGTCACCGCCGTACCCGCGGTCCAGCGGGGCGCCGCAACACCGTCGGCCCCCCGTCCAGGCCATTGCCAAACAGGTACACCAGCATCTGGATGGAAGGTGCGTGCAGCGTCGTGTCCAGCGTTTTTTTCGCCGCGCATCCGGATGACGGGAGTGTTCACCCAGCCATCACCGGAACGTCCCGCCAAACAGCGGAACGTACGCACCCTGGAACCCGGAGAAGTTCAAGGAGGACGTGGAGCTGCTCCCGGTGGCGGCGCCCGGGCCATCCAGGCGTTGCGGCTGGAGGATGGGCACCGGGATGTTGGGCAACAGCTTGATGGGCCATTCCTCGGCGGAAAGTGCGCCCACCAGGCGGTCCTCAAAGCCGCGCGGAAGAAACGCGGCCACCAAGGCACCCGTCCCCGCCCCCATGACCAGCCCGCCCAGCACCGCGCCATTGGCCACCGCCGCGTTGATGCGCGTGAACGGCAACAGCAGCCCAAACAACACGCCACCGGTGGCCAGGCCCGCGCCGGCCAGGGCACCGGTGTCCACCGCCAGGATGTCCAACGACGTCACAGGCACCGCCACCGTGAGCACGGTGCCCAGCGCCGTTCCCACGCCCTGCCCCATGAGCGCCACAGCCAGGGACAGCTCCGGCTTTCCAAGCACGTCCTGGCCAAACATGCCGGCCACCAGCACGCCACCGGCGCCCCCCAACAACGCCCCACTGGCGGCACCCAACGGCGCACTGGGCCGCGTGGTCATCCACGGGGACACCCCCGCGCTGATGGCCCACGCCGCGCCACCGCCCAGCAAACCCAGGCCCGCCGCACTCCCCGGCGCCACGCGGTTGCCCAGCCACAACCCGTACCCCAGGCCCGCACCAAACCCGCTGGCGCCATGCACGCTGATGAGCAAAGAATCCCACAACGGAACCTCAAACCGCCGCAGCGCCGAATACCCCAGCCCCGCCGCCGCCCCGCCCAACATCCCTATCCCCGCGCCCACCGGCCACAGCCACGTGGCGTTGTTGCCCCACGTCATCATGGGCACCAACGCGCCCGCCGCGGCCCCCAGCGTCCCGCCACTCAGCACCATCCAGCCGGTGCCGCCAAAACGCAGCGCGCGCCGCACCAGGGGGTTGCTCTCCGAGGGATTGAGCCGGAGCCGCTGCGCCTCGGCCTCCTGCGCCAGGGCCGCGTTGCGCGCAGCCACGCGCGCCTTGACGTCCTCACGTGCCCGCCGCGCTGCCGTGCGCAACGCGCGTGGTTCTGCCTCCTTGAGCGCCTTGAGCGCGTCCAGGCTGGCGCGTGACCCCACATTGCGCAGCGCCAGTGCCGCTTCGGTGGCCACCGCCGGCACCGGGTCTTCCAACGCCGCCACCAGCGCCGCTTCCTGGCGCGTGCCTTCTGCGCCCAGACGGCCCAACGCGCGCGCCGCGGCCCGCCGCACCCGCGCGTCCGGGTCCACGTGGAGTGCCTGCGCCAGCGCACCCGCGCCCTTTTTCCGGTGCTCCAGCGCGCGCGCGCACAACAACCGGATGCTCACCTGGCTGTCCTGCTCCAACAGCCGGATCAACGCCGCCTCGGTGCCAGGGGCGCTGCCAAACGCCACCACCCGCAACGCAGCTTCGCGTTGTTTGAGCGGCGCCCTGGTGTTCTCCAGGATCACCAGCGCTTCCCGGTCAGACGGCTCGGCGTCCGCCACGGCGCGTTTGCGCACCCGCGGGGCCGGCTCCTCCCCGTCTTCATCATCATCCTGGTCACCGGCACCGCGCTCCACCACCGCGTCCGGGGTGCCTGCCGGCGGCGGAAAGGCGGACCCGTCTGCCTGTGGCTCCACGGCAGCGGTGGAAAAAGACACCGCCAGCAACAACGCGTTGAGGGACACGGCCACCATGGGAACCCTTCCTACCATGACCCTGGCCGGTGGCGCGCCCGCACGTTTGGGGAACAGGGCACGCATGGGCCTTGACGGTGGGGCCCCGGCCAACGCACATCTTCACCCGTCATGCGCCGCGCCGCCACGTTGCTGGGACTTGTGTTGGGCGCTGGGCCGGTTGTGGCCCAGCCGTCCGCCGCGCCCGCGTTGGATGCCGGCGCAACGGCGGCGGCCCCCCAGGTGGAACGGCCGGCGTTCCCCGCCGGTGACGTCGCCATTCGGGCGTGGGTGGACCCCCCAAGGGTGCTGTTGGGGGACGTGTTCCACCTGCTGGTGGAGGTGCGGCACCCCGCCGGCCACACCGTGACACTCCCGGAGAAGACCACCTGGGGAAAATTGCGCAGCGCCGGCCCGGTGCAACACACGCTGCAGGCCGAACCGCCACGCAAGGACGCCAAGGGCAAGGACGTCTCAAGCGTGGTGGAGACGTTCCGTTTCCCGCTGCAGGCCTTTGAGCTGGGGGACCTGGAGACCCCCGCCATGGAGCTCTCCATCCCGGGGCTGGACGTGACGGAGGGCGCGTTGACGTTGGACCCGCTGCCGGTGACGGTGGAGCGCCTGACGCCCAAAGGCGAAGAAGCCCAGCCCGCGCCCATGGCCCCCGCCGTGGCGGTGTATCGCCAGGATCCGCGGTTCCTGGCGTGGCCCCCGTTGCTGGCCCTGTTTGGTGTCTTGTGGCTGCTGGTGTGGTGGCTGGACCGCCGCCGGCCCGCGCACGTGGTGGCGTTGGCCGGGGCGCGCCCCACCGTGGTGTTGCCGCCGCACCGCATTGCCTTGGACAAGCTGGAGGCGCTGCGCCGCAGCGGGCTTCTGGAAAAGGGCAAGACCGCGGCCTTTGTGGAGGAGGCCACCAACATTGCGCGCGAATACCTGGAGGTCAGCTATGGCGTCCCGGTGTTGGAGCAGACCACCGACGAGGCCGTTGCATCACTTGGGCCGGCGGTGGTGGGCATGGTGGCCAACCCGGAGAAGCGGCGGCTGGGGCGGTTGAACCTGGAGCAGGTCAAAGCGGTGTTGATGGTTGCGGACATGGTGAAGTTTGCCAAGGGCGCGGTGGCCGTGGCGGACTGTGCGCGCCTGTTGGATGACGTCATCCAGCTGGTGGAAACCACCCGGCCGCTGGGAACCCCTCAAAACACACCGGACCGTGCCACGGTCCAGGACGGGCCACGCTGAAATGGGCGGCATCACCGAAGCGTGGAGCGCATTGATGGACCCCGCGCAGGGCGGCGGCCTCCACCGCCTCCACTTTGCGTTTGTGATGGGCCTGTTGACGCTGGTCCCGGTGGTCCTGGGTGTGGTGCTCATGGCCTGGCACGCGCGCCACCGTCCCGCGCTGCGGTTTGCCCGGGAAGACGTCACCCGCGGCCTTCCGGCGTCCGGCGCGCTGGCGTTGGAACCGCTGCCCCGGGTGCTGTTGGCGTTGTCCCTGGTGTTGCTGGCGTTGTGCCTGGGCCGCCCGCAGGTGGAGGGCGCCGTGATGCCCGAGGACACCCAGGGCGTGGACATTGTGGTGGCCCTGGACCTTTCCACGTCCATGCGCGCGGCGGATTTCAAACCCAAAGACCGGTTGTTTGTGGCCAAAGAAGTCATCAGTGACTTCATCATGTCCCGCAAGAATGACCGCATTGGCCTGGTGGTGTTTGCGCGGGACGCATTCACCCAGGCGCCGCTCACGCTGGATTACATGTTGCTGCGCAACCTCATCCAGGAGCTCAAGACCGGCGTCATTGAGGACGGTACCGCCATTGGCAACGGCCTGGCGGTGAGCCTCAACCGCCTGCGGGACAGCACCGCCAAGAGCCGCATTGTCATCCTGGTGACGGACGGGGACAACAACGCCGGTCAGATTGCGCCGGAACAAAGCGCCGAAATTGCCCAGAAGATGGGCGTCAAGGTGTTCACCATCCTGGTAGGCCGCGGCGGGAAGGTCCCGTATCCCACCGGCCAGGACCTCTTTGGCAATCCCACGTATGAGATGGTGGACCTTCCGGTGAACATTCCGCTGCTGCGGCAGATTTCCACGGTGACCGGCGCGCAAATGTTCCTGGCGGCGGACCGGGAAACCCTGGCTGCGTCTTTTGCGCAAATCCTGGACCAGATGGACCGCACCAAGCTGGAAGACGCGCGTGGACGCGCGCGCCCGGTGGACGTCTACCCGTTGCTGTTGTGGCCGGCCCTGCTCCTGCTGTTGCTGGCCATCCTCCTGGAACACACCCGCTTGCTGCGGGTGGTGTGACGGCGGGCCGGGGTTGTGTGGTAGTTGAAGGCCATGCTCACTTCTTCCTCACTGGTTCTGGGCCTGGCGCTTGGCGTTGCCGGCCAGCAAGCCGCTCCCGCGCCGTCATCATCTTCCGCCGCCGCAGCGCCCGCGGCAGCACCCGCACCCGCCGCGCTTCTGCCGTACCTTGCGGTGGTTCCGCTTGCGCCGGCGGGCGCCATCAAGCCCAAGGACGCACACCTGGGGAGCCTGTTGGCGGTGATGCTGGAGAACGCCGCGCTGCAGAACCCCGGCCTCAACGTGGTGACCCAGGGCGCACAGGCGGAGCTGCTGGATGACATGGGCATCAAGCCCGGCACGCCCATCACCGAGGAGACCGCCAAAAAACTGGCCATGCTCACCGGGGCCACGCACGTGGTGTTTGGCACGTTTGAACCGGCCACGGGCGCCGCGTTCACCGCCAAGGTCCGCACCTTTGGTGTGCTGGCCGGCACCGCCAAGGATTTGGTGGTGGTGACCGCCCCCGCGGCGGACCTGGTGGCCCGCCTTGCCGAAGCGTTGGGCCGCGAGCTGGGCCTCTCTGCACTCCCCGCGCCCACGCTGCCAGCGACGGAAAAAGCCCAGAAGGGCTACGCGGCCTGCGCCACGTTCACCGCGGTGGCCCTGGAACGCGCCGCGGTGAAGGGCCGCAAGGTCACGCCACCCAGAAACGCCCTGGCCGCGTGCAAGGACGCCGCGGCAGACAAGTCCAACGCCGCGGGCCACGGTGCGCTTCTGGCCGCACGGTTGCTCACCGGTGACGCCAAGGCGCTGGGGGACATGCAAAAACACGTTGCGGCCAACCCGTCAGACCGGCTGGCCGCGCTGGTGTTGTTGCGCCGCCTGTTTGAGGACGGAAAGTTTGAGGACGCCGCCACCCTGCTCAAGGCGGTGGCGGTGGTCCGCCCGCGGGACCCGGACGTGTTCCGCATGGCCGGTGAGCTGGAGATCCAGAAGGACGCCTGGGATTCGGCGCGCCGCAATTTCCAGAACGCCGTCAATGAAGCGCCCAACAGCCCGTACCTGCGCTACCGGCTTTCCTACGCGTCCTACCGCACAGACCAGCCCAAGGATGCCCTGGAACACGCGCGGCAGGCGTTGAAGCTCTCCGGCGGGGACGCCCCGTTCTACCAGCTCAACCTTGCCGAGCGGCTGCTGGATTCTGGTCAGGCGTCCGAAGCCGCGCTGCAACTGGAGCGCAGCGTGAAGGCCACGCCCAACCGGCTCACCCCGCGGGTGCGCCTGGGCTACGCCTACCTGCTGCAGGGTGACGCGGACAATGCACTTCAGACGCTGCAGGACGCCGAGAAGATCCCCGCCAGTGACCGTGAGAAGGACCGCGGCATGGACCTGCTTCTCAAGATTGACCTGGCGCGCGCGCACGCGCTCAAGGGCAACACCAAAGACGCGCTGAAGTACCTCAAGGCGCTGGAGAAGGCGGGCGCGCTGGAAACGGCGGACCTCAACGCCCCGGAATTCCAGAAGCTGCGGGACACCCCGGAGTTCAAGAAGCTCAAGGCGCGCTGACAGTTGTTGGGCCGCCCTCTGCTTCAACCGCGCCGGTTGTTGAACACCAGAAAACCATCCCGCATGCCATCCGCAGTGTCCGGGTCCGGCGCAAGCGGCGGCGCTTCCGTGGCGGGGGTGTCCTCCAGCAGGATCTCCTGGGCTTCCACCACGTCGGCGGCGTCCACCGCGTCCCCACCGGTGGGGCTGGCGGCGGTGGCGTCGGGCGGGGCGTGGTCCTCCAACTCGCGCAGAAACGCGTCCAGGTGCGGGGTGCGCGTGACCACTTCCATGGCCGGGTCTGACGTCACGCTGGTGTCATCCTCCGGGGCATCCAGCGGTACGAATGCCTTGACCAGCGGCAGGCGTTGCACCTCCCACAGCGGGTCTTCGCAACAATCCCCACCCACCCCGGTGAGCTGGACGGTGTCCCCTTCTTCCATCCACCACAGCCGCTCATCCAGCACGCTGGTGGCGTGGGTGGCCAACAAGGGCCCGCCACACCACGCGCAGCGCGGAGGCTGGGCCAGCGTGAGCGCGTCAAACACAAAGGACAGCGGCACGTTGCTCATCATCAACGGCAACATCTCCGGCCCCAGCAGGTCCAGCAGGCGTTGGCGTCCACCGTTGGGGTCCACCCGCAACCCCGTCACCAGCGTGGTGCAATGGGGACACCAATGCGGGCGCATCTGCGCAAACAGCGCCATGACGCCGGGGGGAGCGCCCACTTCCTGGCGCGCCTCGGGCATGGTGCAGCGCAGGCATTTCACGCTGATTTGCAGGTTGTCCGCGCGCAGCTTGTCTGCCACGCCGTAGAGCACCGCCACCGCGTCCCCGCCCTGTGCGGTGGCCACCGGCGGCACCACCTCTGGCGGTGGCGCGGCATGGGCTGGCACACTTTGCAGCAACGCGCCGGTGACCACCGGGAGTGAAATTCCCGGCGTCAGGGAGCGCTCCAGCGGCGCGGGTGGCGGGGGCAGAGGAATGGGGTGTTCGCCCGTCACTTCCACGCTGAACAGCCCGTCATCCTCCACCACCAGGTCATCCGGGTCCACCGGGATGGCGCTTTGCAGGCCGCTGTCCCCCGTGCGCGGCATGGGCGGTGGCCTGGGCGCCGGCGGGCCGGGCGGGGGCATGGGCAGCAGGGATGGCGCCGGCAGCCCCGTCTCAATGAAGCCCGCAAAGCCGCGCACCACATCCGGGGTGAGGTCCTGGAACTGCAGCAACATGCGTTTGGGCCGGTCCAGCTTGAGGTCAAACACCGTGGTGACCAGCGTGAACTCTTCCTGGGTGCGCGGGTGCACCACCACCAGGTTCACGCGGCTGCCCACCGGCCGCAGCACGGGCGTACCCAGCTCCATGGCGCCGGTGCGCAGCGGGCCTTCCAGGATGTCCGTGAGACGGGAGACGTCCCGTGGCTTGATGTAGAAACTGCTGACGTCCGCGCGCGGCGCGCTGGTGCCTTCCTTGGGGAACAACCGCTGGCCGTCCAGCTCGGCAATAAAACGGTCCCAACGCGCCTTGTGATCCTCGGCCAGCGTGAAGAACTGCAGGCCCATGCCGCTGCCACCGGGCGCACGTTCGGTGCGGCGGGTGATCATGGCGGTGGCCCGGATGGGACCGTCCGGCAGGTGGATGTTGAGCATCACCACCTGCCGCTCCTTGGGCGGCTTGGGATGGGTCACAAAAAGCCCGTGGCGTCCCACGTCCACGCTTTGCAGCATCACCGCCTGCCCCTGCTGGAGCAGCTCCACCAACAGCACGCGCGTGTAGCGGCGGCTCCGGCGAAGATCCTGGGACACGGCGTCAGCCATGGGACAGCGCCCTCCTGTGGGGCGCGGGTGACCCGGCAACCGGGTCCTCAAGACCGCGCTTCATGCCGTGGGAAGGACCGCGTGTCCAGACCCACCGTCCCTGGGGCCTGCCCCATGCCCCGCCCCGCCCGCCTGTGGCATGGTCCAGGCTCTTGTGAAAACCGCGGCCCCCACAACGGAGTCCCCGTGCTCAACCCCGCTGAACTTCTCATTGATGCCTGCGCCACCCGCATGGAGCAATCCTTCACCCGGCAGTACGGCGGCCTGGACCCGCATTACGGGCAGATCCTTGGCTGGGCCAGCCGCATGGCGTTGGAGACCATTGCCAACAGTGATGCCCTCTACCATGACGTGGAACACACCGTGATGGTCACCATGGTGGGCCAGGAAATCCTGCGTGGGAAACACCTCCATGAAGGCGGCGTGTCCACGCATGACTGGCTGCATTTTTCCCTGAGCCTTTTGTGCCATGACATTGGCTACGTGCGCGGCATCTGCCGGGAGGACCGGGATGGGCATTACGCCACCGGACGCGCCGGTGAGGTTGCCACCGTGCCGGACGGCGCCACCGATGCTGCCATGACGCCCTACCACGTGGACCGCGGGCAACATTTCATCCGGGAACGTTTTGCCGGCCACAAGCTCATCAACGTGGAAAGCGTGTGCCGCAACATTGAGTTCACCCGCTTCCCCGTCCCACAGGACAATGACCACCAGGGCACCAATGACCTGCCCGGCCTGGTGCGCGCAGCGGACCTTATTGGCCAGCTGGCGGACCCCGGGTACCTGCGCAAACTCCCCGCGCTGTTCACCGAATTCCAGGAGACCGGTGCGGCCACCAGGCTGGGATACAAAAACCCCGCGGATTTGCGGCGTGGTTACGCGGGGTTCTTCTGGAACGTGGTCACCCCGTTCATCAAGGATGGCCTGCGCCACCTGCGCGCCACGCAGGAAGGCAAACAGTGGATTGCCAATTTGTATGCCCACGTCTTTTCAGTGGAGCATGAGTGGGCGCTGGACAAACCTACTGCAGTTGCCGGCTGAACTGGATGGGACCCGGCGTCCCACCGGTCACATTGAACGCCCCCGCCGACGACAACGCCACCCCCAGGCGGTTGAACGTGAGCTGGAAGACCTGCCCGTTGGGGTTGCCGCTCACAAAAACCGCGCTGCCGGATGGATCAAACGTGATGGCCGTCCCCGCCTGTCCCACGCTGGCGCGCGCCAGCGTGTCCGTCACCGCACCGGTCTGGGCGTCCACCCGGTAGAGCCCCACGTTGTTGCTGGCCTCACTGGACGAATACACCGCCACAAACACCCCCAGCGGGTCCACCGCCAACGCCGCAGTGTCCGTCAATGCGGTGAACCGGGACGCCTCGGTCAAACCGGAGGTGGCCGGGTCACGCCGGAGCACCACCACCTGGTCTCCGGCCTGGGGCACCACAAACACCAGCCGCCCAAACGGGTGCACCACCAACGCGCGGGCCACACCGGTGGTGATGCCGCCATCTGCCTGGGCGTTGAGCAGCGCCACGCCGTCATCCCGGGCCAGCAGGGGCGCCACGTCTGACCCATCACACCCCACCGCCCGGGCCAGCGCCGGGATGTTGCCGTCATCCGTGGTGACTGCGCCATTGGCCGGGTCCACACTGAGTGTCTTGAGCGCCACGCTGCCGGCCATGCCGCCCAGGACGTACGCGCGGGGGACCAGGCGGCCACCCAGGCAGGCGCCGCGCCCTTCGGGGCCGTGGGTGATGGTGAGCGCGCTGCCGGACAACACCGGCACGCCGTTCCCCGCGGCCAGCGTGTAACCGCGGGCCGCGGCCACATTGGGTGTGTAGCCCGCCAGGATGGGCAGCGTGGGATGCACCAGCGCGGTGGCCGGCACCAGGGCATCCGGCACCGCCGCACCCGCCGCCGTCAAGG
>Ga0154020_10003113_pt1 | contig 20055 bp, 22 predicted proteins | sample Klosneuvirus_201_FD_109709 | JGI IMG/M metagenome (GOLD analysis project Ga0154020, IMG submission 109709) | Active sludge microbial communities from wastewater, Klosterneuburg, Austria - Klosneuvirus_20160825_MG | ecosystem: Engineered > WWTP > Aerobic digester > Activated sludge | place... | reverse complement strand
TTTGGTATGAAACGGAATGATAGCACCTTACAGAAGGACTGGGCTTTTCTAAATTCTTACGAGCTGCCCGAACACTTGAGTATCGCTGTCGTTGGCCACAAGGGCTGGGAGCAAGACATCTACAAAGAAGCAATCCCTTATTGCTTTATGATTAGCATAGAATGCCTTGAGCCGCAAATCGAAATATACAATTCCATCCGTCTTCACAACAGAATAGAGGTTGAAGTATAATGCCAACCAAGAGAACAAGACAAAGGAAAATGGACAGCAACAAAAGAATGGGTCGCAGGGTTCAATCTCGATGGCTGATTCGGACGATGGCGTTTTGCCGCATCGCAATTTCCCGATGATTTTTGGGAAACAGGAAAATGACCGTACGCCGTCGCCCTCCATGGCGCCGGCGAAAAATTGCGGGCAAGGCACATCGCCTCACAAAATTTACCGGCAGCGCTCGCTGTGGTGCCGTGGCTCCTCGCGTGCTCGGCACTCAGGCGCTTGAATTGCCTCCTTGCGCGCACGTGAAGTGCATTTTGCGCTCGTCGGCAAGCGCCTTCGGTACTTTGATGGCGCTTAGTATGCGGCTTTCCAAATAAGCCCAGTTCTATTGTGTGGCGCACCATCAACGTCGGGTAAATTCCACGACCCTTGCCAACTTGCTCACCCTCATTAAGAGATTTCATAAACTCATTTGGTTTATCGGTAATGCCTAAGAATTGCTTGGGCTCTCTTTCATACGGCGGAGCATCGCTTCTATGAATGGTCGAAAAATATCATTCTGGTGGATGCTTTCATGGGAGGCTATCATAAACCCCATACTCCGGCAACTCATACTCCGTACCCCTATACAAGATCTTCTTCATTCCCATGAACATAAATTGCCCCTCTATTTTCGAAGCCTTGGCGTCCGTGCCCTGCGTACGGTAATCGGTGACGAGCATCAGCGCATCTTTGTGCCTGGCTAGCCAGGTTTTGAAGAATGCATTGGCCTGCAGTTCGACGACCTCAACCGAGTGCATATCCTTTGTGTCGAAAATATTCTCTCCCGCTGCGAGCGGTGCAATGGTAGCAATGCAGCCGAGACAAATTACCAGAAGGGGCCATTTTAGGTTTCGCATGTTATTCTCCTTAGATATCATCGTATCCTCCAAAATAACTAATCCCCCGGCAGAGCCGGGGGATCTGATCACTCACGCCGCCGAAAAACCAATCGACTTCTTTTTTGCGTTGAAGCCATTTTGTTCCTGTGCACAGGCGCTCTCGACGTGAGCAAATGTAATCTGCTTGGCGTCGCTTGCGAGGGCGAGGTACATCGCATTGATCACGCAGTTCTTGATGCTGCCGCCCGAGAAATCGTACGTGCTCGCGATGCTGCTCCAATCGATATCGGGCGCGAAGGGTGCCTTCGCCGGCAGCGTTGCCCGCCAGATCTTTTCGCGCATATCCGCATCGGGTTTGGCGAAATCGACTCTGAACAACAATCGGCGCTCGAGGGCTGCATCAAGGCTCTCTTTCAGGTTGGTGGTCAGTACCATTATGCCATCGAATCGTTCGAGTTCCGTGAGAAACAGATTCACGATATTTGAGTAGACTCTCCCCGTATCTTCATGCCCGCGTGCCATCAGCAGCGAATCGCACTCGTCTATCAGCACCAGCTCCTTTTTGCCGTTCACTTTTTCAAAAAATTCACGGACGTTTTTTTCCGTGCCGCCAAACCAGCTGCTGAGCATCGTGCTGAAATTAACCTGCCGCACAGGCACACCGAGTTCTTTGGCGATAGCGTAGGCTGCTGCCGTTTTGCCGGTGCCTGATGGCCCGTTAAAGAGCGCCGCCACACCCTTGCCATAGTCGAATTTTTCATCGAGACCCCAGTCTTTCCATGCGCGGTTGCGCTGCGTGCAGGCATTCAGCATTGCCAGCAGTTGCTCAGTGACCGGTGCAGAGTAGACTAGAGATTTCCAATCGAATCTCTCGTACCAGACAAGGTTCGAATCGCCGAGTACCGGCATGTTATTCTTGCGCTGCCCGCGCGCGGCCTCTTCAAAATCATCATGCGTGACGACGGGCTGCGCAGGGTTTCGCTGCATGGCTGTTGACACGGCCATGATTACCGCATTCTTGATTAATCCGCCAGTCAGCTCATATTTGTCGGCCAGCGCACCATAGTCGATTTGGCCGCGCAATTTTGTCTGCGCGGTGATATGCGATTTCCAGATCGCGACGCGCTGGTCGCGGCCGGGAATTTCAAACTTCACCGTGTAGAGAATACGCCGGCGCATGGCGAGATCCATGTTTTCGCCGAGGTTGGTGGCAAAGATGACAATGCCGTCGAAACCTTCGATCGCCTGCAGCACATCGGTAACTTTGCTATCGCGCATGAAGTCAGTGCCGAGAAGTTTTTCGCATTCGTCCAAAAACAAGATGGCATCTTGAATACGCGCCTGCACGAGCAGTGCACGAAAAATGGACGCAAAATCGTTGCTCGCCACCATCTTATTGATATCTGTAGTGATCACCTTTTTTTTGAGTCGGGTCGCGAGAGCATGCGCGAATAATGTTTTTCCCGTACCACTCTTCCCCTGGAACATGATTGTGGTCGCGAGGCCATACGAAATAACCTTCCCATATCCCCATTTACGCATTTTTGCCCGCACGCGGCTGTGGTTATAGATCAGAGAATAGACATGGTTTTTCTCTTCTTCATCCAAGATCACGTTGTTCCATTCGACCGGTTTCTCGGCCAGAGTGCCATAGCCGAGGTAATGGTCTTCGAGAATCGGCTCTCCGAGAATCAGGTTGAATACATTTCCTGACAGCACGGCCTTCGACGAGCTATCAAAGAGTTCGTCCTTCAGGTGAATAAGGTCGTTCCGCGTCAGAACGTTACCCGTGCGAAACTCACTCTGGAAGCGTATGGTCTCTGCAAAGGATTCGCAATACAGCATTGCCAATTGATCGAGCGTGACCGTGCGTTTCTCGACCATTTTGATGAAAACGGTCATCAACAGGTCGCGGTGCCTGCGGGATAATTTGTATTTGCGCACCAGCAGCATAATACCCGGTTCAAAGTTGGATTTCTTCAAGCGCAAGGTGATTTGCTTCGACAGCGCAGCGTGGGATTTTCTAGCTAGTGAGATTTTTGCCCGGTTAAAGATCAGGTATTCGGCAGCCATTTGCATTGCCTTGTCTTCGAAACTCGATTTGCCCTGGCGCACAAACCTCAAAACCTGCGCTTGTTTGTGTGCGCGAATCTGGTCGGTAAGAAATTCGAGGTTATCGGCGTAAGCCGCGCCTGCATTCACTTCTGGCATCTCAAACATTTCTTTGAACTTTAAGGCTTCTTCAACTTTACTTCGGCCAGCACCTGGCTCCGGTTCTATTGCTATTGACTCGAGTAAACTATCCATTTCACTTTGAGACAAGATTTCCATGAGATCCTCCTGGTCCACGTGGCATGCGCCGCGTGGATTTCAAACTTTGATGCTTTACTATACCATACAAAGGTGAAATTGGGCGACAGGGGATTGTCGTTTTGCGCAACAAATTTGCACCTCATATTATTTGAATAAGGGAATTCTTTTCTTTGCGGCCCGTAGATGCCCTTTTACTGATATACATGACTATCACCTAGCAAGAGCATATCCGAGTGAGCTATTATTATCTGAAGCCCCCAAAGGGTGAATTTGAGACCAGCAAAAGGTTTTTCATTTCGGTCAAGGTTGCGTTGCCCGAGAGCAGTGCGATTGTTGACCGGCTCAACGCTATACCACTCGGGCCAAAAACTTATGCGGCGGGGAACTCCATCGTGCCTGCTTATATCCATTTTGTTTAAGCCTACCATTCTGCTGATTTCAGCATGAACTGGTTCGCCAGCTCGAATACTTCGTCACTCGCCGAAAAAATGCCTTCATTGATCATCATTTGCGTTATTCTTTTGTATTCTGCGCCTGACATCATATCCACATCAAATTCTGCAATATCTTGCCAATGGGGGAACATCTCGCTGCCATATTTCTCTATGACTTTTGTTGGCCAATCGCCGAAACCTTTGTCACTGAGAAAAATGCAGGCCATGTCCCAGGCGACCGTGCGATAGCCGAGGCTGAGGCCGCAAAGGTCTGCGAAGATTTGCAGCAATTGTTTCAGAATTTTCCGGGTCTGGTCGTCCATTTCTTTCACGTCATACTTTTCATCTGGTTTGTTTGTTTTTCCCATCTTCTTAGTCCTCCAAACATCATGGCACGCGTAAAGGAAACACAGTTTGAACCCAGTCGTCCTGCTTGAGAGATTCGCCAGCGATGACTCTACAGAACGGAAATGCGACGACTTGATTATCGAGCCTGATATCACTAGAGCCAGTACGACGTCCTTTTCGCACACTCTCTTCGTATACAATTGAAGTCGATGGTAAGAGTTCCTTACCTATGAAATCGGTGACAAGTGGCGTCTGGTGCTCTTGCCAAAATCCCCAGACTAATCGGTGGTATTCTTTTTTCAGGCAAAGGGCGCAGTAAAATCCTTTCCTCGCGCGTCTCAGTATGAGATCAATATCAGCGAGCAAGAAAACATATCTTTTGCCAAGATGGAATCCCCATGCCTGAACGCCCCGGTACGATATTGCAAAGCGCAGGCGCGGATCAAATGTGGAGATTGCGCAGGTGAAACCGTTAGGGAGCCGCCGTAGCCGCACGGGCTTCAGTTTGAACTTAGCCAAAATTTCGCTGAACCATGGAATCAGCCGGTCGGTGCGGATTTCGGTGCGAATATGGGCTTCTTGTCGTAGCTTGCGTTGGTTTGCCATGTGTAGAAGTTAGTCACAGATCACTGCAGAGGCCGACATGACTTTGTCGCCTGATGTCAATCGACTATCCCGCGAGCGTTGACGAGATCATCTACAGCCTTATAGAGTTTCGCCGGGCCGGATTCTTTATTTTCCACAAGCAGGTGGCCGGCCGGTGCGTTTTCGAGTGTCAGGAAGCTGAAGGTAGGCCCGGTCGCCACGCTGCTGTTCTTCAGGTGGCAACGGATCTCATACATAAACAGGCGTGCCTGTAAAGACTCAAGGCCGAGTCGCGTCGTAATCTGTGTCTCCCGCAAATACTGGTTGCGGTTCGTTGGAACCCGCAATATTGTCAGCTCGTGGGATTTCATATTTGTAAGGTAGCATGGTTTCAAAGATTTTGACGACAGCCGCATGTCGCTATTACTGCCAGCATTTTTGCATTTTGATTTACACGTATCTGCAGAATCTGAAGTCTTCAACAGTTTCGGCGGGCATTGAGTTATATGATCTTCACCATTACCAGCGAACGCAGACCCGCCACCGATTTGGGCTATCTGTTGCACAAGCACCCCGACAAGGTACAGAAATTTGAGCTCAATTTCGGCTGTGCAGAAGTCTTCTACACAGAAGTAAGCGAAGAGCGCTGCACGGCTGCGCTTTTGCTCGAGATTGATCCGATTCACATGATTCGTGGAGCAAAGGCGCCGGTTTCTGACTCGAGCCCGTTGGCGCAGTATGTGAACGACAAGCCCTATGTGTGCTCGTCATTCATGAGTGTGGCGATCGCGCAGGTTTTCGGCAGCGCGCTTGGGGGGCGCTGCAAAGACAAGCCCGAGTTGGTTGAGGTGGCGCAGCCACTCATAGTCTCTCTCTATTCGCTGCCGTCGCGCGGCGGTGAAAAGCTGCTGCGGGAGCTTTTTGAGCCATTGGGGTATACGCTCACAATCGAGAGCATGCCGCTCGATGAGAAATTTCCGGCCTGGGGCAAGAGCCCGTATTTTAACGTCAGTCTGCAAAAAACCGCCACACTGCACGACTTTCTCACGCAATTATACATCCTCATACCGGTGCTCGATCGTTCGAAGCATTATTGGGTCGATGAAGATGAGGTCGAGAAACTACTCGCTAAGGGTAAGGACTGGCTGGCTGGCCACCCGGCGCGCGATTTTATTGTGTCGCGTTATCTCAAGGGGCGTAGGAATCTCGCAAAACTCGCAATCGCCGGTTTGAGTGTGGCTGAAGATGCTGTTGAGACAGAGGCCGCGCCAGAAAATGCTGCCATAGAAGAAAAACTCGAATCGCCGATTCGGTTGAATACGGTGAGGTTGGCGAGAGTTGTCGAGGAGCTGAAGAACCGTGGCGCCCAGCGTGTGCTCGACCTTGGTTGCGGCGAGGGCAAGCTCATCAGCCTGCTCGCAAAAGACAAATATTTCCAGCACATTTCAGGTGCCGATGTTTCTCTGCGCACTCTTGAAATCGCTGCCGACAGGCTTGGCCTCGACGACCCGCATCGCCGCGATAAAGATCGTATTCATATGTTTCAGGCATCACTCATGTACCGCGACAAACGGTTCGCCGGCTTCGATGCGATCGCGCTCGTCGAAGTGATTGAGCACCTTGAACTCGATCGTCTGGCAGCCCTCGAGCGGGTGGTGTTTCAATTTGCGCATGCACCGCTCGTTATTGTGACGACACCAAACGCAGAATACAATCGGCTATTCGAAAATTTGCCTGCAGGCAAGTTTCGCCACAATGACCACCGCTTTGAGTGGAGTCGCAGCGAGTTCAAAAAATGGTGTGACGCGATTTGTGCTCGCTTTGGCTACTCGGCAGAATTTTATCCGCTGGGGGATGAAGACGCGCAATGTGGAGCTCCCACGCAAATGGCAGTCTTCACTTTAGGAAAGACGCATGAATAGGTCGCTACAGATTCCCGAATTATCGCTCGTGCTGTTGGTTGGCCCCTCGGGTTCAGGCAAGTCTACATTTGCGCGCAGGCATTTTCAGGCATCGGAAATTATTTCTTCAGACTACTGCCGCTATCTTGTCTCGAATGACGAGAACAGCCAGGACGCGACCAAAGACGCCTTCGAGGTGCTGAGATTTATTGCCGCAAAGCGGCTGAAGCGCGGTCTGCTCACCGTCATTGATGCCACTAATTTGCAGCGCGAAAGCCGCAAGCCTCTGCTTGAACTGGCACGTGAACACCATACGCTGCCCGTGGCGATTGTGCTCGGCATTTCGAAAGATGTGTGCGAAGAGCGAAACGCAGCACGCACGGATCGCAAAATTGCATCGGGTGTTTTGAGACGCCAGCTGACTGATTTGCGTTCATCACTGCGCAGTCTCAAGCAAGAGGGCTTTCGCATTATCGAGCGCATCGAATCTCCCGAAGACGCGGAGAGCTGCACCGTCGAACGCACCCGCCTATGGGTGAATCTACGACATGAGCACGGGCCGTTCGACATCATCGGCGATATTCATGGTTGTTTTACAGAGCTAACTCAGTTGCTGGATAAACTGGGTTATAATTTGACAGGGCAAAATGCGGATACGCCCGTAAAATACCAAGTCTCGCATCCCGAAGGACGCAGAATTATTTTCCTTGGCGACCTCGTCGATCGCGGCCCGAACACTCCCGCTGTATTGGAGTTGGCAATGGACGCCTGCGAATCGGGTGCAGCATTCTGCGTCGTCGGCAATCACGAACACAAACTGCTGCGCTATATGCGCGGCGACAAGGTGCAGATCAAACATGGCCTGCAACAATCAGTCGAACAATTAGCCACGAAAGATGAGACCTTCAATGCGCGCGTGCGCAGTTTTATTGATGGTTTGCGCAGCCATTTCGTACTCGATGACGGGCGTCTGGTTGTAGCGCACGCGGGTCTGCGCGAAGAAATGCATGGCCGCGCTTCAGGAGCAATCCGCGCGTTCTCGATGTACGGTGAAACGACCGGTGAAATCGACGAGTATGGTTTGCCAGTGCGTTATGCGTGGTCGCAAGACTATCGCGGCCGCGCGCATGTGGTCTATGGTCATACGCCGATTCCCGAACCCGAATGGATTAACCGCACGCTGAACATCGATACCGGCTGCGTATTCGGCGGCCGGTTGACGGCGCTCAGATATCCTGCTATGGAGCTGGTGGATGTTCCCGCGCAAGCCGTGCATTTCGAACCAACGAAGCCGCTCGTTCCGGTAGTGCCAGCGGATACGCGTGCAAGCGATGATTTGCTCGATATCGGCGACGTCACTGGTAAGCGCATCTTGCAGACGTCACTCTACAAGAATCTGGCGATTCCTGAAAATCAGGCGGCGGCAGCGCTTGAGTGGATGAGCCGCTTTGCTGTTGATCCGCACTGGTTGATCTATCTGCCACCGACGATGTCACCCTCAGAGACGAGTAAAGCCGAAGGTTATCTGGAGTATCCGACAGAAGCGCTGGCCTATTTTCGCTCTGCCGGTGTTGAAAGCGTGATCTGCGAAGAAAAGCACATGGGCTCACGGGCGGTGATTGTGATCTGCCGTGACGAAAATACGGCCGCCGCACGGTTCTCGGTGAAAACGAACGAATGCGGTATCATCTATTCACGCAGCGGGCGGCGATTTTTTAGTGATCGTGCGATGGAAGCGGCAGTGCTTGAAAGAGTGAAGGCTGCACTCACCGCTGCCAATTTCTGGCACGAGTATCAATCCGACTGGTTTTCTTTCGACTGCGAAATTATGCCGTGGTCTCTCAAAGCACAAAGTTTGCTGCAAGAACAATATGCCGCTGTGGGGGCGGCATCACGCAATGCGCTCGCGAACACGTTGAAAATTCTGCGGCAGGCAGAAGCGATCGGCAGGCCCGTCGGCGCGTTGATCGACAGCACCGAGCGTCGTTTGCAGAACAGCGATAAATTCATCGAGGCCTACCGCGCCTATTGCTGGGAAGTGAAGCAGCTGACGGATATCAAAATTGCGCCATTCCATCTGCTCGCATCGGAAGGCTGCGTGCATAGCGACAAAAGCCATGGCTGGCACATGGAAACTTTGGCGCGCCTTGTGGCTGCGGATTCTGAGATTTTTAGAGTGACACGAACGCAGTTGGTGAATCTCGCGAACGACGATGATTGCCATGCGGTCGAAGCCCGGTGGCGGGAGATGACGGCTGCCGGTGGTGAGGGCATGGTTATCAAACCTTTTGACTTCATTTCACGCGGCAAGAAGGGCATCGTTCAACCTGCGCTCAAATGCCGCGGCAAAGAATATTTGCGCATCATCTATGGCCCTGACTATGACGTGCCTGAAAATCTGCAACGACTGCGCGGCCGATCGCTCAACAAAAAACGCTCTCTCGCGATGCAAGAATTTGCGCTCGGGCTTGAAGCGCTCGATAGATTCGGGCGCAAAGAGCCGCTCTATCGCGTGCACGAGTGTGTTTTCGGCGTTATGGCGCTGGAATCAGAGCCGCTTGACCCGCGGTTGTGATTTTACCGGAAAACTTTGTGTAAAGTCGCGCTTTTCGAGTTGATAATACCCCATTGGCGCTGCTTCGTCTGATGATACCATTTTGGCCAGTGTAAAGGCAAGTCCAGGATGAAACTTCCAGTATTCATATGTCTTACTCAGGCGATTGATAAATTTTAGATTCATCCAGGCACCGATTTCACCGATACCATCGTTCGAAAAAACTTCTGTAAATAACAACTGTAACGTCGCAGTAGCGAATCCTTTGCGACGATATTCTGGCTTGATCGAAATATAAAAATGCAGTGATCCTGACGTATCGGTCATCAAACCGACGATACCCACAGGCTCTTTGCTTTCATGGCTGAAAATCTTGTACGATTTTGTAGCCAGAAATTTTCTGAGCCATTCGGTAGCCTCTTCAATCGACACCAATGCCGGTCGGAGCAAAGTGGATTGCGCCGCAAATTCATCTGAGTACAAAGCAAGCATAAGATCTGCATCGTTTTCAGCCAGTTCTTCCATAAAGACCTCATCGCTTGTGAGGTTAGAGACCTGAATTTTCACCGGGATTTCTGTTTTCATCCGCTGAGCATAACACAACCAGAGAAGGTTCAGGCGACACAGTAATGTCGCCGTTTGAAGACTGATCATGATAGATTTATTCTATCGGCAGAAAAATGAAAAATAAAAAAATGAGCAAGCAAAACGCAAAAAAGGATCGGCCAAGGCAAAAGACGCTCGTCGAGATTGTCTGCGAAGACCAGAACCTGACCGAGCGCAGGCCATCGGCAGAAGAGATGCTGAAGCTGTTTCGGCGTTGGCTCCGGTCAAATATGGCGCGTTTCCCTTTTTCGCCAGTGCTGATCGGTATGTCTGGAAAGGATAAATTCCGTGAACCTGTATTCCGCTTTCGCGGAGTGAGCGAGCAGATTTCGTTCACTGTTGGCCCGCATGGCATCAGGACGCATTTTGATCTGGCCGGTGAATATTTCGATACATGGAATGATTTTGAGGTCTACGCGGCGAAAACGCCAAATGGAACATTCGTCTGTGTCATGTGCTTGATTGAGGTGCGTGAAGGCTACGGCAAAAAAGGAAAATCCCCGCGAGAATTCAAGACGCTATATGACCTGTATGCCGATCATTGTTTTGAGAAATTACTGCGTTGGGCAAGAAAGTATGTCAGGCCGGGGAATGTGATTATTTACGAGGGAAGCATCGAAAGCAAAGGTTTTCGCGCTGCTTATATCAGGCCGCTGCGCCAGATATTGCGCGCGCAAGAGCCGGCGCTTGTTTTGCCAGTGATTCAGGCAGTGAAGGGCAGTAGCAAAAGAGAGATGCTGGCGTTGTATTAACTTGGTGCTCAGGGGCGATTTACAACAGATACCGATTGATCACGGCCAGCATGTTGTCGTAGCCCACCGGGTTCGCCGTCAACAGATGGTAGTCCTTTGGAACCGGTAGGCCATCCATCTTTCGCTGCACGAGATACAGCACGATATCGTACCCCGTTTTCTCCCTGCCATCTGCCTCAAATGAAGCGAGGTCATGGTCCAGATAGATAGTTTCATACGCATTCTTCTCAAGAAATGCAATCGCCTCATGATAATTGCGTGCAACATCGCAGCCAGCAAGTTCTTGCGGCGGATTTCGGATGTCGTCGACCCAGAGCACTCGTGGCATTATCCCCACCATATCCTTTGCACGTACCGGCTACCCGTTAGCGCATAGCGACGAGCGAAGCCGTGCGCACCGGCACGCTGCAGGTCAGCCAGTTCATGCGCGTCGAGATCTTCGATCTTGAGGGTGTCTTGGCTGAGCGGCGCAGAGGGGTTCGCAGTTTCTGTTTTGCGGTTAAAATGCAGCGCACGCAGCTGCTGCAAATGTGCCGCGAAGTCGATGGGGCTTGCCCCCGAACCCGCCGCTGAAATGGGACTGATCATGCCTTGAATGTCGGAAATATTTCAACAAGTTGGCGACACTGGGCTGTCGTTTTAATGGTACCTGTACCCCACGCTGAGCGAAGTGACGCGCTTGGCAACATAATCATTGCCGTATTTTGACCCAAAACCTGCACCATCGCGGTAGCGCCAGTCCAAGCCCCGCAAATACAGTACATTCTTGCCTTCAAGGAACATATGTTCTTTAATATGGTTGATTTGTGTTGCGTGTGCCTCGTTCGTGTACATGAGTGAGAGCAGGCGCTTACGGATATCTTCAGGTATGAGCCGCATTTCGAATGTGGGTTCATAGCAAGCCGTGTCTTCGCCCTCAAAGATCTCGAAATGGAGTTTCTCGAAGGCGGTGCGATCTTCAGGCACAAGATCATTCCAACGAATCGAATCGAAGAACGAATTCCATGTAAAATCCTCTGGCGACGGCCTGAAATGGAAATCGAAGCTTACCGCGTCAAAGATCTTCTGTAACATGTATTGAAAGAGCGGAGTCTTATGCGGCGAAAAAATGACGCAGTCAAAATGCCTGCCGCTGAGCTCAAGCACACGATTGAGGTGCGCGGCCAGTTTCGCCAGATCTTCTCCGGTTAGGCGCCAGCCGTCCAGACCGTTGAGCGCGGAATACAATATATCTTTGTCCTGAATTGTCGTTTCTTCCCCTGAAACGTCACCAAAGATGCTGATTTGGCGATCTTCCCAGCCGTCGAATTGAACGAAGCCTGTATCGGCGATCGGATTTAGCTCGCCCAAGCGAACGAGCCGGGCCTGATAGTCAATCACGAGTGGTTTGATGTGGATTGGATAGCGGTTGGGATGGTTCATGGCTGCTTACCCGTTTTGTCTTCCGGTTCGGCCAGGCGATATTTCTTCACAAATTGGGGAGTTAGAATAATGCCGATAAAACAATCCTCCCGAATATCATTCACCGTGAATGCTACCTGTAGAAAATTTCTGGTCTCATTGAAATCTTCAAGCACAGATTTATCAACCAGTTGTATTGTGGCTTCGGCATTCGGGCAAAATGGCAGCAGCCAGTTTGCAAGGAAGATATCTACAACGTGCCGACGAAAGATTTCAACTCTTTCAGTGTCATCGGGTGTGCGGTGACCATAGAGTTTGAGTGGTATTTCTGTATCATCATCGAGTTCTTTCAAAACGTTTAACAGTTCTTCGCCAAAATCGAGAAAACATCCCGTGTCACCGAATGCCACGAGAGGCTGATCGGGCAAGGATCGCACTAACCAATCGACTTTCAGAAGTTCGGCGTATTGATACTTGATTTCCAGACGATCGGCATAGGGAAATCGCTGCGGGTCATTTAGCGCATCGAGCAGTTTATCGTTCGCGGTATGCAGCCGGGCGAGGGGGCGCTCAGGCTGTGGTTCTACATCGGGAATCTCATCCTTGACTGGTTCTGACTTCACGTAGTCTGGAAGAGGATCAAGTTGAGCCTCGAGTGCGCGGTTCCACCTGCGGCCCTTGGCAGCGACCAGTACCATTAATCGATCTGCGAGTTTAGATAGGGGGATGAACTCTTGATCATGTGAAGTCTCCTCCGCAATCTCGAGGATTCGCCGTATGACATCGATTTCACCATAGACTCCCAAGAGAACATGACTGTGACCAAAAATCGGATCTATGTTCGCTTTCAGTGCACGGCGCATTTGCGCGTAAAGTCCGGTGTCACTCTCAACGATTAGGTTACGGAACAAAAGCAGAATCTGCATAAGGTCTGATCTTTTTAAGATGCTTTCGCAATGAAAAATCTTAAAGAAATTAGGATATTCTAATTTTTCCAGGGCGCTGAATTGGTCATACAGGGGATGAAGGTACCTCGGACCGAGAATAGACTCGAGCAACCGCGTCTTCTCTGCTGGTGAGAGAATTTCTTTCTCTTTGGTTTTCTCAGACTCGGCTGGTAGATCGGCTATCGACGGATTATCCCAATCGAAATCGGCGAGCAGTTTGTAGCGGGCGATGACAGCACGCATGGATTTTTCCAATAACGCAGGCAAATCTGCCCGCTGCGCCATCATGTTGTAGTAGCGGGTTGTATAGCGGTCACTTGTCATAGGTCTAAGCTAATCAGATTCAGTCGATTCGGGCGACAGGGCCGTGTCGCCATTCTGGCGCACCGGAAAGCGGAAAACCCGCCAACCGTCTGGTTTGGTCGATTCGCCAGTCTTAACATTTTTCAATTCATACGCCTCTTGTGGATGCATACGTTCCGTATCCAGCAGGCAGTCAGAGATGCCGCCAAGTTTTCCATTGCGCAGGCTATTCATGTAGATGATCTCTTTTGCTGGCAAGAGTTCATCTTTGATGAAGTCTCTGACCAGCGGCGTCTGGTGTGCGCGCCATAGTTCCCAAACGGTACTATAGTAGAGTTTCTCTTCTTGACAAAGGTCGCAGTAGTATTTTTTGCTTTTGCGCCGAATGATGAGGTCGATATCTGCGAACCTGTCAAAGCGATAATTGTGCAGATGTAGTCCCCAGGCAATAAATCCCTGATGATTGATGTCGAAGCGTAGCCGCGGATCAAAAGTCGAGATCGCGCAACTGATACCGTGATGGTACTTTCTCACCCGCACGGGCTTCAAGCCGAAGTCAGATAGGAGCGCGGTAAACCACGGCAGAACTTTTCTGCCGATATCGTCCTTGTCGTATATGGTATCCTTCGGGCGTTTCGATCTAGTCTTCATGGCGGTATTTCTTCTCGGTGGTCTCGATCTCTTTGTAGATCTGCTGCAGAAACTCTGCGCATCTCAGGTCTGTGGCAGTGGCGGCGCAGTCGATGTACACGCGCAAGTCCCCCCATTTCTCCTTAACCTGAACCAAATAGGGCACGGTTTCTTTCGGGAATTCCTTAGCTATTTGTCTGGCAACGTGCTCGATGCGGCTGCAGAGTAGGTAGACGTCTGCAATCCATACGACAGGAATCGTCAGGCCGAAATTGGCGATTGAGTTATCGGGGCGGCGGTTCTCAGCAATGCAGCGGGCCGCATCCCGCATGAGCACCGGGAAATTATCGATGAAGAGCTGCAGTAATTCTTGATTGCGATAGGTCTCGAATTCGAGGCCGCGGTGCGCGCGCAAAAAGCGGCGGAGGGCTAGGTGGGGCATGGAAAGAATTTATCACGAAATCCATCGCCTTTGCGACAAAGGCGTGTCGCCTGGCTTGACGCGGGTTATTCTTCGTTTACTGGCTCGGGCGCATCGGGAGTGTCTTCTGCCGGCGTGGCATCTGGTGTTTCTTCGCTGGCCGCCGGTGCGACTGGCTCCTTATACTCCGGATCACGGGCTGAAAGCAAGGTGCCGAGTATGATCGGTCCGCTGGGGATCTCTTCGGCAGTTTCATTCGGCTGCTCATCAGCAGCGGGCTCATTTTCGCCGTCGGAGTTTATCGTCGCAGGCAGGGGCTCTGCTTTCTCACGCCGTGCACGAACAGTGAATGTGACTTCGTAGGTTGCACCCTCACCATGGGGATGCACTAATGGATTTTCCGATTCGTATTTTAGCTCAAAGCCAGCTTTGCCGCCATCGGGCAGAACCAGCATTGGCGGTGATGCTACTTTGCCGTTATCGCTATCTTGCCTGTCGAGTTTCGTTTTAACGCGAACGAGCAGATGTCCGTCGGTTTGGCTAGATATGCGCATCGCTTTGTCGGTAGTTGCGAGCGGTATCAACGCTCGGTGTATTCTCTTTTCACGCTCATCGCTCAGCAGACTTTCGGCCACGGAAAATTGGCGTGCGTTGAATGCGGCGTCATACGCCGTTTCGTCTTTCCCATTCTGCAAATTTAAATCCGCGCCTTTTTTGCGCAGCTGACTGACCAGCGCGAGATTGCCACCACTCGCCGCGCAATGAACAAGATAGTTGTCAGAGGTCGTGCGCAGGTTCACGTGACTGACTTTGCTGACCTCAGCCGCGGTTGATTTTCCCGCGATCAGATTCGAGCAGATCTGCTCTTGTACGAGCGCCTCTTTATAATCGGCATGCCGCTTCTTCCCGTCTGAGATGCTCGACTGCAGCCAGGCGATCAAGAGCGCCGTCTCGAATTTCTGGAATTGCAACTTCATCTCAGCATTTCTGCCGCGCGGTGTGAATTTAATTCTGTGCAAGAGACTGGTGACCGCCTTACGGGCCTGGCGGTCGTCGATTGCACCGGAAAACCCCAAGGCAAGTTCTTTGTAGACAGAGAGCAGGGCAGCCACCTTCGCCGCCATGGCTTTGCTGCTCATGACCAGCCCGAGCGTAAACTGTGGCTCGCCCTTGAGGCGTATCTGCATTTCAACTCCGCGCATATCGAGCGCAATTTGCCGCAGGCCGCCGAAATCGGGTATGTCGTTAGAGCTCTTGTGGCCGAAAGTGTCTGAGTCAACGCTCAGAAATACCTGGGCCTTGTCGTTGCCAAATTTAGCAGAGTCGGATGTATTCTTGCTGGCGAGGTTCTTACTGAAAATTGCGACGGCTTCTTTGCGCCCGAAGACAATTGCGCGACCAGAAAACAAGAGTCGTGCATTGCTATCTGCAAGATCAACGATTCCGAGTTTTTCATCAATAACGAGCTTCTTGCCGCTACGCTTCGCGAGATTTGCTTGTTCTTGCAATGCCGCTTTCTTGAAACGCGTGAGGGTTGAAGCTGAGTTGAAACAGATTAGACCGATCGAATCATCTGCGCGCTTGCGTGTCAGCATGATTGCCGAGTCGATATCCGCGTAGTCGACACCTGCAATCCAGTTCTCGGCTGCACGCACACCCGGCGCTTCAAGGTAGCGCAGCTCATTCGCCTCAATGCCGTGCCGCGTGAGAAATGCCGCGATCTCACGGAAGTTAATCTTCATGCCGTGTTTATAGCCCGCGGGCAGGTATGCGGATTCAGAACACTCGGCGAAGAGGGCGGTGGGTAGGGTGAGCGAAATCAGCGCGAAAAGACTGCGAAGAATCGTTAGGCGTGGAGTGATAAGCATAACAACTCTCTTGAATGATTCAAAGTCAGATACAAGCGCTTTTACGGGTTTTATCATTTGCACGATAACTTACGAAATTTCAGTCCGAAAAAGGCGACACCCATCTGTCGCGATCTATTGCCTGCTCACGCGCAACAGCCAGGCGATTCAATCGCGTTCGTTCATGCATGACTGAAGAATACGAATCGATTCACCGTCGAATTCATATTTTCCGGCGGAAAGCTTCCAGCTACCATCTCGTGGAATCTCCCGTCCCTTTGCATCCAGTAGAGCAACGTGGGTTTCCAAGTCGCCCTCAAAGCCGCGCGGAATTTCGAAGACATCCCCGCTTGCGATCGAAATAGATTCTGTATCGAAACCCATCTGGTAGTCGATGGGATCCATTCTTTCTGGATCGCCCGAAAGATCGAGATCTCGGAAATCCTCATCTTCTTCATACGATTCACGGGCGCGGCAAATGATGATCTCCATATTCAATAACACACCGTGGTCGTGGAATTCACCGCGTAATTTCTGCACAGAACCGAAGAAACTGGATTCCCATCCGTATCTTGCTGATCTGTACAAAGATTGAATAGCCCGCAATTGGCGCCAGTGCCGGCGCCCGTCAGTGTGTAAGATTCTGTTCGCGTTGTGCCATCGACATATGCCATGGTGTAAGTGCGACCGGTGCAAACCAGCCCTGAAGTGAACGCGGCCGTTTCCGCGGTCGGCCGATTATTTGAATCCCATGCAGTCATCGTGTATGCGCTCGTGAAGCCAGGACCGCTATCGGTTAAACCTGTGAGTTGACCAGTCCCATTGTAAGTCATGGCAAAATTATGCTGCAGCGTTCCGGTCGCGCTGGCAAATACGATTGAGGTAGGCTTACCCTTGTGAAAAACAGAGACCGGCGCAGCTGCTTCATTCACGAACGCCTGCAGATTCGCATACGTATAGGTGATGGTTTCCGCACCGCCATTGGTGCACGACACAGTCGTTGAACCGTTGAAAGTGCAATTGTATGTTATGGAATTTGTCGTGTCTGTTATGTTGGTGGCATATTTTCGGCACGTTTTTGCGGCGGTCGTCGAGGTTGAGCCGGCGGCCGATGTCGAATCGCCGGTTTTCGCGCAGCCGAATACTGCGACGAAACAGGCGAGAGTGAGAACAGACCTTGATAATTGAATTTTCATATTTTCCTCCATCGATTTGAAATAGTGCGCGAATATACACGCTAAAAAACTGGAAAGGTGACAAAATTTTGTCGCTTTAAGATGACCTTAGCAATGTAGGGTCGCAAATACAGGGGAAAAAGGAGCAAACGAATGGCAAATGTTCACAGTGAAACGCGTAACTATAGCGGATCTTCAATTTCGTCGATCATGGAAAATGGATGCAGCGGGACACGGCTCATTCTTACTCGATCATGAGAAACGTCTTTTTTAAGCCTTGGATAGGCGAAAGATTCGAAAGCAGTGGATACTTAGGCAAGAAATTGCTGGTTCTAGGCGAAAGTCATTATTGCGAAATTGAACAAATTTGCGCCGAGTGCGGTATCACCGGCATGGTTGGTTGCAACGATTTTACCAACAGCACCGTGAGGAAATTCTTGGCATATAAGTTCAGCGGTACAGCGCACAGGCGCTGGATGAACACATACACCAGATTTGGTAATGTTATGGAAAATCGGCGCCTCAACGCAGACGAAACAGCGGCTCTGTGGAGTTCTATTGCCTTTTATAACTACGTACAAATTGCCGTCACCGACAAAAGGACACCTCCTTCAGCAGAAAATTTCCGCATTTCCGAAGAGGCTTTTTTACGAGTAGTCAGGGAGCTTTCCCCCGATTTGATAATAGCGTGGGGTGATCGGCTTTGGGGAAATATGCCATCGACGGGCAGGGATGTGCAGATTCAGGATACGCGGTATTATGTGTATAGATTTGACAATGGTCTTGCCGTGCCCGCGGTTTCTGTCTATCATCCATCGACGAGCCATTTTAACTTTGGCTCTCATGAGTTATTGGTGAAAGCCATTGAATTGTGCCATCAGGCGGCTATTGTCCTATGAAACACTGTCGAGTCCTAATACAAACTAGAAGGAAACCGAATCGATGGAGCGGCTGTAACGGATGGGCTCAATACTATGGATGATTTTACACGCAGAGCAAGAAAAATTCTCTTTGAGTACGCGCCCAACGAGGCACAGCGACTCGGGCATAACACCTTGAGTAAAGAGCACATTTTGCTTGGCATGATCAGGGCAGAGAATTTTCAATTTCTCAAAGAATTAGTCGTTGGTTCGATATTCTCTAAGTTAAGAGTGGATGCTAAAAGGCTCGCCACTGAATTAGAGAAACGGGTCGAACCTGGCAATTCCCGCCAGACCGAGGGGCTGCCGACTGACGGTGCCGTGCAAGAGCTTATTCAATCCTCCCGCCAAGAGGCGCAGCAACTCAAGCATAACGTTATCGGATCTGAACACCTGCTCCTTGTATTATTGCAGGATGAAAACAGCTTCGTATTCGCAACGCTGGCCGAGTTTGGTGTCACTTATCAGGTTGTACGCGATGAGCTAATCGCGACGCGGCCGCCGTTCTTCCCGCGATCGCCCTGAACCGTAAACATAGGCCCAAGCTCAGATGCACGGATGCAAAAGTTTTGCGGCATTTTCTGAAGCAATTATTTTGGCGTGCGATCGTGCCACCGCTCTCGCGGATTCGGATTAGGACGGTTGCCATTTCATGCGCCGGAATTTGAAAAATGACAAAACTTTGTCGCCTTTCCCCGACATTAATAGTGTATGGTCACAACCTCAGAGGAAAAAGGAGCAAATAAATGGCAAATTTTTATTGTAGAGATTGCGGACAGAGCTTTTCATCAGTTACCAGCCTAACGGGCAATTCCTGTTCAAAGAGTCAGACGAAGCGACATCGCCTCTTTGAAGGCAAAGAACAAAGTAATTACTACTGCGAGCATTGCGGGCAGAAATTTTCATCTTTGACGAGTCTTACTGGAAACAGTTGTTCAAAAAGCCCTACAAAATATCACCAACCTTTCGAAGGGGGCGAACAAAGCCAATATACTTGCAAGAATTGCGGGCAAAATTTCTCTTCGCTGACAAGTTTAACCGGGAACAGTTGTTCCAAAAGCCCTACAAAATACCATCAACCAGCGAAATAGTCTTGGATTGTGAACTATGATAAGAATTGCAGGGAACAGAGTCGGTGAGGCCCATAGGACTCCCCAATGAGTATTTGGGCATTAAACACGCCAGGTGAAGACGCAGTAGAATATGTCTACCGGGAAGTCCAGTTAGGTCGGTCTCGCTTCGGTTGGGGTTACGTTGATGGCGCTGACTTATCCTTACTCGAAACGAAGAGCTGGTCTAATATGAGCGAAGATGAAACGAATTGTTACCTGAAAGCGAATTTTCTGCTCAGATTGGAATCGAATGATTGGGTGATTCACATTAATGTTCCCAAATGGGGATTATGCACTGCTGCGCAGGTTGTGGCGCCGTATAAATTTGATGTGGCAGGCAACGAATTTGGAGATTATCGACACATTATAGGAGTTGATAAATCGACAGTCCTGACATTTGATAGAAATGATGTTTGTGTCCATCCCGTTATCAGCAGACGGTTGAAACTGCAAGGTAATCACTGGGAAATCCGCTTCCCGCAAGAATTTGAATCCACTTTGCAGAACCTTAAATTAGGATCGATTACGGATGCTGGCCATAGCCCGGGGATATTTCATCTGAAGCGTGATCTTACTGCGCCTATTGATGAGATTGTCAAATTAGTTCAAAGAAATCACCCAGGTAAAAATCTCGAATATTTTCTTGCTGAAATTTTCCAAAATATCGAAGGTTTAATCAAAGATGAAGTCAAGGTGAATGGCTCTGGCT
>Ga0154020_10003111_pt1 | contig 20068 bp, 16 predicted proteins | sample Klosneuvirus_201_FD_109709 | JGI IMG/M metagenome (GOLD analysis project Ga0154020, IMG submission 109709) | Active sludge microbial communities from wastewater, Klosterneuburg, Austria - Klosneuvirus_20160825_MG | ecosystem: Engineered > WWTP > Aerobic digester > Activated sludge | place... | reverse complement strand
GCACCGCCTACCCGGGTAGACATCGCGGCGCGGGGGATCGCATGCTAGAGCCCCAGGCATGCGTCGCTTCGGGTGGCTTGGCCTCTGTCTCTTGTTCGGTTGCAGCTCCTCCGCGCTCACCGACGCCGGCCTCATCGGCCTTGACGCGGTGGCCACCTCCGACGCCGGTAGCCGTCGGGACGCGACCGCCGCCGACGCGACCGCCGCCGACGCGACCGCCGCCGACGCGACCGCCGCCGACGCGACCGAGCCCGACGCGACCGAGCTCGACGCGACCGAGCCCGACGCGACCGAGCCCGACGCGACCGAGCCCGACGCGACCGAGCTCGACGCGACCGAGCCCGACGCCAGCTCCGCTGATGCGGGGGCGCCGGATGCGACCACGATCGACGCGGGCTCCACCTGCACCGCGGATGACCAAGCCTGCGCCGGTGGCACTTGCTGCGGTGGCGTCTGCGTCCAGGGGGCGGCCTGCTGCACCGACGCGCCCTGCCTGCAGTCGGCCGGCGCCGGGTACGTGTGTAGCGCCCACCAATGCGAGAACATCGCAGGCTCGCTCTCGGGCCTGCTCTGGCTCCTCCCCTGCGGCGCCACGACCGACCCGGTCGCCTGCCCCACCACTTCCAGCACGGTCACCAGCACCACCTTGGGCGGCGCCGCGGGGCGTACCTATGACATCACGCTTCGCTTTCGCGGCGTCGTCGAAGAGAAGACGTACAACAACGGCTGCTTCACCGGCCGCTACTCGAGCGGCGGCGTCCCCGGCGCCGACGCGTACAACGTCTATCGCCTCAGCGTCTCTTCGCCCCCGCAGACCTACTATCTCAATGCCGGGACCAGCTTCGTGACGCGGACCTGGGCCATCGACCTCACCCAGACGATCCAGATGGACGCGGGCGCGACGGTAACGCTCTTCGCCGACGCCATCGACGCGACCGAGATCAGAAACCGCGACGACAGCGGCGCGCCGATATCCATCCCCGACGTCTTGCCCGCGCAGCCCTACGACGGTCAGTTCATCCAGATGGACGTACTATCCGTGACCCCGGCGAGCGTCGGCACCTCGAGCCGCGCAGCCGGCGGAGCGCTCGGCTTCGCGGGCGGCCAGTGGGTGAGTATCCCCGACGCGCCGTCCCTGCACCCGGCCTCGCTGACCATCGAAGCCTGGTTCCTTCAGACCGGCACCGGCGGCGCGTACAACTCCATCCTCGGCAAGGGCTACAACGCGAACTTCTGGGACGCCTATACCATCTGGTTTCAAGGCAACGCGCTCAACGCCGGGGTCGTCGCGAACGGTCAGTGGACGCAGATCTCCTATCCATGGACGCCCGACCTCGGCCGCTGGCACCACGTCGCCTTCACCTATGATGGGATGAGCTACGCTGAGCGATTCTATCTCGATGGGCAGCCGGTGTTGTGCGCCACCGGGGCCGGCCCGATTCAGACCGACGGGACGCCCTTGTACCTCGGCGGCGACGTCGAGTACGGGTCCCCCAACGGCTGGTGGATCGGGCAGCTCGACGATATCCGGCTGTACTCGAGCGTCCGCGCCGCGGCCGAGATCCGCGCGGACATGCGCCAACATCAGCTCGGACCCCAGCCCGGGCTGATCGCCGAGTGGTGTTTCGACGAGATGGAGGGGCAGCACACCTTCGACACCAGCGGCAACGGACGCACCGGCGTGCTCGGGGCGGGCACCTCCACCGATGCTACGGACCCCGCGCGGATCGGCTCGACGCTGCCTTAGCGGCCAGGGGCGCTCCCGCGATCCCACTTTTGGGACGCCCGATCCCAAGACCGAACACCTCCCCCACCCCGATCCGGCAACTTACCCGCCACCACGCCCGGCACGGACCTCGCATTGGTCGTCCCCATGGACCTCGCCCGCCAAGGACCCCGAAAGCGCCGACGCGCCGTCGTGCTCGGCGCGCTCGGCGCAGCAGGCGTCGCCCTCGCCCTCACGTTCTGGCGCGCTCCCCTGGCCGCGGCCCCGGCGATCGACAAGAGCTCGATTTGGATCGAGCGCGTCCGGCGCGGCGATCTCCTTCGGCAAGTCCCCGTGCAAGGGACCCTGGTGCCCGAGCGCGTTCAGTGGCTCAGCGCTGCCCAGGCGGCCCACGTAGCGGAGATCCTCCTCCGCCCTGGAGCCCAGGTGGAGCCCGACTCGGTCGTAGTGGTCCTCGAGAACGTCGAGCTCGAGCTGGCGGCGCTGGAGGCGGAGCGCCAGGCCGCCAGCGCCGCGTCCGCGCTCATCCAGCTCGACGTCCGCACCGAGGCGGAGGAGAAGGCGGAGCTGGCGCTGCTCGGCGGCCTGCGCGCGGAGCTCGAGAGCGCCGAGCGCCACGCCGCCTCCGCGGAGCAGCTGGCCAGGCAGGCCCTGATCAGCGACGCCGAGCACAAGGACAGCCTGAGCACCAAGGCGGGGCTCGCCGCGCGCGTAGGCGCCGCCGAGCAGCGTCACCACGTCCTCTTGAGCGGTCGGCACCGTCAGCTCGAGGCCCAGCGGGCGGAGCTCCTCCACCTGCGCGAGATCGCGAACTTTCGGCGCAGGCAGCTCGCCGGCCTAGAGGTGCGGGCGGGGATCCGCGGCGTCGTCCAGGAAGTTCCGCTCGAACGCGGCCAATGGGTGGCCATCGGGGCCCTCCTCGCCAAGATCGCCGAGCCGGGCCACCTCAAGGCCGACGTCAAAGTCGCGGAGGCCAACGCCCGGGACGTCTACCGCGGGATGCCGGTCCGCTTTGACTCACCGGCGGGCAACTTCCGCGGTCACGTCGAGCGCGTGGACCCGGCCGTCGTCGCAGGCTCGGTGCGGCTCGAAGTGCTGCTGGACGAGGCGCTGCCCAGCGGCGCCCGCACCGATCAGGCCGTCTTCGGCTACGTGGAGCTCGAGCAACTCAAGGACGTGCTCTATGTAGCGCGCCCGGCCGGCGTCCAAGAGGGCGCGCCCGCCGGCCTCTACCGACTCGACCCAGACCATACCCACGCCACCCGGATCACCGCCCAGCTCGGGAGGGGATCAGCCAAAGAGGTGGAAATCAAGACCGGGCTCTCCGAAGGGGAGGAGATCGTCGTCTCCGATGTATCCTCCTTCGAGATGGCGCCGCGTATTCAGCTTAAATAAGGAGATTTTGTGGACGCACTCATCCGACTCAACGCGATCAAGAAGGTGTTCTTCACCGACGAGCTCGAGACCCACGCGCTCTCCGACGTACACTTGGAGATTCAGCGCGGGGAGTATGTGGCGATCGAGGGACCTTCCGGTTCTGGCAAAACGACGCTGCTCTCCATCTTGGGCCTCCTCGACGTCGCCAGCGCCGGAGAGTACCTCCTCGGCGGCCAATCGATGATGGGGCTGAACGCTCGTCAGCGCGCCCGGATCAGGAACCAGCAGGTCGGCTTCATCTTTCAGACCTTCAACCTGATCGGCGATCTCACGGTCGCCGAAAACGTCGAGCTCCCCCTGCGCTACCGCGCGATCCCTGAGGCCGAGCGCAAATCCCGGGTCGCCCAGGCCCTCGAGCGCGTGAAGATGTCCCACCGCATGGGCCATATGCCAAGCCAACTATCCGGAGGTCAGCAGCAGCGGGTCGCGGTGGCGCGGGCCGTGGCGGGCGATCCGAGCGTGCTCTTCGCCGACGAGCCCACTGGGAGCCTCGACTCCAAGAACGGTGACGCGGTCATGGATCTCCTCGGCGAGCTCCACCGCGAAGGCGCGACCATCTGCATGGTCACCCACTCCTCGGAGTACGCGCGGCGCGCGAGCCGGGCCATCCGCCTCTTTGACGGGCGGGTGGTCGAAGACATCTCCCAGGCCGCCTGAGAAAGACCGACCATGAACTCCATCCTATCTGACGCTCGTCTCGCCCTGCGACTATTGGCCCGAAGCCCAGGTTTTGCGTTCACGATCCTCAGCGTCCTGTCCCTCGGTATCGGGGCCACGACGGCCATGTTCAGCATCGTGGAGTCTCTCCTCCTCCGTCCGCTCCCCTACGAGCGGCCCGAGGAGCTGAGCATGATCTGGTGCACCAAGCCCAACGTCGGCCCCTCCACGGCCTCCCTGCCCGACTTCCTCGAGTGGCGCGAGCAGGGCAGCGCCTTCACAGAGATGACCGCCGTCGACTATGACGCGATCAGCCTGAGCTCCGAGGGGGCCCTCCCCGAGAACCTCCCCGGCGCCAGCGTCTCGGGTGACTTCTTCCCGATGTTCGGCGTTCGCGCCAAGCTAGGCCGCCTCTTTGGACCCGAGGACGATCGCGTCGGTGGCCCCAAGGTGGTCGTGCTCAGCGCGGCGGTCTGGCAGCGACGCTTCGGCGGAGATCCTGGGATCATTGGCCGGTCCCTGACCCTCAACGGCGAGCCCCACACCGTGCTGGGCATCGCGCCGGAGGGCTTTCGCTTCTCCGGACCCTACAGCGATCGGGCCGACGTCTGGATCCCGCTGGCGGTGCACCGCAAGGACTTCGCCGCCCTCGAGCGCGGCGATCACTTCCTCCACGTCCTCGGCCGCCGTAAGACCGGCGTGAGCCTCAGCGAGGCGCAGGCTCAACTCAGCGCGGTCGCGAAGTCCCTGGAGGCCAAGTATCCGAATAGCAACACCGGAAAAGGCGTCCAGATCGAGGAGCTGAAAGAGGCGCTGGTCGGCTCTTCCCGAGACGGTATTTGGATCCTCTTCGCCGCCGTCGCGTTGGTGTTCTTGGTGGTCTGTGCCAACGTGGCCAGCCTGCTCCTGACCAGGGCCGCGGCCCGCCGAGGGGAGATGGCCACCCGGGCAGCCTTGGGCGCGACCGGGGGGCAACTCACCGCTCAACTCATCACCGAGACGCTGGTACTATTCCTCATCGCCTCCTTCTTTGGCGGCCTCCTGGCTTTTTGGCTGGTCGACGTGATCGCGCCGGGCATCATCCAAAGCGGCGGGGCCTTCACGATCGACATCCGGGTAGATGGTATCGCGCTCGCCGGGGCGATCCTCGCCACGCTGGTCTGCGGGCTCATCGCGGGATTGGCGCCGGCGACCGTCGTACTGCGGGTCGAGCCGCACGCGGTCCTCAAAGAGAGCGCGGCCCAAGCGGGAATCAGCCGCGCCCAGCGCCGGGTGCGGGGGGTGCTGGTGGTCGCCCAAGTCGCCTTGGCCTTCACCCTCCTGGTCGGGAGCGGCCTCTCGCTGCGGACCTTCTGGACCCTGGCCTCGACGCCCCCGGGCTTCGACCCGAACAACCTGGCCACCGCTCGGGTGGTGCTCCACGAGGCGCGCTATCCGAGCGACGCGAAGGTCCTCGAATTCTACCGAGCGCTGCTCAGCCAGCTCGCGGCTCAGCCTGGGATCAGCTCGGTGGCAGCCAACAGCACGCTCCCGCTGGCGGGGTCCAACTGGAACGGCTCCTTCCAAATCGAAGGCCGTACGCCGTGGGCCCCGGGAGAGCGGCCGGTGATGAGCCGTAACATCGTCACCCCGGGATACTTTGGGACCATGCGCATCCCTCTCCTCAAGGGTCGAGACTTCACGGAAGCCGACACCGCGGGAGGGCGCCTGGTCGTCATCATCAGTCAATCCGCGGCAGATAAGTTCTTCCCCGGCGAAGATCCGATCGGGCGCCGCCTCGACTGGGGCGAGGACAAGGTCGACCCCCACCCTTGGCGCGAGATCGTCGGGGTCGCCGGCGACGTGCGCCGCTTCGGCCTCGCGCGACCGACCACCCCGGAGAGCTATGCTCCCATGGCGCAGTACCCAAACCGCTGGATGGGTTTGGTCGCCCGCTCCGACCGCGCGGAGTCCGTGCTCAAGGACCTGCCCGGCATCGTGCAGTCGGTGGACCCCGAGCAGGCAGTGGCCAGTCGCCGGTTGATGAGCGCTCGCTACGCCGACTCGATCGGACCCCAGCGCTTCACCGCGGTCCTGCTCTCCGCCTTCGCCGGGGTGGCCCTGCTCCTGGCCACGATCGGGGTCTTCGGGCTGGTCTCCTACTCGACCGCCCAGCGCACCCGGGAGATCGGCGTTCGCCTGGCGCTCGGGGCTGATCCCTTCGAGGTCCTGCGCCTGGTCATGGGTGAGGGCCTCCGGCTCCTGGGGCTCGGCCTCGGTCTCGGCGCGCTCGGGGCCTTCTTTGTGGGCCAGCGCCTGGGAGCCACCGGCTCGCCGGGGAGCGCCGTCGATGCCCTGGTCTATCTCTTGATCTTCCTGGTTTTGGCCCTGACGGGGGCCGTGGCCAGCTTACTCCCGGCTTGGCGCGCGGTCCGTATCCCGCCCTCGGTCGCCCTGAGGTATGAGTAGGTCGTGAGCACGCCGCCGCTACGCCGGATCCTGATCGCCGACGATCAGCCCGACATCCTGGTCGCGCTGCGCTTGGTCCTCAAAGGCGCCGGCCTCGAGGTGGTCGAGGCCTCCGCCCCGAGCGCGATCCTCCACGCGGTCAGCACCCGTGAGCTCGACCTCGTGCTGCTCGACATGAACTATACCCGCGACACCACGTCGGGCGGCGAGGGCTTGGATCTCATCACCCAGATCGGCGCCATCGACCCCAGCCTCCCCGTTGTCGTGATGACGGCCTGGGGCAGCGTCGCCGGCGCGGTGGAGGCGATGAAGCGCGGCGCGCGGGACTATGTCGAGAAGCCCTGGCAAAACGAGCGGCTCCTGGCCACCCTGAAGGCCCAGATCGAGCTGCGCGCGGCGCTCAAGCAGGCGCAGCGCCTGGAGGGTCAGTCGCAGCGCGAGCGGGAGCGGGCGCTGCCCGATCTGGTCAGTCGCTCGGCCGCGATGGAGGCGGTGAAGCGGCTGATCGCTCGGGTCGCCGGCGCGGACGCCAACGTCTTGATCACCGGCGAGCATGGGACCGGAAAGGACGTCGTCGCGCGCTGGATCCACGGCTCCTCCGGGCGCGCCACCCGACCCTTCGTGCCGATCAACGCCGGCGCCCTGGCCGAGGGTGTCTTCGAGAGCGAGCTCTTTGGGCACACCAAGGGCGCCTTCACCGACGCCAAGGCCGACCGTCTGGGCTGCTTTGAGCTGGCCGACGGCGGGACGCTGTTTCTGGACGAGATCGGGACGATGCCAACGGGTCAGCAGGCCAAGCTGCTCCGCGTGCTGCAGTCGGGGGAGTTTCAGCCCGTCGGCTCCTCCCGCACCCGGCGGTCCGACGTGCGGGTCCTGGCGGCCACCAACATCGATATCGCCAAGGAGGTGAAGCGGGGCGCGTTTCGGGAGGACCTCCTCTACCGGCTCAACACCGTCGAGATTCACCTCCCAGCGCTCCGGGAACGGCCAGAGGATATCCCGGCGCTGGCCGGATACTTCTTGGCGCAGAAGGCGGCCCGCTACGGGCGACCGATCGGGGAGTTTCAAAGCGGGGCCGTCGAGGCGCTGCTGGCCCACCCTTGGCCCGGAAATGTACGGGAGCTCGAGCATGTCATCGAGCGGGCAGTGATCCTGGCCGAGGACGGACGGGTAAGTATCCAGGACCTCCAGCTCCGCAGCGCCCCCGCCAATGAAGGCTCGCTCGAGGGTATGACTTTGATCGAGGCCGAGGCGCACCTGATCCGCAAGGCCCTCGAGCGCCACCAAGGAAACGTCACGCTGGCCGCCGAGGCCCTTGGGCTGTCCCGGAGCGCGCTCTATCGGCGTCTGCAGAGCCTCGGGATCAAGGTGCAGGAGTGAGCCCCGGGGGCCGAGCGTTGTGGGACTTCGGGCGCGCGCTCTTGGTCGCCGCGCCGGCCGCCGCCCTGGCGCTGTACCTCCTCCTGACCACCGCCGCCGCGCCGACGTCCTGGGCGCTCCTGGGGCTCGCCCTGCTCTTCTCAGCGATCCTCGCGCTGCTCAATCGCCAAGCGCTGGCGCGGCGCCTCGGTACTATCTCTGGGGTACTCACCTCCTACCGCGAGGGGGACTTCTCGATCCGGGCCCGGCTGGGCAGCGAAGATAGTTCCCTGGCCGCGGTCCTGGCTGAGCTCAACCAGCTCGGGGACACCTTGCGGGGCCATCGCCTGGGCGAGATGGAGGCATGGGCCCTCCTCCGCAAGGTCATGTCGGAGCTCGATGTGGTGGTCTTGGCCTTCGACGAGGAAGGGCACGTGCGCTTGGCCAATGAGGCAGCCGCTCGCTTGGTTGGGCGCGCCGCCCCCGCAATCCTGGGAGAGACCGCGGCGGCCTTGGGCCTCAGCGATCTGCTCAACGGCGCCGCTCCGCGCACCATCTCCGGCTGGCTCCCGCTGGGGGCGAGGCAATGGGAGCTCCGGCGCGGCTCATTTCGACTATCGGGCGCCCACCATACCCTGGTCGTACTATCGGACGTCAGCAGCGCCCTGCGGGAAAATGAGCGCGAGGCGTGGCGTCGGCTGATCCGGGTGATGGGTCACGAAATCAACAACTCCCTGGCGCCGATCCGCGCGGTCTCGGACAGCTTACTCTCCCGCCTCGGCCAGGCCTCCCCAGGACCGGGCTGGAACGAGGAGCTGCTGGAAGGTCTCAGCCTCATCGCCCGGCGCTCGGAGGCCTTGGGGCGCTTCATGACCTCCTACGCCACCTTGGCCCGTCTGCCCCCGCCCAAGCTCGGAGCGGTCGAGCTGGCACCCCTGATCAAGAAGGTCGCGCTCCTCGAGCGCCGTCGGCCCATCGAGGTCCTCGGTGGACCCGAGCTCGTCGTGCGCGCCGACGCCGATCAACTCGAGCAGGTCCTCATCAACCTCCTCAAGAACGCGGTCGACGCGGTGGAGGGCACCGGCGGCGGCGTCCGGGTGCGCTGGTCCGAGGAGCGCGGCACCGTCGAGATCGCCATCGAGGACGAGGGCCCGGGGGTCAGCGACACCGCCAACCTCTTCGTCCCCTTCTTTACGACCAAGCCCCAAGGCTCAGGCATCGGCCTCGTCCTATCGCAGCAGATCGTGGAGGCTCACCAGGGGCAGCTCAGCCTCACGACCCGGCCCGAGGGCCGAGGGGCAGTGGCGCGGGTGTGCCTGCCGTCGACGCCCCCAGCCGCGCGTGCTATCGACTCCGCAGCGCGCCCCACCGCCGACCCGCGATGACCCTCACCCCCGCCGTCCGACTCAAGAACATCCTCGGCGGGTCGGCCGGCAATCTCGTGGAGTGGTTCGACTGGTTCGCCTACGCTTCCTTCGCGATCTACTTCTCCCGCAGCTTCTTCCCCGACGGGAGCCAGACCGCTCAGCTCTTGAACACCGCGCTGATCTTCGCCGGTGGTTTCATCGCCCGTCCGGTAGGGGCGCTCCTCCTCGGCATCTACGCCGATCGTGCGGGCCGACGAGCCGCGCTGAGCCTCTCGGTCGCCATGATGTGCGGGGGCTCGCTGATGATCGCGCTGACGCCGACCGGCCTCGGCGCACTATCACCGTTGCTCCTGGTCATCGCCCGGCTGGTCCAAGGGCTCTCCGTCGGGGGTGAGTACGGCGCCTCCGCTACCTACGTGAGTGAGATGTCCGGCCAGACGCGGCGGGGTTTTTGGTCAGGCTTCCTCTATGTCACCCTGATCGGGGGCCAACTCTTGGCGATGAGCCTCCAGGTGCTCTGTCAGAAGCTCCTCAGCGAGGCAGAGCTCTATGCCTGGGGCTGGCGCATCCCCTTCGTCATCGGCGGGGCCATGGCGGTGATCGTCTTTTGGCTGCGCCGGGGCATTCACGAGACGACGGCCTTCCAGGAGACTTCGGCCCGGCACAGCGAGCGAGGGAGAGCTCGGCTCCTCTTCTCGAGCTATGCCCGCGAGACCGGCATCGTGGTCGTGCTCACCGCCGGCGGAGGCCTCGGCTTCTATACTTATACGACCTATATGCAGAAGCTCCTGGTTAATTCGGCCGGCCTAGCCAAGGCTACCGTGGCGGAGCTGATGACGGCCGTCCTGCTCACCTTCCTGTTCTTCCCGCCGCTGGTCGGCTTCATCTCCGATCACATCGGCCGAAAGCGGACGCTGGTCATCTCCTTTGGGGCCAGCGCGCTCCTGGCAGTACCGGTGCTGAGCGCGCTCCAGACGGCGCGCGATCCGCTCTCGACGTACCTACTCTGCGTGCTGCCCCTGTTCTTCCTCTCGGGCTATACCGCGCTGAGCGCGATCATCAAGGCCGAGCTCTATCCGGCCGAGGTTCGCACGCTGGGCGTCGCGGTGCCCTACTCATTGGCCATGGCCATCTTCGGCGGCAACGCGGAGGCCGCCGCCCTGTACTTCAAGGAGCAGGGCCACGAAGCGGCGTTCTTCTGGGTGGTCGCCGCGATCATGGCGGCGGCGTTCTTCGTGGCGCTCGGCATGCGCGACACGGAGAAGGTCGGCCGCGTCGGATAGTTCCGGCGCAACCCTGTTGGCCGGACCCGACAGCGGTGCTCTAGCTGTTGGTGCTGACGATGACGCCGAGGTCGAGGTTCTGCTCGGGCGTGAACGTCCCGATGATCCGGGCGCCCTTGGGAGGCGTGTAGGGTCCAAACCACTGCTCGGAGCGATCAGAGGCGTGCATGAATACGTCCCCGGACTTTGGATCCACCACAAACTGCGGATACGCCGCTTCGACCCCCCAGTTGGAGGTCAGCCGCAGCGCACTCTCCGGGAAGGCCGGCGCCGCAGGTTTTCCGGGCCCGAACAGACTGGCCGCGACAGTCGCGAAGTCGGGCGTCTCCGTCCCCGAGGGCGGGAGCTGTACGCGCAGCCCGTGCAAGGCCGCTCCGAGCTTCTGCGCCGCTTGCTTGGCCTGGGGAAAGGACAGCACTTGCGTGCTCCCTACGACGCTGTGGCCCACGCCCGTAGGCTGCGCTTTGGGGTCCGGGACCACGGGCGGCGGTGCCCCCCCCGAGACCATGAGGTCGCGGTCAGGCTCCGCGTTCCCCGAGGAGCAGGTCTTCTTGGCGCTGACCTGGTGCTCGAGGAGGAGGGGCTGCTGGTAAGTGAGTTGAGGGGGTTTGGTAAGCATCGCGTCGATGCCTGTTCTCAATCGCCGTGCCAGACGTAGAGGCGTACGCTACGCTGGACGCACCGTTCGCTCGGCCCGACACCGTCGGCCGGTGGGACAGAGCGGACGTCAGCGCTCGAGGCTTCCGTCTTTGATCGCCGCGAGCTCCGGGAGACTATCGCCGCTTCCCCGAGGGCTCCTCGACCAGTGTTCGGAGGCGCTCCAGCGCTCGATCCCACCCGGCCGAGATCCCCTCGAGGAACACCCGCGCGTCGTCGAGCCGCTCCGTCTCGAGCGCGTAGAGAACCTCGCGGCCAAGTTTCTGGTGACTGACCAGCCCGGCCCCTTCCAGCACCTGCAGGTGCTTCACGATCGCCTGCCGCGTCACCTCAGCGCCGTCTGCGAGCATCGTCGCGGACTGGGCACCACCCTTGCCCAGCCGCTGTACGACCGAGAGGCGCGTCCCGTCGCCCAGCGCGAAGAACACCTGGATCGCATTCGCTTCAGCGCGCTTCGACATACTGGCGAATATTCTCCGTCTGCGCGGCCCAGCCGCCCTCGTTCATGCGGAAGGCGCGCGCTCGGCGGTGCGCGGGCACCTGATCAAAGCCAGACTCCACCACGGTGAGGCGCGTCGCCTCGCCGACCGCTTCGAGCCGAAACTCCACCAGCGTGGTGGGCTCCTTCTCGAGGTCGGCCTCCGCGTCGATGCCATAGGGGATCCAGCGAAAGCTGAAGTAGATCTCGGGTTCGATGCGCCCCACCGTGCAAAACACGGCGTTTGGGCCGGGCAGCTTCAGCTTCGAGGGCCGCACGCCGAGCTGTCGCTGGTGCTCCATGATCGTCGCTTCATCGATGGCACCTTCGAAGGTCCCTCGGATGGTCTGGCCCTGGGCAAAGGCCCCCTCCAGACGGAAGCCGAACCAGCGTCCAAACTCGTCGGCGTCAGCGATCGCCCGCCACACGCGGGAGCGCGGCGCGCGGAGCAAGATCTCTTTCTCAATTCGATCGGTCGGGCTCATGTGCAACCTCCAGGTTGCTTATCCCCGGGTTGGCCGCAATTTGCAACCCGCTGGTTGCAGTTACTGAGCGCCGCCCGCTCGGCGCTTGCTGCCGAAGGCCAGGGCCGCGCCCATCGCCAGGCGCGCAGTCTCGGGCTCATGCTCTGCCGCGAGCTTCGCGCACACGAAGAAGGCAGACTGAGCCTCCTCGTCGCGGCCGAGGTCGCGGAGCACCATCGCCACCGCGAGCTGCACCAGCGGGGCGTGTGGCTGGAGCCGCGCGACCTCCTTGAGGTAACCGAGCGCCCGTTCGTGTTGGCCGATCGAGCTGGCTAGGGCGCCGGCGTGCTTGGCCATCCTGGCGACGGACTCCTGGTCACCGGCGAGCCGCGCCCCAGCCAATCCGCGGTCGAGGGCATCGAGGGCCGCGGTCGGATCTTCGCGGGCCAAATCAAGGGCGCCCCGAAGAATCTCGCTGAGCCGACTGAGCGCCATCGGTCGATCCGTATATCGCAGCGTCCTGCGTCCGAGAAGCTGAAAGACCGAGCAGCGCCGCTCAGGCCTCAGCGTGATGTTCCTCTCATGAGCTTGTCCCCGTCACGTCGTTTGGTCCTTGGAGCGGGGGTCGAGCTCCCATCGTCGCCGATCGCGCGCGAGGAGCAGAGCTTCGCTGGAGGTCAGCGCCCCATCGTCCTGGGCCGTCAGACCATAGGCACGGCCAATATCGTCCACGTCGTTTTGGTCAGGCGTGGGCGTCGCGCCGCCCGGAATATCATCGCCGACATACTCCGAGTCGATCAGATGGACCTCCTCATCACCAGCCAAGAGCAGCTCTTCGCCGGGAAGCTCCCGGTCGGCCGCCGGCAGCTCAGCATCGACGATTCCGACGTGCACCGCCTCCGAGGCCGCAGCCATTGGCGAGCGCTGGTGCGGGGGCTCTTCGCCCAGCTCACGCGCGGCCAGGATCTCCTCGGGGTTGGGGGTGGAGTATTCGGACGCGAGTTTGGATTCCTTCATGGGCCGGTGCACCGCAGGAATCGCGCCATCCTCGGGGGCGGCGCGCGAGCTGCGCTCCGGGTTTAAGGTCGACCAGCCTGATGGCCTGGGCCATCACTTTGGTTTCCTGCACCGGCGAAGCACGAGCTCCTGAGGGCGCCAAGGCCCACTCGGTTCGCTCACGACGACGGCATGCGTCATGCAGATCAGGGCAGTTCGCGCACGCCCATGAACAACCTCGACAGCAATCGAAATGGGCAGCCCCATGCGAAACCCGCTCCCGCCGCCCCAAAGCCAGTAGCCCCCGCCAAGCGGCGAATCGGCCGGTGGCTTGTGCTCTCCGCCGTGCTCGCCGTCGTCGCCGCAGGCACGGTGCAGATCGTCCGCGTCGTTCGTCGGCCTCCCGAAGTCCTGGTCGTCTCGGTGCAGCTCGAGGACGTCTCTCGCATGCTCGCGGTCACCGGGAGGGTCGAAGCCGCGCAGAGCGTGCTGGTGAGCCCGCAGTTCGCCGGACGCATCACCGAGATCGTGCGTCATGAAGGAGACCAAGTGACGCAAGGGGAGGTCCTCGCGCGCCTCGCCGATACCTCCGCTCGGTCGGACGTCCTCCAGCAGCAGGCCGCGCTCTCGTCGAAGGAACATGACCTCGCCCAAGCGCAGCGCGATCTGGCGCGCACCGCCTCCTTGGTGAAGAGCGGCGCCGCCCCAGCCGCGGAGCTGGAGTCCGCCCGCCTGCTGGTCGCGCGCGGGATCGACGAGGTTCGGCGTCTCACTGCGGTCCTGAGAGAGGGTCGAGCGCAGCTGGTCCTCCTCGCCCCCTTCGATGGGACCATCGTCCGCCGGGAGGGTGAGCTCGGCCAAGTCGTCGGCCCGCAGAGCACAGTATTCGAGGTCGCCAGCGTGGACACGGCGCGGGTCTCGGCCGAGGTCGACGAGCGCTATGTCCGCGCGCTCCGAACGGGGATGCAGGCCGAGATCCTCCCCCTCAGCTCGGAGGAGGCGCGCCTGGCGGCGAGCGTCTCTTACGTCGCGCAGGCGGTCGATCCACAGACCGGGGCGGCGACGGTTCGCTTTGCCTACGCGCAACCTCCCCCCAATATCCTGGTTGGAATGTCGGTCGACGTGAATATCCACGTCGAGACTATCGCCGGCGCCCTAACTATCCCACGCGAATCGGTCGGCGGCGGTGATACTCACCCCTTTGTGCTGGTCGTGAAGGATGGCCGGATCGAGAAGCGCATCGTCACTATCGATGACTGGCCCGCGCCCGAGATCGTGGTGCGCTCCGGCCTCCAGCGAGGCGAGCAGGTCCTCGTCGATCCGAGCGGAGCCCTGGTCGGAGCGGCGGTGCGCACGAGAAGCCCCGATGCTCTTTGAGGCCAAGGTAGCCCTCCGCTACCTCGTGTCCGCGAGGTTCCAGAGTGGGTTGCTGGTCTTCGGAGTATCGGTGGGCGTTGTCGTATTCACCTTTATCGCCGGGCTCATGAACGGGCTCAGCGCGCGCTTGACCGACGACATCACCGGGAACGTCGCGCACGTGACCCTCGAGCCCGAGCTCCGCGTCCCCCGAACGTTCATGGCTGCGCCAAAAGGGCGAGCGCTGTACGCGATCCAGCCTGGGCACAACGTCGCCTCGGCCATCCGCAGTTACCGCGCGATCATCGAGCTGGCTGGGCGGATGGACGGTGTTCGTGCGGTCGTTCCCGAGGTCTTCGGTAGCGCGACGCTGGCCCGAGGCGAGCAGATCCTCGGCGTCGCCGTGACCGGGATAGAAGGAGAGCACGCCAGCGAGATCGCCCCCCTCGGGCGGTCGATGGTCCGGGGCGTCCTCGATCTCGGGGTCGGCAACATCGTGATCGGCTCCCGCCTCGCCACCGAGCTCGGGGTGGACGTCGGCGATCGCGTCAACCTTCAAGCTCCCGGCCGGCCCGGAGCGCGCGGCGGCGTGGCGGCCAGAGCGACGGTCCTGGTCGTTCGAGGGATCTTCACGCTCGGCGTGCAGGCCATCGATGAACGCGTCGTCTATGTCGACCTGACCTCCGCGAGGAAGCTCTTCGACGTGATCGATGGCGTATCTCTCATCGAGCTCAAAGTGAGCGACGTGTGGCAAGCACCGCTGGTCGCGGAGCGACTCGGCCGGGCGACGAAGCTCAAAGCATCGAGCTGGCTCGATCGAAACGCCCGCCTCCAAGAGGGACTCCGCGCGCAGGCCAGCACCTCCAACATGATCAAGGCCTTCAGCCTACTGACCATCGCCATCGGCGTAGCCAGCGCGCTCTTCCTGTCCGTGTCCCGTCGGCGCGCGGACATCGGCATCTTGAGGAGCTTTGGAATTGGCCGCGGCGCGATCGTTCGAACCTTCGTCCTCCAAGGCTTCCTCATCGGGACCGTCGGAGCGCTGGTCGGCGTCAGCCTGGGCTATGGCTTCGCCCAGCTCCTCCTCCTCGCGTCCATGAAGGCCAATGGCACCCCCGCGATCCCCATCGATCCCAGCCAGGGCGAATATGTCTGGGCCATCCTCCTCGCCGTATCCGTCAGCGCGATCGCCGCGGTGCTCCCGGCCTGGTCGGCGTCGCGGATCGATCCGCTGGAGGCGATACAGTCATGATCGAGCCCAGCGGCACGGTCCTCGAAGCGACCGATATCGTCATGACCTTTGGCGAAGGAGAGAGCGCGACCCAGGTCCTGCGAGGCGTATCGGCCAAGCTCGTCCGCGGGGAGTTCGTGGCGCTCGTGGGCCCCAGCGGCAGCGGCAAGAGCACCTTCCTCTCGATCGCCGGGACGCTCCTGACCCCAACCTCGGGCGCGCTCCGGATCGCGGGCGACGATGTCATCGGCCTCCGCGAGCGGGCGCTCTCCCTCGTGCGAAATCAGCACCTCGGCTTCGTCTTTCAGGCTCACCACCTTCTCGAGGACTTCAGCGCGCTCGAGAACGTCCTGATGCCAGGGTACGGGGCGCACCCGCGGATAGAGGCCAAGCTCGGCGACCGGGCGCGGGGGCTCCTCGAGCGCGTGGGCCTCGCGGACCGGATGAGCTTTCGGACCTCGAAGTTGTCGGGCGGGCAGAAGCAGCGGGTCGCCGTGGCGCGGGCGCTGGTCATGAATCCGGAGCTGGTCTTAGCCGACGAGCCCACCGGGAACTTGGACCGCCAGAGCTCCGACGAGGTCCTGCTGCTCCTCCGGGAGCTCTCCCGCGATGAGGGGACCGCCTTCCTCATCAGCACGCACGACGAGTCGATCGCGCGCCGCTGCGACCGCGTGCTCACGATGGAGGACGGCAGGCTCTCGGCGCGAGAAGCGAAGGCGGATCCGAGGCCCGCAGAGGCAGCGGCCCGCATGGTCTAACACAACATCTAGACATCTGTACAGTCCTAGGTAGCATGCACCGCATGCTCGATCTCTCCCGCTTCCCCGGCCGCGTCGTCGCCACCCGCACCATCCCGCCGCGCGCAGCCAAGACGCTCCCGATTCCAGGCGACGTGCACCCGGCGCTCCAGGCTGCGCTGAAGGCGCGGGGCATCGCGGAGCTGTATTGCCACCAGGTCGAGGCCTTCGCGGCTGCGCGGGGCGGCGAGGACGTGGTGGTGACCACCGGGACGGCCAGCGGAAAGTCGCTCGCCTACTTACTGCCGGTGATTCAGTCGGTGCTGGAGGACCCCTCCGCGCGGGCGATCTTGCTCTACCCGACCAAGGCCCTCACGCAAGATCAGCTGCGCGGCGTGCTCGGCCTCGTCGAAGACATCGCCGCGACCGCCAAGCGGCGGGGCGCCATCCAAGCGGGGGTCTACGACGGCGACACCCCGCCGGCCGATCGCGCGCGCATCCGCGATCGCTGTAACCTCGTGCTGACCAACCCCGACATGCTCTGCACGGGCCTCCTCCCCAACCACGGGCGCCGCGGCTTCGCGCACCTCTTCCGGAACGTGCGCTACCTCGTGCTCGACGAGCTCCACACCTACCGTGGGGCCTTCGGCGCGCACTTCGCCAACCTGATGCGGCGCTTCCACCGCGTGTGTCAGCACTACGGGAGCACGCCGCGCATCCTGGCCAGCTCAGCGACCATCGCCAACGCCAAGGAGCACGCCGAGACGCTATGCCAGCGGCAATTTCGGCTGATCGACGACGATGGCTCGCCCTCTGCCGGGAAGATCGTCCATTTTTGGCAGCCGCCGCTCAACGATCACGACATGCGCCGCCCGGTGACCAGCGAGATGGCCGCGCTCCTCCCGGAGCTGATCAAGACCCGCCATCGCACCATCGCCTTTTGTAAGAGCCGCAAGGAGACGGAGATCGTCCTCAAGGAGACCCGCGATCGGCTGCGCGATGTGGCGGGGCACGATGAGTCGGAGCTGATCGCCGGATACCGCGCCGGCTACACACCCGAGGAGCGCCGCACGGTCGAGCGCTCGCTCGTCGATGGCAAGCTCCTCGGCGTCGTCTCCACCAACGCGCTCGAGCTCGGCATCGACATCGGGCGCCTGCAGGTCGTGGTGCAAGGCGGCTTTCCGGGCACGCGCGCCAGCTTCTGGCAGCAGATGGGGCGGGCCGGCCGGCGCAACGAGCTCGCGCACGCCATCGTGATCTTGGCGGTATCTCCGACGGATCAGCTCATCGCCGACGATCCCGACTGGCTCGTGGGACAGTCGGCCGAACGCGCGGTGCTGGACCCGAGCAACCTGGCGATCCAGCTCGCCCACGTAAGGGCCGCGGCCGCCGAGCTCCCGCTGGTCCTCGACGACGCCGCGCGCTTCCCCGATCTGGGCGAGATCGCCTCTATCCTCGAGCGCGCCGGGGAGCTGCGCGATGTGGCCGGGGCTTGGCACTGGGTCGGCGGGCCTTTTCCCGCAGGAGAGCTGAGCCTGCGCAACCTGCACGAGGATCGCTTCAAGGTCGTGAATCGCGACACCGGCACCACGATCACCGAGATGAGCCGCCCGCAGGTGTACCGGGAGGCGCACACCCGCGCGGTGTATCTGCATGACGGCGTGCAATACCAAATCGAGGCCCTGGATCTGGTGGCGCACGTCGCGACGGTGGTGGAGGTCGAGCAGAACTTCTACACCCAGCCCGACGTGCGTACCGCGATCGACGTCATCCTCACCCAGGAGAAGCAGTCGATCGGGCGGAGCGCGGCGTCCTTCGGCGACGTGCGGGTCAATGACACCGTCGTCGGCTACAAGATGCTCGAGTTTCATAACCATCAAAACCTCGGCTACGAGGAGCTCCACGAGCACCTCTCCCTCGAGCTCGAGACCGAGGCGCTGTGGATCGCGGTGCCCGAGCAGGTGCTGTCGGTGCTCGGGGCGGAGAACGAGGACGCGCTGGCCGGGCTGGTCCACGCGCTCGGGGCTGCGGCCCGGCGGCGCACGATGGCCGAGCGCTCGGACCTCTCTGGCACGAGCTTCCGCGCCGCCGATGAAGAGACGGGGCAGAGCCAGGTCTCACTCATCCTCTACGACAGTCACCCGGGCGGCCTCGGCTGGGCCCAGAGCGCGTTTGAGGGGCTCGACGAGGTGCTCACGGACGCATTGCGCCTCATCGAGGGCTGCCGCTGCCGCTCCGGCTGTCCGGCCTGCGTCGGCAGCTATGGCCGCGACCGCGCGCTCCTCGGCTGGGCGATGCGGAGCTTCTTCGAGGAGCTGGCGCCGCCCCAGGAGGCGAGGAGCCAGCGCGCGCCGGTCGAAGCCCGGCCGCTCCGAACCGACCTGCCGCCCGTTCGCGCGATCCCCTGGGAGGAGGCCGCGGTCCGCTGGCGCGAGGTCTTGGACGATCTCTCACGCTCGGGCGTGGACGGCGCGACGCTGCTGGCCTCGTTGCCCGCGCCCGAGACCTTCGGCAATCGACTCCAGCTCACCGTAGAGAGCGCGGGGCTGAAGGACTGGCTTACGAGCCCGGCGGTGGCGCGGCGGCTGGCGCCGGCGATCTTCGCGCGCCTCCTGGCCCCGCCGGAGGCCTCACTCTCCGTCGTCGTATCGGAGTCGACCAAGGAGCGCGGCCTCCTGCGGCGGCTGAAGCTCGGACGACGCCATGATGACTTGGTGGCCGATCGCCCAGGCACCGAGCGCGCCGCCACCGAGAAGCTGGCCAGCGGCTACCTCCTCGAGTCCGAACGGGCGCAGCCGAGCCCGGCCACGCGGGAGGAGTGAGTGCGGCTCGAGGTACTGGCGAAGCGGCTCCGGCAAGAGCGGCACCAGAAGCGACGCGGCAGCTTCGAGGAGGATCACGCCCGCCCGGAGCCGGTCGACGACTGGGTGACCGAGGCCCTCGGGCGTCTGCCGCCTGCGCTCAGCGCCGAGCTCTCGCGGCTCGACCGAGCACAGCAGCGGGCGGTCCTCAGCGAGGAGCGTTGCTTGCTCGTCCGCGCGCCGGTGGGCAGCGGAAAGACGACGGTGCTGGTCCACAAGGTCCTCTACCTGCATCTCGGGCTCGGCGTGCCGCTCGAAGAGATCGCCGTGCTCACCTTCACCCGGCGGGCGGCCGAGCTGATCCGGACGCGGCTCAGCGCGCTCCGCTCCGAACGACCGCTCAGCTCGCGTGAGACCGCTTGGATGGGGACCTTTCACGCGGTCGCCTGCGCGCTCCTCCGGGAGGCGCTGCCGATCGGGGAGTTTCAGGTGCTGGAGGAGGAGCTGCGGGAGTCGTGGGTCCGGGGGCTGGCGGCCGAGCTCGGGCTGCGCTTGAGCGCGAAGAGCTCGGTCGATCGCGGTCTCCTCAGGAGCGAGGCGTTGCGGGCGGCGTATCGAGAAAAGAAGGCCGCGGAGAGCACTCTCGACTTCGATGACCTCCTCGATCGCGCTACGGAGCAGATGCATCAGGTCCGCTTTCGGCGACCCCGCTGGGTGCTGGTCGATGAGGCGCAGGACTGCGAGGCGCGGGACCTAGCGTTCATCGATGGCCTGGCGGGCCCCGAGGCGCGCCGCTTCTTCGTGGGCGATCCGCTCCAGTCGATCTACGGCTTTCGCGGCGCGAGCCCCGAGCGTTTCCTGGAGATCGCGACCCGCGCCGGCGCCCGCGTGCATGCGCTCGAGGCCAGCTATCGGTCGACCGAGACCATCCTCCACGCGGCGCGGGCCGTGCTCGGAGCCCAGCCGATCTCCGGGGGCGCGATCGTGCCGGCCCGCGCGGGTGGAGCCCCGGTGACCCTCCTCTGCCACCACGATCCCACGGCCGAGGCCATCCACCTCGCGGACCGGGCG
>Ga0154020_10003110_pt1 | contig 20073 bp, 13 predicted proteins | sample Klosneuvirus_201_FD_109709 | JGI IMG/M metagenome (GOLD analysis project Ga0154020, IMG submission 109709) | Active sludge microbial communities from wastewater, Klosterneuburg, Austria - Klosneuvirus_20160825_MG | ecosystem: Engineered > WWTP > Aerobic digester > Activated sludge | place... | reverse complement strand
TTTGCCGAAGCGGCACGATCGTCCGGCATTTTCGCGCGATCGACTCGGCAAGCGGACTGAGCCGGTCGTGCAGCCAGACCATCGAGGTGAGCAACACCACGCCCCAACATTACATTGTCCGCTTTCCCGACGACAAGATCATCACAATGTGCGACTCATCCGGCTCGTATGGGGTTGGCCTGCAGTGGATTGCACAAGGTTGTGAAAATATTGTAGCCACCTATACCGATGAATTGTTCACCGTGGTGCCGGATGCCTGTTACAAGGTGGAGCGCTTGTGGACGGTGTACAATAGCTGTACCTACAACCCGAACCTGCCGCTCGTTTCCGTTCCGAACCCTAATCCGAATCCGATCACCAACCACCCGAACAACCTGCCCGGTCCGGTCGTGTCGCCTCTTGGTACGGCAGCCCCCTGGGCGCCAACCACGGTAGCGGTCAATCCGGGAAACACCCCAACAAATTTCAGCACGTTTTGGAATGCCAATGCCAACGGCTACACGTACAAGCAGATCATCAAGGTTTTGGACAATCAAAAACCGACGGCCGCGGAGTGCCCGACCACGACACCACTTTTTTTGGACAACACCGACAACGATCCAGGGTACTGGAATGCATCAAATTGGTTTGATCCCGTGGGCGGTCTGAACAACATGTGCGACGGCCCGGTTGACCTGTGCTTTACGGCAACCGACCTGTGTTCCGGTTCTGAAGTGACCATCAGGTACGTCTTGTTTTTGGACCTCGACATTAACGGCTCACAGGAAACGGCAGTATCGAGCACACTTCCGTTCACGGCCAACGTGGTATATTACGGAAATGCCTTCAACCCGAATTATGCCGGAGGAACGCCGCGTCAGTTTGATTTCAGGTCGGTGCCCAGCAACCAGAAATACGGCTTTTCGATACAAACTACCACCAATGGACGGGACAAAACGGCTTGCCTTCGTTGGCGGAACGTGGCATTGCCTACCAATTATGTTCTGCCCCAATTGCCGTATGGCACGCACCGTATCCGCTGGACGGCCGAGGATGCGTGCGGCAACGCGACATCATGCGAGTATTCCTTTTCCGTTCAAAACGCCGCCGGCATTTGTGGAGCCGAGCTCGTACCAATTGACGGAAATATTCGAACCGAAGCGGGCGCCGGGATAGTCGGCGTAGAGGTAAACTTGAACCGGGCGTTGCCAAGTGTGCCTGACTGGTCGAAAAGCAGTTTGACCGACTCAAACGGGGATTACAATCTTGAAGTGCCCACTGGCGGTTCCTATACGATCACCCCGGAACACGACAATGGCCCGTTGAACGGCGTTTCGACACTCGACATGTTGTTCATCAACAAGCACATTCTCGGCCAGGATACGCTGGACAGTCCATATAAAATGATCGCAGCCGACGCTAACAAGAGCCGCTCGATCACGACCTTTGATATCGTGGAACTGCGCAAACTCATTCTCGGCGTGTACAACAAGCTGCCCAATAACACGTCGTGGCGGTTCGTGGATGCCAGTTTTGTTTTTCCAAATCCGGAAAATCCCCTGCAAACTGTCTTTCCGGAAACACAGTCCGGCATTGGTCATTCGCCGTCAAGTCCGCCTACCCACGACTTTATTGGCCTGAAAGTGGGCGATGTGAACGGGAACGCCTCGCCGGGTTTTGCCGCTTCGGTTGTAGAGGCAAGGGATGCCGATCCGTCCGTACTGATTCTGCCCGACATTACCGTCCAAACCGGCGATGTGTTCGAGGTGCCGTTCGCGTTTGCTTCTCCGGTATCGGGATTCCAACTGACGATGGCGCTGCCGGAATTGGATGTTCTGGACATCCGGCCAGGTTCGGGCATGTGGCAGGACAATTTTGCTGTTTTTCCAGGGGAAGGGGTGCTCACGGCAAGTTGGATCGGTTCGGGTTTGCCGGCATTTGTGTTGCGTTTGCGTGCACGATTTAACGGTCGCCTGAGTGAACGTATCCATCTGACGCATCAGATTGCGCAATCGGAAGCCTACCGCGAAACGGGAAGTTCGTATCGCATTTGCGATCTGGCCCTTCGTTTCGGGACGGGAGACAATATCTGTCACCCGGTGGTCCCTGAACTGTACCAGAACCGCCCCAATCCGGTCGGTTCCACGACCGTGATTCGCTTTTTCCTTCCGGAAGCGTGCACTGCTACCCTGCGCGTGTATTCCCCCGATGGACGCGAACTGTACGCACGTTCCGCCTATTTCCCAAACGGTCTGCATTCGATCGAATTGACCCGGCAAATGCTTGGAGATGCGAGCGGGGTACTCCACTATTGCCTTGAAACCGAGCAGGATGTGCTGACTAAGCGGATGATCTTGTTTGGGCCATAACCCACATAAAAAAACTGCCCGCCCTGTTTACACAGGACGAGCAGCCCGATCAATTTGAAAACGAAATAAGAGCGTGTACTTGATAAAAATCGCTGGCAAAAGTACCGGCTCACTCCAACCCGTTCAACCCCCATGTAGGGGTATCAATTTTTTACCCGCAATAACCCCTTCTCAAGGCAATATTCTGCGAAGTCGCGGGCATTTTTGAAATCGTACACAAACAGCGCCTTGGCTTTGCGCAACAAGTTGGCATTGTATTCATGCAGCGTGTGCCGTGACCAGCCTTTTTCTCGCAACACTTCGTCCGTTTTTTTCCCGGAAGCGTACAACGAAAGCAGGTCGAGTTCTGCATCCGTGAACTCGTCAATCAGTTGGAGGGTCATTTGAGCGATCAGCATCTTGTCCAGATCGTTGTCTGCCATATTCCGAATCTGGACATGAGCTTCTAATGGTCGCAAGTTTCGCGGCGACCATTTGCTCTCGCGGTAGAAGGATTGCAGGTTTGTCACGATACGTCCTTCCGCGTCTACTTGAACGATAGTGGTGTTCATGTAAAACCAAAAATACTGTCCATCAAGCAGTTGAAGGGGCAATGGCACCCGAAATACCGCATGCAATGGATCCACCGGCATGTCTTGTTTCAGTATCAGGTTATAAGCTGCTGTTCGCCAACGAAGGTAGGGCAACAAATAATCAGGATGTACCCGCCGAAAAAAATCCTTCACCGAGGTCAACTTATAGCCGAATGCCTCCAAATCGCCCTGACTATGGGAGATGGTGAGGGTCTTGTAATCTACCATCTGCCAGAATGCCATGTTGGGATAGTCTTCACGGAAATGACTGAGTCGGGCCAGAAACTGCTCGAAGGCAGCCGGATCGAGGTTCAGCGGCGGCCCAACTGCTGAGCGATACGCCATGGAGGGCCATTCTATCAGGCGCTCATAAATTTCATCAAACGGTTGATAACCAAGCATGTCAGTACAAACATTTGGGTCAGTAATTTGAAGCGTATCCTGACATCGGGGCTGAACACTTCAAAGTTAGTTTTTTTCTAAAAACTGGGCACGTTTCGTGTCACGCGTTCTTCCAAACTTTTTTTATCCCGGTAACCGAACAAAAATTTACGTATAAACTTGGAATTAATAAACAGTGTTCAGCAAATTTGCATCGTTCATTTATCATTAACGATACAGATGGGAATTGTACAACGAAAAGAACGGGAGAAAGAGGAAATGCGGCGCCTTATTCTGGATGCAGCGCTGCGGCTCTTCCGGGAACGCGGATATGACGGGGTCAGTATTCGAAACATAGCTGAGGCGATTGAGTACAGCCCGGGCACGATTTACCTGTACTACAAGGACAAAAGCGAGATTTTTTTCGCCTTGCAATTTGAAGCGGCGGCTCTCAAACGAGACCACCTGCTCCCGGTGGCCGGAATCGAGAACCCATGGGAACGCTTGGTCGAATTCGGTCGCCGATACATTGACTTCGGTATGAAGCATCCTGATCTGTACGACCTGCTATTCATCACCCGTTCGCCGATGGAATACATTGAAAACCAGGATTGTTGGCATCTTGGCTTGGCTACGCATTCTTTTTTCGTGGAAACCGTACAGGCCTGTGTGGAGCAACGTTATTTCAAAAGCACCGACACCGATACGATCGCCTACACCTTGTGGTGCCACGCGCACGGATTGGTTGCCCTTTTCATCCGCGAACGTATGCGCATGTACCCCGAAGAGAAACGCCAGGAACTTGCCCAAAAATCATTTGCCATGATCGTGAAGATGGCAGAAAACCTCTGAACAAGTTATGCGTATTGCCTGCAACATTTGATGACTTGTCCCCGTCAATCAGCCTGCCAAAACTACAATTCAAGCACCGAATTTGACGGTTCATGGCTTCCTTGTTTCACCGCGCCTTTTTGGTGTGTTTTTTTGCCCCGTGAACTAAACACTGTTCAGTAAATTATACCTGTTTTTTAAAATGAGAACAATCCACCTGTTCCTGCTTCTTTGTGGCTTGACAAGCACCGGCATCGGCTTTGCCCAGTCGTCACCAGTATTGGATGGATACATCCGCGATGGCTTGACCAACAACCTCGCGCTTCGTCAACAAACCCTCGACCTGCAACGCAGTATGGAGGCCGTTCGACAAGCGAAAAGCCTGTTTTTCCCAACCGTGCAGTTCAATGCAACCTATACCCGAGCCACCGGCGGGCGCCAGATCGAGATACCCGTCGGCGATATGTTAAACCCCGTGTACAGCACGCTGAATCAGTTGCTGCAAACCAACGCCTTTCCCATGTTGGAAAACCAGCGCGAACAATTCCTGCCCGACGACTTTCACGAGACATACCTCAAAGTGGCCTACCCTCTGTTTAATTCCGACCTGAAATACAACAGACAGATTCAGGAGCAACTTGTGGTGAGCAAAACCGCGACTAAAGCCGCGTACGAGCACGAACTGCGCTACCGCATTACCGAGGCTTACCTGCGCTACCTGCAAGCGCTGGAGGCTGAAAAAATCTGGTTCAACAGCAAGGAAGTGCTTCTTGAACTGCGCCGTTTCAACGAGTCGCTGGTACGAAACAACGTAGCCACCCGCGACGTAGTGGCCACTGCCGATTATGAACTCAGCAAAGCCGAAACAGAGATATTTCAACTCAAAAGTCGCCAAAATACCGCCCGTGCCTACCTCAATTTTTTGATCAACCGCGACTTGCAAGCCGATGTGGTGGCGGATTCTGCGCTGCTGCTTCAAGGCGTCCAGGCGTACGAACAGGCCGATCTGGTGCGCAATGCGCTCATTAACCGGCAAGAACTTGCAGCCCTGAGCGCCGGCCAGACGGTTGCCGAAACTGCCCTGAAACTGAACGAAGCCAGCCGCCTCCTGCCTGATCTGTATATCGGCGGCCAAGTAGGTTTTCAGGGGTTCGGGTACAAGTTCAACGGCGAACAGGCGTATGCACTGGCCCAGGTTGGCCTGACCTATGACATCTTCGGTGGCGGCCAGAAAAACAGTAAAATCCAGCAAACCAGGATCGAGGTGGAAAAACTGCGCACCCAACAAGACGAGGTGCGCCGGCAAATTGCTCTTCAGGTGACGCAAGCCATGAACGATCTCGAAAGCGCTCGCAACGCCTGGAGCACCTCCCGACAGGGGCTGGTAGCCGCTGAGGAAATTTTCCGGATCGTGCACAACAAGTACCGCGCGAATCAGGCTCTTCTGATCGAATTTCTGGATGCCCAAAACCGAGTGACTTCAGCACGCTTGCAATCCGTTCTGGCGTGGGCAGAGGTGTTGGTGAAGGAGGCGGAGTTGCGAAAAGCGGCGGGGATGTAACATGGAAATTTTTCACAAAAATAGGATAAGTACACAAGCAAACATGAAAAAAATACCGCTCACCGCTTTACTTCCCGCCCTGCTCGTGGGCAGCGCCGTCTTCGGCCTGTACTGCCTGCTCGGCGGCTGCGGCCAGGCCTCGGTCGAGCCTGCCGTTTCCGCCGCAAACGCGGTCGAAGACGAACGAATCCCCGTGCGCACAGCCACCGTCATCACCAAAACGTTCACGCTGCCCGTGCACGCCAGCGGTATGTTGACGAGCTCCGCCGAACAGCGGCTTTCGTTCAAAGTAGGCGGCCTGATCCGAAAAATACACGCAGACGAAGGCGATGTGGTGCACCCAGGTCAAGTACTCGCCACTCTGGACAAAACCGAGATTGACGCTTCGGTCAGCCAGGCCGAACAGGCTCTGCTCAAGGCCGAACGCGACCTTTCCCGGGTGGAAGGACTTTACCGCGACAGCAGTGCCACGCTTGAATTGCTGCAAAACGCTACCACCGGCCGCGATATGGTCAAGGAAACCCTGCGCATTGCCCGATTCAACCAGCAGTACGCCGAAATCCGCGCCACCCGGGGGGGGAAAATCATCAAAAAACTGATGAACGAGGGGGAGATCATCGGCCCCGGAATGCCCGTGTTCGTGCTGTTCGAGAACGGCAACAACGACTGGGTCGTCAAGGTGAGTGTGAGCGACCGCGACTGGGCGCGCCTTGCGCTCGGCATGCGCGCCGAAGTGCACATGGATGCCCACCCCGGCACACTTTTCCCCGGTAAAGTGACCGACCTCGCTCCTGCCGCCGACCCCACAAACGGCCTATACCCGGTCGAAATCCGGGTACAACCGCAAGGCAAACGCTTCGCTCCCGGGCTTTTTGCCGCGGTGGAAATTGCGCCGCAGCAAGCACGCACCTACCAGGCTGTACCCGTGGAAGCCATCATCGAGGGCGACGGGCGCGAAGCCTTCGTATTTGCCCTGGAAACCGATGGCGAGCACGTGCGAAAGGTGCCTGTGCAAGTTGCTTTTCTCGATGGTGCCCTTGCCGTGCTCGTTCAAAACCTCGGCGATGGAATCGAGGTAGTCACTGCCGGAGCGCCGTACCTGTCGGAAAAAAAACGGGTGCGCAAGGTAAAGTAGGTTAGAAAGTTAGAAGGTTTCTGGTTGTACGGTCGCTCCGGCCCGTAACCTTCAAACCCTCTAACCAGAAACCCCCAAACCTTCCAACCAGAAACCATTTTCAACCTTCACAGACATGAAAATTGCCGAATTTTCCGTAAAAAACAGCCAGTTTACCTTCATCGTCTTCTTAGCCGTCATGGCCCTCGGAATTGGTTCGCTGCTGAATATGCCCCGGGCCGAAGACCCCAAGTTTGAAGCGCCTGGATTCACGGTCATCATCGTGTACCCAGGTGCCGGACCGGCGGAGATCGAAGATAAAATTGCCGACAAGGTGGAAGCCAAACTCGGCGCCTTGGAAAATATTGACCGCATGCGCTCCGTATCGGCCAACGGCCTGATGGTGCTGACCCAGGAGTTCAAACACGGCCAGGATCCTCAAAAAAAATACGAAGAGGTACTCCGGGAGATCAACGCCCTGCGCCCCGACCTGCCGCAAGACCTGTACCGCATCGAGGTGCAGCGGTTTTCGGCATCCGATGTACTCGTTCTGCAAACGGCTATTGTGTCTGAAAATGCCTCCTGGCAGCAAATGCGCGATCAGGCCGAGCGGCTGGAAGATATGCTGGAAAAAATTCCGGGCATAAAAGGCGCCGATGTGTTCGGGTTTCCCAAACGGGAAGTGCGTATTGCCCTCAACCTGCCCCGCATGGCTGCCGAGGGCATCCCTGTCAGCCGGATTTTGGGCGCCTTGCAGAGCGAAAACGTGTCCATCCCGGGCGGAGCCGTACACGTCGGCGAGCGGCAGTTTTTTGTTCAAACCAGTGGCGACTACGAAGACATTGAGGACGTGCGCAACACCATCGTATTTGCCAACGGCGGAAAAATCGTGTACCTGAAAGACCTCGCCGAAGTGGAGTTCGCCTACGAGGAACCCCGCCACATCGCCCGGTTCAACGGTGCCCGCAGCGTATTCGTGACGGCGCGTATGAAAAACGGCCAGAACATCGCCGTGGTGGGCCAACAGGCAAATGCAGTGCTCGAAACCTATCGCGATGACCTGCCCGCCAATATGGATTTTCAAAAAGTGCTCGACCAGGAAGACTCTGTGCGCAAGCGCCTGAACCGTTTTTCCAAAGATTTTGCGATAGCCATCCTGCTCGTGTTGCTCACGCTCTTGCCTTTGGGCACGCGGGCATCGCTGGTGGTGATGATTTCCATACCGCTTTCCATCGCCATCGGACTGTTCGCGTTGGATATGCTAGGTTACTCCCTCAACCAGTTGAGCATTGTGGGCCTCATCATCGCACTGGGCATTTTGGTGGACGACTCCATCGTGGTGGTGGAAAACATCGAGCGCTGGCTACGCGAGGGACACAACCGGCGCGAAGCAGCCATCCTCGCCACCCGGCAGATCGGACTGGCTGTACTGGGCTGCACGGCTACACTCATCCTCGCGTTTTTGCCTCTGGTGTTTTTGCCGGAGGCTGCAGGCGATTTCATCCGCAGCCTGCCTATGGCCGTAGTCACTACCGTGCTGGCTTCGCTGTTTGTGTCGCTGACTATTGTGCCGTTCCTAGGCAGTCGTCTGCTGGCCGAGCACCACGATCCGCGTGGCAACATCTTCCTGCGCGGCTTAAAATGGGCTATTTCCAAAACGTATGCCCGTTTGTTGACGCTTGGTTTGCACTACCCGCGCTGGACGATGGTCGTCTCCGCAGCCATCTTTTTCGGCGTGCTCGCGCTTGCAGGCCGGGCAGGTTTTGCCGTGTTCCCGGCCAGCGAGCGCCCCATGTTTTACATTGATGTGGAAACGGCGCCCGGCACCAATATCGAGTACACCAATCGGGTGATGCAAATGGTGGACTCCGTTTTGGCTACCTACATGCCCGACGAGGTCAAAAACAGCGCCCGCGCCCGGCAGGTGAACCTCGCCGCCTCGAAGGCACAAAAACTGGAAACCAACCAGTCGAGGTATCCCGGCCACGGTGCACCGGCACGTGTCGTGTCATTCGCCACCAATGTCGGGCACGGAAATCCGCGGATGTACTACAATGTGATCCCGCGCAACGAAAGCCCCGACTACGGACAAATCATCGTGCAATTGCAAGACCGCACCCCGCCGCCTGTGAAGGTGGCGCTGATTGACGAATTGCGGGAAAAATTCAAAAACGTACCCGGGGCGGTCATCACCGTGAAAAACTTCGAGCAGGGGCCGCCCATCGAAGCACCCGTGGCCATCCGGTTATTCGGCGAAAACCTCGACACCCTGAGAACCGTGGCTGCCGGAGTGGAAAACATGGTTTCTGAAATCGGAGGGGCTATTTATGTGGACAACTCCATTGCCGCGATTAAAACCGATTTGCAGATCAACATCAACCGCGACAAGGCGACCTCGCTGGGTATTCCTATCGTTGAAATTGACCGGACGGTACGGCTCGCGGTCGCCGGATTGAACATGGGCGGCTTTTCCACGCCCGACGGCGACGAGTACAACCTGACCGTCACCCTGCCCAAGGATGCCGTGTTCGCCGGCCTGGATGTTTTCAAAAACATCTACGTGAACAGCCTGACCGGGGCCGCCGTGCCGCTCAGTCAGGTGGCTACGCTGGAGTTCAAACGCGCGCCCAACGTCATCACGCACTACGACCGCGACCGGTACACGCTTATCACCGCATTTGTAAAAAGTGGCTACTTCGCGCAGGACATCAACACCAAAATTCAGGAGAATCTCGAAAAAATGGATTTCCCGAAAGGCGTGCGCTACGTTATCGCGGGCGAGGTGGAAACAAGCCAGCGCTCGTTTGGGGGCATGGGAACCATCATTCTCGTCACGATTTTCGGCCTGCTGGCCGTGCTGATTCTGGAGTTCAAAACCTTCCGCAGTACGATCATCGTGTTGTCGGTAATTCCGCTCGGCGTTATCGGCGCCGTGCTGGCGCTGCTGGTTACGGGTTATCCGTTTTCATTCACGGTGGTGGTGGGCCTCATCGCACTTATGGGTATCGAAGTGAAAAACTCGATCTTGCTGGTCGATTTCACCAACCAGTTGCGCCTCGAGGGCAAACCCATAGACAACGCCATTCAGGAAGCAGGCGAGATACGGTTTGTACCGATCCTGCTCACATCGCTCACGGCAATCGGCGGCCTCATGCCTTTAGCCATCGAGGAAAACCCGCTGTATTCGCCGCTGGCGTACGTGTTGATCGGAGGCCTGATCTCGTCTACCCTGCTGTCGCGGATCGTAACGCCGGTGTTGTACAAATTGCTGGCGCCGCGGGTGGTGCATTGAACCAATTACTCTTGCCTGTTATCCAATAATGCGACAATTTCAATTACGTCACCTTTTTGGCGATAGATAATTGAGGTTTGCGGAGTAACGACGCATTTCCGGCATCCGTGAAATCTTTCCGATTCAGGAAAACCATGCGGAACGGTTTTTATAATTTTCATGAAACGGTTCAGCCGATTCTGAAAAATTCGGCGTGATTGAGGCGACCACTCCGTTTCTAAATAATCAAACAGTGCTTCTAACTGTCGGCTGGCTTTGGCAGAGAGTACGACAGTCATGGGTACTTGGCGTTCATACGGGCGTTAAACGTATCGAAATTTTCGGTGTTTCCGGCTTTAAGATCGGCAAGCCCCTCGACAATATCTGCCTGTTCTCGATCCGATAACGAATCAGCCCAGTCACCTTTTGCTGTTTCCAACAGTAGCAATTCTATTAGCACCAATAATTCCTCGTCTTCCAGTTGTGCTAAAAGGCTTATCGTGTGCAATTTTCGATCAGAAAAAGTGGCAGTCATATCATCAAATCATTTATTGCTGGTAAAATTTAAGTTGAGGTTTCAAAGGTATTGGTTTTCCACTTTAAAAAACTACCGCCCTAACACAGCCAATTTTCAAGCAGGTTACATCCTACCGATCCAACAGAACCCGATAAACCGCTGAACCTTGCCTGGTCCGCACCACGAGCGTATATACTCCATCGGCAAGACTCGTCCAGTCCAGCACGGTTTGATGATTAACCTGGTTGTCTCGTATCTGCTGTGCGATTCTGCCCAACGCATCGAAGACGGTCATCTGCACGCCCGCATCCACCAAAGCATCCGGGAGCACGATGAACACCTCCCCACTGGTCGGATTGGGGTACACCGAAATCAAGGCGCTCCAGTCGGCGCCGGTCGTGTTGACTACGTTGCTCACTTCGAAGGGCCCCGCCAAGCGCGTACAACCGAAAGCGTCCGTCACGAGCAGGGTGTACGAACCCGCACCCACGCCCGACAGGTCTTTCGTGGTCGCGACAGTTTGGCCGTTGCGCTGCCATTCATAGGTATAGCCGGGCAGGCTGCCGGCGACCAACACTTGAACACCGCCGGTATTTTGCATGCCCACGTCGGGCAGGATAGTGTCGAGTGCCACGTTTAGCGGACTCAATATTTCCACCTGAAACGAACAGGAACCAATATTGCCGCTCACATCGGTGAAGGTGTAGGTGGTCGTTGTGACGCCCACCGGAAACTGAGAGCCACTGGGCAACCCTTCGATCAGGTCAAATTGCCCGCCCAGAATCAGGCAGTTGTCCGTGGCTACCGGAGCGGTATATTGCACGGTGTTTTCCTCGAAACAATGCCGGATGCCGGCGGGGCACACCACCGTTGGTGCTTCCAGGTCCACTACGGTGATGTCGAAGGTCAGCGTGCTGCTGTTGCCCGAGGCATCCACTGCCGTGACGGTGACCTGCCGAACCCCAAGTTCCAGACAATCAAAACTGTTGGGTTCGAATTCGACGGCACCGACCGCGCAATTGTCGGTCACGGATATGCCCAGGTTTTGCGGGGTAAGCGTGACAAAACCCGCTTGCCCGACAGACAACGGCACCGTTCCGGCCTGAATAACCGGGGGCTCCAGGTCGTCGGCCAGAATAGTCATCTGAACCACAGCCGTACAACCGTTGGCGTCGGTAGCAGTGGCGGTGTAGGTTCCGGCTGCGAGGCCGGATGCGAGCGGCCCTTGTTGGCCATTGTTCCAAAGAATGGTCACTGTTCCGGTACCGCCTCCTGCCACTGCGGAAGCCGAGCCGTCCGCGATGTTGGGGCAGGTGGCATGGACAACACTTGCCGGCGCCAGAGTAAGGAGGGACGGCTCGTTCAAGGTTATCGCTGTGATAAACGCGCAGTCGTTGGCATCAGTGACGGTCACGGAATAGTCGCCCGCTGTCAGGTGTTCTGCCATCTGGGTAGCGGCGCCCGAAGACCAGGCGTAGGCCAGCGGGGCAATTCCGCCCGAGGTTGTGACGGTAGCCGAGCCGTTGTCCAACCCGTGGCACGTCGGATCGGTCGCGCTGATGCCGCCCGACAGGTTGCAGACGGCATCCCATACTTCGACGGTTTGCACGACTGTACAGCCGTTGGCATCGGCAACCGTAACGGTGTACATGCCGGCTGCCAACCCGCCGATCATCTGTTCGCTCTGGCCGGTACTCCAGGCAAACGTGTACGGCGCTGTGCCACCGGCAGGATTTGCCGTAGCGGTGCCGTCGTTGCTGCCTGGGGCCGTTACACCGGTGGCCGTTGCATTTGCCATTAGTTCATCGGGCTGGAGAACGGTCAGGCTGATAGTAGCCGAACAATTTTCTCCGTCGGTAACCGTCAGCGTATAGGTTCCGGCCGTTAGGTTTCCCAATTCGGGTGTGTTTTCTCCGGTATTCCATGAATATGTAAACACGCCGTTTCCGCCGGAGGCGGCCACTTGAAGGGCACCGTCATTTGCTCCAAAACAGGTAGCGTCGGTTTGCTCGGTAACATCCAGCGTCAAATCACTCAGTTGCATCACGGTCGTAGTGGCGGTGTTGGTGCAGCCGGTAGCCGTGTTGGTCACCACCAGGGTGTATTCGCCTGGAGAGCCGACCAAGGGTGTCAGTGTGGTGCCGCCTGAAATAATACCGGGGCCGGAGCCGGAGAACGACCACAGGTACATAAACTCCGGTCCGACGGAAGCGGTGGCAAACAATTGAATTTCAGTTTGGTCGCAGGTCAGCAGTGCCGGCGCCTCAATAGCCACATCGGGCACATCCACAGACAGCATCACGGTGGTCACATCCACGGAAACACAGCCGTTGACTGAGTTGGTTACCGTGATGGAATAAGTACCCGGCGTGTTGACAGTCCATTGGAGCGTCGTAGCGCCTCCCGTCCACAAGTATGTAAACTCTGGCCCCTGGCTGCTGCCACTGCCGTCGAGCACGACCGCCTGTACCACACAATCAAGGGTAACATCCGGGCCTGCCTCGGCCACCGGCAACGCAGTGTCTTGCAGCACCTCCACGGAGTCTGTGGTTGAGCAATGGTTGAGGGTGTCCGTCAGGGTGAGGGCGTAGAAACCAGGCGCATTCACTACCGGCATCAGCGTGGTGTCGCCCGACACAAATCCGGGGCCGCTGCCGGCGGGAAGGGGCGTAAACATCCAGTTTCGGATAATCCGGGGGCCGCTCGCCGAGCCGGAAGCGTCAATCGTTACAGTATCCACAAGGCAGTTCAGCGGCGCTGGCAAGGCAATGACCACGGTAGGCGCAAGGGTATCAAAAACGATTTTTACCGTGTCGGTGGCGGTACAGCCGTTTGCCGCGTTGAGGCCGTGGACGATGTATGTGCCGGCGCTGTCCACCCAGGGCATGAGCGTGCTGTCGCCTGAAAGAAAATGGCCGTTTGGCGTAGTCCAGACATAACTGAAGTCCGGCCCGTTGGAAGACAGTCCTGCGTCAATGCGCACCGAATCGGCAGTGCAGTTGAGCGTAGGGACGGGCTTGCGGACGGATATGACCGGCGCTGCAAAATTGCCGCCTACGCTCACCGTGTCGGTTTTTGTACAGCCGTTTTGGGTATTTGTAACGGTCAGGATGTACTGGCCCAGCGAATCTACCGTAGCCGATTGTTCGTTCACCGGGCCGGAAAAATGCCCGTTCGGGGTAGTCCAAAGGTATGTAATCGAAGGCCCTGTGCTGCTTCCGGTGCTGTTCAACGTCAGGCTTGAGGTGATACAATCCAGGGCGCCCGGCGCCTCGGCATTGGCCACCGCAGCCGGAAGCGACACCGTCTGGGTAACATTCACTGTAGCCTTGGCCGTGCAGCCGTTTACATCGTTCGTCACGACGAGGGTGTACAGTCCGGAGGCATTTACCACACAATCGTTCAGCGTGGTGGCGCCCGACACAATGCCGGGCCCCGTCCACAGGTAAGAAAAATCGGGGCCGGTGCTGCTGCCTAAGCCGATTAACCGGATTGTGCCCGGCACGCAGGTGATGGGCCCGGGGGTGGCTGCCATAGCGGTTGGGAGGGCTATATTTTGTGTAACAGCCACAGTTGCCGTGGCGGTACAGCCGCTACTGGTGCGGGTGACGGTGAGGGTGTACGTGCCGGGTTGATTGACCGTGGGCATGAGCGTGCCCTGCCCGGAAACTACCCCTGCGGCAGGCTGCCAGTTGTATGTGACGGTCGGCCCTGTCGTCGAGCCTGTCCCATCGAGCGTGGTGGTTTTTTGGACACAGGTAAGTTCTTCTCCGCCGGCAGCATTCGCCATCACCATCGTGGGATCGGGCAATACGTTGATGGAGGCCGATTTGCTGCAAATGCCGTCGCCGGTATTGAACGAGACGGTCAGGGTGTACACGCCCGGCTCATTGACAGTGGCCACGGGCGTATTCTGGCCGGATAAAATGCCCGGTCCATCCCAGAAATACGTGTAACCCGGCCCCGAGGAGGAGCCGCTGCCGTTGAGTTGGATGCCGGTTTGTTGGGCGGCGCAGGGCAAAATGATCGAGGCGGGCAGCACGACGTTCACGGTAGCCACCGCTACAACCACCTGATCGCTGACCGTACAGGCTTTTGACATAAAAATATCGTCGAGCGCAAAGTCGTCCCCGAAAAAACCGTTTCCGCCGGTACTCAGGTCGCGTATGCACACGTTGGCGCTGGTAGCGGTGTTGGAAAACCAGGTGGCCGTGAACTCTTGCCATTCACACCCGCTGGACGGAGGATCGAACGGATTGCCCACAAGTGCGTTGTTCACCGAAAATTGCAAGGTGGGTGGTGAAATGGGCGAGGTCATCATCCAGGCGCTCAGAAAATACCAGGAGTTGGCCATAACCGGGATTGTTTGGCACCACACCTGCGGATTGGGCGTGCCGGTGCCGTTGATCAGCATCATAAAGCCGGAGCCGTTTCCGTAGGTATGATCGTCGCAGGGCGGAAACGATGCCAGGACGAGTGCCGGCGAGGTGGTGAGCACGTACGTGCCTGGCGTTATCGGCGTAGGATTGTACGTCAGGCTGGTCGTATAGCCCGTGACGCCCAACTCGAAACCCGGATTGGTCACCAAATTTGGCGCCGCAGGATCGAATGCCCCGCCCGTGAGGGTGTAGGTGACCGTGCCGTTAACCGTAGCTGTTGGCGTGAGGATGGTCGGGTCGTTGAGTCCTGTGATGGGCGTCCAGCGGAAACCGAGGTAATCCCCGGTAATACTGCCGTCGAGTTGTACTGTTTCGCCAGGGGTGCAGACGTATTTATTCGGTCCGGCATTCACCGTGATGGCGCATTGGGCGTGGAGGGTGCTGGAAAAAACATTCAGAAAGAGAGAAAGAGTAAAAAGGCAGTAGAGACTTTTGAGCATACGGAGCGGATTGTGTGGTGCTGTATTATTGTGCTCGTAAAAGTACGCACGGAGGTGAAACTACCGCTCAAAACTTCAGCCCTGCACGCTGCAGGTGCTCCCGGCAGGACTTTGTTCCCGTACAGCGCTGCAAGCATTTCCGATCGGTTTCCCGTGTTTCAAACTCGTACACCAGCACTTCCACAAAATGTCGCTTGGACACCGGGTGCATACCGATCTCATAGGGCAGGTTGGACGTGGCGTCGTCGAGCCACTTCCGGGCTTCTTCGCGCCTGATCTTTTTGCCGCTGGAGCCGGCATTGTTGTCGGTGACGGCGATCACAAAAATTCGGAAATAGCCTTTGTTTGGGTAAATCAGTGCTTTGAGGTAGTCGAGAATGCCGCCTTCGAAAGAAACCGCCGGGTAGTCCACCCAGCGTTGCGGTTCGGGCATGCAGGCGCCGTCGTCGAGCCGGAACTGCTCCAGCCGGGTGACGAGCGCAAAGCCTCCGGGCAAGTGGTGGTAACTGCGCGACCAGTAGCGGCGCTCGTCCAGGCCCTTGCACAGCCACGTGTTCACCTCGGCGAGGTTAGCGAAGCGAGATGACAGGTTTTGCGCCAGTGTGTAGCGCTGGGCACAAGTAGGCGGCGGCCAGGGAAACGCCTTGAGTCCGGCCATGTCGGTGTTGCTTTTGTTGTCGTAAAAACTCAGTTCCGAGCGAGTGTTCAACACCGTTTCACCACGCAACCAACCTTGCGCAATGGCCCGGCGGCGCTCCTCGACGGACAAACTGTGCCCGCCAAATCCCGCACCGCCCCGCTGCCAGTCGGCCATACCCACCGCCGAAACGGAATCCGTCAGGTGGGCGCAATATAGGATGTAGCCCATGAACTCGTCGGCCTCCAATTCCTCGCCGCGGCGGCAGCAGAAATCGAACCGGTGCCCATTGAGCAGGTGCCCGATCTCGTGCGCCAGCAGGGCGTAAGTCTCCAGGGGGTTGAGGTCGTAAAAAAAGTCCGCGCTGTACAGCAGGTAGCGTTTTTCGCCGTCGTGTACGGCCACGGCGCTGCCCGCGTTGCTCGGCACCAGTTCGAAGTTGGGCGTTTGCCGTCCCGCCCAGCCGAGGATGCGCGCCACCACCTGCGGCACGTCTTCCGCCGACTCAAAGCGGTACAGTTCGGTTTCGAGCGAATCACCCCAGTACTGGCAATAGCGGGGAGCGCGCAGGTCGAGGCGCTCCTGCGCAGGCAGGAAGGCGGGGAGAAGAAAGAGCGGGAAGAGGATTCGGTTCATTTGTGGACAAAAATAAGCATCTCGCGAAAATGTCGCCGGATATATTCTCCATCCCGGGCATACTTGAATACGAGAATGATGTTGCATGCTCCCGCCGATTTTGCATCTTTGCCCAATGATCCGACCAACTGTTTACCTCGACACTTCGGCTATCAATTTTCTCTTTGCGGACGATGCTCCGGAAAAAAAAGAAATCACCCTTGATTTTTTTGAAAACTACGTCAAAACAGGAATTTATCGAACGTACTGGTCTGATTTCGTTGTGGATGAGATCAATCAAACCAACGATGAAAATAAGAGGCTTCTCCTGCTTTAAGTTTTTGAAGACTACTACATCGAACGCCTCGCCATTTCTTTACCGGAGGAAGTAGACGACTTGGCGGAAAAGTATCTTCAAAATGGTGTTATGCCAGCCAAAAAACTGTACGATGCCTTGCATGTCGCCTGTTGCGTTGTCGAAAAAATTGACTATCTGGTAAGTTGGAACTATAAGCACCTGGCGAATGTCAACAGGGAACGAAAAGTGCTTTCATTAAATTACCAACTTGGTTTTTTGCATCCGTTGCGCATTCTTACACCGACCGATCTTATTTACGTATGAAAAAGCAAATAGTCAAACCGATCTCTCAGGCCCAACTGGAGGTGTGGGAGTGGAAAGAAAAAGCAGCCGAAAGTGTCGCGCACCTGCCTGTCGGCGAACGCGTACGCTTTATCATGGAACGAGCCCGGAAGACATCGGAAAAGGTGCAGCGTCAACGAATAGCAAAAGGCAAACTCGCCCTTAAAAATCAAGGGTAAATCCACCTGTTCCCCGTTCAAAGTTTAGGTTACAAAAGCGGCAGAGCCTTCGGTCTCGTCAAATCCATGACATGCCTACCAGCACTGCCGCTCCATACGGCTCCAGAAGGAGCGCTCTTTGCCCTCCCCGCTCATGGCGGGAACGGACGGGTCAAACACCTGTTCAGTGGCTGCTATCCTGCATTCCTGTGAGCTAGCGGGAGCGACAGAGGCGGAAGCCCAGGTTGTTGTTGCGGTTCGCGGGCGTGTTGTTGTTGCGATTGGCGACGCGGCAATTCTGCGCGTCGTTGTTCCACGAGCCGCCGCGATTCACGCGGTTGTCGCCCTTTCGGTGTTCGACCGCTGCCGCGAAAGTATGCTTTCCCGAAATTTGCGCGTACGGGCATGACCAAGAAATGCCAAAAGCGGCAAAGCATGCCGATGACAGACCGCCTCGCTCCAGGCGCCCGAGTCATACTGTTCTTCCAACAGCCGAAACTTTAGAATAAACCGCTGCTTACTCTGCCGCGACAATTCCAGTCGCTCAGGAAATACCCGGTAGCCCAAAAACGTGAGGCCACGCCCGGAGGCCGACAACACTTCCGGCTTGAGGGCGCATTCCAGTTCCGTCTCCACATATCCGACAATGGCGCGGAATGCATGCTTTAGCGCCGACTTGTCGCGGTGCCACAGTACGATGTCGTCCATGTAGCGCACCGCCGCAGGCATGCGCAGGGTTTCCTTGATGAAATGATCCAGACCCGACAGGAAATGATTGGCGAAATACTGGCTGGTCAGGTTGCCGATGGGCAGCCCGCGCCCCGGCGACGCTGCATAACTGTCTATGATTTTTTCAAATATTTCCAATACCCGGGCATCCTTGAACATCCGGGCCAATTGCGCCTTCAGCGCCTCGTGGTGTACCGAATCAAAAAACTTGCGCACGTCCAATTTCAAATACCAGGGATATTCCCCGGCAAAATGCCGCGCCCGCGCAAGCGCAGCGTGAACGCCCTTGCCCTTGCGGCTGGCGTAACTGTCGAACACCAAATGCCGCTCGAAGTATTCGTGGCACACGTTCATCAGCGCATGGTGCAACACCTGCTCGCTGAAGGCCGAAGCGCATATCTGCCGCTCCTTATCAACTCCTCGTCACTGAAAACCACATACGCCGGTACAGCGTCGTCTTTGGCTACTCTCTTTCGGATGTCGCGCAGCACGGCAAACCGCGTAAAAGTGCTTTCATCCAATATTTTTTTGTAGTCCACCTTGGGCTTGCCCCGGTCGTAGGTTGCAGCACCGTCCATGTACTTGACCACAAAACTCCAGTAGGCTCCTGGGCCTTCCTGTACCAGGTGTTCCTCCACCGAGATGATTTTTTGGGAGCGCAAAAACACGTTCAAGTCTTCGTTGAACGCCTCCCCGAAGGGAATCGGAATGTTGAATATTTTGATTTGCATACTCATTTTATTAAAAATTGGGGCGGTGCCCCAAACCCCCTGGCTACCGCCTCGCGACTGCCGCTCGCGGTTGGCTCCGCCCGGCTACTCCGCTTCGCAGGCGGGGTCGTCCCTCCCCCCGCCTTGCTCGCTGCGTTAGCCGGGCTTCACTTTCATTTTTGCTCACAGGAATGCAGGGGTAGCAAACCAACTGACTAGCGGGAGCGACAGAGGCGGAAGCCCAGGTAGTTGCGGCGGAGCGCGGGCGTGTTGTAGTGGCGACCGGCGACGCGGCAACCCCGCGCGCCGTCGTACCACGAGCCGCCGCGATTCACGCGGTAGTCGCCCGAACCCGGCCCGGTCGGATTGGTCTCATCTCCCGACGTGTAGGTTCCGAACCAGTCGCTGCACCATTCCCATACGTTGCCGCTCATGTCGTGCAGGCCCAGTTCGTTGGCCTTTTTGCCGCCCACCGGGCGAGTTTTGCTGCCGGAGTTGGACTTGTACCACGCTACGTCGTCTATGCTGTTGCTGCCGGCGTACTTGTAGTTTTTCGTCAGGCTGCCGCCCCTGGCCGCGTACTCCCACTCCGCCTCGGTCGGCAGGCGGTAGTTCTTGCCGGGGTTGGCTGCGTTCAGTTTTTTCAGATATTCCTGCACGTCGTCCCACGAGACTTGCTCCACCGGGCAGTCGTCGCAGTTTTTGAAATAGGAGGGATTGCTCCCCATCACATCGCGCCACTGTTTTTGCGTTACCTCGTACTTGCCGATGTAATAATCGGACAGGGTCACCTTACGGGCGGGATTTTCGTCGCTGTCGCAGTCGCTGCCCTGCTCGGCGGTGCAACCCATGGTGAAGGTGCCGCCCTGTACGAACACAAGGCCGTCGGCGGCGAGGTCACCCGCGCGAAGTGTGGCGCTGGCCGTGCCAGGCGTTGTTTTCGCTTTCTCCGGGCAGCCTTTCAACGCGGCCAGCCCCGCCTCCATCGGGCAGTTGTCATCGGGGTCGGGCACGCCGTCGGTATCGGTGTCGGGGCAGCCTTCGTACTGTTTCAGGCCGGGGGTGTCGGCGCAGCGGTCGGAGGCGTCGGGTACGCCGTCGGCGTCGCGG
>Ga0154020_10003109_pt1 | contig 20077 bp, 7 predicted proteins | sample Klosneuvirus_201_FD_109709 | JGI IMG/M metagenome (GOLD analysis project Ga0154020, IMG submission 109709) | Active sludge microbial communities from wastewater, Klosterneuburg, Austria - Klosneuvirus_20160825_MG | ecosystem: Engineered > WWTP > Aerobic digester > Activated sludge | place... | reverse complement strand
GCCGCTGGCGGTTTTGGCGTGGCTGGCGTTGATCGAAGCGCTTGGCCTGGCGGCGTTTCCCATCCTTGCGCTGGCAACGCGCGGCAAGCTGGCGGGCGGCGGGTTTGGCTTTGCAAAAACGCTGGGGCTTTTGCTGGTGGCGGTGGCCGTTTGGCTGATGGGTTCTGCCCAGATTTTGGCGTTTAGCGCCGGCGCGGTTTGGCTGGTGATGGCGCTTCTGGTCATCGTTGGCCTGTTTTTGTGGATGAGGCGCGGGTCGCATTTGTTTGCCCTGCTCAAAGAAAATCGCGCGGCGATTGTGGTGGGCGAGATCGTCTTTCTCGCGGCGTTTGGCGCGTGGCTGGCTGTGCGGGCGGGCAACCCCGATTTGTGGCATGCGTATATGGGCGGGGAGAAGCCGATGGACTTTGCGTATCTCAACGCCATTTTGCGCTCGGCATATTTCCCCCCGGTGGATCCGTGGTTTAGCGGCGGATACATCAACTACTACTATTTTGGCCTCGTGATTGTGGCCGCGCCCATCAAAGCGCTGGGGATTGAGCCAGCCGTGGCCTACAACATCGCCATCCCCATGCTGTTTGCGCTCACAGCGGCGGGCGCATTTGTTTTGGGTTGCACATTGGCGCGGCTCGCTGGTCAAACATTTAAACGGGCCAACTCCCTCGCTGGCATTTTGGCCGCGCTGTTCGTGGCGGGCATTGGCAATTTGCAAGAAATTCGGGTGATGGGCGGCGCGTGGGCCACATTGGGCGGAATTGATGGCGGCGTGAACGCGCTGGAGGCCACCGCGCGTGGGTTTGGTCAATGGCTGATGGGTTCGCCGCTGCCCATGTATTCCATGACACCTTACTGGGATGCCACCCGCATTCATCCCTCCGTGCCCATCGCGGAGTTTCCGTTGTTCACATTTTTATATGCCGACCTGCACGCGCACATGATCGCCATGCCGTTGGTGTTGCTGGCGTTTGGCTTCGCCATCGCCTTTGCCAAAAGCGCGGTGAACTGGAAATCCATTTTGCTGGGGTCATTGGTGGTGGGCGCGTTGTATCCAACAAATTCGTGGGATTACCCCACCCTGCTTTTGTTGTGCTTGGCGGGAATTGTGATTGGGGTTTTGAACGCAAAGAACGACAATGGCGAGGCGATGCCCCGCCCCTACGTGAAACTTGTGCTTTCAATTGCCGCCTTTGCCTTGCTCACCCGCGCGTGGTTTGCGCCGTTTTACGCCAATTTTGGGCAAGCGTATAACGCAGTTGACCTTTGGGCGGGCGAACGCACCCCGCTGGATGTGTATGCAAAAATTTACGCCATCTTCCTCATCCCAATTGGCTTATATTTGCTCAGCGGCGCGTGGCGCACGCTAAGCGCCCTTGCCGAAACGCGGCAATACCGCTGGGTGATTTTTGGCGTTGGGCTGGGGGCCATCTCAATGGCGGCGGGCGGCGCGTTGACCATGCTGGGCATCCCGGTCGCGCTGGCGGCTTTGCCGATGGCCGCCGCGGCTTTCCTCGCGGCGCTCTCGCCCGGCACGGCGCCATCCCGCCGGTTAATGTGGCTGACCGCCGCAGGAGCCATCACCCTGACATTGGCCGTGGAAATAATTGTGCTGCGCGGCGATATTGGCCGCATGAACACGGTGTTCAAGTTTTACGTGCAGGTCTGGCTTTTGCTGGGCATCATCGCCGCGCCGGTGAGCATTTGGCTGATGGCGCGGCACCGCTGGGCAGCCCCGCTGGTTGCGGCTTTGGTTTTGGGCGGGCTGGTTTACCCCGCGTTTGCCATCCCCGCCAAAATGAACGACCGCATTTCCGAGGCCGCGCCGCGCGGGTTGAACGGAGAGATTTACATGCAAACCGCGCAGCGCACCGAGCCGGGGCATCCGCCCGCGCAACCAGAGAACACATTTGCGCTGAGCAGCGATTACGAGGCCATCTTGTGGTTGAGACAAAACGCGCAAGGTTCGCCCACGATCATTGAAGGCACAACCAACCCGGATTTGTATCGGTGGGGCAACCGCATGTCCATTTACACCGGCCTGCCCAGCGTGATTGGGTGGTGGTGGCATGAGAATCAGCAACGCGCCAGCCTGCCCTACTCCATCGTGGCAGACCGCGAGCGCGATGTAAGCGAGTTTTATTCCACCAACGACCCCGATCTGGCGAAGCAAATTGCGTTGCGCTATGACGCGCGGTATGTGATACTTGGCGATCTGGAGAAAACATATTATCCGGCCAAAGGCTTGCTCAAGTTTGAGGCGTTGGCGCACAGCGGTTTTCTTCGCGTGGCGTTTAGAAATGCGGGAACAACGGTGTATGAAGTGGTGAGATAGTCATTTAGCGCCCGGAGCGCTTTCAAGTCAACATGTTCGATCTAATCATTTGGTATTTGTGGGTTCAACTTTTCGCGCTGGTCGGCTGGCTGGTGGCGAGCCGCTGGCTGCGCGGCCTGCCAGACCGGGGGTACGCCATCAGCAAAGCGCTGGGGCTCATTTTGACCGGCTTTGTGTTTTGGCTGAGCGTGACCGCAAAGATAGCCACCAACAACGCGGGCGGTGTGCTTTTTGCGATGGCGCTCGTGGCCGGGTTTGGTTTGCTGCTCAAATGGCGAGACGACCGCGCCGGGAACATCCTCTCTTTGCGCCAGCTCTTGCCCGCGCGAAACGTCATCATCGCCACCGAGGTTATTTTTGCGTTTTCGTTTTTGCTGTGCGCGTCGTATCGCGCTTACAACCCCAACATAGAAAGCGCCGGCGGCGAGAAGTTCATGGAGATGATGTTCATCAACGCCATCATCCGCAGCCCAGCCTTCCCGCCCAACGACGCCTGGCTGAGCGGGTTTAGCATCAGCTATTACTATTTTGGCTACGTAATTTTTGCCATGCTGATTGAGGTGAGCGGCGTTGCGCCCGCGGTTGGCTTTAACCTGGGCGGCGCAATGATTTTTGCCCTGGCCGCCACCAGCGCGTTTGGCGTGGGCTACAACTTGTGGGCAAGCCGCAAACCCGCTCCCAGCCCCCAGTCTCTAACCTCCGGCAAGGCCCCCATCCTCGCCGGTCTCGTCACCGCCATCATGCTGGCGTTTATGGGCAACTTGGGCGGGCTGATAGAGGCTGGCCGATGCGCGGGCGTGGTCTCGCAAAGCACATGGCAGTGGATGGATATTCACAACAAAGAGGCCGCAAATTCCACGCCAGAATGCACCGGGCTTGCGCCCAACAAATTTTATTGGTGGTGGAACTGGTCGCGCGTGGTGCACGATACCGCGCCCGGCGGCGCCGATGTGGAAGTGATCACCGAATCGCCCGCGTTTAGCTTTATTTTGGGCGACAACCACCCGCACGTGATGGCTTTGCCGTTTGTGCTGGTAGCCGCCACCATCGCGCTCAGTTTCTTTTTGGGGAATTTGACTCTGGATGAACAAAAAAGACAGAGTCGCTCGTCCTTCGACAAGCTCAGGATGAGCGGCTCCGTCTTTCCCGACTTGTTGCTCACCGCCATTGTGGCGGGTGGGTTATCTTTCATGAACACCTGGGATTTCCCCGTGTATGGCGCGTTGATCGTGGGCGGGTTGCTGCTTCATCATGTGTTGGCGCGCAAACCACTCATGCCGGCCATCGTGTTTAGCGTGGCGGTGTTTGCGCTGGGGTATGTGTTGTATTTGCCGTTTTACGCCATGTTCTCCTCGCAAGCCAAAGGCATTGGCGTGAACGCGTTTAGCGGCACGCGCCCTATCCAGTTTTTCCTCATGTTCGCCACGTTTGTGTGCGCCATCCCCGGCTTTTTGTGGATGGCTTTCCGCGAGGGCAATATGCCTGTGCGCGAAGTTGTGCGCAAAACAGCGCGGGTGACCGCGGGGTTGATGGCGTTTGTGCTGGGCGCGGCGGCCATCGCCACCTTGTTTTGGCCCGAGGCGCGGGCTTACGCCGCGGAGCTAAACGCGAATGGCAGCGTGATGGGCGTGACCCGCGCAGAAATTTTTCAGAGCGCCAGTTCGCGCCTGCCCACGCTCATTACGCCCGCGCTTTTGCTGGCGGTGGCGGCCATTTGCGGCGTGCTGGTTTGGATGAGGACCCGGCGCAACACAACCGAGACCCCATCCACAAACAGCCCAACCCCATTTGTGCTGCTGCTCATCATGGGCGGGGCGCTGCTCACGGCCTCGGTTGAGTTTATTTTCTTGCGCGATAACTTTGGCACGCGCATGAACACGGTGTTCAAGTTTTATTACATGGCGTGGGTTGTTTGGTCTTTGGCCAGCGGGTACGCGCTGATGACTTTCTTGACCACGCGTGGCGTGTTGGCCAAAATCAGCGCGGGTCTGGTGATATTTTGCATGGCCGCCGGCCTGCTCTACCCCATTTTTGCGGCCAGCTCGCGCACAAATGGGTTCAAGACCACGCCCACGCTGGATGGCGCGGCGTTTATCAAAGGGTTTGCCCCCGCCGATGCCGCCGTGATGGATTGGCTAAACAAAAACGTGCGCGGCGCACCCATCATTTTGGAAGCCCCCGGCGACAAATACGCCAGCTACAAATACGAGGGGCGCATCAGCGTGTTCACCGGTCTGCCCACCCTGCTGGGCTGGGGCGGCCACCAAAGCCAGTGGCGCGGCAATTACGACGAACCTGCCCGCCGCGAACCAGACATTGAGGATTTGTTCAGATCCGCGGATATGGTGTTGACTCAGAGCCTGCTAAAAAAATACAACGTGCAATACGTGATCGTGGGCGAGACCGAACGCCAACGCTATCCCGCCGAGGGTTTGGCAAAATTCGACTCACTCGGCAGCGTGGCCTTCAAAAGCGGGAATACGGTGGTGTATCGGGTAAGGTGAAGAAATAAGAAACGAGAAATAAGAAATTTTTTCTCCGCGTCTTTGCGCCTCTGCGGTGAAAATAATTTGGGCAATTGCATTCCATTTCTTATTTCTCGTTTCTTATTTTGCTCACATCCTCCCCAGCCTTCTTCTTAGCAAAAGCCCAAACGTCTCTTTGATGGTGCGGCGAACGTTCATCTTGGTCACGCCGGGTTTTAGGTCGTAGCGCAAAACCATCGGCAATTCGGTGATGATTGCGCCCAGCATGTGCAACTTCATCAAGATGTCTACCTGGCAGGCAAAGCCTTTCTCGCTCACAAAGTCATCGCCCCATTTGGCAAACGCCTGTTTGATATAACTGGCGCGGTAAGCGCGGAAGCCACACGAGTAATCTCTCGCGCCGGGGATGGGATACACCACGCGGAACATCATGCTTAGGCCGTTGCTGAGCAGTTGGCGGTTCCACGGAATCCCCATCATTCTTGCGCCGGGCTGGTAACGCGAGGCGATCACAACGTCGTTGCCTTCCTCAATCAACTGCGCCATCCGCATCATCAAACCGGGGTTATGCGTGTTATCAGAGTCCATGGTCACGATGATGTCATCGTCGCCGGCGCACTGGGCCAGAGCGCTGCGCAACCCGGTGGAAATGGCAACGCCAAGGCCTTTGTTCACGCCATGCGGCACAAGTTTCACCGCCAGTTTAGGATGATTTGCGTAAGATCGCACAACATCTGCCGTGCCATCTTTGCTGCCATCATCCACCACCACCACTTCAATTTTGGAGTTGAAGAAGGTCTCGGACACATCGGCAAAACGGTTCAACAAAGGTGGAAGCGCTTCTTCTTCGTTATATGCTGGTAAAGCAACAATTATTTTCACAGTTAAACGAGTATAAATGAACGAGGTGCGTTAAAATCCCACAGCTAGACCGCTATCCCATGAATAATGTTGAAATTTCGGTGGGCGTAAAACCCATAAACATGAATTTTAAGAAGCTGCTGGTGCCAGCGCTGCTGGCAGCCATTGTGCTTCTGGGCGGCGCATTGCGCCTGAACGGATTGGAGTGGGATCAACGCTCCGGCTATCACCCGGATGAACGTTTCATCACGATGGTGACATCCGGCATGAAATGGCCTACCAGCGTGGCGCAGTTTCTCAACCCCAAGGAATCGCCATTGAACCCATATTGGAATGCGGTGGAGAAACGTGAGCAGGCGTTTGCGTATGGCACCTTGCCGGTTTATCTCACCAAAGCCACCTCCGAAATCATGGGCAAGCTGGTGGATAAAAAATGGGCGGAATACGGCTGGAACATGATCGTGGGCCGCGCCATTTCCGGAATTTTGGACACCCTGGCAATACTGGTTTTATTTTTGATCGGGCGCAAGGTGTTCGGCAACGCGGTTGGTCTGCTGGCAGCGGGGTTATATGCCGTCACCACGCTCAGCATTCAACATTCGCATTTTTACACCACCGATATTACGCTGAACTTTTTTGTGCTGCTGGCAATTTATTTTGCGCTGGACATTGTAAAACGTGGCGATGTGATTAGCGGGTTTGCCACTGGCGCGGCCATTGGGATGGCGCTGGCGAGCAAAATTAGCGCCGCGCCGCTGGTGCTGGTGGTGCCGGTGGCGCTATTACTGCACTTGCGCAAAACCGGCGCGAGATTTCAGATGTCCTCGCTGGTCAGGCTGTTGCCCGCGCTCATCGCCGGGGTGGCGGGCACCATCGTGCTGCACTTTATTTTTGCGCCCTACACATTTTTGGACTTGCAGGGGCTGCTGCGCAACGTCAAAGAACAAAACGATATTCTGATCAGCGGCATCGCTGACCGGCCTTTTGTGCGCCAGTATTACAACACCACGCCGTATCTTTACCCCATCGAACAAATGGTGCGCTGGTCGTTGGGCTGGCCGTTGGGTGTTACCTCCTTGATTGGGCTGGGGCTGATAGTTTTTTACGCATTGCGCGGCAAACGCCATGCAGCATTGGCAACCCTGACTCTGGCATGGGTTGTGCCATATTTCATCATCACTGGCGGATCGCAAGCCAAGTTTTTGCGCTACATGCTGCCCATTTTGCCGTTGCTGGCCTTGTGCGCGGCAGTTTTGTTGATGAGGCTCGTGGAAGCGGCGCGGACGCGCGCCATCGCCCGGCCCAGCACGGGGGCATCTGCATTGCGCGTGGGCGCATACGCGCTAACAGCGCTGGTGGTGGCGGGCACAGCCTGGTGGGCGTTCGCCTTCTCACGCATTTATGCCGAGCCGCACACCGCCAACAAAGCCTCGGACTGGATCAACGCCAACGTGCCAAAAGACGCGGTGATTGCGATGGAGCATTGGGAAGAGGGGATCGCCAACTTGCGCGATTACAAAACGCCGCCCGGGCAGGTGCAATTGCTGTCTTACGAGGAAGACACGCCAGCCAAAGTTCAAATGTTTGCCGCCGCCCTGAGCAAGGCAAATTACATCGTGAATTTCTCCAGCCGGTTGTATGGCACTGTGCCGCGTATCACCGACCGCTACCCAATGAGCGCCGAGTTTTACAAAAAACTGTTCGGCGGCGAGCTGGGTTACGAGCTGGTTTATTACAGCCAGTCTTTTCCGCAAGCCCTGGGTGTCGGTGTGTTTGAAGACACATTCACCCGCCCCGGCCTGCCCCGCCCCGCCCCGCTGCAAACGCTGAATTTCGCGCCAATCGTCATCAATGGCGGGTTTGCAGATGAAAGTTTTAGCGCCTATGACCACCCCATGACCCTGGTGTGGAAAAAAGTGCGCAACGTGACGCCGCAGGAAATTGCAGCCGCGCTGACGCCCTATTTGCCATCCCAACCATGGAACCCGCAACTGGCAAAAGCCAACAACCGCCAGCCGCTGCTGAGCGAGGCGCAGGCCGCGGCAGATACGGCCGCAGGCAGCTTCACCGAGTTGTTTGACGCGAACAGCCTCATCAACCAAATGCCGCTTTTGTTTTGGGTGATTGCGCTGGCGCTGCTTACGCTGGTGGGTTTACCAATTGCGCTGCTGGTTGGGCGCAGCCTGCCCGACCGCGCCTACATTTTCTCGCCAGCGATTGGTTTGCTGGTGGTGGGATGGCTGGTGTGGATGCCGGTGAGCCTTGGCTTTGTGCCGTATACCCGCCCGGTCATCTTCGCCGCGCTGGCGGTTGGGCTGGTTCTGGCAGGATTGCTTTTCTGGCGCAACAAAACCGAGTTGCTGGACTGGTTGCGCGCCAATCTTAAACTCATCGCCCTGAACGAGGTGTTGTGGATTGCGGCGTTTGCGGCATTTTTGTGGGTGCGCATGAACAACCCAGATTTGTGGCACCCCGGGCGCGGCGGCGAAAAGCCAATGGATTTTGCCTATCTGATGGCGACCATCAAATCGGTGACCATGCCGCCGTATGACCCCTGGTTCGCGGGGGGCTACATCAATTATTATTATTACGGTCAATATCTGGTCTCAATCCCAATCAAACTTTTGGGCGTTTTGCCAGAAGTGGCGTACAACCTCGCCATACCCACCCTGTTTGCCATGACATTTGCCGGAGCGTGGAGCATGGGCTACAACCTCGTGGCGCTGTTTGTGCGGCGCGGCACGGCGGTGGTGGGCATTTCTCGCCGTGCGGTGTTTGGCGGCCTGACCAGCGGGCTAATGATGGCGGTGCTGGGCAACATGGACAGCGGCGCCCGCATCTTCCGCAAACTGGTGACCATTGGCGGACCGGGCAATTTGCCAGAGCAAGCCGTATATGCCCTGCCATTTGGCGATGTGATCACGCGCTTTTTTGGCGGTCTGGGCAAGCTCATCACCGACGGGGAGAAGGTGCTGCAACTTGGCTCGGACTGGTATTGGCAGTCCTCGCGCATTTACACCGATAGCGGCAGCATCCAGGAATTTCCATATTTCACATATTTGTATTCAGACTTGCACGCGCATCTGATTGCCATGCCGTTCGCGCTGCTGGCAGCGGCGCTGGCGTTGTGCCTTGCGCTGAGCGTGCGCGAACGTGGGGGCAAAACGTTTGACTCGTGGCGCGAAAGTTTGCGCGATGCCTTTGCCCTGCCAAACGTGTTGCGCGTGGCGCTGGCGGGCATGGCGTTGGGCGCGTTGTGGACGATCAACTCGTGGGATTACCCCGGCTACGCCCTGCTGATTGGGGTGACAATGCTGGCGGCGTGGTGGCCCAGCCGCAGCACAAAACACCTGGTCTTTACGTTGATCTCTGGCGGCATTGTGGCCGCGCTGAGCTACGGGTTGTATTTTCCATTTCATCGCGCGTTTGTGCAGGGCTACACCGGTTTTCATACCCACACAGAACGCAGCCCGATCATCGGCTTTCTCGCCATGTTCTTCGCGTTTTTGTTCGCGGTGGTGAGCTGGGTCATTTACACACTCAGCATCAGGCAACGAACGGGATCATCACAAGAAAAGCCAATCGTCTTCCAGAACAGCCGCGCCACGATCTCCACGCGCCCCTCAGGCCCGTTCCGCGCGTTTAACTTGCTGCGCAGCAAACCAGACCAACTCAGGCGTGTCCTTTTGCTGATGGCCGCCCTGGAAAGCAAGGCACCTGCGCTAAAGGATATGGCCGATTACGATGGAAGCGCCATTCCCGGTGGCACAACTACTGCGACCGGAACCCCATCCACCGCCCCGCTTAGCCAAAACGCACAAATGGTGATGGGGATTGCCGCGCTGGTGTTTTTGGCGGTATTGGCGCGCGTGTTGCTGGGCGCAGTTGGGCCAGTGGCAACTTTTGCGGCGGTGATGGCGCTGGTGATGTTGTTCATCGCCTTCACCCGCAAAACGCTGGCCGAGAGTTTTGCGGCGGGCGCAGCGGCCATAGCGTTTGTGGGGATTGGGTTTGTGGACAACTGGGCGCTGGAAGGCGACATCGGGCGCATGAACACGGTGTTTAAGTTTTATTTGCAGGCATGGACGCTGCTCTCCATCGCAGCGGGGTTTGGCGCGGCGGTCATCCTATCTGCGCGGGCAAAAATTCCGCGTGTGATGTGGGCGGCTGCGTTTGGCGTATTGCTGATTGGCGCGGCCACCTACCCTGTGTTCGCCACATCCGCCCGCTTCCGCGACCGCTGGGATGAGAAACAAGCCCCCACGCTGAACGGCACCCAATACATGCAGACCATGACGTATACGGATGAGGCGAACATCAACAACAAGGTGTCACAAGGGCAATTTAAGCTGAGCGATGATCTGGCCGCCATCACCTGGATACGCGCAAACATTCCCGGCTCACCGGTGATACTGGAAGCGCCCTCCGGCCCACCGCCGCACCCGCGTTTGTATTCGTGGGGCGGGCGCGTGTCTATTTATACCGGCCTGCCTACGCTTGTCGGCTGGGACTGGCATCAGCGCCAGCAACGGCTGGGGGTGGTTGATATTGAACGGCGGGTGAATGACGCGCTGGTGATTTACACCGCGCCCGATCTGGGCGCCACACAGAAATTACTGACCGGTTACAAAATAAGCTATGTGTATTACGGCGGCGTTGAGAAATTGCATTACCCAGCAGGCGAGACAAAACTGGAGAACATGGTTGTTGGCGGAATGCTTGAGCAGGTGTATGCGGGGCCAAATACAAAAATTTATAAAGTGAAGTAGGAGTGCGCTTAACACTCAGCACTAAAAACGTGTCAATCAACATCAAAAATCCACCCAATTTTGGGTTTGTGGCGCTGGCCGGGCTGTTGCTTGTGTTGGCCGCCATTTGGTCACGCCTTGCGCCAGACTTGTCGTTTTTGCGGTGGGTCTTTTTGCTGATGGCGCTTGCGGCGTTCGCGTTGTCTTTTGCGCCCGCAAAACGCGCCGCGTGGCTGCTGGGCAAACCCGGATTAATGACATCGTTTGGCGCGGTGGCGTTGGCGCGGGCATGGCCCTTCACCCTGGTTTTTGTGCTGTGCGCGCTAGCCGCATTTTTGATTGGCAAACCAGATGAAAATACCGTCCCATCTCCCATCAGCCAGACCAACCAGCCCGGTGCGCCTGCGCAAAACGCAGGTCAACCGGCAAATATCCCCGCCGCGAGCGGTGTGATCGCCACCGGCGAGATGGTGGTGATCGGCAAAGAAGGCAGCGGGCCGGGCGAGTTCCGCGAGCCGCACGGGATCGCCATTGGCAAAGACGGCACAGTATTTGTGGCTGACATGGGCAACAAACGGGTGCAAGTTTTGGCGCCAGACGGCAAATTTTTGCGCGAGATCACGGCGGGAAAAGAGCCCTTCAAGCAAATTTTTGATGTGGCCGTTACATCAAATGGGGATTTGTTGACGCTGGATTCTGAGCGAGCAGCCGTTGACCGATTTGATAAAAATGGCAAACTGCTTAACAGCTTTGGCACAAATTTGGGCATGTATTTCCCGCGCGGGATGGCGCTGGATGCGCAGGACAATATTTACATCGCCGACACGGGCGGAAGCCGGGCGCTAAAACTTTCTCCGGCAGGCGAAATTGTATTTGGATATGGCGCAAAGGGCAACGCGCGGGGGCAACTGGCCGAACCAACCGGAATTGCGGTAAATAAAGACGGCGTGGTTTTTGTGGCCGACCCAACCAATAAAAAGCTGCTGGTCTTTAAGGCCGATGGCACGCTGATAAATGAGGTCGCGATTGAAGGAGCAAGTTCGGTCAACGCGCCAAAACTAACCGCAAACCCAGATGGCACGGTGTTCATGAGCGTGCCAGAGCCACATTTAATCCGGCAGTATGACACAACTGGAAAACCTGTGGCACAATTTGGGGGGTTCGGTCAAGAAGCTGGCCGTTTTCGTTTGCCGACGAATATCACGCGAGCGGGCAATATGCTGTGGGTAACAGATACTGGAAATCATCGAGTGCAGAGGATTGAGTTGAAATGAGCGAAGAAAAAACGGGCTTTTTTAGCCATCGGCCCGCACGAATCGCTATTGCATCTGTTCGCGCTCTTGCGGCAGCCAGCGCAATTGCGCTGGCAATCCGTGCGCAAAATGGCATCTCAAACAGCGTCGTCCCCGCGGAAAGTCCCTCGTTATTTGCTCTTGCCATTGCTTTTTTTTGTTTAGCCACATTTGGCGTTAGCGTTGGCCTATTCTCGGGCGGGAAATTATTTACATCTCCAAATCGTTCAGAGTCACGCATTCTTTCCCGGCGGCATTTAATTGTTCTAGCGATGTCCACCGCGCTTGGTCTCGGCGGTTTTATCGCATTCGATCAGAAGAACAACCCACTGGGCTGGTGGCTATTTTTATTGAGCATGCTTGTTCTAGCAGTTGGATTTGCCAGCTTTTCATGGGGATCATTGGAAAGGTCTCAGAAGCGGCTGGAGGATGGAAGATGGCGCGCTATTTTGTCTCTGGCAGCTGGATGGTTGCCCGTGCTCTCTCTTATTTTGCTCGCTCTGGTCGGAAGAACATATCAGCTTGACCAATTCCCCTTTGGTATTTGGTACGACGAAGCGGCGATTGGCGCATTTGCAAGACGCATCTTAAACGAGCCTGCTTTGCGCCCTATTTGCTGCGAACCAGTCACGCTACCATCGCATTTTACATATTTGGTCAGCTTGTCATTTTCACTGATGGGGGTCAGCGTAATAGCTCTTCGGCTGGTAAGTGTGGTGTGGGGTATTCTGGCAGTCATATTCGCCTATTTGCTGTTTCGGCGCTGGTTTGGCAATTTGATGGGCTGGTTTGCGGCTGCGCTTCTGGCGGTTCTGCGTTATCACGTCATCTGGTCGCGGCTAAGCGCCGGATGGATTACACCGCCAACCTTTGAACTGGCATTTCTCTATTTTCTTGATCTGGCGCTTGAATCTAAGCAACCGCGTCATTTTGTATGGGCTGGTTTAACGCTGGGGCTTAGCATTGGGTTTTATTACCCTACTCGATTATTTTTTGTCGTTGTTTTTGCGTATGGCGTTCTGATTGCGCTGGCGTGGATCATTCGCCGGTGGAAAACCCGCAAAGCGACAACAGCATCTCGCATGTCTGCAGGTGCCCTCGCCAAAAACACTGCGCTGCTTGGCAGTGTTTTTATTCTAAGTGGAATCATCGGCGGGATGCCCATCCTGAAAACATTTTTGGACAGCCCGAAAGAGTTTATGGCCAGAACGGCCACCGTTTCCATCTTCACCTCTCACGAAGAGCCTGATCTAGGAAAAGCACTGCAAAAGCAAGTGACAAAGCATCTGCTCATGTTCAATGTGCACGGTGATAACAACCCGCGACACAATTTTCCGGGTGACCCCATGCTTGATCCTGTAATGGGGGCGATGGCTGTGCTGGGGCTGGCATATGCGCTTTTGAACTTCTACAAGCCCACTAACGCGGTAATGCTCTTAACCTTCGGGATCATGATTTTGGGCGGCATTTTATCTCTAGATTTTGAATCCCCCCAATCATTGCGATCAATTGGGGTCATTCCTGCAGTGGTTTACTTTGCTGCCATTCCGCCCGTTTTCCTGATGAAATTTGCGACGCAAATTTTTGTTGCTGCATGGGAAAATAGCAATGAGCCAGCGGCATATGCTCCCGAAGATGGAAAAACTCGCCTGCAAAAGGCATTAAATCTCGGAGGGGGTCTCATCGCCTTTGTTGCGCTAGCTTTTGCAGTGTGTTACATTGGAAAATTGAACTGGGATGAGTATTTTGTACGTGAGCGCAATTCCAATGCGGTTTATACCGATCATTCGACCGCGGAGACAGTTGTAGCCATGCAAATGGTTAATGATGCCGCCGACTACGACCTAATCGTATCGCAAGCTTTTATTGGAACTCCCGCGGTGCAATTCCTTGCGCCCGAAGCGGCAAAAAAATCAAAAGCCTGGACAGGCAATGAGCCTCTTGATCTTCCAACTGAAGGCAATAGGGGAGTAGCGATACTCATTGAACCACGGCTCGAATCGGCTTTCTCACAATTACGCCGCGCCTACCCCAAGGCCATCTTTAGGCAATATGAGCCACCGATGGGCGGCGAAAAGATGGTTTACGAGGCGTTACTCTCGCCTTCAGATCTGCAAAACGCCCAGGGCGTCATCGCTACGCTTTTCAATGCGGGCAGTTATTCATCTCCCATTAAGCAAATATTTCAGACCAACTTTGCGGCAGACTGGTCATCTAACCCGCCAGAGGAACAAGCATTTTCCGCCGAATTCAACTCAACGTTAAATATTTCTCAAGATGGGGCTTACAAATTTATGATCAATGGCCCTTCTGACACGCAATTTTTTGTAGACGAGTTTCTTTACAAAGATGCGGCTATAAATCTGGCGCGGGGCAATCATCTTCTGCGACTGCGCCTGCCAGACGGCCGCGCAAAGCTTGAATTGCTCTGGCAAAAACCCGGCTCCGGGCAAGCTCAACCTATCCCAACCTCATCTCTCATAAAACCGCCCGCATCTAACAATGGGCTACTTGCAACTTACTACCGAACTCCCGACTGGAGCGGAATACCTGCTTTTACCCAGATTGAGCCGGAGATTTATTTTTACTACCACATACTCCCGCTGCCTCGTCCCTATTCCATCGAATGGAAGGGCAAAATCTTCGCCCCTATCAGCGGCACGTATGCCTTTATCACCGATTCCAGAGATGAATCCCTGCTTTCGATTGACGACAAATTGATTCTTGAAAATCGAGCCGGCGGCGCGGAAATGACCAGCAGGATTAATCTTGAAAAAGGCTGGCACAACATTCTTTTGCGCTTCGCAGACAAGACGGGTTACACGCATATGTATCTCTCGTGGCAAATGCCGGGGGGCAAACGCGAGGTTATCCCATTCAGGTATCTTTCGCCGCCAATGGGAGCCTACCCAATCGAGAGCGTATTGACAAAATTGCCTGAACTCGCGCCAATTGTAAAAGTTGTTCCATCTCAAACAAGGGATGTGGAACGGGCCGGACAACCAGTTTCGGTAATCGCTACACCTCAGCCAGCACTTGTAAATCCTCCGACGCCCCAACCCGCACCTGTCGAGGCAAAACAACAGCCCACAGTTCCACCTGCGCAACCACCAGCCCAAAACATTGCACAACTTAACCTAATACCAGAAAAAATAATTGGCAAAGAAGGGAGCGCCCCTGGCGAGTTCCGCAGTCCGCACGGGATAGCTATCGGCAAAGATGGCCGCGTATATGTGGCTGATACAGGGAACAAACGGGTTCAAGTTTTTAACGGTGAAGGAGATTATCAGAGCGAGATCAAAGGCGGATTAGACCCTTTTGAAGAACCATTCGACATTGTGATCGCCTCCAACGGAGATATGCTGGTTTTGGATTCTGCCGAAGGGTGGATTTATCGCTTCAGCCCGGATGGGACATTCAAAGGGCCGCGCATTGGCGGTTCAAGCATTGTCTTTTATAAACCGCGCGGAATGGGAATTGACCCTGCCGACAATTTGTACGTTGCAGACACCGGCAGGTCGCGCATTGTTAAACTGAGCCTAACCGGAGAACAACTAGCAGTATATGGTGAGCGCGGCGCGGGAGCCGGACAGTATATTGAACCTAGCGATATTTCTATTTCCCAAAATGGCGACATCTGCGTAACCGATGTGCCCAATCGCCGCATCCAGATATTTGACCGCGACATGAAATTCAAAGGCGAGTTTTCCGTGCCGCCAGCAGGGGCGGCTAATGGGCCTTACATCACATTTGCGCCAGACCAATCGCTACTCATCACCGCCCCAGAAGCTCATAAAATTCAGCACTACTCGGCAGATGGCAAACTGATTGGACAAATGGGAGACTTCGGTCAAACCGCCGGACAATATCGCCTGCCCACTGGTATTATCGCCAAGGGCAATACTGTGTGGGTGTCAGACACCGGCAATAATCGAATCCAGAGATTGAAGTTTTCACCTTAATGATTGAGCGAATTCCCGTGATAGGCAAATCTATCTCCAAAAAACATCTCGTCCCAATTGTAAGCGGAGCTATTTCGCTGATATTTGCAGGCATGGGCGAGTGGTTGATGCGCGGGGGCGGGACGCTTGCGCCCAACATCCCTCCTGGCCCAAATGCTACGGCAGGCATGTTGCTATATGCCATCGCCGTGATTATCTTTGTCTTGAGTGCTCTCACACCACCTAAAGACGCAACCTATGCCACGAACGCAGATTCGCATCAAGAAAAACCACGTAAAGTTCTCGCCAGTCTAATTCTCATTTTGGCAGGCATAATCTCATCGGTTGCGATTGGCTGGTTTTCGTTTAATGCCCTAAGTAAAAATATCAAATCACCAGATGGCGCGTTATTGTGGTGTCTCAGCATGATCACGTTGCTGGCCTTTTGTCTGGCCGGCTCATCCGCATTGCGATACGCCCCCCGATGGAACACGCAGATAGGACCTGCTTCGTGTCGCAGAAGAGCGTTATTAAATTACGCGCTGATAGTCTTGCTTGTTGTAGTTGTCGCAACGCGCCTCTTTTGGCTAGATGCCATTCCCATCGGCATAAACCCGGATGAAGGAGACCGCGCCTCAAATGCCATTGCTGTCTTGCGCGGTACAACATCGCAAGCTTTCTTTCAAAGCGGCTGGTATCGCATCTCGATGGTTTATTTCTCAATTTTGGGAGCCTTCATGCGCATTACCGGTCCGGGATATATGCAGTCTCGGTGGTTTCATGCGCTCTGCTCTATAGCAACCGCGGGTTTCGTCACCCTTATTGGGATTCGCAACTTTAACTGGCGCACAGGTCTGATTGCAGGATTTGTCCTGTCTGGGCTTGGTATCGCGATTCAGTTTGGCCGTGTGACCACAGAAGCCACTCCGACCGCCCTTCTCTGGACTATGAGCGTGTTTTTTTTTCTGGAAGGCGCCCGGCACGGATTGATGTGGGCATGGGTAGCGGCAGGTTTAAGTGGGGGATTTTCAATTTACTTTTACCCACAAGGAAGATTGTGGGCCGCACTCGCCGCGCTATGGTGCGTCTACGCATTTTTGCATGGGTTTGGGCGCAAACGATCCCATATAGTCCTGGGCGCAACGCTCGCCGCCATCTCCGCTGTGATAGTGGTTATGCCTTTTTTTGTAAACATCAAAGATAATTTTTGGGAATTCTCGCGGAGATTTGAGGAAACGGGCGCTTTTGTGGGAACGAATGCCACGCGGCTGCCTTATTACAATTCCACCTGGTCATCCCTGCAATTTTTTGGCGAGCAATTGCGCAGGTCGCTTTTCGTATTCAACCAGTTTGCGGATGGGGGTGGCATTTGGCCACATGGGAGACCCATCCTGCAACCTGGCACAACCATATTAACCTTGCTGGGTCTTGGATGGTCATCACTAAAGTGGCGCGACCCGCGATACGTAATGCTTTCACTGTGGTTTTGGGTTGGCATCTCTGGCATGGTGATAACAGTTGAAACCCCAAATGTGCAGCGGATGGCAACATCCATTCCCGTGATCGCACTATTCATAGCGGTTGTTCTAGACGAACTTATACGACGCATTGAACTCGCATTCTCGCAACGCAGGAACAGACTCAGATGGCTAATACCTGCCACAACCATTGCCTACTGCCTTATCGTCTCTGGTTTGATGGCAACTGAACTGAAATTCTATTTTGCAGACTACGCCAAGATGGATCTGTGGCGGCCTTGGAATGCTGAAGCCGATGCCGCTGTCGCGCAGGGAACAGACACGCGCGTCATCACTCTGGAAAGATCGTGGTTCATGATTAAATCTGGTTGGACCAACCTTAAAGCGCTAGATGTGCCACGATTCGGAATCAAATCGCCAGGGACTATGTTGCCTCTCACCCTCCCGGCAGATAAAAACCTCGCGTTTTTGGTCTATTCTCATCAGCCTCAATATTTGCCATATCTACAATCAATCTATCCCTCTGCTGTCACAAAAATCATCACAGACACATCCATGCCCGCGTCAAATCGTTTGTTGTTTTGGATGGTTCGCGTTCCGCAAGCATCACTGGCTTCATCGCAGGGAGCAATAGTTCAGATCGGCCAAAACATAATCGCTCATGTTTCCTCTATAGGGGAACTGCCTCAGCCGCAGATTTCATTCAACACTGAAGCCCGCCTCACATGGAGAGCAGGGTTGCGCATCACACGTTCTTGGAATTACGCCTTTCGCGCCCCCGATGCCGCCGCATCGCTAACCATTGATGGCATCAAAATATCTCTGAACCCGCAGAAACCGGTCTTTCTGCCACAGGGGGATCATTATCTGGTTTTTGAATCCAGCCCCGGAAGCCCAGATAAGTCGCTACTGGAATGGACACAGACAAATGGAATAGAAATACCTGAAAATAGCGTGTGGCAACAGATCCCATCTGTAATATTGATGAGCGATCAATTCGCCCCGCGCGGGTTGTTAGGAGAAGTTGAAATTGAAAAACAACCTCTTATCTTGCGTCTAGATAACACGCTGGCAGACTGCTGTGTTGGCGAAATAAATTCGGCCAGTGGCCGTCCTTTTTCTTCCACCTGGAGCGGAACACTTGACGCGCCCGAATCTGGTTTATTTGAATTCTGGCTCTCCACTGATGGCGTTGGAGAACTTGAGGTTGACAATATTTCTGTTGTTGCCACTAACAGCAACGAAGCCAGCGGCAAAACCAATCTCACAAATGGAAAACATGCGGTCAAGATCACTTTACGTGTGAACAGCGGAAATGGAAGAATCGAATGGAGTTGGAAACCGCCAACCGGCCCTCGTTCCATCGTCCCACCATCAGCATTATCACCCGCACCCGGCATATCAGTAAAACCCGCGCTAACAGCAGATGAGCTGCGCCCGTATGCGTCTCAACCTGCATATAACCCGCTGGATTGAGTTTATAAAACATCATATGGGAAATATTTCGACCTTCCAACACGCCTTGTCCCTCTCCGTTCTCATTCCTGTTTACAACGAGCGCCACCTGGTGGCTGCCAGCGTAAATCGCGTGCTCGCCCTCAAAAGCGATCTGATCTCGCACCTGGAGGTCATCATCGTGGATGATTGCAGCCAGGATGGAAGCTGGGACATCATTCAACAAATCGCCGCGCACGACGAGCGCGTGCGCGCCGTTCGCCAAAAACACAACCAGGGCAAGGGGGCGGCCATCCGCGCCGCTCGTGACCTGGCCACTGGCGATGTGTGCGTAGTGCACGACGCCGATATGGAATATGATCCAAGCGACTTGCCCGCTTTGCTTGTGCCATTCATAGAAGAAGGGGCAGATGCGGTATTTGGTTCGCGCTATATTTCCGCCGCCTACCGGCGCGCCTTGATGTATCGCCACACCAACATCAATAAATTTCTCACCAGAGTTGCCAATGTCATCACAGATCTTGATCTGACCGATATAGAAACCTGCTACAAGGCCATCAAAACCTCGCTGTTTAAATCCATCCCCTTGCGTTCAAATGATTTTCGGTTTGAAATTGAGATTGCTTTCAAACTCGCCAAGCGCCGAGCGCGCATCTACGAGGTTCCCATCCGTTATAGCCCCCGCACCTTTGAGGAAGGCAAAAAGATTCGCGCCAAAGATGGTTTTAAGGCCCTGGCAGCGATGGCGCAGTTTTCGCTGGTGGACGATATTTACAAAGAGGACGCCTACGGATCAAATATCCTGAACGACCTGCAAGATGCCCGGCGATTTAATCGCTGGATGGGCGATACTCTGCGCCCGTATCTAGGTGACCGCATTCTGGAAATCGGCGCGGGCATCGGCAACCTTACCAGCCAGTTCATCCCGCGTGAAATTTACGTCGCCAGCGATATCAACCCGATGTATCTGGAATATCTGCGCTCGTATGCCATAGGCAAACCCTACTTACGTGTGATGAAGGCAGATGCTACATTGGCGAGCGATTTTGACACGCTGCAAGGTCAATTCGACACCGCCATCATGGTAAATGTTCTGGAGCATGTGCCAGATGAGCAAGTAGCGTTGAAAAATCTACATACGGCGCTCGTGTCTGGTGGCAAAGCGGTTATTCTGGTGCCGCAACATCCGGGGTTATATGGCTCACTGGATGTGGCACTGGAACACCGCGAGCGCTACACCGAGGTCGGCCTTGCCCAATCGTTGCAAAAAGCCGGCTTTGAGGTGGACAAAGTATTTGACTTCAATCGCATTTCCGTGCCATCGTGGTGGTATAACGCCAAAATTCTCAAGCGCAATAATTTCTCCAGCGTGCAGCTCAAAGTTTTGGAAACATTCATGCCCATTGTGCGCAAAGTTGACCGTGCTTGGCCGTGGCGCGGCATCAGCGCCATCGCCATTGCCACAAAAAAATAAATCTCCAGAATGC
>Ga0154020_10003108_pt1 | contig 20095 bp, 18 predicted proteins | sample Klosneuvirus_201_FD_109709 | JGI IMG/M metagenome (GOLD analysis project Ga0154020, IMG submission 109709) | Active sludge microbial communities from wastewater, Klosterneuburg, Austria - Klosneuvirus_20160825_MG | ecosystem: Engineered > WWTP > Aerobic digester > Activated sludge | place... | reverse complement strand
CAAGCGTGTCGTCGGTGCGTCGACTCCGGTCTCCCGTGCCCGTAAGGCGGCGGACTCTGCCGCGACGAAGCTGGGCGACAAGGCGGACCTGCTCACCGAGCTGCTCCGTCGGATCGAGACGGGCGAAGTCACCGCCGAGGAACTGGCGATCTTCAACGCGTAGTAGTTGAGCGAAGCGAAGCGTTGGTTGCAGCGTCGACTAAGTTAAGTCGCCCTTCGGGAGGAAATGCAGGTATCAAATCCTGCCGCTGTAATAGTCACTCCTAGTCTAGTACAGGGAAGTTCGTGCGATACAATACCTGTACGATATACTCCCAGCTAGGGCGCACGATCTGAACGTAACCGGGAACTGCTACCACGGAAGGCAGGGTGGGTTCGACTCCCACCACGTTCATTATCTTATTCAGGATTGAATCAGTATGGCCGATGGGTATGGGACGCCTGAGTTTGCGGCGAGAAATATGCGTGGTCAGTTCACACTGGCATACGAAGCGTCGATGGCCGCACGCTTTGTCGGCATCATCATAGGTACAGAGGCGGTACGAAATACGGGCGACCCTACGAAACGGGCCTCTCGTATTGCTGTATTGTCTGCCGCAAAGAAGTTGATTGAGCAGTACGCAGACGAACACGTTAAGGCATCACTCGATGCGATGGAGGACTTCATGCGGCTACGCGAGGGGGTGGAATGAGTGGATGGATCGGCGTCGATCTTGATGGGACGCTGGCGAGGTACGATGGATGGTCAGCGCCTGGAGATATTGGCCCTCCTATTCCATTGATGCTCAACAGAGTCAAGGAGTGGGTGGACAAGGGTGCAGACATCCGGATCTTTACTGCACGGGTGAGTGATGAGAAGCAGGAGCCCATAGCACGACTCGCGATTGAGTCATGGTGCTTGACCTACATCGGTAAGGTCCTGCCTATCACCTGCAAGAAGGACTATCAGATGATAGTTCTGTACGATGACAGGTGTGTGCGGGTTGAGCACAATACCGGAGTCATCTATCACGACATGGGAGAGATCGAGTGAAGATCGACAACTTTGCCCTGACCATGCACCAGAGCTGCCCGCTCAAGTTCTGGTATCGTATGGAGAATGGGTGGCAACTCCGCCGCAGGTCTGGTGCACTTGGATTCGGCGCAGCGTTTCATGCTGGGCTGGCTGAGTGGTATCGTCACGAAGGGGATCATGTTAGCCAGCGTCTGCATCTTGGGATCAAGGCTATCGAGGACAACTGGGACTCATCGGTGCCAGTCGATGACTACCGCACGTTGCAGAAGTGTATCCAGACGTTCGAGGAGTATGCGTCTGAATACCCGAACGAGACGTTCTCGGTAGTCGGGTATCCTGAGCGTCCGATGATCGAGCAGACGTTTACGTTGGCGCTTGGCACATACCTGCCGTGCCGCCTGAGTTATCCGGAAGATAAGAGATTTGAGATGACAGGCCGTCGTGAGTGTAACGGCCAAACAGACATCTTTACTCCTATGTGCTCATGTGGTCGCCTCAAGGAACCCATCGAGTACGGTGGCATCTTCGACGGTGTGGTTGAGTTCGGTGGGAAGGTGTACGCACTTGAGCACAAGACTACGAGTCAGCTCGGTGACTACTACTTCACGCAGTTCAAGCCGAACAACCAGATCACCGGATACATCTGGGCGGCTGGACAACTCAGCGGACTGGATGTTGCCGGCGCTATCGTCAACGCTATCGGTGCATACCGAGTCGGCAAGACGAAGTTCAAGCGGCAGGTTACTACACGTGACAAGCTTGACATCGAGCAGTGGATCGTCAACGTGACTGCATCGTGCGAAGAGATCGCACACCATCGGTTGACTGGCATCTGGCCACAGCGCACCATCGCGTGTACTCAGTACGGCCTGTGCGAGTTCCATCAGGTGGATACCTTGTCGGATCCTATGTGGCGCCAGAAGCGCCTGGAGCAGGACTATGTCCGAGAACACTGGGACTACACGCGGCGAGACGACAACGCCGAGGGAAAATCCTCGTAAGTCCCGGCTGAGTAGAAAGGCCACGGAGTTCGTCAGTCGGTACTACGAGTTGGATGAAGACGACATGGTTGAGCGACTCACGCAAGCTTTCATTGATATTGAGATCGCTACAGCCAATCACCTCAAGCGTAAGGAGAAGCGTCATGGACGTTCAAACCGCTTTCTACCACGGAATCAGGCAAAACATTCGCAGGGTGCTGGTAGCTCTCGGCCCCGAGCGAATCGAGAAGGGCCTCACCGCATTTGAGGATGGCGCTAGCAACTGGAGCGACTGCTTCTTTGCTCGTGCGTTCGAGGGTGAAGCAGACCTGAGCAGGACGCCGAGCAAGTACGGCAAGCTTCCGTTCGCTCGTCATCACGCAATGCCGACGCTGTATATCTGCGACCTGCTTGGCGATCCCAAGTTCGACCTGCGTGTGGCAGTTGCGATGGTGTGGCATACCTTCGATCAGCAGTCGCTGTTCATCGACCGGAAGTCGTTGCGGAAGTTCATCGAGGATGTGCTTGACGAGAGCCGTCCGAGCGAAGTGATGGAGCTGTTGCGGCAGGTCAACTACACTGATGTTGAGTCGCGGGAGTTCTCCTGTGCAACGTGAGTACGTCGCAACGATTCGCCTGGGGTACAAGGCGGAAAGTGAAGTAGACGCTACGCTGATTGCCGACAGCGTAGTGACGGAAGCCATGAAGATCCTTGAGCCTGAGGATGGCGACGAAGCGATTGTTACGCAGGTGACTGACTTTGCACCTGCCGACATTCCGCAAGAAGCAATCAACGTGCTCATCAAGGCGCGGAACACGCTGATCAAAGCCAAGCTCTTTCATACTGTTGAGGCGGCGCGAGAGCTGGACAAGATCATCTACGCGCTGGAGCATGGCGACTGGATCGCGTTGGCGCCTTACGACTATGGGCGCTTCATGGACATTATGACTGACGTGATCAAGGGAGGTAGTCCGTCATGAGTACACTTGGCCAGAAGGCGGCAAGTCACCTTGTCCAAGCCACAGTGTATGCCATGCCCAAGGTCGGCAAGACGTTCGGTGCGGGTACCTTTCCGCGTCCAAACTTCATTGACCTTGATGCTGGCATCGGTACGCTAGCGACGCCCGAGTTCATCAAGAAGCACGGGTGGCATCCTGACATCATGTACGAGGATTTCAAGGAGCGCAAGCGGGACAAGCGTGGAGTCATCGTAGATCACAATGCCTATGATGATGCGTGTCGGTACTTCGACAAGTGCATGCAACCGCACCTTCGGGATAGCTTCGATACTTGGGTCATCGACTCAGGTACGGCGCTCGTTGAGTCGGCCATGAACAAGACGATGGTACTGTTGGGTGGGAAAGGATTCAGCGGTATCTCATCCAAGACCCACAAGGAAGCATTGGAGTTCGGACTCGTGGTCCCGAAGATTCAGGACTATGGTTCCGAGCGTAGCCTTACTGAGCAGTTTGTGCAGATGGTGAAGGACACAGGCAAGCACATCCTGTTCATCTGTCATGAGCGGGTGAACACTGACAACGACGGACTCATTACGTCAGTCACACCACTGCTTACTGGCAAGTCCGTTCAGGTCATCAATGCTATGTTCGATGACGTCTGGCGGGTCGAGGGGAAGAAGGTCGTAGTCGATGGGAAGCCTGTGACCAAGCGTATCTTGCGGACCGAAACAGACGGGATCATCATGGCTGGATCGCGTCTCGGTCTCCCGAATGGCACCGAGTGGAATTGGGAATCTATCTCGACCGCTCTGGATGCTAACCGAGCTGCCCGTGCAGCTCTCACCACCACCACCAAGGAGTAACTGTACCATGCCTATCATCAACCCGGATACCACTGGCGTCAAGGAAATCCAGCCGATTGAGCCGGGAGTACACCCGGGCAAGATCGTCGCCTGCGACTTCAAGACCTCGAAGAGTGGGAACCCGATGATCGTGCCGACTGTCGAGATCGTGGCAGACGGCGTGACTCGCAAGCGCAATGCGTACCTCGTCATCACGGGCGACGGAGCCTATGGATTCGACTCGCTGCTCCGCGCCTGCGGATTCGATGAAGTGGCTGACCGCCTGCGTGGTGGGAGCAAGGAGTCCTTCGACACCGACGTGCTCATCGGCATCGAAGTGAACGTACAGGTCGGGCAGGAAGCCTATCAGGGCCGGATGGTTGACAGGGTCGAAGGCTTCCTCAAGATGTAATCCACTGGGGGTGGGTCGTAGTGATTCAATTCCGAATCGCTACGGCTCACCCCACTCTTGTATCCGAGACTACCTCCATGCTTGTTCGTGTCTTTTGCCAAGATCAGATGGTGCTTGAGTTCATGACTGACCTCAGTGCTGAGGAGTGCAAGAAGCGTATTCAGCAGGACACTAGCACTTGGGTTGAGTTTCCCGGCAACCATCCTGCGGGACTCTCTGTGCCATCGGCAGTCAAGCGCACAGCCATGATTGGCTATGCCATCATCCCTGAGACGACCATTCAGCCCGTGAGACCTTCCCTTGTCCAGCCTCACTGAGCTCATTGCAGTTGATTCCGTTGTCGTTCGCTATGATCGTATCCGCGAGGACCTTGGTGACATTGAGTCGCTCAAGGCATCCATCGAGCGGTTCGGCCAGTTGCAGCCTATCATCATCGACGAGAACAACGGACTGATCGACGGCTTCCGTCGGTTCACTGCACACAAGCTGTTGGGTCGTACCGAAGTACTGGCGATCCGGCAGGTGAACGTAGACGAACTGATGAGTCGTGAGCTGGAACTTGAGACGAACATCATGCGTAAGGATATGACTTGGCAGGAACGGGCCAAGGGTATCTCTGAGCTGGATCGTATCAAGCGTGAGCGCAATCCCAACTGGTCACAGGCCATGACGGCGCAAGCTGCCGGCGGTGTGAACCAGCGTGAGATTTCACAGTCCATCATGCTGACCAAGATGGCTGAGATCTTCCCGGAGATTGCTGAAGCGAAGAACATCAACCAAGCGTTGAACATCGCTAAGTCCAAGGCGAAGCAGGTTATCCGGCACAAGGATGTGCAGGACAATCCGGAAGTCTATGGCGATGCGGAGTCTCGCATTTGGCAGGGTGACTCGGTCGAGTTGATCAAGGACATTCCTGACGAGACGTTCAATGCTATCGTTACGGATCCTCCGTTCGGTGTGGACTACGACTCGCGCGTAGCTGGTACCATCGGTGACGCTTCGGCATACGAAGATGACAAGGCATCGTATCTTCGGATCCTCAGCATGGCACCTGATATGTACCGGGTGCTGAAGAAGGATGGATGGCTAGTGTTCTTCTGTGGTATCTCGTGGTACCAGAAGGTCAAGGAGACTTTCCAAGATGCCGGCTTCCACGTTGACGAGATCCCTATTATCTGGGATCGTACAGAAGGTCGGACCTTCACGAACCGGCCCGACAGGTACTTCACGCGCGGCTACGACATTGCGATTCACGCTTTTAAGGGTGAACCACATCTTGCTGTGCGCGGAAGGAATAACATCTTCCGAATTGCGCCAGTTGGAACGGCTGATCGAGAACTTCTGGTTGAACGTCCAGTTGAGTTGTACGCCGAGATCATTCGTCATCTTACCATTCCCGGAGAATCCGTTGCGGACTTCTTCGTGGGTTCAGGGTCATGTCCTGCCGCCGCTGCTAGCATTGGACGACAGTACTTCGGTTGTGAGCTGGATGCGGGACGCCGGGCTACTGCCATCAAGAAGATCGTAGCTCACACGCCGGATAAGAAGTCATGAAAACGGACGCTGAACTCGAGTCCATGATTCTACAGATCAGCGTAGAAGGACTCGAGGACTACGTTGCTGTTGAGCAGACAATCATGTTCGAGCTGTTCAAGCGGTACAAGGAACTCCGTAGGGATCACGACTTGTTGGAGAAGATGATATACCAACGACTACAGGCGGTATCCATTGCGACTAATACAAAGCGGTAATCGCAACGCCAAGATCATGCTCGTCGGGGAGTCTCCGGGTGGTACGGAACTCTCCGAGGGCATCCCGTTCGTTGGCGGTGCTGGGATGGTGTTGGACACTATGCTCAATCGAGTGGGGATTCGGCGGAGCGAGTGCTTTATCACCAATGTCTGTCATGTGCAACCACCGAAGAATGAGTTCAAGTGGTTCACTGGTGCAGGACAGATGCACTTGATTCAGGGTATCATGCAGTTGAAGAAGGACATCGCTGAGGTTCAACCCAATCTCATTATTGCCCTTGGATCTAATCCGTTGAAGATCCTTACGGGCAAGGATGGCATCACTGCTTGGCGTGGGTCTCTGCTACCGGGTACGTTGGTTAAGGGCACCAAGGTCATGGGTACCTACCATCCGGCGGCAATCCTGCGGCAATGGGATTACAAGTGTGTGGCGGAGTTTGATCTTATTCGTGCAAAGGAAGAATCTCTCACGAACATCATCACTTACCCCGAGCGCACCCTGTATCTCCCGACACCCGTGGGAACCTGCATCACTCGCCGCGAGGGCACGGAGTGGGTGGACTACCACGATCCTGTCCCACGCGAGCCGCTTGTGATGGAGATGCTTGAGGCTGAGAGCCTTGCGGTTGACATCGAGTGTACAAAGGATCATAACGGCACTTGGCGTCTGTCATGCGTAGGCTTTAGCGATCGGCCTGACCGAGCGTTGGTCATTGCTTGTGATGGGCCGAGCAGCATGCACGCTATCCGTATCCTCTGCGGTGGACCGAACAAGAAGGTTCTACAGAACGGAATGTTTGACTACACCGTACTCGAAGACAATGGCATCAGGCTTGTCAACTTCGACTACGATACTATGTACGCCCATCATTGCTTGTTTGCCGAAGCATCTAGCGGTGATGATGAGATCGCCCAGTTGACTGGTAAGAAGCGGTCGGCCGCGCTGGCAAAAGGTCTAGCGTTTCAGACCTCGATCTACACAAAGGAACCGTACTACAAAGCGGATGGTAAGCTTTGGCACGACACAGGTGAAGTCCGAGTCTTCTATCGGTACAACGCGCTGGACTGTTGCTGTACCAAGGAGATTCAAGGAGTGCAGTTGCGGGAGATGTCTGAGTTCGGTGTGACTGATTTGTTCCGTGAGTCGTACATGGACCTAGTACCATACATTCTTCGTGCTACGCGGACGGGTATCAGGATTGATGTTGAGAAGCGGAAGGCTATGAAGACTGAGGTACAAGCAAAGATCGACAACCTGCAGAAGTTCGTTGATGGAGCTGCTGGTGGATCGCTCAATGCCAAGTCACCCAAGCAAATGACGGCGTTTCTGTACGAGACGCTCAAGTTACCGCATCGGCATAACAAAGCGGGCAACCTGACGGCGGATAAGGACACGCTGGTTGAACTGGGTAACAAGACGAACAACCCGGTTCTTCATGCGATCATCAAGCTGAGGCAGAATCGTGATCTTGTTGAACGGTATCTCAACGCTCCGCTTGGGGCTGATATGCGGATGCGGTGCTCGTTCGACCCATCTGGCACTCGCTCCGGCCGGCTTAGTTCCCGCGCTTCATTGGACGGCTCTGGCACAAATCTTCAGAATCAACCAGAGGAAATGCGAAAGATGTTCGTCGCAGATCCAGGGTGCTCGTTTGTTTATCGAGACTACTCACAGGCCGAAGCCCGGCTCGTTGCTTACCAGTCTCGTTGTAAGGGTCTTGTAGAGCTGTTCGAGGATCCTACTCGAGATGTGCATACCGAGAACGCCGCTCGTATCTTTGGGCACTCGGTTGCGGTTCGTCAGAAGAATGGTGGGTCTGTAACGGAGACGGAGCGGTACCTTGCCAAGAAGACTGTCCATGCTTGTAACTATGGTATGGCGGCACCAAGGCTGGTTGAAGTGGTGAATGAGGACTCGGCGACAACTGGTGTACGCATTACGCTACAACAGGCTCGGCAGTTGATCGACAAGTACTTCATGCTGTACCCAGAGATTCAACAGAACTTCTGGCGTGAGGTTGAAAGTGAACTCAAGCACACGCGGATTCTCAATACTCCGTTCGGGCGCAAGCGTATGTTCTTCGCTCGATGGGATGACAAGCTTCTTCGGGAGGCGTACTCGTATGTCCCGCAGTCAACCATTGGAGATCTTGGCCGTATTGCTTGGGTGCGGATTGCTAGTGCTCTCGATGAGCAACCTCGTTTCGGGGGTATTGTACTTCTGCAGGTTCATGACTCGATTCTTGTGCAATGCAAGACGGAGCATGTCCGGGAAGTTGCCGCGCTGATGGAACGGGAGATGGACATCGAGATGACGCTGGGCCAGTACAAGTTCCGTGTGCCGACTGACTGTAAGGTCGGACTCAACTGGGGGAATCAAGCAGACGATAACCCCGATGGCCTTGTTGAAATGAAGGGGTGGTGATGGCAAGGCACCTTGACTCATGGCTTCAGGGATACCTTGCTTTTACGTCCGAGCAAGAATCTCCTGAGGTGTTCCATCTCTGGTGTGGTGTGTCAGCGATTGCTGGTGCGCTACGTCGTAAGGTTCACTTCAACATGGGTTACTTCCAGTTGTTCCCTAATATGTACATTGTCTTGGTGAGCCCACCGGGCAAGTGCAAGAAGTCCACTGCTATGGGTATGGCACGAGGACGACTGGCGAAAGTGCCGGGGATCAACTGGAGTGTGGACTCAACCTCTCGTGAGCGGCTGATTCAGGACTTGTCACAGATCTACGTGGACGGGCATAGCAGCATGACTGCCTATTCATCTGAGCTTGCGTCGCTGGTAACGACTAGCCAGATGGACATGATCGCCTTTCTTACGGACATCTTTGACAGTCCGGATGAGTGGACTCACAAGACGAAGGGTGGTGGTACGAACAAGATCAAAGCGCCGTACCTGAACTTGATGGCAGGCACTACTCCAGATTGGATTGCACGAGCGATGCCGCTCGATACTATCGGCATTGGTCTTACCAGTCGTATTGTCTTTGTGTATGCCGACGAGCCACGACCGGGCAATCCTTTCCCTGAGCTTGATCCGACTATGATGGAGCTTCGAGGCTATCTGGAAGAGGATCTTCAGGACATCGCTATGATCAGCGGAGAGTACATCCTTGCGCCGGATGCAAAGGAGTACTACCGTGAGTGGTACAAAACTCGAATGTCCACGGCAGGCAACATTGATCCACGGCTGTCGGGATACTACGAGCGCAAGCACGTGCATCTACTCAAGCTCTGTATGATCGTAGCAGCGAGTCGTCATTCGGAACTGACTATCTCGATGACAGATCTACAGAGTGCAATGGAGTTGATGTCGGCTACCGAGGAGAGGATGCCTTCGGTCTTCGCTCATGTGGGGAGGAACTCACTGAATACGGACTACGAGGCGATGTTTGCGTACTTGTTCGACCGCCCCGAGGGTGTTGCTCGTGCAGAACTCATTGACATCTTCAAGCACAACCTGCGTATTGAAGAGCTCGATGAAGTCCTTGACACCCTCGTGACGATCGGCAAGGTGCGAATGAGCGGTACCAAGTACTTCAGTACCGCTCGCTGATTCAATCCTGAATCGCTCGGTAAGAATTAACAGATTGTTCTGCAGTCATCTGGATGGATCGACGCAGGTTAATGATGATATCTCGCTTCATGTCTGAGTCGCCCGGCATGGCCTTCAACTCTTGGATAGCCCGTAGGTTTTCGCTGATCTCCTTACGGGCTTCCAAGATGTTGTTCGCCGCAAAGATCTTCTTGCCGTAGCGTTCACTAATCGAGATGTATCCCTCCACATCCCCGCGAGAAGTTGTCTGTGCCAGAGCGTTGGCAATCTTCTCCGCCTCCGTAGCAAAGCGATAGAAGTCCTCAACATCACGCGTCTGTGCGCGAGTCAAGTCGATACCAACAAACTTCCGAACGATTGGAAGTTCCTGTTCGCTCGGGATACTACCAGTCTCAATCCAAGTACGAGCGGCATCTGCCAGCTTGAATGATTCCTGACCAAGCGATCCGCCAAGCGCACGGCCGATGTACTCAATACCAACAGGGCTGAGTGCCCTTGCAAAGAACCCAGCACTCGGTTCGCCCAACGCAGCAACCAACCCATGGCTCAACGTCTGTGCCGTGGCAGAAGTGGCGCTGGTGGTAGCCATGTCTACCGGCATTGCACCTGCACGACCCGACACAAGTGGTGATCCGAAAGACAAGTCTGTACCTGACATCAGTGTACCAGTTGCGGCAAGAGCTGGCGGCAAGTACGGAAGGCTGACTTCCTGACGCATCGCGGCCAGCCATGCCTTGAAAGCTTCCGGCTCCTGGTCCCGCATCTTGTCAAGTGCAATTTCAACAGTCCCACCGAACAGTACACCTTCCGGTCCAGCAGGCTTACGCACCGAGAAGATCTCATCACCTGGCCCACGGAAGAACCAGAACCGACGACCATACTTCGTCTGTCGCAGCTGTTGAATCTCCTTGTCGTCAGCGTTAGCAGCGTAGAAGAATGCTGTCGGGAGACCGATAGTAGTGATTCCCTTCGCAAACCACATTGCTGCTTTCGCTCCTCGGTTGCCGTCGTACTCACGGAACGGATGAGCACCACTGGCAAACAAGGCCTGGTCCATCGCCTGGGCACTACCCTTCAAGAACGGCACAGCGTGGAAGAGTCCAGCTGCGTACGATCCGACTTGGTTGTAGTAACCACCGACAGCTGTTGCCGCACGGATAGACTTCTGTACGCTGGCGCCGTGACGTCGTGCCGCCAAGTATTCACTGAACCGACCAGCTTCAGCGAACGGAGTAAGCAACGCCTTGTATGCGTCTACGATGTGCAGACCTTTCACGTTGTTCCAGATCTCCGCAGTGTACGTATCGCCCTGCGCTCTTGCCCGACGAATTACGTCTGCCGGATTGCGGATACCTTCGAGCAGGGTTGCCTCAGCTGACCCGCCACCGAAGGCCTTGTACTCAGGTGACTTCTTCCACGCATTGTAGAAGGCGTCAACCCAGTTCAACCCTGGCACTACGTCACGAAGCGATCCGCCGTAGTTACTATTCATGTACGACTGGAAGCCGTCGAACCAAGCCATACGAGCAATGAAGGTTGGGTCCATTGCAGTACCTGTACGGGCAACACCTGACCCGATACCGATAGCCTTCCAGATTGTAGCGATCTCATGACCCTGCATATATCGGAACGTCTCAACAAGATCGGGTGCAAGCTTCCACGTTTCGATCTCACCGTTACGAATGAAGGTCATGAAGTCTGACTTCGGTCCCAGCGGCAACGGATCAAAAGCTGCGATCATTGCCTGTGCTTCCTTTGCATCGAGGTCTGGCAGGTATTCCTTCAGGATCTTTACCCGCTCATTCCACTGCTCATGAGCTGCGTGCTCAGCCTGCGACTTGGTTACTGGACGCATGAAGGAACGCTTGACCGACTCAGGGATGTTTGACGCTTCCCAAAGTGTAATCATTGCGGCCTTCTTGTCCTGCAACTCAACTGCCTTTGCCACTCGTGACACCGAGCTGATGAGTGACTCGACAGGGTTACTGATGACATACTCGTTCGGCCCGACACGGGACTTCACAGGCTGTGGCGAGAAGATGCCCTTGATCTTTGCACCGATGTCCTTGCCAATAGAAGCGTCTACTGCATCACCGAACACACGCTCCATCGCAGTGTAGTACTTCTCGGATGCCATTGCTGCACGCGCCTTGGGAGTAATGATTCCCGCTTCAACCTGCATATCGAGAAGGCCCAAGTGTACGTCACGCATTGCAGTTGCAGCATCAATGTACTTCGCGTCTACAGATCCAAGGAACTGCGAGATCTGGATTACATCAAGCTTCGGGTGTGGCATCTTGCCGTTCTTCGTATACTGCTCGATTGCCGACAAGCCGATAGCCACCTTACCAAGACGCTCAATGTCACCATCAACACTACGCAGAATCTCAGCGACAGGACGGATTGGGACAACTGTACCATCGCCACGAGTAGTCATGCGCTGGATAGGATTGCCCTGATTGTCCTGCTTCTTCGGTCCGTTGTAGTACCACTCGATAGCGGTGCGGTGCCACTCGCCAAACGTAGCCATCATGTCGGCAACTTCCTTACCGACGCGAGAGCCGAGTGCAAGAGCGTTTGCTACCTTCTCACCACCCTGCGATGGATGAAGCGTCTTCGCATACAGTCGCTCCATGCCAGTCAGCATCTTAGCGATCATATGGTCAGGCGTCATTTCAGCAAATGCCGACTCGAAGATCTTGGTCTTCATCACATCATCGAGTTGCGCCTCACCCATTAGCTTAGGATGCTTTCCAAGTAGTGCAGACTTCTGCTTGCCCTTCATGTAGAACGTACCCATCGCAGCTGCACCAACAATACCTGCGCCGATAACTGCGTTACGAAGACGTTCCTTCTCGGTGTCAGCCTGGAGCGACAAGCCAATCAAGAACCCTGCACCTGTCGCTACGACACTCGCCTGAGCCTCCGGCAGAGTGAACCCCTCAGTACCGCGCTTTCCTTTCTTTGGCCGCAGATCTGCGCGTTCGAGCACGTCCATTACATCTTCGGACGAGGCGGTCGATTTGAGGGGCGGCGTCCTCGTTCTGATCTGGGCCTCCTGCTGGTATGCGCGCAACTCGAGCAGCTTATCAATAAGCGGATCGCGAAGCGGATCACCCGGTGGAAGCTTTCCATTCGCGTTCTGAAGCAACGTATTGAGTTCAGTCAGCTCAGCTTCCTTCATCATCTTGAAAGGCTTTACCATCAACTCAGCCAGACGATCCTGTTCGAGTGGCATCTCAAGTGCGTACCCTGAAACGATAGGCTTGTCATTCATCTCAGCCAGTCGTTCGTTGAGTAGAATTACATCCTGCTCAACCCGCTTGTACTCAGGAGTATTGATCAGTTCCAAGTCGTCGTCGAAAGGCTTGAGCAACCGATCTACGATTGAGTTGATCTCCTTCGGCGTCAGTTCCTCAAGAGGCTTCTTCAGTTCGATTGTCGCCAGCTTGCGTGTGGGGCGAGCTGGGGTAGTGGGGGTGGTAGGGCTATCCGTGGTGCCGGTGCCGGGTCGGGGATCGTAGTTCGCGGTGGAAGTTCCTTCTACGGCGGATGCAGGTACAAACTTCCCATCCAGCATCCACCCTACATGAGACGGTCTATCGCCACCGATCTCGGCGCCAAGAGTTGTCATGTACTTAATGACAGGCTCGTGGTTATACTCTTGACTGAGCCCTGTCCAGATCTTGCCGGTCTTGTCGATAACAGCTGCTTCGCCTTCACCAGCAACGATACGGTCAATAGCTGACTTACTGCTTGAGATGGGTTCGATGCCTTCGGCCTCATTGATCAGGGACCAAAGCTCAGCGGACTCAGCCTTCAGGGTATTCCACTCCGGGTGGCCAGGCTCGATTTCATCCAAGCGATCCTCGATAGAGTTCCACTTGGCCTTGAGTTCTGCGACAGGGGTTTCAGCATCAGCAAATGCTTTGGAAGTAAGGCCAACGTACTCTGAGTGCTCAGGTGCCTGTGTATCCTTACTCCAGATAGCATCATATCCTGCCTTACGCGCAAGATGCCCGCCGATGGCGTCTACAATATCATGGCTGTCAGTGTAGTGATCTACACCAGTAAGCCCGTGTTTTGCAGCTTCCTTAATTGCTTCTGGCTTGCTAAGCTTCATGATACGCTGAGCCTCAACATCTCCCAGGAGCTGTCGAAGTGCGGCAATGCCTGCAGGTTGCCCAATTCCACTACCACGATTAGTGTCGATAGGATCAGATGCGTCTACGACAAGAACCTTTGCGTCAGGATTAGTGTCGAGTGTATGCTGTTCACCGCCCAATCCTGCATGAGGACTCTCTACATCCGCAGGTGTTGTGTATAGGCCCTGTGGCTTAGAAGTATCTCCCATCGGAGTATTTGGTTCTTCGTAGCGCTGTACTTTCGTCGGTACCTGATCCGTGCCCGTCAAAACGCCCCGGCTGGGTGGGAGGCCATTGGGCTCCATGCCATCCCGTGAAACGTCCCCAGACCCCCGTGAAACGCCGGGAATCGGCACATCGTTCGGACTCGCCCCGGAGGACCGGGCCGCAATGTCGGTCCACCGCTTATTGATTTCGGCAGCTGACTTCTCAGCCGAGATGCCCCAGTGGCCAACGCTTTGGATGTGGCTAGTCAACAGTGTCTTAGCGATGTTCCTGAAGTCAGACGCTGGAGTGTCGGCCATCATAGCCCTGACGCCAGGCTCGATTCCTTCCTTACGGACAGCCGCTAGCAGCTCGTCGTCTGATACACGATCGAGTTTATTCATCAGCTCCACAAGAGCAGCGACACGCTTCTTGCTATCGCTAGGTCCAGACCTGCCAGTACTTCCTTCTGCCACGGGCTCAGGAGTTACTGTGGGCAGAACCTCTTCCACCACAGGCTCCATATCGGCACGACTGAGTGGCTGGCCGAGCTTCGTCTTCGCGGCGATCTTGCGAGGCTTGAGAGTCTTCTCTGCGTTCTTCAAGTTCTGGCCGATGCCGCCTGAGATGCTGTAGATCACATCGCCAGCCTTTTCCCCGAACAGCTGTGCCTCGATGTCGTCGCGAGCACGGGCAACCTTACCCTTCGGTCCAGCAAGCACGAACTCATCGCCACCGATACGGAAGGCACGCAAGCCGTATGCCTCGGCGTTAGCCGCCATCAGCTGCCCAACCTTGCGGATAGCTTCGTTACCGCCATCCTGACCAAGGGCATCGTTAACTGACTTGAAGTTGTTCAGGTCGAACTTGGCAACCCAGACCTTGGGATTACCCTCGATAGACTCACGAGCAGCTTCCCATCCACGGACGCCCTGGAGTTCAGGCACCAGAGGATCCCGTTCCAGCTCACGCGACAAGCGGCGACGCTCCGAGCGTTCGGTCTTCAGTTCGTTACGCATCTTGGCGGCCAGCGCTGCAAGGCGCGATGAGCGATTCATTTTTGAATCACTTTCCGCACGGCCGGCTGTAAGCAACGCTCGTGGGGCCTGACCAGATGCAAGGAGCAACCGCTCAGGTGTAGGAACCTCACCAGCACGGGTCATCATTACAGCGTTCCCGTTCTGGATACCAGCTTCCATACCCATCAAGCTGACAAGCGCCTCAGACGATACGCCCGCTTGTGACAGATCGTTATATGCCGCCTGCGCTGCATCCAGATTGTCATGGTTGCCGAGCAAGAAGTCACGCAACACTACAGCCGTACCAGTCGGTGCGTTGTTAGTTACCGATGCCTGCTCAGCCGGCGTCAGATCTGACCACATACGGCCAGGGTTATCCTGTTGCCACTTGTTGATCCGCAATGCAGCGTCTGCCATTGCCTGAGCTTCAGGCGACGGAGTACCTCCACCCGGCGGAGTACTGAAGTCACTCATGTCAGCGGGCTTCGGCTTGTCGAAGGACTGCTTACCAGTCAGCGCACCACCGACAACGCTACCAGCCGTGCCAAGTGCGATAGACCGCACAATGTCATGGATGTTAGCGTCTGGCAAAGTCATCGCCTGAATTACGTTCGTCGGCAAGTCACCGATCGCAGAGCCGGCAGCTCGGGCGGCACGATTACCTTCCATACCTGCACGAGCGAGTGGCTCAAGCATCTTGGACTTACCAAGGAACCGCAAGGTTGCCGTGCTGACTTGGCCGTATGCCTGTGATGGCATATTGGCAACTTGGAAAGCCTTACCGATGATAGGTACCTTGCCGAGTACGCTACCGAGTACGCCCATGCCAAGCGTACCGCCGATGTTACCAATGATACCTTCGACGCCCTTGGCACCAGTCGTCTCGTCAATGATAGCCTGCGATTCCTGGATGCGTTCACGCAACTTCGTGATGGGCGCACCAGTGTTAATGCCAACAACGCTAAGCGCCTTCTGGAGAGGCTCAGCCGCTACACCAAGGACAAGGTCTGTTGCACCAAGGAACAACTGGGGGATTGCCCCAGCTGCTCCACCGAGTGCACGCTTGCCGCTTTCTTCAGCCGACGTAGCCAGGCCCAAAGGATTCAAGTCGCTATTGAGCTGCTCGAGTTGCTTCTCAAGTCGGATCTTACGATCGCCAGTAGCTGCTGGAATAATCTTCTCCAGCATTTCTTTCTGGCGCATCATCGCTTCGGCTTCAGTATTACGACGACCCATCGCAGATTCGTTGCGCTTGTCTTCGCCCATTCCTGAACGCCAGTCAGGACTATACGAAGCAAGAGGATCATCGTCCTTTGCTGTCTGCCAACCCGGCTTGTACCCTGCAAGCGGATCACTCATAGTTACTCCACCACGTACTTAGAGGCATCCCACTTACCATTGGCCTGGAGATAGGCCTTCTGGTCAGCAGTGATGATTTCCCTGCCATCCCTGGTCGTGCGCTTCTGACGAGGCGCTGATCCGTCAGCAGGTGCTGCGCTTGACGATCCATTGGACAGTTCGTCCAGAATACTCAAGACAGTCGGATCACTTGACAACCCGCGAGCCGCAGCAGCTGACGCCGCACGGATCTTGTTGAGCTTACTAACCTGCTGAACAAAGCTCTCGTACCCCACACGATTAGCGCCCATCTGTTCAGGCTTCCTGCCCTGCAAGAGTGCCGACATGAAGACCTTCTGTTGAGTGCCAAACGTTGTAGCGATGTCGTTCTCGACTTCGTTGTCCATATGAGTAAGCATATCGATCAGCTTGTTTGAGGACTTAGGATCTGTCTTGTTACCTCCATCACGACTACAAATGCTTGCAATCTCACGACGGAGATCCAACTCAGCCTTCTGGAGATCCATCTTGGACTGTTCGTTCAGCAGATCGTATGCAGCTGCGGCAAAGTCTGCCTTGGCGTTCGTCCGATCCTGCTCAGGAATCTTGTCACCGAAGCGCTCAAGGAAAGCACCATAGGCTTCGCCGATCATCTCATCGACATTCTTCTTCGGTCCGGTGACGTTGATCCTGCCACCATTACGAGTGACCCACTCCTTGATGTAGGTCGGTGCAGTCTTGCCCATGAACTCGCTGGCAGACTTTGCACCTTCCAAGCCTACCTGCTGTTCCGTCCTGATGCCGGCAAGCGATGCCTCATACGGAGTGACCTTCTCACCACGGGCTGCCCTAGCCTTGATGTCAGTAATCGTACGATCCACACCTTCTTTCTCACGATCCAGACGGGTCGGCAGTCCTGCCTTACGGAAGCGGTCATCCGAGATAGTCTCCTTTCCCTTGATCGTGAAAGGTAGTACTGGGACACCACCAGGAACATCTACTCCTTGGAAGTTGATTGACCTTTCAGGAGTCTTGAGAATCTTCTCTCTTTCCTGTCCTGGTGTGACAGCAGGCGTCACCTTGCCCATGCCCAGCCTTTCCATGATCGTACTGATCTGATCATTAACGTCTGCACCTGCTTGAGCCTGCTTCTCCAACAGTCCAAGCTGTTGAAGCAACTGGTTACGCTCCTCAGTCGTGCGAGCGTTCTTGCGGTCCTGTGCCTGATAGTAACGATCAATGCCTGTGCCGACCATATCGGGAAGCATTGACCAGAAACTATTCGACGGAAGAATCTGAGTCACTTGCGACCTCCGAGATATGCACTACCCAACTGCACGCCAGCATTGACAATCGAGCTCAGTGCGCTCGGGTTCTGCTGAACGACTGTGTTGTTCTGTCCGAGCATCCCCATCAGCATCTGGAGGAACTGCTGTGAATTGTGTGCGCCCATCTGGTTGCCCTGTCCAGCATTGAACTTCGACAGGTCAACACCCTGCGCACTCGACTGGCTGAGAATCTGTTGCAAGAGGTTCTGGTTCTGGAGCGTCGTTGCAAGGTCCATCTGACCCTGCTGTCCAGCTGCCCGTCCCTGCTCGCCCTGATTCGCCATGCCAATCTTACTCATCAGGTCCATGAAGTTCATGTCAGCACCTTGGTTCGATCGTGCAGCATCGAGACCCATACCTGCCATGCTGATCCCTGCGTTCATGTTGGTGCCAAGGTTAGCGATGTCTCGCTGAGTGTTGATCCCGGCAAGTTCAAGCTGACGCTTGTTCTCCTCGCCGATACCCCACTTGGCCAGCTCCGCAAGCGTTGCCTGCTCCTGACCGAGTGACCTGTTCATGGCGCCACCAAGTACGTTGCCGGCTCCGGAACCAGTCAGATTGCCCATGCCTTCCTTAGCCTGAGCGAGTGCATCAGCACGACCCTGAGTGAACGCAGGCTGATACTGGTTCATCATGTTCTTGAAGAACCCACTGGTCTCACTACCCAGTGCATCCACCGACGAAGTGCCCACGTTGCCGAGGCCTCCGCCCTGTGTCATGTTCTTCATGATCATGTCCCACATAGCATTGCCCTGCGCGCCAATCCCTACATCACGGACACCTGCACGATCTGGTGAAGCGATCATGTCCGCTACGCCTGCCGTTACGGGAGCGGCATTGCCTGCGTACTGCACGTTCGGATTCGCTCCAGCGTACATCGTTGGAGCAGTAATTCGATCCATGCCAGTCGGCGTTGCGCCACTCTGAATGGGCATCGTGGACTGCCAGTAGTCGCCAGCTGCACGACTCACAGGCTCGACCATCGGACCGCCTGCATTGTTGCCGACAGTTGCGGTGCCTCCAGCAGGAACTCCCGACTGGTTGATCTGCGGAAGGCCCCAGAAGCCCGGAGGCTGGGCGCCACCTGCGCCGTTCTGATAACCGCCATTGCCTGCCTGTGGCGCAGTCTTGCCAGACAGGTAGTCAATAGCACCAGATCGGAGAGGCTTAAGATCCTTGGCAGTTGTATCAATGACCTTGGTACTGCCCTTGCACAGTCCCATGCTACAACTCCTTTTCCATTGTCACAGTGATTGCTCTGTAGCCTGAGCGAGCAGGAAACAATCTCTGCCATCCAGGCCTGCCGTCGAAACGAATAGCGACACATCCTACATTCTTTGCCCAATGCTCGATCTCAGGAGCCATCTGGGCAATAGTGCTTTCCTTACCTCCAAGCACTACAATGTCCAGAATTCTACGCTTCGACGTCTCGACAATGCAGGTGACAACTACAGAGTCGGTAGCAGGCCAGAACTGCATCTGCCATGATTGTACCTTGCGCTTGATGTTGCTAAGTTCTTCAACGCTCTCGTGGTAGTCCATTGTAGCCTGCATCAATGGAGCACAACGAGCCCATGTACTCTCAAACAACGGATCGTCAGGATCCATTAGTGCATCTCCACTTCAAGGATGCCAAACTGAAGCTCGTCTACCCAGCGACCACCGATCATAAGAGTCTCGCGCTTAGTGCCTTCATGCTTGAATCCGATGTTCTTCACAAGGCGAATAGTCGCATGGTAAATCGAAGGCACTGGTGCAGACACTCGATGAACCCTGAACTCCTTGAACATCCAGCGGATCATCGCACGACAGAGTGGTACCTTGTCGTTAGCCTTACGATCAAAGAAGATCATGTGACAGTCACAATCAGTGATCTGGTCGAGGTTCATAATGTAGATGATACCCACAAGATTGCGGGTGTCGTACACTTCCATCCAGTATGAACTCTCGGTTTCCAAGAACTCAATGAAGTTGCGAATGTCACCCTTGGTCAGGTCGTTGAACAGCGTCGGATACTTCTGACACTCTTCCCACAACCATTGAATCTTCCGTGGAGTAAGCACCATTTCGTGTACTGCGAGGTGCCCAAACTCTACTAGAAGACGACCAATTTTAGGGACGCGTTCGATGCCGAGCATTTCAGCACAATCTCCTGATCGGTCCAGAGTGTCCGATCCCCGTCGTAGACATACCCTGCGCTAGCATTAGCCAAGTACCACACTGGTACCTGACCGAGATTGTGCGGTACAATGAACTCAGTATCGGCTGTGCCGGTATCCAATACATCGAGAAGTGCGCACTGCATATTGTCGGTAAAGGACAACCGATTGGCGAGTGCTGCAAGTATGTCGCGGAGCGTCCGGTCCACATTCAATATAACATCGCTGACGCGCATTGTCAAGCTACCTTGCGTCCTCGGACATACTCCCCGAGAATGCGTAAGCGTGAAGCCCGATGAGACGAAAGTTCGGCGTAGCTGCACAGTTGATTGCGAGCTGGATTGCTTCCCGTTCAATCGTCTGGCGTACCCGCAGAAT
>Ga0154020_10003107_pt1 | contig 20097 bp, 15 predicted proteins | sample Klosneuvirus_201_FD_109709 | JGI IMG/M metagenome (GOLD analysis project Ga0154020, IMG submission 109709) | Active sludge microbial communities from wastewater, Klosterneuburg, Austria - Klosneuvirus_20160825_MG | ecosystem: Engineered > WWTP > Aerobic digester > Activated sludge | place... | reverse complement strand
TTAGAATTCATCTTTGAGACCGGTATCGTAAACAAAAGCGGTTTGTTTTTTTGTAAAATATAATTCCTGTTTATCCAGCCTTTATTAATAAACTGAACGTCATCTAAAATTACAAACTTATCTGCAAGATTTATGAGCTGAAAATATCCAATGTAAGGCAGAAAATACGGCTGCATAACAGCTATCTTCATTTTTTTTTTGTAATGTTATTGATAGTTAAACAGGCTGTTTAAATGCAATAATAGTCATTAAGCATTTTATAAAAAACGTAAAATAAAACTAATTTCATTTGCACTATTGAGTGAACTGAAATGCTGATTTTGATATGAAATTCGTATTTAGCTGTTCGGAATTAAAACTCGCTGGCGCCGATTTCCGGCGGAGTCTCAAGGCTCAGCGGGTTTCCGTAAAAATCTGTTTCAGCAGGGGAGAAATTTAACTGCACCTTGACACCTGCATTTATCAAAGGACTGAATGAATTAAGTTTATATGCAGTAAGAGTATCAATTTTATAAGCATTATTTACGGTATCTCTCTTAGTGAGGGGATTCCTTAATTTCGGATCGCCGAAAATTCCGGAAATATCATTCCCGGATTTTTCCTGTCCGGTGGCATTTACAAATTCATCAAAGCTTTTGTATGATTTCTTTCCCATAATTACAACAAACATTGTGTTATTAGCAAAATAAGAGTTTGATCTCAGAATTAAATTATTCTGCCGGGATTCATCGATATTTATCATCATTGCAAAATTTACCGTATAGAAGATATTGTTTTCGACTGTAGTGTTTGTCGTCGGACCTTGTATTTTAAAACATACAGGCGTATTCTTACCGATACCTGTTGAGATTATTGTGTTATTGTAAATCCTGTTATTTTTAGCTCCGGCAGTTGAATAGATCTTAATAGCTGCGAGATTATTCCTTAATCCGTCATTTTTACTTATGTTAAAACGGACAATGTTGTTATCACTTCCTGTACCGTTTGATTCTCCGGAAATTAATACACTTGCTCCGTCGTTTTGATGTGTGTAATTATATTCAGCAATACAGCTGTCTGATCCGTTATCAAAATCAATCGCGTCACCGTCTACTGTATTGTTAGACTTTATACCGTAAATCTCGTTATAACTGACATTAATATTTCTGGATTCTCCTGTAACAATTCCACCTCCGGAATAGAAGGCATATTTTCCATTGTTATAAATCAGATTTCTTTCTACTTTCGCGTTGTAAATGTGAGATAGACTTATTCCGTTACCGCTGAATCCATGCAGATGCGGGTTTACTCCCTTTATATCAAAAATTTTGTTTCCGCTTACTAATATATCCTGATATACTAAACCCCAAAGCATAATACCTATGTCCCCGCAATCGTAAATTGTGTTGTTTTCAATTTTTATATTTGTATAACCGTATTGCGGAACTTTGTCACCACCCAGAGAGATACCATTATTTTTAAAATTCCTTATAATACAATCCCTGATGATTATTTTATTACTTTTTCTTTTTGCATATGTGAAAACCTGTATTCCGGCGTATGGCTTACTGTATTTTTTCGAATAATCCTTATCGGGATCATATAATCCTGCTATTTCTATATTTTCAATTATAAATCCTCCGTTATGTAATATTGCTAAGCCGATTTCCTTTTCAGCTCTGAGTACAGCTCTTCCTAGTCCATATGAAGTAATTCGAATAGGTTCAGTGTCTGTTCCGGATTCATTGTTGAATAAAAGATTACCTTTAAAAAGATCTCCTCCCCGAAACTGAATCACATCCCCCTTTTTGAAAATATATGCAGATACTTTTTTAAGTGAATTCCAGGCTTTATCTTCTGAGAGTCCTGAATTCTGATCATTACCGTAATTACTGACGTAGAATGTCCGGGTAGCTGTAGAATTGAGATTATAATCTCCAATCTGTCCGTAAGATATATCACAAATGAAAAGTACGAACAATATTTGCAGTGTTATTAATAGCAGAGCTGAATTATTGTGAAATATAATTATTCCCTTTAAATAGTGAATAACTGATGTAAAGAAATTTCTTTTAAAAAGTTTCATAAATCTATTGAAATAAAGTTGATAATGTAGGTTTCTTTAACCAAATATTAAAGCATAATAGAATTAAAACAAATATAGTTCTTTCCAAACATGTTTTCATAATTAAATTTATTTTAATTATTTAAAATCGGAGATTTTATAATAATATTCTCATTTCTGCTTTGATTCATTTGTAGATAATTGTTCAAATGAAAGTTCGTTTTCAGCTAAATCAACTGATTTTTTATATTAAATGTTTTGCCGGGATTAAAAATAAATCACAATGTCTATAATAAATTATCCTTTATTAAATAATCTAAATAACCTAAATTATAAATTATCCTAAAAAATTTAAACGATTAAAAAACCTAATGTCAGATTTACATCCCCTGCAGAATTTGATAATTTTACCTATTCCAAAAAAACACATTTTAAACTTTTCGAACTCGATAATTATGATATAAAACTATTTGGAAAGAAAATAGATCCCAATATCTGTGATCTGAAGAATTATCAGGATCTGCTTGTATTTTCATTTCTTGTTCACAATCTTCCTGAAAATGCCAAGATCCTTGAAATTGGCGGCGCTGATTCCCGTATACTTTCATATTTTCATAACAAATATGAGTGCTGGAATATTGATAAATATGAATATCAGGATGGTAATAAATCAAATATTAAATTAGTTAACGACTATATTGGGAATTTCAATAAAGAACTTCCTGATGATTATTTTGATCTTGTTTTTTCAATCTCAGTATTTCAGGATTCCCCAAACACTAAAGAAGAAAATTTCGAAGATATTGTTAAGGATTTAAACAGAGTTACTAAATCCGGTGGTTTTTCTCTGCATTGTTTTGATGTAATTTTTTTGTATAGTTTTATCTGGACAAATGATTTTTTAAATTATTTGTTTAAGAATCAAAATCCGGTTAATAAGTTAATTGATTTTGAAATCATGAAAGAAGATGAAGATCTGTATATAATGTCAGAAAAAGCATATAATAAAACCTGGAAAAATGCTGTAAAACAACCTTATGAAGGATTCAAACCATTGTCATACAATATACTGTGGCAAAAAAAATAATGTTGGATTATTAGATTTATTATGTGAAAAAATTTTTTAGAAAATATTAAAATTATTAATATTAATCATGAAGTTAGTTCCGAAATCTTTTACAAAATGGGTTAAAAGTAAAACTAAAAACATTATAAAGGAAGAAATAGACAGTTATAAAAAATTATATATCCAAAAAGAAAAGGAAGCTAATTATTACAGAACAATGTATTACCCTTTTCATAAAGATTCGGAAAGTTATTTCATACCTAAGCCCAATCTAAAAACCATTAATTGCGAACTTGGGCTTCCGGTTCCTCCAAAAGAATTATGGTTAGGTTATGGAGATACTGTAGAACAATATCTGAACGGAAAAATACAGGTAGATAAAATGATCAGCTTATTGGAAAAATCGGAATTTTCCATTAAGAATGGTATTAAAATCCTTGATTTTGGTTGTGGTGCCGGTAGAATGATAAGATGGCTAAAAGAATATTCGAATAACTGTGAAATATGGGGAACAGATATAAGCTCAGATCATATTTTCTGGGCAAATCAATATTTAACACCTCCGTTTAACTTCGCAACCACAACTACTGTACCACACCTTCCTTTTGAAGATGGTTATTTTGATCTGATATATTCAGGTTCTGTATTTACGCACATTGATGATCTTGCAGATGCATGGTTTCTCGAACTTAGAAGAATATCTTCAAAAAATGCTATGTTGTATATCACAATAAATGACAGACATACAATAGAACTTCTTGATACAGTATATCAGGATAAATGGTTGTCAATGTATATGAACAAATTTCCCGAATTCATAAACAACAAAAATAATTACGATATAATAGTAGGGGGAAGGGGACCGGATTCGCAAGTGTTTTATGATATTGAATATTTAAGGAAATCGTTGGAAACTATATTTGAAATAGTATCAGTTGAGGAAGAAGCATATGGTTATCAAACTGCACTTATTCTCAGAAAAAAATAATTTTTTTTAACTCACCTATTTTTTCTGTAATTCCTTTTGTTGTAAAATAAGCCAAACAATATCAGAATAGGAAGTTCAATCGAAAACAATCCACATTTTTTATTTGATTCTGAATTTTCATTTTCTATCACAACAGATTCATTTTCATTAGATGGTATAGATGAGTTATCGTTATCCGATTTTTTAAAAACTGCAAAAATAGTGGTTCCGGTTTGAAAATATTCCGAATCAACTTTAACTGAAAAAGAATTATTTTCTTTCTTACCGCTAGAACGTAAAATTTCCTTTGCCGGCAGTTCAAATTTGAATATTGCAGGATTAAATTTTGCATAATCGTTGTTTTTTTCAAACTTGCATAAGAACGTAATACTGTCAGCTGTCACATACCATGTTAGATTTGTTTTTGAAAACCCCGGTGCAGTGTTAATTTTCAAAATATCTTTAAAAGTAATAAAAACATTTACAAAAGTGGTATCAGGATTATTTTTACTTATGGTTATTTTATCAATAACATTATTTTCCGATGAAAATATTTCCCTTATTTTGTCTTCAGTAAACGGCGTTGAGTCAAAAAATTCCGAATCTTTGATCTTTGAAGTGCTTTCCCAGTAATTCAGTTTTAGACTTCCGCTTCTATCTATATTAATTTTAGATTCCTGATAAAGAGATAATGAAAAAACATTAGAAGAACTTAAGCAGGAAATGAGAATTAAAACTAAAAAAAATCTCGAGAAAGATAAATTTAACATATAAAAATGATTAAAATGATTATATAGATTTTATGAGAAAATTATTAATGTATTTTGAGAAAACAAATATTTAAAAAAATATTAGTGAAAATTACGGATAATGCTTTTAGAGGTTAAACGCGAATAAATAAATTTCATAACATAAAACTAATACCAATCATTTGATTTTCTCAAAACTCCGTCTCTTTTTACAAAGCAAACATCCATTTGAGCTAAAGCACCATCGAAAGGTCTGCGAAGGAAACCGGGGAAATCATAAATCACATAACCCCTTTCCGCCATATATAAAACAACATCATGAACCAATGGTACACCTTTCATAAATTCAAAGAAGTTTGTTTCTATGATGAAAACTTCTGTTTTATCAAATAATTTTTCACCGCCTTTAAGTGCTTCCAATTCAAATCCCTGTATATCAACCTTTACAAAATCAGGAGACGGTATCTCATTATTATCAATCAGAGAATCAATAGTTATAATTTCAATTTCCCTCTGTTCATCAGTCTTTTTAAGAAGTTCATTTTCACCAAACATAAGATTGGAACCGGTTAAATTAACGCCACCTAAAGTAAGATATAATTTTTCCTTCTTCGAACCAACTCCGTAAATAAAATATTTTGAACCGGGATGTATCTTACAGAATTCACTGAGGTCAGTTTCCATTTCCATAAGCGGATCGATCAGGAAATAGTTAGCATCCTTAAATATTTTAACAGCCAGTTTACTCCATTCACCGTTATTGGCACCAACATCAATTATTTTTTTGGGATCAAATCCTCTCGCTTTTAGGTCCTTTAAAAGTTTTATCATGTTACCAACAATAATTGAATCGTCTTCTGATTTTTTGAACAATTTAAACATAAGATTTTACCGGCATGATTTTTTGTTAAAAATATTCTTATTAAGATGAAAAAGACAGATTGTTAGAATAATCTGTCTTTAATAAAATATATCAAAAGTAAATTCATTATTTCTTAAATCTGCGTCTCATAAAGAGCATTCCAAATCCAATAATAAAAGGCATTTCAAATCCAAATAATCCGCAACTGCCTTCGGATTCCTTTTCATCTTTACCGGCTGTAGTTTTATTTTCTGGTGTATCAGCTGAATTTTTGAAAGAAGCAAATAAAGTGTAACCATTTTTAAAATTTTCAGGTTTAATTTGAGACGAAAATGAATTCTCACCTACTTTTATTCCGCTTGACCTCTTGATTTCAGTTGTCGGTAATTCAAATTTATAACTTGCATTAACATTACTAGGAAATTCCTCATTTCTAGCAACTTCATACATAAAAACAGTACTATCAGTATTTTTATACCAAGTAATTTTAACATCTGAGAAACCAGGTGCTGTGTTTATTTTATTAATATCTTTAAAAGTTAACACAATATTTACAAATGTTGAATCTGGTCTTTTTTTATTGAGTACAATATTTTGTATTTTGTTATTATCTGATGAAAATACTGTCCTAATTTTTTCTTCAGAAAAAGGAAGTGTCTTGAAAATATCTGCACCATTTAAAACTGAATTAGCTATGGAATATGAAACAGTAATAGAACCACTTTTATCATTCTTTATTGATGTCAATTGAAACCAAGACAAAGCAAAAACATTTGAAAATGAAAATAGTAATAAAAATGTAAAGGCAATTAAATACTTTAAACGTGTTTTTTTGAACATTATTTTCTCCAATTTTTAATTTCAAATATAGTGATTATAAGAAGTTTATAAAAGATATTTTTTTCTCATTCATTAGATATCGAAATAAAAACTAATTTTAGTATTGATATTGATAATGATAATTTTATTGATTGTCTCTATTTTTTTTTGAGACTTTTCCTATATTTACAATTTCAAATTCAATAAACATTTATATTTGATAAAAAAGTAAATAATATAAAATCTCAAACAATTAGGATAAGTAGACTTTAGAGTTAGATAATCTTTAAATAAATATATTTAAGGAAAATTAATATAAAATTTTATTCCTATAAATTATTTATAATATAAAGTATAAAAAAAGATTTGTTTCTTTTTAAATTCAGATTCTTTAAACCAATGTTTATTCTTTTCAATAAATGGTTTATTAAGTCCATAGAATATCAAAATCATATCTATATCCGAGTTGTTCTTTTCTGAATCAATTAAATTATTCCCAAATAGACTTTCTGCATATTTAAGTGATTTGTTATAAAAAGTTGTGTCAGTAAAAAATTTATTTATATTCTCTTTTTTTACAAAATCATATTTGAAATCTTTTCTAATTTTTAAAAATTCCATATAAATTTTAAGTGAATTTGCCTTGCTACTGGATTGAGCTGGATCCATTACTACTAATAAAACATCATTTTGATTATTTTTGATAGAATTTACAATTTCTGTTGTTTCTTTGCATTCCTTTGAAAAAAATGTTATTGAAGGAATAGTTTTGGTAGATAATTCTATAAATAGGTAAATAATTAAAGTTGATAAATATAAATATTTAAGAAACGATGATATTGATTTACTTTCAAATATAATTTTTAAAATATATATCAATAAAAATGAATATCCTATTAAATAGGGTAAATAATATCTTTCTATAAAACCTGTTTTATAATATATAATAAATTGAGGGACTATTATTAGTGAAATTAATCCGAAAATAATGAATAGAGTTTTTATATGCTTTTTTAAATACTCAGAATTTAATTTATTCTTCTGTAGCTCATTTTCAAAAAAAATGAAAATACCTAGCAATATTAGAAAAAACATATCTGTTTTTAATACGGTATATATAAAATCAAATATAGTTTTACTTGTAAACAAACTTATATTTACACCTGAATATGAGCGATCCTGATTAATTCCAAGAAATTTTATTATTAAAAATAATATAACTAATGAGTTAATAGTTGATACAATTATTATTAAGTAGTTCTTTTTAATAGATTTTATAATCCCAAGATCATTTTTTAAACTGTAAATCCAGAGGTATAAATATAAAACCGCAGGTATTACAATTAAAAAACTTTCCTTACTTAAGGAAGTAAATAGTAAAGATATTACAAAACATATCTTATATAAAATTTGATGCTTTTTTGAATAAATACTTTTTGATAAGAAATAAAGGGTAAGTGAAAGCATAAGCATTCCTATTATTTCGGCATCCGGAGGACGGGCATATACTATTGTAGCAGGTCCAATTAAAGTTAGGAGTGCAAAGAGAAATGATTGCAATGAAGAAAAGCCAATATTTCTACAGAATTTAAATAATAAAAATGAAGTGATAATACAAAGAAACACTATATAAATATTTAGCAATAATAAATCAAAGCCAAATAATTCTACTGATGTTAAAAAATACAAAACCCACATAGGTCTTATTCTCTTATATCCATACAATTCAACTCTCATCATTTTGTCATATACAGAAGAAAAAGATGAAGAATCTAATGATTGTTCTGCATTAATTATACTCCAGTCTTCAATTGCATTATATCCTTTATTGAAAGATTCCGAATATCTGAATATTGCATAAAATATTAGAAGGAAATATATAAAAACAAAAATATTACTCGTAAAGATTTTTTTGAATTTCATTTTATTTAAGATTTAAAAATGTTAGTAGTTTCTTTTAATTCAAAAAATCTCATAATATTAATTGAAGTTAAAATCCAGTTTGATCTGTCAATACAAATATTAGTAATATCTGTTAAAATGTTCAGTTCTTGTTACAATAGTATTTGTAAATTAAAAAAGCAAAAATATTATATCGGTAAATAGTGCTTGTAATTTTTAAAGTTTTCAAATTAACTAATAATATCAAATTAAAATATGAAAAAATTATATAACACATTTATACTAAGGCATGAAATATTCCAGTGTTTTAGTATAAACATATTTTTTATGGATTTAGGTAAAAAATAATGAATTCCCATGAAAATTAATATTAAGAGTAAAATTAAACTATAAAACTTTAAAAATTTGATGTTTCTTCTGATACTTTCTCAATTTTTAAAATTATACCATCTGTTTATTAAGTAAGAGTCAGTAAACTCTTTAAATATTTTCTTTCATAAATCTAAATACATTATAATCTGAAGGTTGAGACTGAAATAAAATTGAAGTGTATTTAAAAATCATTATTATTATATTTTCAGATTAAAATTTTTACTTTATCCAAAATCTTACAGCAAACCAGGTAAGTGTAATTTAATTTCATATTTAATTAAATGTCTGATATTCTGCAGGAAACAAAAATAAGCATTATAATTCCATGTTATAATGAAGAAGGTAATGTAGAGTTATTATATAAAAAAATAAAGGAAACTTTACCTGAGAATACGATTGAATTTGTCTTTGTAGATGATAACAGCAACGATAACACTTTAAATATTCTTGAAGAACTTTCCCTAATTGATTCTAATGTTAAATATCTTTCCTTTTCCAGAAATTTCGGACATCAGAATGCTTTAAGAGCAGGATTAGAATACTCAACTGGTGACTGTGTTATCAGTATGGATGCTGATCTGCAGCATCCACCGGAACTTTTGCAGGAAATGATAGATAAATGGAATGAAGGATATGATATAGTTTATACGGTGAGAAAAGACATAGAAAATGTTTCTAAATTTAAAAAAGTAACAGCTTCTGTATTTTACAATTTAATAAATAACCTGTCTGATATTGAAATAAAACAGGGTGCAGCTGACTTTCGGTTAATCGATAAAAAAATAGTCCGTATTTTGGTTGACAATATTACTGAATATCATTTATTTATAAGAGGAATAATCAGCTGGATCGGATTTAAGCAAACATATATTGAATATGTACCAAACAAAAGATTTTCGGGTACTACTAAATATTCTTTATCAAAAATGATCAATTTTGCTATCGACGGAATTACTTCTTTTTCTATCAGACCATTAAAATTAGCAATATTATTAGGATTGTTAATTTCCTTTCTTTCAGCGATTTACGGAGTTTATGCCGTTGTAATGGCTGTCTTCACAGACGAAACACTAAAAGGATGGGCTTCAGTTTTAGTGAGTATACTTTTTGTCGGTGGGATCAATATGATATTAATTGGAATAGTAGGGGAATATATCGGAAAAATATATATTCAAAGTAAAAACAGACCATATTTTTTAATTAAAAAAACAAATATACAAAATGGATAAAGAAAAATTTTACGATACCATAGCTGATGATTTTGATTCTATTATGAATATGTATGATACGAACAGACGGATTGAAGTGATCTTTGATGATTTTTTGGGAAGTGAGGATCTTAAAAATTCAACTCTTCTTGACGGCGGATGCGGCACAGGATTGTTTACAAAGAAAGCAATTGAAAGAGGAGCTAAAGTAACTTCTCTTGACATAGCTCCAAAATTAGTTGAACTTACAATCAAAAAAAATCCTACAGCAACCGGTGTGGTAGGCTCGTTACTGGAACTGCCGTTTGAAGATAATACTTTTGATTATGTGATCTCATCAGATGTAATAGAGCATACTCCTGACCCGCTTGCAGCTGTGAAAGAATTGATAAGAGTTTTAAAACCCGAAGGTAAAATTTGCATTACTGTTCCAAACAGGACGTTTTGGTTTTTTTCAGTAAAAATTGCTGAGACTTTAAAATTAAGAGATTATCAGGGATTTGAAAACTGGGTACATTATAATGATCTAAAAAATTTTTTAGTAAAAAATAATATTATTATAAACACCTTCAAAGGAATACACCTTTTCCCTTTTTTGATCCCTGCATTAAATAAATATCTGTATAAAATTGACAAAAAAACTGATGAAAAGTTGGGGAAATTTATGGTAAACATTGCTTCTTACGGAACAAAGAAATAAATTAAAAAAAAAATGAAAGTGAAATTAAATAAATTCCACTCTCATTTATTAGTTTTCGTTAAATTTTACTGATATTTTCTTCCCCATAAATAAACTTTATATAATTGAACTTCATTATTTTAAAATAAGTCAGTATAAAATTTAAATTATTTAAAGATCAAGGTGTAATTTTTGTTACAAAATTAAATGAATTATTATCTGCATATAAAGCATCTGCTAAATCAACAAAATAATCTCCGTTTAAATCAGCCGTCAGATACCCAATCTCAAAAGTGAAAGCAGCATTGTCTATTTGAGTAACATCAGATATATCTATTGCCCCATCCTGGTCAATATCACCACTGTAAATACAGTATTTAGATCCTTTTTGGATTACATTTGAACCATACGCATTTGAGCTAGAATTTGTTAAGTCATATACATAAACTCCGCCAGTTGTAAAGGATTCTCCACCGGTTCTGCTCCAGGTTTCCAACCCGTTACGATGCTTAACTGAAATGTAATAATTACCTGTTGAAGCATTATAAAATCTATAATTACCATTAAAATTTGTAGAGTCAATAATAGATTTTGCTGAATCAATAATATTATAAGGAGAACTTACATCTCTTAAATATGTTCTGACTGTATCGTTAATGGATAGCATATTTGATGATGTATTATAAAACCCTTCTATTGCAAGTTTTAGGTTTAATGTTATATTAACTTCATCTCTGAAAACTCTGTAAGAAAAAATTCCAAGTGGGTAACTTATTTCCAGAGCGACTGCTCCCGAAGGAGTAACTTCAGATATAAAAGGATTACTTAATGCTCCCCAACAAATCAAAGTGTTTCCATTCTGTAACCGCTGTGCAGATCCCATAGCAAATCCATAAAAGCCAGTACCTCTTCTATATTGCCAGACTAATGTAGCAATTTTATTTACTTCGTCTAATTGATATTCCACTGCTCTGGAGAATTGCGGAGAATGATAATTACCATTGTCAAAAAGTGTAATGTTTCCGTTAGCAATTCGTCTAATATCATGCTGATAACTAAATCCTAAAGTATCATTAACAAATGTGAATTGATTATTTATACCACCAAGTCGCCAAATTATATCTCCAGTTGACCTGTTGATCTTTGTAATCTCACTAATATGTCGTGATGAAATCATTAGATTTCCATCGTTATCAAGTTCAATTGCATTACCATGAATATAGTCGACAAATGCAGCAGTTAAATCCTCATGTACAGCATCGGTTATATCAATATAATCCCAACTGCGCCATTGAAAAACTACATTTTTATTTTCATCAATTTCCTGAATGATCAATCCCATAACAGTTGCATTGGGGTTTCCACCTGCAACTATTACACTCATGTCAACTAACTGCGGATCATAACTCATTAACAAAGCATGTCCGTTATTTAAAACTTGTAATTCATGAACATCTGTTGAATAACCATTTCCACAATAAAAACTATCAATTAAATTATGTTGAATGTCTTCAGCATAAAATTTTAAGTGTTCATTTGAAAAATAAGTTAGTAATCCGTTCGGTTGTTTTTTATAATCCAATGCTCTGTCATTTAATTCTCTACTATAGGTAATATTGCCTGTATTGTCTGCATTAATAAGATGCGGTACATTAGGAATTGCTTGAAATGGAAAATTAGTAAAATACAGATCACCGGGTGAAGGATTATTTGAAACATTAACTGTTAAAGTTGGTAATGAGTCAGTTAATATTCTTTGAGAGTTTACATTAGCAGGTATATTTATTGATTCATACATAAGATTATTTTTGTAATTCCAATCAATTTTGTTAACCTGTGTTTGAAATGTATATATTATCTTATTACTGATTGAAGAAGAAGTTTTAACTGGATTTATAGATACTTCTACTGTTTCATTATAAGCAAATGGCTTGTGAGGTTTAAATAGTATTTTTTTCTTATCGGATGTAAGAACAATGTCGCCGGTATGATTTCCGCTTAAATTACCACTAACCCGAATCGTAGAGCTGAGATTTGAACTTTTTATTTGTTCGTCAAATCCAATAATTATATTATTATGGACATTGACATATTTAGAACCCTGATTTGGACTAAGATAAATAATGTTTGCATTTAACTTAGATACAATAAAAAATAATGCTAAAATTAATATTACATTTTTCATAAAATTAGGTTTAGTTTAAAAAAAATCTATATTTTTGTGATAAATGGGAATATGAATTAAAACTTTTTTAAATTAAACAAAATAGTAGATTATTTCAATTTTAAAATTTCCTAAAATTAAACGTTAATCTAAGTTTTAATAATTAAGAGAATAAATTATTGATCGATCATCCATCAATATTTTGTATAATTTTAGTTCAAAAAAGTTTACAAGCATTTATCTCTAATTTTGAAAGACTTTGATCTCATATGTCTAAATCACAAGCCTGCTCAAAAAAAACCTTGAAACCGGATTTGATTATATCAGAGAGTAAAATTCAAAAATTTTATTTGTATTAAATTTCAGAGTGGAAATAATTCTTAGATTAACAGAGCTATATCTTTGAAAACTTCTTCAAGCAATAGTCATAAATCTTATAATCAAGTTCATTGACTTTCTTAAAATTAGCAATAAATTTTTCAGATAAATTTAAAACCTGCTCATCTTTTTCAGATTTGTTTATATAAGGCAATTGTACTTTTTCATTACCCGTTAATTCAGCAAGTTTATCAAAAGACTCCTGCATCCTTTCTACAATACCGATAAAAAAATACCTGTCTAACACTTCTTTGTAATTTAATTCATTACACGGAAAAAAATTGGCAAGATAATTTTTTTGTCCGTTTAAAAATATTTCCAGTGTTGTACTTATACCGCTCTTACCGTAATAATAAAGTGAGATCATCAGCTCCAGCGGATCCCTTACAAATGTAAATAATCTGAATTCCTTATTTCTCATAATAGCCTCAGGATATCTTTGGGGAAGGAGAATTCCGTTAAACTGGAAATGTGCGACAATGCAGCTGTCGCTGTATACATTTTCAAGATTGATCTTATAATTCACGTACTCATTAATATCTCTGTAAATACCGTTCGGATCTTCAGTATGATCGAATATGATTTTAAACCATTTGTATAAAGCTAAAACCACTGATGAACCTCCGCTTTTCATTATATGATGAAAAATATATGCAGGTCTCTTTTTTAGAGAATCACCGGGTCTTACTGAAGATATAATTGGGATCTGCGGAATTGTCTTCCAGAGAATGCTGTAGCCGATTGTCGTAACAGGAACTGATGTATTTTTACTGTTCAGATTATAATCTTTCTTAAATTCCGAATATAAATTACTATCTTTAAGCATCAGATAATGTTTATCGAATTTATTTACTTTCTGAACATAATTAAACAGGAAATATATAAAACTGCTTTTATAAGCTACTCCGTTAAAAAACAAATTACTGAAACTCAAAAGCACATATCCGAAATCCTTTTTTAATGTCCTAATGTTTGAAACAATTTTAGTAAATATAAACAGATCATCTTTAAGATTACTGAATTCAGATATGGAAAAAATGATATCGAAATATTTTAAAGGAAAAAATCTGATGGGGGAACCATTCTTATCTATAATTTCAGCAGTTGCAGCATTAGAACTGGTTATTGTCTTTTCAGAAAGTATTTCGGGATTGCATAATTTATAAAACTCATATTTCTCACTTAATGCTTTTTCTAAATTTTCAGAAATCTCACCGATTGCCAGTACCTTAGAATTTGAATCAAAATTTATACTTATCAGACTATAAGTCAAAAGTTCTTTAAATATTTGAATGTTACGGTCTGAATCTTTCAATACTTTTCCATATAGTTTTTCAGTATATCCTGTCAGATCAAATAGATCAAAATGAGATTTCTTTGAATAAGTGAAGTCCTGAAAGTAATTTATAAGAAAAGGATTATTGAACTTTTGAAGAATAGAAACAGAATGCATTTTTCCCAGATCTTTATACTTCATATCTATAGAAAGTTTCCAGTACTTTTTGTAATATGATTCTGATATAAAAAAAAGATCTTTATCATTTACTATTAAATTGTTTTGATCGGAAATATTAAAATTGATGTTTTTTCCGGAAAGGTAGTTTAAAAATTTATTATTCCAGATTAGTTTGTCCTCATTAACAGAGCCGACAAAACAGATAAGACTGTAAGCCATCGGTTTAAGTGAATTCCTTAGTTTGTTATAAACAGCATCAAACAAATCTGTGGTTTCCGGAAAATTGTCGAATTCAGAAATTGAATAAATGAAGTCAGATGACTCATAATCATCCTCAGTAATGATCTGATCTTTTTCATTTTTCAGGACCCAGTTTATTTCCGCAGGCAGGTTATCTTCAGAATCAGGATTTTTAATATTGAAATTCAGTTTTCGGCATACATAACCTTTGAGCAGGAGAGCTTTAAAAACAGGAGTATCAGTATTACTTATTTCCAGAATCTGAGAACCCTCTTTCAGGTTTTGGGTTATATATGCATAAACAAGCATACACTGATATATCCTGACATCACTTTCTTCAGGTACAATATTTTTACCGAAAACAGCAATGTCAATTCCCTGATCCTGGAAATATTTGAAATGAGAATTCTTTGAATATATAAAATTATTAAAATTTAAAGGATTGATTCCCATTTGGATTTCTTAAAGTAGAATTGAGTTAATTTTATTTTTTCGAAGGAACAGATAGTATTGCCGAGTGAAAGTAACTTTCTTGAATTTATAATTACTATTTTCAGTCTGCCGGATCGTTTTGTATCCTTTTCTTTTTGTTCATCATAGTTTTCAAATACCACTTTAATTTAAAAGTTTTAAATTAAAAAATTCATATATTAAAAGATTCAAATTTTTGAAAACTTTTCCAGACAATATTCATATATTTTATAATCAAGACTATTATATTCTTTAAAACTTTTAATAAATTCCGGAGAAAGATTTATTGCCTGATCATCTTTTTTAGATATATTTAAAGTCGGTAATTCAATTTTTGTTTTCCCTGAAAGATCAGCTAACTTATCAATTGACTCCTGCATTTGTTCAACGATTCCAATAAAAAAATATCTGTCTAATACTTCTTTATAATTATTCTCATTGCAGGGGAAAAAATTTGCAAGAAGATTCTGATGTCCGTTAATATAATTCATCAAACTGGTAGTTTCTTTAATATTACTCCTTCCGTAATAATAAAGTGAAATCATTAATTTCAATGGATCGCGAATAAAGGTAAAGATCCTGAATTCTTCAGGTCTTTTAAATATTTCAGGATATCTTTGAGGCAAAAAATAACCATCAAATTGAAAATGTGAAACCAGGCATGTATCACTGTACAGATTACAAAGATTGTATTTAAATTTATGAAATGTATTTAATTCAAATAAAATGCTGTTAGGATCATCTGTATAGTCAAACTGCATACAATACCAATTGTAAAGTGAATTTACTACTGAAGTGCCGCCACATTTCATTAAATGATGAAAAACATAAGCAGGTTTTGATTTTAGTGTATCATTTGGTCTGGAATCTGATATTGTAGGCAGCAGAGGAGTCGTTTTCCAAAGTATATTATAGCAAATTCTTTCAACTGAAACCGAACTATTATTTTCATTCAGGAAAAAATCATTTTCGGTTTTAGAAAACAGATCCTTGTCCTCAAGCATAAATATATGCCTGTGAAATTTATTAAATTTTTCCACATTCTTAAAAAGGAAATAAATAAATGAATTGGATTGAGCTACGCCTTTATAAAAAACATTATTAAAACTAAATAATACTAAGGCAAATTCCTTTTTAAAAGTTGTTATATTAGTAACAATAGTTGCATAGATCTCAAGACTATCTTCAATTTCATCAAAGGCACTAATTGTAAAAACAAAATCAAAATAATTTAAAGGAAAAATATTTAATTGATTATTATTACTATCTTTAATTAAATTCAGATCATAATTGTTTTTATTGAAAACCATTTTACTTAATTCATTAACGCACTCCAATTCATAAAAAACATAATCACTTTTAAGTGAATCAACAAGATGCCCACCTGATTTACCAATTTTAAGAATTTTAGAACCCTTTTTTAAATTGTTTTTTATATAGCTGTAAATTAACAGTTCCTGATACTTAATAATATCATACTCCAGTTCATCAGTATTTTTACCATAAACAGATTCAGCACTTTTGTAACTGTTAAATAATCCAAAATGCGATTTCTTTGAATAAGTATATTCCTGGAAATTATCTTTCGATAAATATCTTTCATTCTTCCAAAAAACATTATAAGAATACATTTTTCCGAATTCCTGAAATGTAACTCCGGTATGAATTTTTAAATATTCATTAAAGTATTTTTCAGATATAATAAAAAGATCATTATCATGAATTATTTTAGAATTATCAATAAAACTGTTTACAGTTGATTCTTTTTCATAAATGTAATTTATTAATTTATGTGACCAAACTACATTATCCTTATTTAATGCATTAGTAAAACAATTGATTGAAAATCCCATAGGTTTTAAAAAATTGCGGATATTTAATGCTGTTTCTTTAAGAGAAACTTCTGATTCAGGCAGGCTTTCAAGTGCAGAAATAGAATAAACCAGATCAAAATAATGCAATTTTAACTTCTCAGATTCCTTAATATCGGGTTTATTAATTAAATCATCTGAAATATCTTCAATTGTTTCAAATTTATTTTTTAGTTCAATAGGTTTTACAAATTTCCAGCATTCATAATCCAGTTTTAATTTTTCAAACACCGGGGAATAATCGTTTCCAAGTTCAATTATCTTTGATCCTTTATCAAGATTTAATATTACAAAAGTATAAATTAATAAATTCTGATATATTCTTATATCACTATCATCAGGTTCTATCCTTTTGCCATATAAAGTATGATCAACATTGTATTCGTGAAATATTCGAAAATGAGATTTCTTAGAAAAAGAAAAATCATTAAAATCGAATTGTAAAAAATTTGATGTATTTGATGAGTTTGTTGTGGAATTAGATTTATTCAAATGAATTTAATTTATTAAGTTTATATTTGACTAAATTTTTTTTATCATATTTCCAATATATGATTAGAATAAACTTTTGAATTAAAAATTAAATTTAAATTCAATTATGATTAGTAATTTGCTTAATGCTTAGGAAAGTTTTAAAAACTAAAAATAAATATATTCCGGTATATATGGTTAATTTAATATGATAATTGTTTTATATTAAATCAAATTATCATCCCCGCCGCAACGGTTTCTTTTGTAGCTTCGTCAATCATTATTAAACTTCCCGTATTTCTGTTTCTTTCGTAACTGTCATAAAACAGCGGATGTGTTGTCCGCAGTTTTAATCTTGCAATATCGTTCATTTTAATTTCTTTGTCATCTTCAATTCTGTGCAGTGTATTTATATCAAACTTGTAATTCACTTCTTTGATAATTGCTTTTACATCTTTGGTCGTATGTTTAAGCAGATATTTGGCTGAAGGATTCATAGGTCTGTTGTTCAGCCAGCAGACAATTACTTCAATATCCTGACCGATTTCCGGCTGATTATTTGCCCGTACTATCATGTCACCTCTGCTGATATCTATGTCATTTTCCAGACGCATTGTTACAGACATCGGCGCAAATGCTTCAGGTACCGGTCCTTCAAAGGTATCAATTGACTTTATCTTTGAAGTAAATCCGGAAGGAAGTACTGTCACTTCATCACCCGGCTTAAAAACACCGCTTGCGATCCTTCCCGCATATCCGCGGTAATCATGATTAAGATCTGACTGCGGTCTGATCACATACTGCACAGGGAATCTGCAGTCAATGTGATTATTGTCACTTGCAATGTGAACATTTTCAAGAAGATAAAGTAATGTCGAGCCTTCATACCAGTCCATCTTTTCTGACCTGTCCACAACATTATCTCCCATCAAAGCGCTTATAGGTATGAAATGAATATCTTTTACCTCAAGCTTTGAAGCAAATTTTTTATAGTCAGCTACAATTTTTTCATAAACATCCTTGTCGTAATTTACCAGATCCATTTTATTTATGCATAAAACAATGTGGCTTATCTTTAGCAGTGAAGCGATCAATGAATGTCTGCAGGTTTGTTCCACTACACCGTGTCTGGCATCAACAAGTATTACTGCTAAGTTAGCAGTCGATGCACCTGTTACCATGTTTCTTGTGTATTGAATATGTCCGGGTGTGTCAGCTATGATAAACTTTCTCTTAGGAGTCGAAAAATATCTGTATGCAACATCAATTGTAATACTCTGCTCTCTTTCGGCTTTAAGTCCGTCAGTCAATAGCGAAAGGTCAATATAATCAAGTCCTTTGTATTCGCTCGACTTTTTTACAGCTTCAAGCTGATCTTCAAATATTGATTTGGAATCATAAAGCATTCTGCCGATCAGCGTACTCTTTCCGTCATCAACGCTTCCGGCTGTTGTAAATCTCAGTAACTCGTTGTTTTGATAATCGATCACTTTTCAGTTAATAGTTAATAGTTAACAGTTAATAATTGACAGTTAATTGTTTAATATTATTTTAAATTTTTTATTATTGTGTAAAGTATTTTTAATATTTCTGTACAGTCTTTTTCTAATGAAAAAAACATTTTGTCTTCAATGAAATTTGTTTTATGGAATAATCTCAGCCAGTAATGAGTTTCGCGGCCTTCTTTGTAAGCAATAGATAATTTATATTTAAAATCCGCTTTTGATATTCCACCTGTAGCTTCTTCAATATTTGCACCAATTGAAGTACCTGCTTTTAAAATTTGTTTGGATAAAACAAACTCTTTTTTATTATCCCTTAAATAAATGTTTAATCGTATTATCCTGACAGCAAAGTCAAAAGCCTTATCTCTGACTATTATTTCTTTCATCGTCACAACTCCCTTTTAATAGTTAATAGTTAATAGTTAGTAGTTAATAGTTAATAGTTAATAAATTAATGTTAATAATATTCAAATGGATCTAAAATAACTTACAAACATAAAAATCAAATTTCAAACTATAAACCAACTTACTTCAAACCTACTAACATCAAACTATAAACCCAATATTCAACCTTCAAACTGTTAATACTAACTACTAACTATTAACTACTAACTAAAAATATCCTTCTTTTTTTCGATCTTCCATAGCCGATTCAGATCTTTTGTCGTCAGCTCTGGTTCCTCTTTCAGTTTGTCTTGAAATGGAAACTTCTTTAATAATATCTTCAAGTGAATTTGCTTCTGAAATTACTGCTCCGGTACAGGTCATATCTCCGATCGTTCTGAATCTTACCTGAAGCATTTCAGGCAATTCGGTCTCTCTCATATTCAGAAAATCAGAATGAGCAAGTATTGAACCGTTTCTTCTGATGCA
>Ga0154020_10003106_pt1 | contig 20098 bp, 17 predicted proteins | sample Klosneuvirus_201_FD_109709 | JGI IMG/M metagenome (GOLD analysis project Ga0154020, IMG submission 109709) | Active sludge microbial communities from wastewater, Klosterneuburg, Austria - Klosneuvirus_20160825_MG | ecosystem: Engineered > WWTP > Aerobic digester > Activated sludge | place... | reverse complement strand
TCGACGCGGATCACGGCCACGTCGTTGGACTTCTTCTCCTCGCGCTTCTTGACCAGGTCGTAGTAGACCTTGCCCGAGCAGGCGATCACGCGCTTGACCTTGGGCGCGTCGATGGCCTCGTTCTGCTCGCCGATCACGGTGTGGAAGCTGCCGCGGGTGAAGTCCGTCAGCGGCGAGGTGGCGTCCTTGTTGCGCAGCAGGGACTTGGGCGTGAAGATCACCAGCGGCTTGCGCAGCGGGCGCACCATCTGGCGGCGCAGCACATGGAAAATCTGGCTGGCCGAGGTCGGCTGCACGATCTGCATGTTGGTGTCGGCTGCCAGCTGCATGAAGCGCTCCAGGCGGGCCGAGCTGTGCTCGGGGCCCTGGCCTTCGTAGCCGTGCGGCAGCATCAGCGTCAGGCCGTTGACGCGGCCCCACTTCACCTCGCCGGAGGCGATGAACTGGTCGATGACGACCTGCGCACCGTTGGCGAAGTCGCCGAACTGGGCTTCCCAGATCGTCAGCGTGTTCGGCTCGGCCGAGGCGTAGCCGTATTCGAAGCCCAGCACCGCTTCTTCGGACAGGATGGAGTCGATGACGGTGAACTGCGCCTGGTTGTCGGCCACGTGCTGCAGCGGGATGTAGGTGCCTTCGTCCCACTTCTCGCGCTTCTGGTCATGGATGACGGCATGGCGGTGGGTGAAGGTGCCGCGACCGCAGTCCTCGCCGGACAGGCGCACCGGGTAACCGGCGGCCGCCAGCGTGGCGAAGGCCATGTGTTCGCCCATGCCCCAGTCGATGTTCACGTCGCCGCGACCCATGGCGGCGCGGTCGTCGTAGACCTTCTTGACCAACGGGTGCATGTTCACGCTGGCGGGAATGGTGGTCAGGCGCTCGGCGATGCGCTTCCACTCGGTCAGCGGCACGGCGGTGTCGGCCGCATCGGTCCACTTCTTGCCAAGGAAGGGCAGCCAGTCCACCGCGAACTTGCTCTTGAAGTTCGACAGCACCGGATCGACGGTGTGACGGCCTGCGTCCATGGCGGCACGGAAAGCCTTGACCATGTCGTCACCCAGCGTCTCGCCCATGCCCTGAGCGGACAGGCGATCGGCGTAGAGCCGACGGGTGCCGGGGTGTGCGCTGATCTTCTTGTACATCAGCGGCTGGGTCAGCGCGGGCGTGTCCTGCTCGTTGTGGCCCAGCTTGCGGAAGCAGATGATGTCCACCACGACATCCTTCTGGAAGGTCAGGCGGAACTCCAGCGCCAGCTGGGTGGCCAGCACCACAGCCTCCGGATCGTCGCCGTTCACGTGCAGCACCGGCGACTCGATCATCTTGACGATGTCGGTGCAGTACAGCGTGGAGCGCAGGTCACGCGGGTCGCTGGTGGTGAAGCCGATCTGGTTGTTGATGATCAGGTGCACCGTGCCGCCGGTGGAGTACCCGCGGGTCTCCGACAGCATCAGGGTTTCCTGGTTCACGCCCTGGCCGCCGAAGGCCGAGTCGCCGTGCACCAGCACCGGCAGCACCTGCAGGCCCTTGGTGTCGCCACGGCGATCCATGCGGGCACGCACCGAACCTTCGACCACCGGGTTGACGATTTCCAGGTGCGAAGGGTTGAAGGCCAGCGACAGGTGCACCGGGCCACCGGCGGTGGCGATGTCGGAGCTGAAGCCCTGGTGGTACTTGACGTCACCAGCGGGCAGGTCTTCCGGCGCGGTGTGGTCGAACTCGGCGAACAGGTCCGCAGGCATCTTGCCCAGGGTGTTGACCAGCACGTTCAGGCGGCCGCGGTGGGCCATGCCGATGACGATTTCCTGCACGCCCTGCTCACCGGCACGCTGGACGACTTCGTCCATCGCAGCAATGAAACTTTCGCCACCTTCGAGCGAGAAGCGCTTCTGGCCGACGTACTTGGTGTGGAGGAAACGCTCCAGGCCTTCGGCCGCGGTCAGGCGCTCCAGGATGCTCTTCTTCTTCTCGGGGGAGAAGCTGGGCTTGGACCGGATGCTCTCGAGCTTCTGCTGCCACCAGCGCTTCTGCGTCTGGTCGGTGATGTGCATGAACTCGGCACCGATGGTGTGGCAGTAGGTCTCGCGCAGTGCCTGCAGGATTTCCCGCAGGGTCATGTTCTCGGCCTTGCTGAAGTAGCTGTTGGCCGCCGAGAAGGAGATGTCCATGTCGGACTCGGTCAGGTCGTAGAACGCCGGCTCGAGTTCGGGGATCTTGGGGCGCTCGGTGCGCTTGAGGGGATCGAGGTCGGCCCAGCGGGCACCGACGTTGCGGTAGGCCGCGATCAGCGACTGGACATGAACCTGCTTGCGGGCCACCGCCAGATCGGCCGCGCTGGCCTTGGAAGCGAAGGCGTTGGCCTTGGCGCGCTGCGCGAAGGACTCGATCACCGGAGCGTGCGCCACATCACGGTTGTCGGTCCCATCGACGGCGGGCACGTGTTGCAGCGCGTCGAAGTAGTCGCGCCAGTTGTCCGGCACGGAGCCGGGATTGTCGAGGTAGGCCTCATACATCTCTTCGACATACGGCGCATTGCCGCCGAAGAGGTGCGAGTTCGACCTGTATTGCTGCATCATCTTTCGCTCACCTTGCGCCCCGGTATCCAGGGCTCCGATGGGTTGAACAACCTTCCGCGACACGGCTTGACCGTTTGGCGGATTGCGACCCGCGACAACTGTTGCCAGTGAAGGGACGGGAAGGACCAACTGAGTCAGGAGCGGGAATTTAGCACCCTGCGCCTTTCAAGGAACTGTCATCTTTTCGCACGGATGGACATTCGTCACCCCGATCGTTCCACATCATGGAATTTCGTGGCGGGCAAAGGGGGCCGCCAGGGGATCCCCGATGAACAGCCCCTGTTGCGGCCAACGCACGCTTTTCCAGTAGGCCTCGATGGCCGAGGCCCCCTGCAGGTAGTGCAGCAACAGTAACTGTGGGTGCGGAAACTTCTGCACGTGGTTGCAGGGCTCGCTCACCGTGCCGTAACTGGCGGTGGCGCCAGCGTCGATCCAGGCCAGTGCAGAGGTCTGACCCGACCGACCAGTGAGCTGTCCGCCAAACGACGTGAGGTGATCGGCCAGGGCTCCCGGCGCCCAGGTCAGCTGTTCTGCCCCGCTGAACTGGGGCACACCGGTGTGCAGCAGCAGGATCGGTTCATCGACCGACGCCGGCAGCGCGCCGGGCTGCACATGGGTCTGCACCGCCAGCGGACGCAGCATCCCAGGCGGCGGAAAATCGCGCCAGCGCACGCTGCGGGTGCGGTCGTCGGTGAGCATGTAGTAGGCATGCACGGGCAAGGCACCACGGCGACCGAGTTGGCCGTCTGCCGCACGCCCCCTCTCCAGCAGTCGGCGGGCAGAGGCGGTGTCCCCGGCGGCCAGCAACATGCTCGGGCGCATGCCGTGATCGCGCAACGGCCTGCTGCTGCCGGAATTGAAGTACGCGGAGACACCCAGCCGGGCGCAGGTGTCCCGGCACAGCTCGGGCTCCAGCCCCAACGACAGCGCAGCGGTGATCGACTGGCACCCCACGGCCCAGGGCTCCACCCAGGCCAGGGCCAGGGCCTGCACCGTGTCATCAAAGAACCGGTCCACTTCCTGCCGAAGCTGGCGCAGCTCGGTCTCCGACAGGTTTGGCTGGCGCGGCAGACGCACCCGCAGCACCCGCTGCGCAGGGATGCCCCGCTCGCGGGCATAGAGCTCACCCACCTCCACCGAATAGGGATCGTCGAGGTTGATCACCAGCCCCAAGTCACGTGCCGTCACGCGCCCTTGCACTCTGGGCACCTGCTGCCAGCGCCAGGGCAGCTGCACCGCCCGGGAAGCCGCAGTTGCAGGAGTTGCGGAGATCGCGGGGATCGCGGGGATTGCGGGGATTGCGGGGATTGCGACCGCTGCGGCCGACGCCGCAGTTGCTGACGTTGCCTCGACCGCATCGGGTCGCGCCCCGGCAGGCCCGATCGACACCGCCAGCAGGCCCACCCATGCAACGCGCCGGCAATGCCCCCTCACCGCGGCGCTCACCCCCGCCAGCCGGGAAGTTGACTCAGGCTCTCCCTCGGGTTTGAACTGAGATGCTGACGACAACCTTTTCGCCATGCAAAATCGCCCTCTCTGAATCGACCTGCCGACCATGACCTCCAAGGCCCCCTCTACGCCAGCCATCCAGGTGCTGGAACGCATGTTCATGCTGCTGGACGTGCTGGCCGCCCATCCGGATCCGGTGGCGCTGAAGGACATCAGCGAACAGACCGGGCTGCACCCTTCGACGGCGCACCGCATTCTCAACGACCTGGCACTGGGCCGGTACGTCGATCGGCCTGAGGCAGGCAGCTACCGCCTGGGCATGCGTCTGCTGGAGCTGGGGAACTTGGTGAAGGCCCGCCTGGACGTGCGCGACGCAGCGCTGAATCCCATGCGCGATCTGCACAAGCTCACCCACCAGCCGGTGAACCTGTCGGTGAGGCAGGGCGACGAAATCGTCTACATCGAGCGCACCTATTCGGAACGCTCCGGCATGCAGGTGGTCCGGGCCGTGGGCGGTCGCGCGCCGCTGCACCTCACCTCGGTCGGCAAACTCTTCCTCGCCCACGATGACCCGCAGCGTGTGCGCGCCTATGCCACACGCACCGGGCTGACCGGGCACACCCGCAACAGCATCACCGAGTTGCCGGTGCTGGAGCGGGAGCTGTCTCGGGTGCGCCAGATGGAACTGGCCCGCGACAACGAGGAGCTGGAACTGGGCGTGCGCTGCATGGCCGCCGGCATCTTCGACGACCAGGAGCGCCTGGTGGCCGGGTTGTCGATTTCGGCGCCGGCCGACCGACTGGAGGAAGGTTGGAGCGAACGCCTGAAGGACACCGCCCGTCAGATTTCGCTGTCGCTCGGCTACCGCCCCGCCTGAGTCGGCGGGCCGTCACCCGCCGACGGTACAGCGGGTCAGCGCCGGCCGCCGGTCATCTGGTTCACCCCGCCGGTGGCAGAGCCCGCCTCGACCCAATGCCGCACCCGCTCGGCATCTCCGATGCGGGAGTACTTTCCCGCAGAGTCCAGAAACACCAGGATCAGCTTGCGTCCGGCCAGTTGGGCCTGCATCACCAGGCAGCGCCCGGCTTCGGCGATGTAGCCGGTTTTCTGCAGGCCGATGTCCCAGGACGGATTGCGCACCAGCCCGTTGGTGTTGTGGAACTGCAGGGTGCGGTTGCGCACTTCGACAGCATGTTCCGGAGACGTCGACAGCTCCCGGATCAGCGGATAGTCGTAGGCCGCCTTGACCAGCCGGGCCAGATCGGGGGCAGTGGACTGGTTGTTGCTGGACAGCCCGGTGGGCTCGACATAGCGGGAGTCGGCCATGCCGATCGAGCGGGCCTTCTGATTCATCGCCAGAACAAAGGCAGCCAACCCGCCGGGGTGGTGGCGCCCCAGCGCGTTCGCAGCCCGGTTCTCCGAGGCCATCAAGGCCAAGTGCAGCATCTCTCGGCGGGTAAGCCGGGTACCGACCGACAGGCGCGAGCGGCTGCCCTTCTCGGTGTCGATGTCGGCTTCGCTGATCTCCAGTTCTTCGTCCAGCGACGCACCGCTGTCGAGGGTGACCACCGCAGTCATCAGCTTGGTGAGCGATGCAATCGGCAGGACCGCCTCGCTGTTCTTGGCCAGCAGCACCTCCGAGGTGTCCTGGTCCATCACATAGGCCACGCTGGACTTGAGCGCCAGCGCATCGCGTGTGCCATGCAAACCCGCCAGGGCCCCCATCGACAGGGGCGCAGCCGCAAGCACGGCTGGTCGGCTGCGGCGCACGGTGGCTTTGACCTTGTTCACGGCCTTGGCGGGCACCATCACGCGACTCTTCGACCGCGCTGCGGCAGACGCGCGCGATTCGGCAGCCTGTGCCGCGGCCATCAGGCCCAGGCATAAGGACAACAGGACGATCAGCTGGCGGGACCAGCGGGGGGTGAAGTCAGGCACGGCAGTAGAGAAGAAACCAACTGAAACCGAAAATCAGTCTAGGGGAATCAAGAGGGTCACGCAACCTCTTGATTTGGCGATGATTTTCAATTTTCAGCCGGTTTTCTCGGAATCACTGCCGGAAACCTGAAAAACCTGCAAACGACCTCAGCCTTGAGCGGCCACTCGTTCGGCCTTGCTGTGCAGTTTGTTCAAGGCTGCAAGGTAGGCCTTGGCCGACGCGACCACGATGTCCGGGTCAGCACCCACGCCGTTGACCACCCGACCGCCGAGCTGCAATCGAACGGTGACTTCGCCCTGCGACTCGGTGCTGCCCGAGGTGATGGCATTGACGGAGTACAGCAGCAGCTCCGCACCGGTCTGCAACCGGGATTCGATGGCCTTGAGACTGGCATCCACCGGGCCATTGCCGTCGGCTTCGGCGCGAAACTCCTCATGACCTGCACTGAAGGTGACCGCGGCATGCGGTCGCTCGCCGGTTTCGGACGACTGGGACAACGCCAGCAGGCGGTAGTGCTCCTGCTCCTGGGTTACGCTTTCGTCGGCCACCAGGGCGATGATGTCCTCATCGAAGATTTCGCTCTTGCGGTCGGCCAGGTCCTTGAAGCGCACGAAGGCCGCATTCACCTCGGCCTCCGACTCCAGTGCGACACCCAGGTCCTGCAAACGCTGCTTGAAGGCATTGCGGCCGGAGAGCTTGCCCAGCACGATCTTGTTGGCGCTCCAGCCCACGTCCTCCGCACGCATGATTTCGTAGGTGTCGCGGGCCTTGAGCACACCGTCCTGGTGAATGCCGGAGGCGTGCGCAAAGGCATTGGCGCCCACCACTGCCTTGTTCGGCTGCACCACGAAGCCGGTGGTCTGAGCCACCATGCGGGAGGCGGGCACGATCTGGGAGGCGTCGATGCCCACTTCCAGGCCGAAGTAGTCGCGGCGGGTCTTCACCGCCATCACCACCTCTTCCAGCGAACAGTTGCCCGCACGCTCACCGAGGCCGTTGATCGTGCATTCCACCTGACGGGCCCCGCCGAGCTTGACACCGGCCAGCGAGTTGGCCACGGCCATGCCGAGGTCGTTGTGGCAGTGCACCGACCAGATCGCCTTGTCCGAATTCGGCACACGCTCGCGCAGACTGCGAATGAAGTTGCCGTAGAGCTCCGGGATGGCGTAGCCGACGGTGTCGGGAATGTTCAGCGTGGTCGCCCCCTCCTCGATCACTGCCTCCAGCACGCGGCAGAGGAAGTCAGGATCGGAGCGATACCCGTCTTCGGGCGAGAACTCGATGTTGTCGCAAAGGTTGCGCGCAAAACGCACCGCCAGGCGGGCCTGCTCCAGCACCTGCTCACGCGTCATGCGCAGCTTCTTCTCCATGTGGAGTTCGCTGGTGGCAATGAAGGTGTGGATGCGGGCAGAGCGGGCGCCCTTGAGTGCCTCCGCCGCGCGGGCGATGTCGCGGTCGTTGGCGCGGGCCAGCGAACAGACGGTGGATTCCTTGATGGCGTCCGCGATCGACTTGACCGCTTCAAAGTCACCGTTGGACGAAGCGGCAAAACCAGCCTCGATCACATCCACCTTCAGCCGCTCCAGCTGGCGGGCGATGCGCAGCTTCTCCTCACGGGTCATCGAAGCGCCAGGGGATTGTTCGCCGTCCCGGAGGGTGGTATCGAAAATGATCAGCTTGTCGCTCATGGCGGCTCTTTCAGGGGTTGGAGGCAACGCCGCACCAGAAAATCAAACGGCCCGCTGCGTTGCGCGAAGCGGGCCGTGATCTGGGGAAGTACAAATGTACAGGTGTGATCGATCAACGCGCCCGCAGCACTCCTGGCAGGGATAGCAGAAGGGGGAAGGATCGGATCACCATGTCAAAAACTATAGCACGGCCTAAGAGCCGGTGAGGGCAGCGAGCCGAATCGAAACCCTGGGGACTTCACCGGGGCCTCAGCGGTGCAACCCCGCTTCGTCCGGCTCATCGGTGGAGGTGGCAATCACACTCACAGGTTTGCCGCGGGACTTGCGCAAGCCGTAGACCACATACCCCGACAGTCCGTACACCATGAACAGACCGAACAGCACCATCGGCGGATGCACGTTGATCAGCGCGATGCCCAGTGCGATGGCCACGATCACGATGAAGGGCACGCTGCGCTTGAGACTCACGTCCTTGAAGCTGTAGAACGGGACGTTGGTGACCATCGTCAGGCCAGCGTAGAGAGTGAAGCCGAAGGCAGTCCAGGACAGCCAGTCGAGGGTCGAGACGTTGCGAAAACCTGCATCGTCCATCACCCAGATGAAGCCGATCAGCACCGCTGCCGCCGCTGGGCTCGGCAATCCCTGGAAGTAGCGTTTGTCGACGATGCCGATGTTGGTGTTGAACCGCGCCAAGCGCAGCGCCGCACAGGCGCAGTAGACGAACGCCGCGATCCAGCCGGCCTTGCCCAATCCCTTGAGGGCCCACTCATAGACGATCAGCGCCGGTGCTGCGCCAAAGCTCACCATGTCGGCGAGACTGTCCATCTGCTCGCCAAACGCGCTCTGGGTGTTGGTCATGCGAGCGACACGTCCATCCAGACTGTCGAGCACGGCGGCGCAGAAGATGCCGATGCAGGCATTCTCGAAGCGACCGTTCATCGCCATCACGATGGCGTAGAAACCTCCGAACAGAGCGCCCAGCGTGAACAGGTTCGGCAGGATGTAGATGCCCTTGCGGCGCGGGCGCGGCGGCTCGGCGATGTCGTCGTCAACGTCCACTTCAACGACGTCGCTCACGGGTTCAGATGTCATGACGAGAGGATAACCCAGCACCCTGAACGAAAAGGGCCGCCCGATGGGCGGCCCGGCGCAGGACGGCACCCGTTGGGTGCCGTTGCGACGATCAGTTGCGGCTCTTGTCGACCAGCTTGTTGGCCTTGATCCAGGGCATCATGGCGCGCAGCTTCTCGCCCACGACCTCGATCTGGTGGTCGGCGGTCAGGCGGCGGCGGCTCAGCAGCGTCGGAGCGCCGGCCTTGTTCTCGAGGATGAAGGACTTGGCGTATTCGCCAGTCTGGATGTCCTTCAGGCACTGGCGCATCGCGTTCTTGGTGTCCTCGGTCACCACGCGCGGGCCGGTGACGTACTCACCGTACTCGGCGTTGTTGGAGATCGAGTAGTTCATGTTGGCGATGCCGCCTTCGTAGATCAGGTCCACGATGAGCTTGAGCTCGTGCAGGCACTCGAAGTAGGCCATCTCGGGTGCATAGCCGGCTTCCACCAGCGTCTCGAAGCCCGCCTTGATCAGTTCGACGGTACCGCCGCAGAGCACGGCCTGCTCGCCGAACAGGTCGGTTTCGGTCTCTTCGCGGAAGTTGGTCTCGATGATGCCGGCCTTGCCGCCGCCGTTGGCGGTGGCGTAGCTCAGGGCCAGGTCACGCGCCTTGCCCGACTTGTCCTGGTGCACGGCGATCAGGTGCGGCACGCCGCCGCCCTGGGTGTAGGTGTTGCGCACGGTGTGGCCCGGGGCCTTCGGCGCGACCATCCACACGTCGATGTCATCGCGCGGCACGACCTGGCCGTAGTGCACGTTGAAGCCGTGCGCGAAGGCCAGCGAAGCACCTTCCTTCATGTTCGGGGCCACGTCGGAGTTGTAGACCGAAGCAATCTGCTCGTCGGGCAGCAGGATCATGACCACGTCGGCGCTCTTGACCGCATCGGCAATCTCGGCCACCTTCAGGCCGGCCTTTTCGGCCTTGGCCCAGGAGGCGCCACCCTTGCGCAGGCCAACGGTGACTTTCACGCCGGAGTCGTTCAGGTTCTGCGCGTGAGCGTGGCCCTGCGAGCCGTAGCCGATGATGGTGACGTTCTTGCCCTTGATCAGGCTGAGATCGGCGTCCTTGTCGTAGTAGACCTTCATGGGATTCTCCAAATATCTTGCGGGGTTGCGGGGCAGGCGGCAAGTCGCCCGTTCAAGCAGCCGCCGCGGAACCGGCTATGCCGGGCCGCTGGCGGCGCCCCCTGGAGGGGGAGGCGCCGAAGGCGCTTCGGGGGTGGATCAAACTCTCAGGATGCGCTCGCCGCGACCGATCCCGCTGGTGCCGGTGCGCACGGTTTCCAGAATGGCGGTGCGGTCCACCGCCTCGATGAAGGCATCGAGTTTGGACGAATCGCCCGTCAGCTCGATCGTGTAGGTCTTGTCGGTCACGTCAATGATGTGGCCGCGGAAGATTTCGGCCATGCGCATCATCTCCTCGCGCTCTTTGCCTACGGCGCGCAGCTTGATGAGCATCAATTCGCGAGCGGTGAAATTGCCCTCGGTGAGGTCCACCACCTTCACCACTTCGATCAGTCGATTCAGGTGCTTGGTGATCTGCTCGATCACCTCGTCCGAACCGGAGGTGACGATGGTCATGCGCGACAGTGACGGATCTTCCGTCGGCGCCACCGTCAGGCTTTCGATGTTGTAGCCGCGGGCTGAAAACAGCGCAACGACACGCGACAGGGCGCCGGCCTCGTTTTCGAGCAGCAGCGCAATGATGTGTTTCATGGTTCGTCTCCGGGCGATGGCCTCGGGCCCGGGCGGTAACCCGGGCCTTTGCACATCGCCGTCAACAGGTCAGTGATTGAGGATTCGAGCAGGATCAATCCAGGCTCGTGTCGTGGAGGCGACGGCTGCCTGCGCCGCGGACGGTGATCCGCCGCGCCTTGCCGCCGCAAATCCACTTCACAAGTCCTCGGAACCCAGCAGCATCTCGGTGATGCCCTTGCCGGCCTGCACCATCGGCCAGACGTTTTCGGTCGGGTCGGTGCGCACGTCGAGGAAGACGGTGCGGTCCTTCAGGCGGATCATTTCCTTCAGGGCCGGCTCAACCTCGGAAGGCTTCTCGATCTTGATGCCCACATGGCCATAGGCCTCTGCCAGCTTCACAAAGTCCGGCAGCGCATCCATGTAGCTGTGCGCATAGCGGCCTTCATAGATCAGTTCCTGCCACTGACGCACCATGCCCAGGTAGCGGTTGTTCAGGCTGATGACCTTCACCGGCGTGTTGTACTGCTGACAGGTGGACAGCTCCTGGATGCACATCTGGATCGAGCCTTCGCCGGTGATGCAGAACACATCCGACTCGGGTTTGGCCAGTTTGATGCCCATCGCGTAGGGCAGACCCACACCCATCGTGCCCAGGCCACCGGAGTTGATCCAGCGGCGCGGTTCGGCGAAGCGGTAGTACTGCGCCGCCCACATCTGGTGCTGACCGACGTCCGAGGTGACATAGCAATCGGTGCCGCGCGTCAGCTCCCACAGGGTCTCAACCACATGCTGCGGCTTGATGACCTCGTCCGAGCGCTTGTAGCTCAGGCACTCGCGTTTGCGCCACTCGTTGATCTGGCCCCACCAGGCGTTGATCGAGGTGCTGTCGGCGCGCTGCTGCGACTCGCGGATCTGGACGATCAACTCCTGCAGCACCTCCTTGACGTCACCCACGATGGGTATATCGACCTTCACCCGCTTGGAAATCGAGGAGGGATCGATGTCCACATGGATGATCTTGCGTTCGACCGAGGCGAAGTGCTTCGGGTTGCCGATCACGCGGTCATCAAAACGAGCCCCCACCGCCAGCAGGACGTCGCAACTCTGCATCGTCATGTTGGCTTCGTAGGTGCCGTGCATGCCCAGCATGCCCAGGAACTTCGGGTCGGTGGCCGGCACCGCTCCCAGGCCCATCAGGGTGTGGGTGACCGGGTAGCCCAGCAGGTCGCAGAGTTCGCGCAGTTCGGCCGACGCGTTGCCCAGGATCACACCGCCACCGGTGTAGATGTAGGGACGTTTGGCCTGCAGAAGCAACTGGACGGCCTTGCGGATCTGGCCACCGTGACCCTTGCGCACCGGGTTGTACGACCGCATCTCGATCGTTTCCGGGTAGGCGAAGCTCGTCGTGTTGAGCGACACATCCTTCGGAATGTCCACCACCACCGGCCCGGGACGGCCGGTGCGGGCAATGTGGAAGGCCTTCTTGATCGTCAGCGCCAGATCGCGCACGTCCTTGACCAGGAAGTTGTGCTTGACCACCGGGCGGGTGATGCCAACGGTGTCGCATTCCTGGAAGGCGTCCAGGCCGATCGCGGCCGTCGGCACCTGCCCGGTGATGATCACCATCGGGATCGAATCCATGTACGCGGTCGCGATGCCGGTGACCGCATTGGTCACGCCGGGACCGGAAGTCACCAGGGCCACACCGACGTTGCCGGTCGCACGCGAGTAGCCGTCGGCGGCATGCACTGCAGCCTGCTCATGGCGCACGAGCACATGCTGGATCGATTCCTGCTTGTAGAGCGCGTCGTAAATGTAGAGCACCGAGCCGCCGGGATAGCCCCAGACGAACTCGACGTTCTCCGCCTGCAGGCAGCGGATCAGAATTTCCGAGCCATTGAGCTCGGCAGCGGGGGAGCAATCGCGGGAGGCTTGCGCCGAAGCGGCGCGCTTGTGTTCCGCGGCAGACATGTCCATGGTGAACCTTTCGGGTTTTCTCTGACGAAAATCGAACGGTGCCCCTTCTCACGTCAGCTCACCCGAACGGGGCAAGCCGACTCGCCCTTGTGGGGCGGAATCGGGGCCTGCGCGGTCAAAAACGAAGGCACCCGGGGTCGGGTGTCCGAAACTGACCATGACCCGCACGGTGTGCGGGAATGGGATTATTGCACTGTCTGCGCGGGTTTCCTCTCATGGCAGCGCCTGTGGTGGGAGGCCGACACCCCGATGACATAATTCCGGCTGCCTTTGTGTCGCCGCAGCCCCGCGCTGCCCACCCCCTTTGTCCGCAGAACAAGACCTCTCCGACTTCCTTCAAGCCGTCGAGAAGCGCGCCTTCAAACGCACCGTCTATGCGGTCCGCGATGAAGACGCTGCGCTGGACATCGTGCAGGACGCCATGATCCGTTTGGCGCAGCGCTACGGGGATCGGACGCCGGCCGAATGGCCCATGCTGTTCCAGCGCATCCTGTCCAACGCCACCATGGACTGGTTTCGCCATCAAAAGGTGCGCAGGGGCGTGATGAACCTTTTCTCCGAGTTCGAGTCCCCCGACGGGGATCCGGACTTTGACCTGCTGGAGATGCTGGAGGACCAGAGCGGCTCGACCGCGACCGAAAGCACCGCGGAGCAGTTCGAACGCGCACAGATCTTGCGCGCCATCGAGGCGGAAATTTCCAGGCTACCCACGCGTCAACGGGAAGCCTTTCTGATGCGTTACTGGGAAGAGATGGATGTTGCAGAAACCGCTGCGGCCATGGGCTGCTCGGAAGGCAGCGTCAAGACACATTGCTCTCGGGCTGTGCACACGCTGGCGCAGGCTCTGAAAATCAAGGGAATCTCGCTGTGAACTCGCCATTGACCCCACGTCACCTGTCGTCCGCCGAAGCGGCCGCACTGGAGGCCAGGTTCGGCCTGCGTGTGGCCGCCAGGCTGCAAGGCGGCAGCTTGGCTGTGGGTCACGACATCGAGGAGCGATTGAGGATCGCCCGACTCCAGGCCATGGACCAGGCCCGGCAAGCTGCAGGCAAGCGCCGTCAACCGGCCGTTGCCCCCCGGATTCCAACCGCCGAGATGGTCCAGCTCGACCCCTCCTCGGGTGCGATGGCGTTGCGCGGCGGTCGCCCGGAGCAGGACGAAGCCTGGTGGATGCGCTTGGGCGTCCTCATCCCCTTGTTGTTGCTGGTTGCGGGGCTGATCGGCATCGATGAATGGCGCGCTTCGGAGCAGATCTCCGCGACTGCTGAAATCGACGCAGCCCTGCTGGGTGACGAGTTGCCCCCGGCCGCTTATACCGACCCGGGCTTCAGCGAGTTCCTCGTGACCCCCCTGCCCCCGGCTGCCGAGCAGGAGTGAGGCATGCAGTTGCACAGGAGATCTTGGCGGATCCACCGACTGTCGGGAATGTGGGCGATTGTGCTCGCCGGTTGGGTCTGGCTGAGTCCGCCTGTCAACGCCAATCCACCCGGACAGGGTCCCACCTGGGCCGAACTGACCCCTGCGCAGCGCTTGAGCCTGCAGCCGTTGCAAGGCCAGTGGCAGACCATTGATCCCCTGCGCAAGAAGAAGTGGCTGGAAATCGCGGGTCGATTCCCAACCTTGCCCAAGGAACAGCAGATTCGCCTGCAGGCGCGCATGACGGAATGGGCCGGGATGAGCACGGCCGAGCGCAACGCAGCCCGAGTGCGCTACGAAAAGACCCGCCGTCTGGTGGGCGGGGACAGTCAGTCCCTCTGGGAAGCCTATCTGGCACTTCCCGAGGAGCAACGCAAGGCGCTGGCTGACAAGGCCAGCCAGAGGGCCCAGCCGGCACCGGTGGCTCCTCCGGTGGCGCTCACCCCCAAGAATGGATCGCCGACCGTTGCCACCGCGAAGGCCATGCCCCCTCCAACGGCCGCTCGAGTGGTCGCCCCAGGCACGGTGCAGGCCCGTGTGGGTGCCAGCACCCGGCCCATCACCCAGCAACCGGTCCCCCCAAGACACCAGCAGGCGGGCATGCCGAAGATCGCCACGAATTCAGACTTCGTCGATCGCCACACCCTGCTGCCGCAGCGCGGACCGCAGGCTGCAGCAGCCCTGCCGACGATCGACAGCACGCAGCACTGAGGTCAACGGCCTCATCGGCGGATATCCTCCGCATCGATGATCCTTCCCTGCGTGACCCTGACCCTGTCGCGTTCCGGCCCCATGACCGAATCCGTCTCCCCCAACGAAGCGAACGAGGCCCGCGGCCAGCCCCCGGGCTACTGGCGCCGCCTGGCAGCCTTGCTCTATGAAGGCGTGCTGCTTTTCGGCGTGGTGATGCTGGGAGGTTTTCTGTACGCGCTGATCACCCAGCAGCGCCATGCCCTGCAGGGCCGCAGTGGATTGCAGGTGTTCGTGTTCCTGCTGTTCTGGTTGTACTTTGTCTGGTTCTGGACCCATGGGGGTCAGACCGTCGCCACCCGCACCTGGCGCCTGAAGGTGACCACCGCCACCGGCGCACGGCTGGGCTGGCTGCGTGCGAGCGCCCGGTATCTGCTGGGCTGGCTGTGGTGCCTGCCTGCCTTGCTGGTCTCGCAGCTGCTCGGACTGCACGGCACCGCGGCCATCTTCAGCCTGCTGACGGCGGGAATGCTGATGTACGCTGCGTTGGCCCATGTCCTTCCAGAGCGCCAGGCTCTGCACGACCTGATCTGCGGCACACGGGTGATCACACTTCCGCCGCGCTGATCGGCAGGCACAATCCCGCCGCATGTCAAATCCACACAAGGGCCGCAGCGGCCTGGACCGCATCGTTCATGCCGCCGGCTATTCCGCGCAGGGACTGCGCAGCGCCTATGCCACCGAGAGTGCCTTTCGACAGGAAGTCTGGCTGGCCGTGCTGTTGCTGCCGCTGGCGCCCTGGCTGGGACGCAACTGGGTCGAGGTCTGCCTGCTGGTCGGAAGTGTGCTGCTGCTGTTGATCGTGGAGTTGCTGAACTCGGCCATCGAGGCGGTGGTGGACCGCATCTCCTTCGATCTGCACGACCTCTCCAAAAGGGCCAAGGACTACGGCAGTGCTGCAGTGCTGATCGCACTGCTGTTGTGTGCCCTGGTCTGGGGCAGCGCGCTGTGGCGGCGCTGGCTGGGCTGAACCCACTGAAGACGAAAGGCACAGAGCCATGACCCGGCGCTCCGTCTGCGTGTACTGCGGCTCCCGCGAGGGCCATAACCCTGCGTACAGCGAAGCCGCGCACCTGCTGGGACAGGCCATCGGCCACCAGGGCTGGCGGCTGGTCTACGGAGGCGGCCGAGTCGGCTTGATGGGCATCGTCGCCGATGCCGTTCTGGCCGCCGGCGGAAAAGTGCTGGGCGTGATCCCGGACTCCCTGATGCGACGGGAGGTGGGTCATGCCGGGCTGACCGAACTGGTGGTGGTGCAGACCATGCATGAACGCAAGCAGCGCATGGCCGAGGCCGCGGACGCCTTCGTGGCGCTGCCGGGCGGCATCGGCACGCTGGAAGAGTTGTTCGAGGTCTGGACCTGGCAGCACCTGGGCTACCACCACAAACCCGTGGCGCTGCTGAATGTGGCGGGCTTCTACCAGCCCCTGCTCCAGTTCATGGCGCACACCCAGGCAGCAGGCTTCGTCAGCGCCGAGCAGATGGCGGTGCTGCAGTCGCACGATTCGGTGGAATCCCTCGTCGGCACCCTCGCAGGGCTCTGGGGAAACCAGAATTCCGCCCCAGCGCAAGGCACGGATTTCACGCGCATCTGACGATCTGACAATCAGACCATCTGAGGCCCCATCGGCACAACGGCCACCCGAGGGTGGCCGTTGTGAGGCAGGCGCCGCAGACTCAGGGCGATCAGACGGCCTGTTCGTTGGTCTCTCCGGTGCGGATGCGCACCACCTGCTCCACCGGTGTCACGAAGATCTTGCCGTCGCCGATCTTGCCGGTCTTGGCCGCCTTGACGATGGCCTCGATGCAGCGGTCCACGTCCTCGGTCTTCACCACCACCTCCAGCTTGACCTTGGGCAGGAAGTCGACCACGTACTCTGCGCCGCGGTACAGCTCGGTGTGGCCCTTCTGGCGGCCGAAGCCCTTGACTTCCGTGACCGTCAGGCCGGTGATGCCCACGTCGGCCAGTGCTTCACGCACTTCTTCGAGCTTGAAGGGTTTGATGACGGCGGTGATTTGTTTCATGGCTGTGCTCCGAGCGGGAATTCAGTTCAATTTACCCGAAAACGGCAGGTTCAACGCCCGCCGAAGACCCTGACACCAACGATGGGCGCCGTGCCTCACTTCAAGGCCTTGTAGCGCACCCGCTTGGGCCGTGCACCCTCCTCGCCGAGGCGCTTCTTCTTGTCTTCTTCGTACTCGTGGAAGTTGCCGTTGTAGAAGAACCATTGCGAGTCCCCCTCGCAGGCCAGGATGTGGGTGCAGATGCGGTCCAGGAACCAGCGGTCGTGGCTGATCACCATGGCCGAACCGGCGAACTCCAGCAGCGCCTCTTCCAGCGCGCGCAGGGTTTCGACGTCCAGGTCGTTGGACGGTTCGTCCAGCATCAGCACGTTGCCCCCCAGGGCCAGCGTCTTGGCCAGGTGAAGGCGGCCGCGCTCACCACCGGAGAGGTTGCCCACCAGCTTCTGCTGATCGTTGCCCTTGAAGTTGAAGCGGCCCAGGTAGGCGCGCGAGGGCATCACGAAGGGGCCGACGACGATGTTGTCCAGCCCACCCGACACGTCCTCCCACACCGTCTTGTCGGCCGCCAGCGCATCGCGGCTCTGGTCGACAAAGGTCGGCTTGGCGGTCTTGCCGATCACCACCTCGCCCGCATCCGGCTGCTCCACGCCCTGGATCATGCGGAACAGCGTCGACTTGCCGGCGCCGTTCGGGCCGATGATGCCGACGATCGCGCCCGGCGGCACCTTGAAGCTCAGGTTGTCGATCAGCAGGCGGTCACCGAAGCTCTTGGAGACGCCCTTGAACTCGATCACCTCGTTGCCCAGGCGCTCGGCCACCGGGATGAAGATCTCGTTGGTCTCGTTGCGGCGCTGGTAGTCGACATCGCTCAGCTCCTCGAAGCGCGCCAGGCGCGCCTTGCTCTTGGCCTGGCGCCCCTTGGCGTTGGAGCGCACCCACTTGAGTTCCTCCTTCATCGCCTTGATGCGGGCGTCTTCCTTCTTCTGCTCCACCTCCAGGCGGCGCTCCTTCTGGTCCAGCCAGTCGGAGTAGTTGCCCTTGTAGGGGTGGCCGAAGCCGCGGTCGAGTTCCAGGATCCACTCGGCCGCGTTGTCCAGGAAGTAGCGGTCGTGGGTGATGGCCACCACGGTGCCCGGGAAACGCTGCAGGAACTGCTCCAGCCACTCCACCGACTCGGCATCCAGGTGGTTGGTCGGCTCGTCCAGCAGCAGCATGTCCGGCTTGGACAGCAGCAGGCGACACAGCGCGACGCGGCGCTTCTCACCGCCGGAGAGCACGCCGATCACCGCATCCCAGGGCGGCAGGCGCAGCGCGTCGGCGGCCAGCTCCAGCTGCAGGTCGGTGTTCTCGGAACCGGCGGCGGCGATGATGGCCTCCAGCTCGGCCTGTTCGGCGGCCAGCGCGTCGAGGTCGGCATCCTCTTCGGCATAGGCGGCGTAAACCTCGTCCAGCCGCTTCTTGGCGGCGAGCACGCCGCCGATGCCCTTCTCAACGGCCTCGCGCACCGTTTCCTCGGGCGCGAGCTGCGGCTCCTGCGGCAGGTAGCCGATCTTCAGACCCGGCATCGGATAAGCCTCGCCCTCGATGTCCTTGTCGAGACCGGCCATGATCTTGAGCAATGTCGACTTGCCCGAGCCGTTCAGGCCAAGCACGCCGATCTTGGCGCCGGGGAAGAAGGACAGCGAGATGTCCTTCAGGATCTGCCGCTTCGGCGGCACGATCTTGCCGACGCGGTTCATGGTGAAGACGTATTGAGCCATGTCTGGAACTGTTCGAGGGCGGTTGGCAACCCGTTATTGTCGCTGTTCCGCACCTCGATCGCTCGGTTGGCCCCGTTGGACCTGTTGAGCCTGTTGGGCCAGCCTCAGGCCGCCGTACCCACCACAGCGGCAGCGGCAGTTGTTCCGTTGGCCGCCACCTGCGCATAGTGCTGCACCTGCAGGGCCTGCATCTGCTCATGGAAACTCTTGAGCTCCGCAGTGCTCAGCGAACCATCTTCGTCGCCGTCGATGGCATCGAACAGCTGCTGCAGCTGAGCCGTCGCGCCTTCCAGGCCGAACTCCTCGGCACTGATGGCACCGTCCTCATCGCTGTCCAGCGAGGCCAGCGGATCGCTGCTGCCCATGTCCCCGGGCGGCGGACCCGGCGGGGGTCCACCCGGTCCGTGCATGCCCCCCGGGCCGCCACCCCTTTGCGCAGCAAAGTCGGAGGTGGACCTCTCGACGTTGAAGGATGAGGCCGCAGATGACGAGTCGGACGACTCGGTCGGTTTGAAGGCCTCGAACTCGCCCTGCGTGATGTTGCCGTCTCCGTCGCTGTCGATCTGGGCAAACAACTCCTCCATGCTTTGGGCACCCTGGGCGCCCTGCCCTGCCTGCATCCCTGCCTGCATGCGCGCGCCCGGCGGTGGCCCGCCGCGCTGCATCTGCGTGGCCCAGGCGTTGCCTGCCGAGCCCACATTGCCGATGTTCATGACGCCGTCCTTTCCAGCTGGTTGATCGAAACCCCAGCTTAGGGACCGGCTCCGGCCTCCAAACAGCGAACAGGCTGCCTGCAGCGAACGGCTTCACCTGCCGGACACAGGATCGCAACAGAGTGCGAAGCAGCTTCACGCGCGAACACAAATGCACTCAGGACAAAGGCTGCAGAGGTTGCCTTCCCGTCAAAGACTGTATAAAAATACAGTCTCATGACCCTGCATGCCATCCATGTCCACCGCCCCCATCCACCGCCTGCAAGGCCAGCCTTGGCCCGCCGGGTTGTGGCGAGCCGACCAGCTCGACAGCACTCCCATGCCCACCTGCCCCAGCGGGCATGCGGCGCTGGACGCACAACTGCCCGGTGGCGGCTGGCCGCTGGGGTGGCTCACCGAGCTGCTGCTGGCCGAACCCGGTCAGGGTGAATGGCGGTTGCTGGCCCCGGTGCTGGCCCGGCTGACCCAGGGCCGGCCGGGCGAACCAGGGCGGGAGGTGGTCTGCATCGGCAGCCCCGGTCCCTGGCGCACCTACGCCCCCGGGCTGGCCGCCCTCGGCCTGGCGCTGCCGCGCCTGCTCTGGGTGGAAACCGACGCCGAGGCCGAAGGCGCCTGGGCGGCCGAGCAGGCCCTGCGCAGCGGCGCCGCCGCCGCGGTGATCTGGTGGGCCTGGGGCCCCGCAGCGGCCCCCCAAGCCCACGGCCACGCCAACGGCAGCGCCCGCCCGCCGCAGCCATCCACCGCCGCCCCACCCCCCCCCCACCGCCTCTCCACAGGCCTGCCCACAGCCTTGCCCACAGGGTTGCCCACACATCGGCGAGGAGTCCCTCCACGCCCTTCACACAGCCACTCCACAACCTTGTCCACAGGCCCGGCGAACTCCGGCCTGGCGAAACAAGGCCGGCTGGGCATGCACCTGCGCCGGCTGCACCTGGCGGCACAGGGCCGCCCGGTGCTGCTGTGGGTGCTGCGGCCGCTGGCGGCTGCGGCGCAGTCCTC
>Ga0154020_10003105_pt1 | contig 20105 bp, 10 predicted proteins | sample Klosneuvirus_201_FD_109709 | JGI IMG/M metagenome (GOLD analysis project Ga0154020, IMG submission 109709) | Active sludge microbial communities from wastewater, Klosterneuburg, Austria - Klosneuvirus_20160825_MG | ecosystem: Engineered > WWTP > Aerobic digester > Activated sludge | place... | reverse complement strand
GAACATGCGCGGGCTCTTCATGCCGACGTACATCTCCGACGGGTGCGCCAGCACCGCCGTCGACGCCGTCCAGGCCTGGCGGTTGACGTCCATCACGGTGGCCTGCGCGCTGATCGAGATCGGGCGCGGCGGGCTGACACCCTCGATGGGCAGCGTCAGCTTGTGGGTGCCGCTGCCGTCGGTCTTGCCGGCGTGCTGCGACCAGCTACCGCCGCCGCCATAGCGACCGCCGTAGCCACCCTCGTCGTCATAACCACCGCGGTAGTAGCTCCACCACGGCACCCAGGTGCCGAAGGTGTAGCCGTCCCAGCCCGGCGGCGAGTAGCTGGTCGCCGAGGTCTGCACGCTCCAGGTGGTGTCGGCGTTGGGCAGCGGGCCGCCCGCGAAGTAGGCCGCGGTGACCGAGACCTCGGCCTTGCCGCCCACGAAGTGCGGATCTGGGCTGACCGTCCTGGCGCTGACCTCGAACTCGGGGCGCCGGAACTCCTCGACCTGGAAGCCGTGGCTGAAGCTCGAGCCCGGCACCGGCATGCTGTCGACCGCCAGATCCAGGCGGCCCCAGCCCAGGTTCATCGTCCCGGGCAGCTTGATCATGCTGTCGAAGCCGCCGTACTTGCCGACATCGAACGTGCCCTTGCCGACCTCGTTGCCGCGCGAGTCGACCAGCTTGTAGGTGCCCTTGCGCGGCGCGCCGGGCTTGTCCATGACGCCGAACACGTCGCCGCGCTCGGTGCCGCCGACGGCGCGGATCCAGCCCTTGAAGCGGACCTCCTCACCCGGCTTGTACAGGCGACGATCATCGAACACGAACCAGCGCGCGCCGTCGCTGCGCGAGTTCGGCGCCCAGCCCTCGCCGTCGTACCAGTAGTTCGGGTTGTGCGGCAGGAAGGCCATGTCGTTGCCCTTCTTCGCAACGATGAGATAGCCGCCCGCCTGCAGCGGCAGGTTGGCCAGGCCGTCCTTGCCGGTCTTGCCACGCGCACCCTTGGGGAAGACCTGGATGTCGACGCCGTCGAGCGGCTTGCCGTCGCGCAGCGAGTTGGCCCACACCACCATGTCCTCGGGGTCGACCATGGCGTCGAGGCCGATCTGCGTGACCTGGGCCCAGCCGTAGACCTGCTGGCGCTCCCAGCGATTCTTGGGCTGGTTCGGCGGCTCGATCATGAAGATGACGTTGCCGCGGCCACCCTCGAGCGCGGCGCCCAGCTCGATGCCGGTCTCGACCATCTCGTCATCGACCGACTTGATGCTGACGTTCTTGGTGCCGAGCTTCTTGCCCGGGGGCTCGCGCGGGGCGGCCTGGTCATAGTCCCAGCGCCGGCGCAGGTACTCGTGCCACTTGCCCCAGTCGCCGGGGCCGACCTGGTACAGCGACACCTTCACCGTCTTGTGGTTGATGGTGTAGATGGAGATCTCGGGCTTGGCGGTGGGATCCAGCACCACGAAGGGCTGATTCGGCCCGCCCAGCTGCGGACGCGCGCTGCCGACCTTGAAGGTGTAGGTCTTCTCGGCGCCCAGCTTCTGCCCGAAGATGTCGGGCACCCCGGCGGCGATCTTCACGGTGTAGGTCGTCTTGCCCTTGGTGCGTCCCGCGATCGACAGGTAGTTGCCGCTGGTGGTGACCTGCATGCCGGGGATGCCAGGTGACACCGTGATGCCCTTGGCGGCGTCCCAGGCGTCCTCCTGGATCGGGTTGGTGAAGCGGAAGCCGAACGGGGTGCCAGGCGGGCACTCGCGATCCCAGCCGCAGCGGCCCTCGACCAGCTCCATGGGGCCGAAGGTGGTGAAGCTCCAGCTCTGCGCCGAGGTGGTCTTGCGCGGCCCCTCGGCCGACGGCGCGCCGGCGCGCACGGTGACCACGATGTTCTTGTCATAGGGCAGCGGGTCCTTGCTGCGGAAGGCGAGCCAGCGCCCCTTGACGGCGCCCGTGCTGTAGCTGGCGACGGTGGGGTCCTTGGCGATGTCGGCCGGGCTGACCAGCTCGAGCTGCGAGCCCGAGCGGCCATCGACGGTGATGAAGCCGAGCAGCTTGCCGGGGTCGATCTTCTGGTCGAACGACGCGAACAGGATCGGATCACGCTTGTGCGGGCCGCCCGACGGCCAGCTGGCCTGCATCACCAGCGGCGGGGTCGAGAACGACCAGGTCTTCTTCTGCGCCAGCGAGCCGCCGATGGCCGACGGCGTGCCGGCCGGGATCTCGACGCTGTACACGGTGGCCATCGGGAAGCGCTCGTTGTTGGCGGCCTCGAACACCAGCGTCTTGGTGCCGACCCAGCGCCACTTGCCGGGCACCTGGGGCGTCATCTTGACGGGCACGCCACGCTTGGCCAGATCGTCGTGCGAGGTGATCTCGACCATCGGGTGCGAGAAGGTCACGTTGACCTGCGGCACCAGCGCCAGCTCGCCCTCGGGGGCGTAGCGCACGATCTCCAGGGGCTTGGCCAGCTCGGGCGGCGGCGCGTCGGGCACCGGCGGCGGCGGGAAGGCGGTCTTGACCGTCTCACCCGGGCGCGGCGGCGGCAGCGAGCGCTCGCGCAGCGCGAACGCGACCTGGTCGCCGGGGTCGGTGCTGATCGGCTTCATGCGCTTCAGCACCGCGGCGACCTCGGCCGGCGACAGCGCCTGGCCGGGCGACTGCGACACCGGCAGGGCGCCCTCGGGTGCGGCGATCTCGGCGGCGGGCAGCGCGACCGGTGCACCCGGCAGCGCCTTTCCGCCGCGGGGCGACTTCGCGTCACCTCCACGGCAGCCGGTGGCCGCGGCGGCCGCGAAGATGGCAATGGCAATCGAGCCGACACGAACCGAGCGCGTCCTCATCCTCGTCTCCCCAATCTGATGTAGTGCCGAGCTACCGAAGCAGCGGTCAGGCAGAAAGCGCGGGCATCATAACAACGGGTCGTCATTCGATCCACGGAAGCAGTCGTGAACGGTTCCTACGCACGAGCACTGACTGTGGTGGCTGTGACTGCCCGTGACGTGACCGGGTTCCTGGTGACAGGTGGCGCGCAGGGCTAGAACCCACCGAAATCATGTTAGGGTGGCCGACGATGGCGGCGCCGCAGCCACTGCCTTACCGGGTCAGCTTCCCCTTCCTCCCGCTGCTGAACCTGGAGGGAGCGGCCGGCGAGCACCACGATCGCCTGGTCGCGCTGGCGGCCGACCTGTGGAAGCACGTGGTGTTCGAGCACCTGGTGCGCCACCCCATCGTGGCGGCCTCGGACCCCGACGACCAGCACCAGGTGGCCTGGGGCGACGACGACATCGCCGAGCAGAAGGCCGAGCGCGACAAGCAGATCGACTGGCAGTTCGCCGAGAGCCGCCGCGACGAGCTCTTGTACTTCGACGTCGACCTCGATCCCGCGGCGACGCCCAACATGGTGCTGAACGGGGTCACGCGCGCGGGCCGGGTCGAGCCCTTCCTGTCGGGCCAGGTCGGGCCGGGCGCGCTGTCGGACGCGCTGACCCTGTGCTTGCAGCAATGGCTGGCGGCGCGCGACCTCGGGCCGGCGCCGCGCCCCATCGAGCCGTTCACGACGCGCATGTTCCTCGAGGTCGTCGGCGTGCTGGACCAGATCCTGGAGGCGGTGCACGTCGAGGACGAGGCCCGCGTGATCGCGCTGGGCAGCGGGCTGACCACGCTGGCGGTGCCGGCGCTGCGCCTGGTGTGCGCCGAGATGAACGGGCCCTGGGAGGCCGCGCTGGAGCAGCGCGTGATGCAGCTCGAGCCCGACAACCCGGTCGGGCTGCGCAACGAGTTCTTCCGCCTCCTGAACGAGAAGGGAGAGGCCCAAGACAGGAACTTCATCCGCCAGGTCCTCGCGGTGGCGCCGCAGTGGGGCAAGCCGCACCTCAGCATGCACGGCAAGGACGTGGGTGAAGAGGGCGCGCTGCGCCACCAGGGCATCGCGGCGCAGCTCCTGCCGTCGAACCCGTGGGCGCTCGACAACTACGGCATCAACCTGATGGAGGCCGGGCGCCACGAGGAGGCCTTCCGCTACTTCGACCGCGCGGTGCGGGTGTCGCCGCTGTTCGAGAAGAGCTACCAGAACTGCATGCGGGCCTCGCGCGCCATCGGGCGACCGGGCGAGGCCTTCATCGACATCACCCAGACGCGCTGGCGCTTCTACCCGGCCTGGCGCGACAGCGGCCACGAGATCACCGACCAGATGCTGGTGACCATCGGCATGGCCCAGATCAAGGTCGCCAACGCCCACATGGACGTCGGCCGGCTGGAGGACGCCATCGAGACCTACCGGCGCGTGCTGCCGGATCTCGGGGATCGCAAGGACATCGGGCGCACCTTCGACGACTGGCTCAGTGATCCCGACCTGCCCGGGACGGCGTATGCGCGCGAGGGCCACCACCGGCGTGATCCCGGGCGCGTGGTGCACGGGTTCGGGTGCGGCAAGGTCGAGAACTCGAGCGACGTCGCGATGCTGATCCACGCGCTGATCGCGCTGGGCAAGCAGGAGCTGGCGCAGATCGCGTGGGCGCACTATGTCGGCGCCGACATCGTGGGTGCGCCGGCGGCGCGGCTGGCGGGCGCACGGGCCTATTTCCTGAATGGCAATCTCGACAAGGGTATCGAGCAGCTGTGGATTGCCGCCTTGCGCGCGCCGCAAGGAAGGTGGGAGTCGGAGATCAACCGGCTGCTCAGGCTGGCGGCGGTGCGGCCGCTGGCCGAGTGGGAGACGGTCGTGCAGGCGCGCCTGGATGCCGGCGCCACGCGCATGGCGCGCCTGATGGCGCGCGACGCCGCCGACTTCGTGCCCGGGGCGACCGGCAGCGCGGTGCTGGCCAAGGCGCTGCTGCTGGGCCAGGCCGGGCCGGAGGCGCCGTTCGACAAGGAGTGGATGCAGCCCTTGCGCGTGGCGCTGGGGCCCGAGGTGGCGGCGCCCATCGACGCCTTCTTCGGCGGCCGCGTCGAGGCCGACCAGGAGACCGCCGACCTGCTGGCCAGCGACTGGCCGCAGCTCTTGGGCGCGATGGACGCCGAGGATCCGACCACCGGGGCGCGCGCGCTGTACCTGCTCGGCGAGTCGCTGTGTCGCTACCTGGCGGCGACCACGGGGGCGCCCAACGTCCTGGCCAGCGGCTACCGGCAGATCGCGACCGAGGCGCTGGCGGTGGTGGCGAAGTCGTCGCTGGCCGACGGCTGGACGCGCCCGCTGCTGGAGTGTGTCGAGCGCGCGGCGGCCAGCCCGGCGGTCGACTACTGGGTGCTCGACCAGTGGGTGCTGCGGGTCGAGCGCGCGCTGCAGATCGAGGAGCGCAGCGGCGGCGCGGCCGGGATGGCGCCGCTGGTCGACGGGCTGCGCAGGGTCGGCCAGTCGCTCCGTGGCGACGAGCGCGTCGGCTTCGAGCACCGGCGCGCGCTGGATCTGAAGGACGACCCCGCGCGCGTGCACGAGGCGCGCTTCCTGATGGAGCGCTGTCTGCGCGCCTTCGGGGCCGGCGCGGGGATCGCGTGGTCGGAGATCGCCGACCGCTGTCTGCCCGCGGCGCAGGCGCTCGACGTGCACTGGGTCGCGACCACGGCGACGCCGGGCAACGCGGTGCCCTGGATCGCGCTGGCGCGCCGCCTGTTCGAGCTCTCCAAGAAGGAGCTGGCCTACGAGGCGCTGGTGAAGGCGTTCCCGCCGACCAGCCGCGAGTGGCGCCAGGCGCGCCTGGCAGAATTGAAGCCACTGTGGGAGTCGTCGGGGCTGGGGGCGGAGATCCCGTTCGAGTGGCAGGCCTGCTCGCAGCGCGGCATGGTGCACCTGCAGCGCGGCGAGTATGTACAAGCTGTCAAGTGCTTGCGCTGGTGTGACGCGATCGATTCAGGCAACGCGGCGCTGCTGAAGAACCTGGGCATCGTGTACGGCCGCCAGGGCGCGCTGCTCGATGCCGTGGTGTGCTTCTCGAAGATCGACCGCAAGGCCGGGCCCATGATCGCCGGGCAGGCCCTGCTGGAGGCGCAGAAGTACGCCGAGGGCGTGGCCGCGTACCGCTACGCGTCGATGTACTTCACCGGCGCCGAGCAGTGGCTGGCCCTGGGCGGCGCAGCCTGGTTCCTGCAAGACGACGAGATCGCCGCCGAGGCCTACAGCAAGGCCTACGAGCTGGCCGGCGGCCGCTTCGACCCCAGCCAGCTACACGCGTATGCCACCAGCTTGAACGGCGCCGGTTTGTCCAAGCAGGCCGAGCCCATCGCCAACCAGCTCATCCAGGCCGCCGGCAACGACGCCACCTTCTTCAGCTGCGGCGTCCACCACATGGCGCGCGCCCTGCTGGCCCAGCGCAGGGCCCCCGAGGCAGTGCCGTACGCCGAGCGCGCGGTGCAGGTCAATCCGCTGCCCGACAACAAGAAGGAGTTCGACGAGACCCTGGATCGCGCACGCCGGAACGACCCTTATCCGGTGAAGCCGCTCAGGAGCCTGCGCCGCGAGACCCACGGCTGGAAGCTGCTGGAGGCGAGTGATCCCCTGGGCGCCCAGCAAGCCGCCGACCAGGGTCTGGGCGTCAGCAAGACCGAGTGGCCGCTGTGGCGCGTCAAGCTGGTCGCCGCCGAGGCCCGCTTCGACTGGGACAACGAGGCCCCCGCCAAGGAAGGCCTGAAGGCCGCCTGGGAAGCCCTCGCCGCCACCGCCGGCGCCGACACCACCGAAGCTGCCCTGGCCCGCGTGCTGGCCTTGAAGATCCGCGAGCAGGTCCTGTTCCCCACCGACGTCGTCGTCCCCCTCGGCAAGCAGGTCTCCAAGACCGAGCTCGACAAGGACATCGCCGACCGCCGCGCCAGGTCGACCCCGTCGCCCGCCGGCAAGCCCGTCCTCGCCAGCGTCCCCGCCGACGACCCCATCGTCTTCCCCAACGAGAAGATCTCTCGACTCAGCGACTACGTCGGCCTCCTGAAGGCCATGCAGACCGGCGACCCCATGTCCGCCCTCGCCAGCCACGGCCTCGACATGGCCGCCTACGCCCCCCTCGCCAACATGTGGAGCCAGCGCCTCCACGGCGACCAGGTGTTGACCGACAAGTTCCAGAAAATGATGCAAGGCTGACGCACCAACTCCGAGCCTTCACTACCACCCTGAGGCGTCCCGGAGCGATTGCCGTAGTGTCCCTCTGTGTCCCCAAGGCTCCTAGCCCCGTAGGCATGGCTCAGTATCGTGTCGTACGCCTCTTGCGCGAAGGAATCGCGGCTCTCGCGTTGCTCACGATGTCACCGGCGGCTATCCAACCACTCCTGGATCAGCGGGATGTGGCCGTTGAAGGGCATCTTCGTCAGTTCGTCGATGGCCAGTGCTGCTTCGTCATGGAGCGTGATGCTCCTGATGGGTTTGTTGTTGTCGCCCCACGGAATCGTCTGGTCGGGTTGCTTCAGTACCTCGAGGAGATCCTCGACCGCGGCGGGGTCTTCGAGGCCCCTGAGTCCAGAGATGGCGCCGCCTCGCTCCTCGGGGGTGGAGGCTTTCAGCAGGGTCCGGAGCCGTTCGAGGGCGTTCGGTGGGCGGAGGGCGCCCAGGGCTGACGCTGCGGCCGCGCGCACCGCTGGTGACTTGTCGAGCAGGCCCTTTTCGACCACGTCCGCGCTGCCTTGGCCTGGGTGCCTCGCAGCGAACATCACCAACTCGGCCCGTGACTCTGCGCGAAGGCCAGGGGTAAGGAGGCCGGGAAGGTAGGGAACGGCGTGGGTGCCGAGACGCTCCAGGCGGTACAGTCCAGGGCCCACCTTCGATTGCGTCGAGGGGATGGCGGCGACGGCATCTTCAATAGCGATGGCGAGCGCAGCCTCGCGTCCTCGCACGCTGAGCAACTGGACACCGGCCTCGACCACCCGCGGGTCGGGGCTATCGAGCAGAAAGGCAAGGGTTGCGACGGCTTGAGTGCCGAGCTTGGTCAACTTCAGCATGCCGTGGTCGATCGCGCGCTGGTCGCTGGATCGGACAGCCTCTTCGATGTCGTCGACGAGCAGACGGGCTCTCAGAGCAGGCGAGGGCTCCTGGGAGCCGCGTTTCCCACACGACACTGCAGCGAGCGCGACGATCGTGATCGCTCGGAGACCTGTGGACATCATGGATTGTTCGGCGTCACGTAGGTCAGGACTTCCCAAACAAAGATATTCTGCTGGATGTATACAATGGCGTCGACAGGATCGGGTTCGATTCTCAACGTATGTCTGACGAGTTCGAACTCGACAAGGGCGCGGGACAGGACGTTGCGATTGCCGAGACCGTGGGACGCATACTTATCGTCACCGAGCTTGATGGTGTTCTCGTTCTTCAGAGGGTGGTCGTCAGGAACGTCCTGATCGCTGTTGTGCCAGACGACGCCCGCCCCGACCGGGAGTGACGACAGAATGTCGTCTAGCCGTCGTCGGTCGAGGCTGCCATCGGAGCGCCTGAACGGAATCCCCTTCCGGCCGCGGCCCATGTACGTCTTGCGAACGACGCCTGTCGAGTCGTGGACTCGAAGCCAGAGGCCACCCGCTCGCGCGTTGAACACAGACGTGCCCAGCGAATGTCGGAGCGCATAGAGCTGGATCACCTCGGCGAACTGGGAGCAATCGAAGGACCACCGCTCCGGGCTGGCGAACATCTCGTCGATCGCTCTCGATGGTGCTGTGCCACGCTTCAGAACCAGCATGGGGCCGTTGTCTGGCTTGGGATCCACGCCCAGCTCCCAGAACCGAGGGTCGTAGGCGACTCGTTCGCAGCGTCCGTAGCTCACCTTGGCGAGGAGGCGGACGGCCTCGTTGAGCTTCGCCTCATAGAGGGCCGCTTGGGAAACCTGAGGCCCGCGCGGGCTGGGTGTCGGAGCAGGCCCCGCGCTTGGCTCAGCAACCTCCGCACCCCAGACCTCCGGGCGGAGCAGAGCCTGCACGATCCCAATCACTCCCTCCCCCCACCCTACGCTGGTGTGAGCACCTCCGGCGTAGCTGTGGCCAGGTCCAGTCAGCGGGGGCGTGAGGCCGTTCGAGGGCATAGGCTCGCGCGGCGGGCTCATTCGTCCACCGGAACCACCGGAAGCACCGGTGCCTCGACCACGATGGTCTTGTCGATCTTCGGGTCTCCGTACTGGTCGACCTTGAGGCGAGCGGCGACGCGGAGGTTCTCTAGCTCAGCAAACCGCACCTGGGCGGCGAACCGCCGGGTGTCGAGCACGCGCTGGCCGAGCTTGTACTCCTCGAGGATCGGATGCGCCCCGGGCAGCGCCTCGATGAACAGCGAGCCGGTCGGGAGGATGACCTCGTCGTCGCCGCGGCGGTCGCGGGCGACCAGGTCGTTGTACCTGCTCTGCAGCTCGGCGCGGACCGCAGTGAAGCCCTCCAGTGTCAGCTGCTGCTTGAGGCAGCAGACGTACTGGGCGAACTCCTCGAGGGACAGGTCGTCTTCGCCGTCGGGGTCGCGCAGGCCGCGGGCGGTGTCCTGGTAGGGCGCCAGCATGAAGTCGGTCAGCGCGTTGGGGCGGGTCATCGGGAAGAGCATGTAGTTGCCCTGGAAGCCGAGCAAGTCGTCCAGGCGCGCGACGTCACCGAGCTGGGTCGTGGGCACCGGATCGATGGTGACGCGCAGCGACAGGTCGAAGTCGTCGAGCTCGATGTGCGGGAGGTGGTTCCACATCGAGACGGCCGGGCTGGCGCGGTAGGCGCGCAGGCCCTCCAGGCGGGGCACCTCGACGTCGCGCAGGCGCAGGACGCGCTGGTCGGTGGGCTCGTGGGCCCAGATGGCCTGCATGTAGTAGAGGATGTTCTGCTTCACGTGCACGCGCAGGCGCGAAACCTGGGCGCGCTGGTTGAGGTGCTCGGCCAGCGCCCTGGCGTAGGCGGCCTGGGCGCTGTGCAGCGCGATGACCTCGCGCTCGAGGTTGTCGCGCAGCTCCTTCTCTTCGCGCGCGGCGCGCACGTCGGCGTCGCGGGCGGCCTCGGCCTTGAGGCGGGCGCGGGCGTCCTCGTCGGTGGTGCTCACCGCATAGGCCTGCTTGGTCGGGTCCCAGTGGATGAAGTTGGGGTCGTCCTGGGCCGCCTCGGTGGCCTGGCGTTCGAGCGAGCGCTCCAGCGTGAGGTAGCGCCGGCCGGCCTCCTTCTGCGCCAGCATGAACTGGGTGCGCAGCTCGGCCACCATGGCGCCCTGGGCGGCGATCGCGCGGCGCTGCATCTCGAGCGAGCGCTCGTCGCCGGGCAGACGCGTGGCCAGGTAGCCCAGGGCCGGGGCGAAGCTGTCGTCGAGCAGCACGCGCCGCAGGATCCAGTCGTGCGCGACCAGCCAGCCCTCGGTGATCTGGTGCGGCGCCGGCAGCTCCTGCGCGACCAGGACCACCGGCGTCGCGCGGTGCAGGAACTCGCGCACCCGGTAGCGCCGCTGCAGCTCGTAGAACAGGTAGGTCACCGCGAGTTCGTCGTTGGGGTTCGAGATCTCGCCGGTCATCTCGGCCTCGGTGTCCACCGACTCGCTGGTCGTGATCTCGACCGAGCGCTCGGACTTGTACTCCTCGGCGCTCTTGAGGACAGCCTCGCGGAAGGCGCGCTTGGCCTCCTTCGAGCTCTGGCCGCTGTCCTGTTCGGTCGAGGTGTCGGCGCCGAAGTCGAGCACCTTCAGGCGCAGGCCGCCGCGGGCGGACAGCTTGAAGTTGGTCTTGCTCTGCGCCTCCTGGACGATCTCGCTGTCGGCGCGCGAGGTGTCCTGCGACTCGCTCTTGCGGCTCTGCAGGCTGCTCTCGACCTCCTTCTGGGCGCGACTGCGCTTGGTCGAGGTCTTCTGCACGTACTTGCGCACCTCCTTGGGCGCCAGCGGGATGGTCTTGACCAGTCGCCCGGCCTGGTAGCTGAGCGGGCGCCACTCCTGGCGGTAGTTCAGGGCCACACCGAAGTTGATGCTGCGCTCGTTGCCGCGCGCGGCGTAGCCCTTGAAGGCGTGCGGCTCGGCCAGGCGCGCCTGCAGGTCGTCGAGGAGGGCGTCGACGCCGAGGTAGCCGGAGTCGGCACGCGCGTCGGCCCAGCGCAAGATCCGCTCGCCCCAGGCGCGGAACTGCGCCATCCCGTCCGTGTCGGGTGGCACCTCGCGAGCCTTCCCGAGGTATGACTGCGCGACGTTGTGAAGCTCGACGCGCTGGGTAGGGGTCAGCATCCGCCACTGCGCGGGCGTCACCGGGAAGGCAGAGAGCACCGCGTCCGGCGGGTCCGCCACCGCGCGAGCCACCTGGGAGGTCGTCATCTGGAGTTCTGTCAGCACCGCGGTGAGCCCCGCGCCAGGCGGAGGCAGCACGGGCGAGACCCCCAGGTCGACGAAGCGCCGATAGGCCTCCTTCGCCGCGTCGATCACGCCCGCGTCGAAGGCCTCTTGCCAGATGTGCTCGAAGGCCACGTGCAGGCGGTGGAAGTCGTAGTACGCGGGCGCGTCGGCGGGTCCAGGCCGGAGTGCCAGCGCGTCGACGCTCCCCGAGACGGCCTCGCGCGTGGGGCGCGGCGGCTGCACGGCCGACTCGGGACCGGAGCTTGGCGACAGCAGGCGGGCAACCTCGCGCATGAGATCGAAGGCGGGCGGCTCGGTGGCCACCGCTGGCGCTGGCGCGGGAGAGACCACGGGTGCGGCGGGTGCGCAAGGCCCCTCGGGCAGAGTCGGCAGCCCACACAGGTGCTGGAGGACGCTGCGCCGTTCCAGGGCAACGGAGCGCTGTTCCCCTGCGGGATCGATGATGCTGCTGAGCAGCGACGCGTCCAGATCCGCCGCGCTGAGCGCACCATTGTCGGCTCGGAGTCCGAGTGCCAGCGATTGAGCATGGCTGAGCCGCGCACGCGCGACCCGTGTCGCGGGATGAATGACCTGGTCGAGCCCCCGACGCACGGCCGCGCTCGCGGCGGCGCGGACGCTGCTGCCAGGACCCACGTAGGTCGGCAGCGACCGCGCCTCGGGCGAGAAGCGCGACAGATCCTCGTGGAACCTGTCGAAGCGGGCCGCAGCCTCGGGATGGGCGCTGGCGACGTCGTGCACCCGCGCAGCGAACAGACTCCGTGCTGCCGTGTCTCGCCCCCGGGCGTCGCCATCTGCGGCCCGGGCCCGTTCGCTCCAGTCCGCCGCCGCCGCTGCATCGGGAGCCACGGCCGACGGCACCATCAGCTGAAGCTCGCGGACAACGGCGGCTGACAGGCGCACCAGGAAGGACTCGCGAACCGCGGCATTCGAGCGTGGTTCAGGTGATGTGTAGAGCACGCGCCGCTGAGCGCCCGGCTCCTCGGGAGCGAGGACGACGAGCACGAGAGCGTGCGCTCCGCCCCACGGAAACTCGATGTCGAACGCCCCCGTGTCATCCGTGATCGCCGAACCGAGGCGGGAGGCCTCGCGCCCCAGTGTGCGCCGGGTGTCGTCCCGGTGGCCCGCCGCATCCAGCAGCTCCACCCCGAGCCCGCTGATGCCCGCACCAGACTCCTTCACGACCACGCGCCCCTGCACTCGACCAGTCATCTACCCCTCCGTGACGACGCAAGATACCGCAGCCATCCCGAGCGAAACCCGGCCGAGTCGGGTGCGGCGTTTTTGTTGCGGCCCTGGGTCTCGACTGGACCCAACACCTTCATCGCCGCCGGCTCGACGGTGTTGCGACCCCACAGGACTTTTCTGGAGGGCTCGGGTTCAGAGGCCGCGCAGGTAGTACACGGTGACCCAGGCGCCGCGCGGGGTGATGAGGATCTCCAGCTTCCTCCGGGGATCTCTGCCGGCCAGGTGGCCGGGGACCGCGGAGGGGGAGAACCAGGGCACGTCGCTCCCGCGGTCATCGATGATCAGGGAGGGGGCGTCGGGGCGCACGGCCGGGACACCTGGTGCGGAGAGGAAGTCGTCGAGCTGTGAGTTCGGGAGCTCGAAGCGTACCCAAAGGACGTCGTCAGGAGTGGTGTGCACCCACCGGCTACGCAGCTTGCGTGCACTCGTGGGGATCGCGATGCCCGTTTGCGACTCGATCTGGGCGCGCGGGAGGTCGCTTTCTGGCGATTCGGCGAATCCCTCACAGGTGCAGCCGGCCCAGCTGCAGGTCATCAGCAGTGCGGCCATCATGACCCGACGGCGGCAGTGGAGGCCCAAGCGGGTCAATGCTCGCTCGGCAGTTGAAGGCCGGTCACTCATTGGCGTCTCGGGGCAGGCGGCCGGTGGAGCGCCAGGACCACTCGTGCTTTCGTTTCCACCGGGATCTGATCTCCGCGAAGGCCGACAAGTGCGGACGCCCACCGTAGCCGCAGAAGTAGACGAACCGCCCTTCCAGAGCGACGCGCATGGGGCCGACGAAGCGAAGGGTGGTGCCAGCGAAGGCGAATGACGAGAGATGCAGCGCGGCGAAGCCTGCTGGCGGACGCAGGCGAACCGAGTAGAGGGTCGTGGGCGACGTCGTGTGGCGGAGGATGTCGCGCTCCAGTGCGGTGGCGTCGGGGCTGTCGTGCCTGGAGAGCGCGACTACCTGGATGCGCAAGGGGCCCCAGGCGATGAGTCGCCGGATCTGCTGGACCAGGTTGGCATCGGGACGCCAGCGCGGGTACTCCTCCGCGAGCGCCTGAGCGAGTTCTCCGTCAAAGTGCGACCTGAACCAGTCACGCTCGGTTGGCAATTGCAGCGCAGTGACCATCGCGATCGCCTGTTCGTCCCGGCCTTCGCGGATGCTGGTGACCAGCGCGTCGATGGTCTGGGCGACCTTGCAGCTCCGGCGGTCGCGGAGGGGACCCTCGACCCTCGACGAGGAAGCGCATCGCCACGGCGTGGTGATCTGGCGCAGCATGGACACGATGCGACGCGTCGACAGCGTCGTGGGCACCAGCGTCACCACCGCGGCGATGGCAATCGCCCAGCGACTTCGCCGACGAAGCGCCTCGGAGCGCTGCGCAGGCGACAGGTCGGCCTCCACGTCGTGGCCCGCGCGCTGGCTACTCGCTGGCATGGGGCGGCCGATCGCTCGGGCGGGGCCGGAGCAGCTCGGGGTGCTGGGCCAGCCAGGACTCGATCTGCGGGATGCAGCCCTCGAAGGCGGTGCCGGCGATCTGGTCGATCACCAGGGCGGAACGCCGTTGCAGGGTGTCCTGGGGCATGGTCGGGTCGACGGGAGACTCGACCGCGGCATTGGCAGCGTTGAAGGGCCGCGGCACCAGCGTCGCTGGCCGGCGCAGGACCTCGAGGAGCGCGGGGACGGCGCGGAGATCGCGCATGCACTTCAGACCGTCGATGGCTCCGGCGCGGACGTCGATGTGGGGGTGATCGAGGAGGCTCTCCAGTCGGGCCAGGGCGTCGCGACCCCGGAGACAGCCGAGCCACGTGGCGGCGACCGCCACGACCTCGGGCGCGCTATCGCCGAGGGAACGTTCGACCAGACGGCGGGCGTCGGGAGTGGCCCCGCCCGCCACATGTTCGAGGATCCTGACGCGCGTCGCGACCGGGAGGTCGGGGCCGTAGTAGAGGAGGAGGGGCCGCATTGCCGCAGGACCGAGCCGCTCGAGGCGGTACGGCGCTCCCCACGTGGGCGGCGGCGCGTGGGCCAGCGCTTCCAGTACAGCGAGTTCGAGCGCCTCTTCGCGGCCGGGCGCGGTCAGGATGGCCAGGGTGGCGCTGACCGAGACCGGATCTGGATAGTCGAGGAGTCTGGCCAGGCCTGCGACCGCGTCGGGACCCAGGTCCGTCAGCGTCCGCACGACCCGGTCGCGGGCGACCAGGTCACGCGTGTGAACGGCGTCATCGAAGTCCCACATCAGGACGCCGATGCGGAGGTTCCTGGGGACGGGCTCGTCCTTCTGGCAGGCCAGGGACGACAGAGTGCTGACGGCCAAGACGATGGCGGCGGGGAGATGGCGCATGGACTCCTCATCGACGGCTGCTCGCCGAAGTTGCGGCGCGCGCGAACCGGCGTCGCTAGGAGTCTTCGCGAGCGCTGGCGGTTCCCTGAGGGACGCCGAAAGTGGGGGCCTCATGGGGCGGATGCGTTGCCCACGCGACGGCGAGCATCGCCTCTACCGCGTCCGGTACCTCCACGACGACGACCTCGCGATGGCGCGTCCGCTGGTTGGCCTCGGCCTCGCTTCCAGACCCAGGCCGAGAGCCGCCCGGAGTTCTGGAAGAACCTCCCCGGCATTGAGAACTGACCGGTTCGCGATGCTGCGGCCCCGCAGGGCGTTTCAGGTGAAACGTCGACGGTCGGGGCGACGGGGACCCGGGTGGCCCATCCTGGGCCAGATCGGCTGGGAACCAGAGAACTGCTGCACTTTTCGGTTGGTGCGCAACAAGCTGACCGACGGCGCGAAGACACCCGCATGAACTCGTACCGAGGAAGCCAGTGGGTGGGTCGCGTTGGTGCCGCGAGCCTCGTCGTCGTGGTTGCGCTCGCGATGGGGTGTCGGCACCGACCGCGCAGCAAGCCCCGTGAGCCGACAGCCGAGGCCCCGGTGCCGCTCAGCGAGCCGGCGTGCGTGCGCAGCGACGACGAGTGCATGGCGGCCGCCCAGGAGCTGCGTGACGCGGGGCGCATCACGGCGGCGGCGGCGGCCTACGAGCTGCTGTGCCAGCGTGACGTGGCGTCGGCCTGCTACCAGCTGGGTCTGCTGCGTGACCACGACACCGAGGTGACCGATCATGTGCAGGCCCACGCTGCGTTCGACCGAGCTTGCCAGCTGCAGATGGTGCAGAGCTGCGCCGCGGTCGGGGTGATGCTGCTCGATGGCCGCGGCGTCGCGAAGGACCCAGCGCGCGGGCGACGCGTGCTGGAAGCGGCCTGCGTCGAAGGCGACAGCATGGGCTGCTACCACCTGGGCTGGGCGCTGTTCGAGGGCGAGGGTGGTCGGCGCGATCTGCGCGGTGCGCGCGCGGCGTTTGAGAAGGCCTGCAAGGCGAGCCACCCAGGAGCCTGCGTCGATCTTGGCGCGATGCTGGCCAAAGGCCAGGGTGGCCGCGTCGACCTGGTGCGTGCGCGAGCCCTCTACCGCGAGGGCTGTGCTCAGGGCCAGCCCATCGCCTGCGCCAACCTCGGGTTCGCCCTGCGCAACGGCGACGGCGGCAAGCGTGACCTGGTCGAGGCGCTGAGCAGGTTCTTGGAGGCCTGCGATGGTGGCGACGCCCCAGGTTGTCGCGCGGCGGCGGTCATGCACCAGGAGGCCACGCCACCCGAGCTGCCCGCGGCGGCCGCGCGTTTCGGCGAGGCTTGCGACGCCGGACTGCACGACGCCTGCCTCGACCTCGCGGCGCTGCTGCGTCGAGGTGGCCCGACGCTACCCAGCGATCCGGCGCGCGCGCGTTCGCTCCTCGAGCGCGCCTGCCGCCAGGGCTCCGGGGCGGCGTGCTTCCAGCAGGCCGTCGATCTGCGCGCCAACCACCCCGAGGAGAAGGAGCGCTTCCGGGCGCTGATGCGCCAGGCCTGCGCGCTGGCGCACAACCCCGCCTGCAAGGAGTGAGTGACTGACCGCGGCTGGCCTCGCAGCGGAGACGGTGACGCATGGAGCAGCTGAAGCGTCGACGCTCCCATCTTGCATCCCCATCTACTCGAAGCCCCCCGTTGGAAGCGCGAACCAGTCACCCTGGACCAGGCTGGACCAGGCCATGATCCAGCCCGGGCCAGACGGCCTGGAACCCTGAAAATCACGGCACTTTTCGGTTGGCGCTTCGGTTGCACTTGGGTCGCCCATGCGCAGTCGTGTGGCGAGTCAGGGTGTGGAGTCGGAGAGTCAGCAGGACGGCGGTCAGCGCTGGCCGGGCCGCACCAGTGTGGCAGCGCAGCTCGGCCCGGGCGCCGTGCAGCGCAAGGAGGCCGCTGCTGCGGTCGGGACGGGGCCGATCCAGCTGCCCGAGGGGCTCGGCGGCGCGGACGCCGTGCATGCCAGCGCGGACGCAGGTGTGGCCGGCGCGGGGCACGCGATGCCGTTCGGCGCCGAGATCCAGAGTTCGTTCGGTGCGCATGACATCTCGCACGTCCGCGCGCACACCGACGAGCGCGCGGCGTCGGCCAGCGCCAGCATGGACGCGCGCGCCTATGCCAAGGGCAGCGATGTGGCCTTCGGCGCCGAGCCCGACCTGCACACCGCGGCGCACGAGGCGGCGCACGTGGTGCAGCAGCGCGGGGGCGTTCAGCTCAAGGGTGGCGTGGGCGCCGCCGGCGACGGCTACGAGCAGCACGCCGACGCGGTCGCCGACGCCGTGGTCGGCGGGCGTTCGGCCGAGCCGCTGCTCGATGCCATGGTGGGTCCGGCGACCATGTCCGCCCCTGGCGGCGCCGGGGCGACCAGCGCGGTGCAGCACCAGAAGGTCCAGCCGCCAGCGGGCGACGACAAGGCTGGCAAGGGCGGCCAGAAGTGCGAGGCCCAGAACGGTCCGGCGCCCATCGGCACCCTCAAGACACAGGTCCTCGAGGCGGCCGGCCACGCCACCACGGCGCGCGCGCTGCTGCCCGAGCTGAAGAACGCCATCGAGCTCTACATCCGCGTCTTCAACGCCAGCGAGTCCGAGCAGAAGAGCTTCGGTGAGCAGGAGAAGAAGCTGCAGCAGATCATCACCGAGAAGAAGCAGGTCAACTTCCTGCAGGTCGCCACCTTCGTGGTCCAGGTCGGCACCGGTGTGGCGGCCGGCTTCGCGGGAACCACCAAGGCGATCGAGTGGGTGGCGCTCGCGGCCGGCAACCTCAACGACACCCACCAGGCCCTGGCCGCTCTGGGCGGCGAGGACACCACAGCGCTCGAGCAGCTGGTGGCGTCCAACCAGCAGTTCGCCAGCGCCGCCGCCGCCGTGCGCGCCGATCTCGGCACCGCGGTGACCATCATCCAGAACGTGGTCGACAAGCTGATCACCGGCGAGCTGTACCAGGCCGGCGTCAAGATCCACGGCGTCACCGGCGAGATCGTGCGCTCCGCGCACTGCGAGATGGACTACGACGCCAAGGAGATGTCCGCGCTGCTCAAGCCGGTCAGGCAGACCGCGAGCGAGCTGCGCACCCTGGTCAGCGACGTCAACGTGGTGCGCGCCCTCGCCGAGGCGGCCGGCACCGACGCCGGCGCGCGCGCACTGGAGAAGGACACGCCCAAGCGCGCCGGCTACGACAAGCTGGTCGAGCTCAGCCGCGCCAGCGCCGACGGGCTGCGCATGGTCTTCATCGTCAACGAGAGCCGCTTCGGCCTGCTGATGAACGAGGACGTCCGGGCACAGCTCCAGGGCCTGGGCTGGAACGACCACGATTTCGGCTTCGGCGCCTTCGACAAGAGCATCGGAGAGCATCGCCTCTACCGCGTCCAGTACCTCCACGACGACGACCTCGCGATGGTGCGCCCGCTGCTCAGCCTCGGCCTGCGCTACCAGATGCAGTTCGAGAGCCGCCCCGAGTTCTGGAACAACCTCCCCGGCATCAAGAACTGACCGCATCCCGGGGCGCGCGCGCCTGGCTGAGCTCCGACCACACCAGGACGGCGAGCACCCACCACAGCGCGATCCACAGCGGTACGCCGGCCAGCCAGCCCAGGTGGTAGGCGTGCAGGCCGCCGAGCTGGATGTACAGAGCCTCCACCGCGGGGCCCAGCGCTGCCACCACCAGCAGCAGCGCGAGGCGGCGTCGATCGGGGCGCAGCACCGCCAGCGCCGCGGCCAGCGCCAGCGCGAACGGCGCCCACGACCACACCGGGTCGTCGTGCAGGCGGTAGATCGCCTGCCGCGTCACCACCACCAGCGCCAGCACGAAGCCGACCCGCAGCGCCGGGCGCGGCCACGCCCGCGGCGCCGGCAGCGCCAGGCGCGACCAGGTCACCAGCGCCAGGATGAAGCGCACGATGAGGCCCCACGCCGCCAGCATCCACAGCGGCACCAGCGACTGCGCCGGCGCCTCCAGCGGCACCGTGTAGTCGTAGATCCGGTGCCGCGTGACGCTGTTCCAGTCGTTGAAGGCGCCCAGCGCCAGGCACAGCGCGAACAGCCCGAGCTCGAGGCCGAAGCCACGGCCGCGCTGCGCGCGCGGCAGCAGCGCGTAGGCGCCGAGGCGCGCGACGATCAGCCCCGCCACCACCGCGTCCATCACGATGGGGTGGCGCGAAAGCAGACAGATCGCCACGCTGAGCAGCCCAATGGCCGCGGCGTCGATGGCGAAGGCGCGATCCGAGGTGCGCACGTCAGCGCTCGATGAAGTTGGCCACCGCGCCGAGCAGCGACAGTGGGTGGCGCAGGCCATGGGCGTACTCGTCGGTGGTGTAGTTCTGCGCCCAGTTGCAGGCGGCGCCGCATTGGTTGGCGGCCGGACCCTGGAAGCGGTGCGGGCTGACCAGCGCGCTGCAGTGCGCCCACAGGGCGTCGACATCATCGAAGTCGTTCACCGGGACGTACACCGGCTTCACGTTCACGCAGGCCTTGCACGGCCACACCAGGCGACCATCGTGATCGACGTGCGGCTTGAGCGTGTTCTTGCAGTCGAGCGGCGCGGCGCCGAGCAGCCGCTGGTTCATGCGCGCCGAGCCGCTGATGCGCCGGCCGGCGCGCTTGCGCGCCACGATGTCCGCCACCAGGGGCGCATAGCCGGGGTCCGCCAGCACCGCGGGGTCGATGGTCGGCCCGGCGTTCCTGGGCACCGCGCAGAACCAGATGCCGAGGTCGTCGCACAGGTCGAGCACGGCGCGGGCCTCGTCGATGAGGCCCGGCTGCACCACGCAGTTGACCATCAGCTTGAAGTGCTGCTCGTCGGCCAGCTCGCGCAAGAGGAGCAGGTTGCGGATGACGTCCTCGGGCGCGTCGGTGACCCACAGGCGGGCCAGCGTGGCGAGGTCGAGGCCGTCGAGGCTGATCACGATGACGTCGCTGTCGGCCAGGTAGGTCGACCACGCCGGCTGCATCAGCAGGCGGTGAAACAGGCTGCCATTGCTGTTGGTGACGATGGGGTAATAGGCGAGGTCGCGGGCGGCGCGCGCCAGGGCGGGCAGATCCTTGCGCAGGGTGGGCTCGCCGCCGGCGAAGTAGACGCTGGGCGTGCGCGTGCGCATGACCTCGAGCAGGCGGCGACCCGCGGCGGTGTCGAGCTTGCCCTTGCCGCTGAGCTCGGGGTACTTGGCGCCCTGGTGATCGTCGCAGTAGGTGCAGCGGAAGTTGCACGGGCGCAGCGTGGTCCAGATGAAGTACAGCGGCAGCAGGTCGTCGCGG
>Ga0154020_10003104_pt1 | contig 20105 bp, 25 predicted proteins | sample Klosneuvirus_201_FD_109709 | JGI IMG/M metagenome (GOLD analysis project Ga0154020, IMG submission 109709) | Active sludge microbial communities from wastewater, Klosterneuburg, Austria - Klosneuvirus_20160825_MG | ecosystem: Engineered > WWTP > Aerobic digester > Activated sludge | place... | reverse complement strand
TTGGAGCCGTAGGCTAGCCCTCTTCCTAGTGCATCTAGTAGTCCTGCCATTATACACCCCCTAGTAGAGGGCTCTGTGGCCCTTGTGGAGGCCCTTGAGGAGGAGCCTGCATACCACCCTGCTCCCCTCCCATCAGAGGCTGCTGTGCGCCCCCTCCTGCATCTTCCTGCTCCATGAGTTGTATTACGGAATCCTTAAGGGCAGAAGCAAATTCTGCTGTACTTGCTTGTTCAAAGCCCAATACAGTCTTGAGGATAGCTATCACTTCAAATAGTACACGATCAAGTACACCACCCTTAGCTACCCAGAGCTTGTCATCAATAGACATACCCTGCTCTTCTAGCTTTTCCCTCACCTTACCGAGAGCCATAAACACTGCATTACCTACAGCAGCTACAGGATCTTGCGCTCCTTGCAACACTTGTTGTAGAGCCTGCAAGCCTTCGTCTGAAAGTAGCCCTGCAACTACTAGGCTACCTGCCACTTGGATGTCTGTGGCTTCTCTATTCTCAGTTGCCATTAGGCCCCCTTAGTAGTCCATAGCTATTCTGTTCTGGGTTTACAACAGGCTGTGTAGGCTGCTGCACTCCGAACATAGGTGAGCCTCCATTAGAGAAGGCGTTGTTCTGGTACTGAAAACTATTAGGAGTTAGGCCGGGAGTGTACTGTGCAAAGGCATCCTTAGTCTCCTGTATCTTCCGCTGGCGTAGTTTCTCTTCTTCTTCCATCTTGTATTTAAGCAACGCCATGTCACTGTTCTTATTGGCCTGCTTTTCTTTATCCTTGCCTCCAAAGTAACCAACAATACCGCCTACAACTGCTCCGTACCAAGAGCCGGTAGCTTGGTAGCCCTCCATAGCTCCTGACATTGCTCCGCCTGCGGCGCTTCCAGAAGAGCTACCAGCATTCCACCCAGTGGCCGCGCCTCCGCCTATGTTTTCTAGAATTCGCTCAGCCGAGCTGCCTTCGTCCTGCGTGCTGAGGGTGCTCTTGGGAGATAAGAGAGTACTAGAGTAGCCAGTTCCATAAGGCTGCTGATAGCTATTACCACCGGAGTAGGTAGCATACGCATTCCATTCTCCCGTAGGAGAGTACTCCTGTCCTGCCATCCAATTACTCACGGCTGTCCTCCCCCACTGCCAACTAGGTTGGCAAGGATGTTATCAATATACCCACTGAAAGGACTACTAATGAAGTTCATGTAGTTACCTAAGGCTTCTGGATTAGACATAATAGCCGGGTTGTTCATAGCTGCTAGTCCTGCATTGTTGTAGAAGTTCTGCTGATTCCCTAGCATCCGCCCACCAATATCTAATAGCCCCATTCCTAGATTGTTACGATAGCCTAGGTTGGCCATGTCTACATTACGAGAGTGTCCAGATTGTGCCATGTAGTCTTGGAAGCTTCTATCTAGTCCTTGTTGCTCTCCTCCGTAGGCACGATTCTCTCGCGCATTGACTAGACCTAGATCATCCCCATACATAGAAGCGTTAGCCCCGATCTGAGCAGTACCTAACTGAGTCTCATTGTTCATACTAGTTAGCATGTTCTGGTTAAGAGCGTCTTGGTTCTGCGCAGCAGTAGCCCCGTAAGCAGCAGCATCTCCCTGAGCAATAGGCAAGCCTGCCTGAATAGCAGAACGCTGAGAGTTACCAGCAGCAATACTACTATTCATCATTCCTCTATCGCCTGCTAGATTGAGTCCTTCTCGCCTAGCATTTTGTATGTAAGCTCCGTTCCGATCTAGCAAGCCGTTAAGGTTGGTAGATACTAGTTCGTTGCCTTGGGTATCCCTTACATAAGCATTGTTACCAGGAGTTCCTCCTGCATTATAAGTACCCGGAGGAAGGTTGCCATACAGCCCCCGGCCTGTTGAGGCACTGCCTCGGCTAGTGCCCTGCGTACGTCCTGCACTTGTATCATAGATTGATGGCATTTAATTATCTCCCTTCCCTTCTTTGTATTGTAGGAGTAACATCTGAACACTAAAGGGAGGACATACAACACCGTCCCCGGTCAGAGGGTAGAACAGATTGAAGTTAAAACTCCTAGCTTCACCTGCTTGCATAGCTGTAACAATATTCATACCCGGACTCTGGCTCTGTGACAAACCATCCCTTTCCCTAGGAATGAATACATCAGGAGAGGCCCTATCCGTAGTTAGAGGATTACCATACTCTCTACCAACACTAACTTTTAGAGGAGCATATCCTAGGCTAAGCCCATGAATAGCCACCTTAGATACAGTGTTATCCCTGAAAGGACTTCCTAAGAAGTTCTCATTTAGGCGCATACGATAGGGAATCGGCAGTCCACAGTAGCTCCAGCTAATTTCTCTTTCATATACATAGTACTTGTTAGCGCCCGCTTCTGCGTCAGCAACTGGATTGTAATGAGAAATATGAATCCTCTCTTTACCTGAGTTGTCGATGACACTACTACACGCTAGAGGAATAAACTTACTGTACTTGACAGCATCTCCCTTATCAGCAGGCGTAGTCCATATATCTGCCTGCTGTATAGTGAATGAAGGAACCTTATCTGCTCCTTGTAGTGTCATTGAGAGCATAGTGCCATCCTTGAATACTAAGCGATACTGTCCCTTACTTCTACATGTAGTAGCAAAGGCAATTCCCGTAGCACTAGGGAAGGCTGTAGCCGGTTGAGCAGAGGCTATGTAGTTCTCTGGTAGTGGGTTGATGGTGTTATGAATACGAGGCAGTAGCCACGGTGTTATACCTTCACTAAGTCTATGACCTAGGAAGTTACCGTAAGCTGCTGTTTGGCTTAGCGTACTGATGCCCTTGTTAGAGCAGTAGATTGGCTCTCCTCCGGCATTGATAACCGTGTACTCAATGGCTCCCTCTGCTGCTGAAACAGTAGAGTAGGAATAGTTATTGATGTTGGTACCAATGAGAGTGTTCACACTACCTCGGCAAAAGACACCGAGAGATGTACCGCTCATACCAGCAAGTCCTGTAACAGGATCACCTACGTCAATCGACGTGGCTCCCTGAATACCATCGAAGTTCTCTGGCTCTCCCTGTACAGATAAGGTTACATTACCTGCCCTATACCCAAGAGCTAATGCCCCTTGATGATAGGCTATGTGCCTAGGCTTATCTAGAGCTGGAGCAATACCAGTATAGATAGTGCGGAAGTAATACCCATCATAAGCAAAAGCTTGGCCTGCTCCACTAACTCCGTAAATGGTTTCCCATTCTTCATTACCGTAGAAGTTGGCTGTGATTAGTTGATACCTACTATCGTTTTCTTGTAGTTCTGCCAGTGAAGGTAGGTGAGAGTAGGCACCCGCACTCTGCGACACCGCGATTAGACCTCCTCCACCACCGGGGGCGTTTCTAATCTCGTCACCTGCACTAATGTAGGTTCGTGTAGAAGAGCCTACGGGAGTGATACTAGCTACTTGCAAGCTTCCCGTAGCCTGCTCACCGGGCAAAGCCACCCAATCACCGGAAGCTACGTAGTAACTTGTGATAGGAGCTGTGACATCATCAACACCGTTCCAGAAATAATAGGTATCAATGTTAGAAGAATAGTGAACGGCTAGCGTAACGTAGTTAATACGCCACGTAACAGTACTTCCGCCCTGCTTACCAGCACGAGGAGCTATGTTAAAACCAAAGCCATTTGTAAGAGCAGCCCTAAGATCCGTAATACCCCACGTATCCAACGCTCCCCCAACTGTATAACTATCACTCGCTGTAAAAGCAGTGTTAGGTGTGGTAACATTCAGTGTGGGGGTACTTCTAACTGCTCCTATTTGCCCCGTATTATCAAACGGCTGCATAATTAGGTAGGGATATTTTGCACTATCTGTCGTGGGTGCAATGGCACTGATGGTAACAGTCATGCCAGTAATCTCACTATCAGCAGGAATACCTGTAGTAGAGATAAAGTCTTTAACTTGAATGTATGTGGCGGGATTAGCTGCACTAGAGGCGGCAGAGGATACGTATTTAGTATCGTCCGTGTTTACACAGTCTACTATCGTAGCTGCCCCTGTCTTTGTCCATGTTCCTAGAACATAATCTGTTGCAGTGCTAGGAGGCGAATTGGTAGATACTGGAACTACAGTGGCGTTGCCTTGTCCTCTCTTAAAGACAGGAGGTGGGCCGTTATCTGTTCCTCCCGAGAACGCAATTGTGTATCCTAAAGCTACCTCCTCCCATCCACCAGCCTCTTTAGATCGCCATAGACCAGCGGCCAGCGGAGATTCATCACTAAGTCCTGTGATGGTTAGGGCAGTTGTATTAGTGTACACTGCTCCATCCCAACGACTAGCTGTCTGAACTCCTGTAGGAGATCCTGTGATAGGCTGTAGTAGTATTGTACCACTACCACCCCCATCCCATAAGCCTGAGGCTAAACTAGTAGCCACCACCCTAGCAGTGGTAGTAGGAGCAGTTCCCGTGATAATATCCCCGGGGAACACTTCCGCCGTAGCGTCAGCAAAGTCATAGATTAGGAAGTCGGTGATGGCGTAGCAGTTATCCTTATACCAGTGCAGTCCTGTGATAGGATTGTTCCGGCCTATGGAATCATTAGGAGCTGACCTAAGCCTGTTGTTTGCATAGAACAGATCATTAAGGCCCTCTGTATCAGCCGCTGCTCCTAGGTACGTAGTGTACGAGCGAGCATTTGAGAACAGAGCAGTCTGGCCACTGGTAGCTCCTTTAATAACAGAAACCCCGTCTACTAGGGATAGGAATACTTCATAGTCTGTTACTACAATAACTCCCCATAACTGAACAGAATCTCCAGAGGTTGTTACTGTAGTACCAATGAAATACCCAATAGTCTTACCTTCCCCCTTATAAAGGGGGTCTTCTGTTACTATAGCTTCCCCTGCGGTAAAAGAAGTGAAGCTGCTATCTGGTATCATAATACTGTTTGTATAGATTAAGGAGCTATTGTAATCTCCCTGATCGAATTTCTCATCACCACCGCAGCGACTGTAGCCTAGACGATCACTTACCTCAAAGTTCAGACAGTCAGATAAGCTACCGCGATTGGTGTTTATGACAGGCTCTACAAGTTGTAGCCCATCTTTAAGCTCAATGATAGCCTGTTGATACTGACTCTCTGATGCCATTAGTAAAGCCTCTTAGGTGCTAGTCGAAATTTAGGACGATACTTAATCTGTAATCGTTGTAGCATGTCTTTGTAATACCGCTCTGCCCTGCGCTGGATGGAAGGCTGCTCATCAAACTCTGCATACATCCGTATAGCTAGCCACATCACTAGATCAGTGAAGTCGCTGGGTAGTCCCTTTAGAGTATCATCAAAGTTCGTGAGAGTTTGAGGTACTCGGGAGTAACTAAACTTGAGAGTGACAGGACGATCCGGTTGTGGATATAGACGCCACCTACCAGTGTTATCCTCTGTAATATACGCAGGAGTTCCCGGCAAAGAACACAGCCAATCTGACCGACATGAGAATACATCCCAAGGAACAAACGTCAGGGGTGTAGCACTAGCTGGGCTAGGATTGGTACGATCAATAAATTGAAAACTGTTGTTATCAATCTCTGATAACTCTCCTACATAGTCATTCTCTGAAGTTTCTTCCTCAAAGTTGAAGCTCTTCCAGCTATGTAAGAAGCATTTGGTAGAGGTAGTTTCATACGTAAGGGTAGTAAAATCTGCTACACTAGCTACTAGGTTAGTGCCATTGGGATGCTGAGGATCAGTTACATCGCTAGCATATAGAAAGAAATCTACTTGCCAGTGTGCGCTGTTTAGGGCTTCTATAATCCTAGTGGATGTGCTATTAAATGTAAATCCTTGAGAACCCTTAGAGCTGTCATTAGTATCAGGATCAAAAGATAGTAGGATAGCACCATCAGGTACTGAATATCGCATTTCGCCGAGGCCGCCCGCATCTACAGTCACTACCATAGAAAGGGTCTGACCTACGAATACTCCCTTATCAAAGAAGTACGGAACTTGAGGGCCTGCTGTAAAGAGTAGGTTACGATCTTCTAGGTAGAAGTAATCTCCACCGGCCTTAAAGCTTATATTACTTAATGGTTGGTCATCTGTGGCATATAGATCCACATAACCGAAGGATTTATCGGCTGAGTCACTGTACTGCGTGTAAGTTAGGTCTACATACTTGTTGATCTGTAGGTTCTCAAATAGTAAGGCATCATCAGTACCATAAACATCTATCTCAGTAGACCATTCTCCGGCTAGATTAGCCGTAGTGTAGAACATAAGTCCCGGACTGAGTGTTACGATGCCCTGATTGTTAAGAAACTCCCAATCAAATGCTGTTTGCTGTACAGTTTTCCATGCCCTAGCGACCCACTTCTTGAAGTGGACTAGCATAGCCTCAGTATTTGTAGTAAAATCTGAGCCGTCAGGCTCATACTGTGCCAAATCAACGCCTGATTCGTCAATAGCATCATTCACAATAGAAACGTAGGTCGCTGGCATGGGTACTCCTGTTAGCCCGCTCTAATCATAGAGAGTTGGCGCTGTTGATTCATAACCAAGTCGCTGGGCCAGTAGCCCTCTTTAGCTTCAAAAGCTCGCTTAGCCTTAAGTTTTGCTTCCCGCTGCACCTCATAGCCCGGTCGAGGGTCTGGCCCCGGCTTAGACTCAATTAGCGTGAACGGATAGCTTAGATTCTCTGAGTAGCCAACCACCCGCGAGTCCTGATCTAGGTCTGGGGTAGATTCTACTGCATCATTAAGTACTCCAACAACCTTGTTGGGTACATCTACCTCTACATTAACAGGAATTGAGAAGCTCCTGTTATTGATGCAGAGATACACCTGATTAGAGGTGCGTCCTTGAACAGGCTGTAGTCGAATACGACTCCACCCCGGCTTCAAGTCTCCAGCACTTTCCACAGCAAAGTCAAATTTCTCTGCTTCTCCTAGGATAAGCTTAATCAAATCGTCTTTGGTATGGTCACGTAGTACTGGGATGCCATAAACCTTCTTGGCTTTAGTGCGTAGTTCCTGAAGAGTGTTCTCTTCTAGGTCTAGGCGAAGGGTATTAAGGTTGCTGGCTTGTGTATTGTCTGACATTTATCCTCCTCAAGGTAGGAGAGGGATTGCTCCCCCTCCCGCCTGATTGTTGATAACCTAGTTGTATAAGTTATTAAAACAGTGTTACGATGTTACGGTGCGTTCGGTGTACCGTTCTGCGCAGTACCGTAGTTGTACTCAATCGGATTACCGTAGGTAATATTACCTGAGAACGGATAAGCCGCATTGTCAACACCCGTTGGATAACGGGCCGGGTAGGCATACTGATACTTACAACGTACGGTGATCTTACGATCAACTGTAGAGGTCTGAGTACCACCAACCGCTGCAACAGTCATAACCAAGTCACCCACTACAGACAAGACCGGGTATGGATTGATAGCAAAGGCATCACCTGTACCACCACCTGCTGATGCTGTAATATTCTTACGAATACCGGATGCTCCGTTAAGAGCAGTGGCTGTTAGAATACAAGCAAAGTTGGGCAGGCCTACACCATTAGCATCAACGGCACCAGCGGAGCTGGCGTTAGTGCCAGTAGTGACCGCAGTATAGGTCTTAGCAGTAGTAGCAGGAACAACACCTAGAGTACCAGTAATAGCAGTGCCATTAGCTAGGGAATCTGAAGTGATTTCTGCTTGGAGAATATCTACACCTTCTCCAATCTTACCGAAGTAAATCAGATCCTGTGCTACCAACGCGGTGTTCGCTGGGATAACTACAGTAGCGGTAAACTCAGCGCACTCTACCTGTGAATCAGGTCGAGCACGGCTACCTTTGGTGTAGGTAGCGCTCTTATAAATTGCCATATTAAATTATACTCCTAGATTAAGAAAGGGCAGTAGCAGCAACTTCTAGACGAGCCAGCCAAAGTTCATTTAGACGGATAGCCTGATACCAGATTTTCCATGCAATGAACGGACGTTGACCTAGAGGATCGGCTGCGGATGCACCAACCTTAGCGTTGTTTACAACCATGTCAATACCGTTGACGCCCTTGAGCGGAACAGTACCGTAGGCATTCTTACCGACGATGATGATAGAATACACATCAGCGTTTGTACCACTGGTAGAACGCATGGAAGTAGTAGCGGCACCGGCATCAGCGAAGGGGCTAGCCTGCGGTGATAGCAAGATACGAACTTCGTTTAGCTTACCAATCTCATGCATCGGGTCAAGCAAGCTACCACTACCATAAGCTTCTGCCGGAACGAAGCCGTCACACTGGCGGAAGTCGTGCTCTAGATCAACGTGCGCGAAGGCAACGAAGCTAGGCGCAACTGGAGCAGTACCGTAGCCCGGACCAGCACCAAGCTTAGAAGTGAGCTTCTCTGCGAGGTTACGCTTAAGCTGGGTTACAGCTGCCTGCACAAGGCTGGCATCAACCGGGGTATTAACCGCTGAACGTGCAATACCATTGCCGTAAAATACGGTGGTGCCGCCGCGTAGGACGCCCCAGACAATCATTTCCTTGGTGTTAGCTGCCTGATCTGCAAGCAAGTCCATAGCATCGTTAAGAGCCTTGTCCTCGTGCAAGTCAGTGATACGGTCGGTTAGCTGTAGCCATCCGCCGAACTGTGCAATAACGGTGGTGACATCCTCGTAAACCATCTGGCTAGGTGACGGCGTTACACCCTCAGTAAGCATGACGGTGTTGACCGGCAACGGACGCAAGCGCCGCCACTTAATAGTCTCACCACGATTCTTTGGAAGAGCTTCTACCCGGCCATACTTGTCAAACATGATGACTGGCTCTAGGCGCTCAAGTAGTTTACCTACTGCATAAATACCGACGCGAGGCGAAATATCGCCATAAGTTACAAAGTTGGGCACTTAATGTTTCTCCGTGTTATAGTCTGAACTATGATTTTCTACTATCCCAAGCAGCCTTGAGCAATGCTTCTGCCTCATCCATTGTGTATTCTTTAGAGGATGTGGAAGGTGGGGGCGTGAAGTTTTGCTTGCTGCCTACGGCAGGTTGTGCTAGCCTCTTAGCCCTACTATCTGCAATGTCCTGCGCTTTCTTGGGGTCAATACTGTTGGCGGCAGCAGGCGCTGCCTGTTCTAGTTCTGCTGGCATACGTCCAGTGTTAATCATATCAATGGCAAAGTTCTTGAACACGGCGACATAATCGCGGTGATCCCTTGACTCATGTACAATACGCTGAATGTAAGGGGGTGCTTCATGTTCTAGCCATCCCTGAAACATCGGGCTAGCATAAATGTCTTGCGCCCCCGGAATAAGCTCTTCCAGTCTAGCAGTTTCAAACGCGGTCTGCTCTAGCTCCCTAAGCTCATCAGATGTTACCTGACGCTTAACCATAGGATCTAGATTAGCCTTTTTAAATTCCTGAATTTCAGCTTTAACACGAGCCTCAATAGCCTTTGCAAGCACGGGGTCGTGGTCAACTACCTGCTGCCACTCCTCAGGAGTGGATGGCAGCTCTGCGGCAGGAGATTCCTGCGGCTTAACTCTTTGCATACTCTCTAGCTTTCGCTTAAGCTCTTCTGCTTGTCGCTGGAAGGCTCGTACACGTCCGTCATCAGAACGAATACGCTGCTCAGCAGCAGCTAGTTTGTCTACGTGTTCTTTAACTCGATCTTTAACTGCATCAGGAACTTGTGCCAGCCAGTCCTCTTCTGCTGGAGTTTCCTCAACAACAGGAGTTTCTACTTGTTCCACCTCTTTTGTTTCTTCTACTGCTTCAGTGGCCTTTTCTACTACTACCTCTTTTGGTTTGTTAGAACCCTCAAGTAATAGCTTATCGGCATCTTCTACAGTAATCTCTTCAGTATCCATTGTTACCTCTTTGTGTTAGCGGCATCTATAAGTGTCTGCGGCAATTTAATGAGTTCCTTAATAACAGCTATTCGAGCCTTGTATTTAATATCTTGCTCTCTGTCATTGGAGAGACTTGTTAGCCCCTCCAACGCATTTGATTGGAGCTTATCTAAATGCTCCTTGATTACTAGCCAAGCATTACTATTACTTATGTCTTGCATTGGCTGACCTCTCTTGCATAGCTAGTTGCTGTTCTTTCTGTTTAAGCTGAGCTGTAGCAGTTTGATGCTGCATTCCAGCTAAGAACAACTTAACTTGCTTATCCATCTCTGCGGAGTTAATGCTGGCTAGAAGCTTAGCTCTAGCTTGTTCATCCTTAGAAGCAACGGCTGCCATAGAAGACTGGAAGTCATACTGCGCCTTGATAACCTGCGCCTCTGCTTCCGCCCTACGGGTTTCGTTAGTTCCAAACTGAACCTGAGCTTGAATCTCAGCTAGTCGTTGCGCCTGCTCGGATTCTGCCTGAGCAATCATGGCGTCTAGCTTGAGGCGCTGCTCCTCATTATCAACACGACGCATCTCAGCCTGAGCTTTAATCATGGCTGGATCTGGTTGTGGCTCCGGTGCGTTAGCACGTTCTTGCTCTACTTGCTCTGGGCTCTTCAAGATATTCTTGTAAGGTAGGCGCATACCCATCAATCGAACTTGTGTTAGTTCATCATGGTTAATCCACTCACCAGCAGGGCTACCCTGTGCAATCTCCATACTCAAAGCTTGTAGCTTCTGCATGTCCTGAGTATTGCGTAGATAGGAAGTAGAGGTACGTACATCAATATCGTACGTTCCCTTAATATCTTCCTTAGGATTGAACTGCATTTCCCAGTCGTACATCATAGAAATGATGGGCTGTGTGATGCCATCGTCCCACTCCTCGCTCTTATAAAAGAGTGGCGAGCTTGCGTTCTGATTCATCAATGCCATACCTGTAGCACTATCACCCACGCCTGTAGGAGTATTAAGTCCTGACAGCAGCAGTGGGATACTACTCTCCTCATCAGCTAATTGCTTAGCTAATTGGAACAGGCTAGCCAGCCCATCGAAGGAGTTGGGGGGTGTGAAGAACTGAATAGCCTTCGTGACATCCGCGCCATACTCCGTGCTATACCATACTTTCCACGGCTCACATTCCAAACCACCACTTGCAGGCGTGATTAGTGTAGTGTCCACAACTACCTGAGGTCCCGCAGAAATACCTGCGTTATCAAGTAGCATCTTCCATGTCTCATTAACTACACGCTGTTGATCGCGTGTTAGCATAGGGATACCAAAACCGAAGAGTGATCCGGGATCTGGTTCCCACACAGCTACGCAATAAGGAACACCGAAACTGCCTTCTAAGTTAGATAGCTCTAGCTTAATGACAATGCCATTAACAGTCCAAATCTCTGCATACTGTTCTTCTAGTGATCCCTCGTCACATTCACAAATTCCTAGGGTTCCTAGCATCTCCTTAGTTAGAGGGCCATGAAACTCTACCACATGGAATTTGTTCTTGTGAAGATTGGAGCCAGTTGTTAGATAGGCTGCGTCATTGAAGGGGCTATTAGTGTAGGACTTAGGGCCATCCTTAATGGCCATCTCAATCCTATCGGCAAAGAAATCAGGACGTTGCTGTAGTTCTTTTAGTTCTAGCTTGGACATAGGATGTAGTTCAATAGCATCCTCTGCCTTTGTGATCTCTGTTACTGAGTCGTCAGGATAGAAGTACCAAGGATTAACTCGATACACCTGAGGAACATTCTCTACCGTGAACACAGGTACACGGATGGTTTTACCTTCTAAGGTAGTGGTCTTGGTATAGACTTTCTTGAGCTTACCTGAGTTGGTAGGCCCCTTCATAATACCCGTACCCAAGATAGCCCTATCCTTCATACTAAGGCGAGCTTCCTGCGCATACCTACTACACGTTAAGTGGTATTCAATTTCTTTAGACATTAGCCCAGCTTTATAAGCTGATGCCTCTTCCGGTCTAAGCGGTTTACCAGCAGCCTGCTGTGCTTGCTGCATATCCTCATCATCCAGGTCAATCACGGCTGGAGGATTTAAGTCCCAGTTCTTATCACCACTAGCAAATTGATAGGCAATGGTTTGGGAAATAGCAGTGTCGCATTTAACGCGAACAATATTAACCTCAGGCTTACGGTCGTTCTGACTATCCTCTTTGCTATAGAAAGGATCGTTCTCGTTAGGCAAGCTACTAGAGCAAGCCAATGATCCTAGGTATAGCTTAGCAGCCTCAAGCCACTGAGCTTCTTTTTTCCCACGCCTACCCATACGATTAGATAGCTTAGCATCAATATCACTGCCGATGCTAGATAGTAGTGCTTCTTTAGCTGCTTCCTGTCTTGCCTGTTCTGCCGCTAGAGCCTCCTCCGCTGCTGCTAAAGCCTCTGCCATAGCAATAAGGTCTGACTCTTGAATCTCCTCCACAACCTCATCAGACATTATATCTGTTCCTCATAGATGCAAATTGGTTTGACTTCACGGTGGAAGGGCTAGGTGCTGCTAGATGCAGGGTATTGACTACGTAGCGTAGAGCATCCATTAGATGATCGTGCTCCTTAACAATCTTACCCTTATCGTTACGCCGATAGATTAGATATTCGTTCTGAGTCTTGGCTGTCTTATTACTGAATAGCTTTAGCTTTCCTAGCTCCAGCCTACTCCATACTTTACGTATGCCATCCTCAATAGAATTATCTGCGGGACGTACACGTAGTCCTAGCTTCCTATATTCTACAATAAGCTTCTCACCATTAAACTGACTACCCTGCTGGCTACTCGGGTCAATTACTCCCGGCATCCAATCTAAGGCATTACGTTTAATAGCTGCTGCATGTATCTCAGGAACCTTCAACTCTCCTACGTACTCATCGTAGATGTACAGTGTATCCGTATCAGGATCTAACGCACCAAACACAGCAGCAGTAACCCTATGTCCTACATCCATGCCATACAATTTCTTGTAGTAGGGAGGGATGGGAAAAGGATCACATACAATATCTTCTACTGGGATAGGATAGATGGCACCACTACCAATGGTAGGGACACCACGGCTAACCGTAGCCCGTAGATGTGGGGGCGTAGAGGCTAATATCTCAGCCTTTGTTTGTTCATCTAGCCAAGGAACATCGTCCCATCCAATTGTAATGGTGGCACGCGAGGGCTTAGTATTCTCCATACTTGCTATCCTCGTCTTGGTCTTGTGCCTTCATAAGCGCCATAGCTAGCTTCAGATTGGGCAAGCCCTCACTTCCTGCTAGTAGATCAGATGTAGATAGTAGGTCAGCAATCAAACGAGTCAGCCCTTCTTTAGGGGTGATTGTATGCATGATGCGGCCCTGCTGTTCTCCTGTCTCAAACGCTGTACGAATAACAACTTCGTTATAAATTAGTTCGGGGGCTGGCTCATCGAGATGCGCCCAATGTCTTTTAACTCCGAAGAAGCTTGGCGTGTCCTGCTTGTAAGCTTTGAATCCAATCTCACTCCACCTACCAGAGGTGTGCTTAACCTTGACAATATCTACAGCTCCTGCTACAGCACTCATCTTAGACTTACCAATACAATTCCTAGGGATCATACCAGTACCAAAGTTACCGCTATCTCCTAGCAGTGTCTTCTGTAGAGTATCACGAGTAGTCTGAGCTGACATACCGATGCTCCAAGCATCAATAGGTTCATCAAAGTAAACACCTTCCCAGTTGTCAGGATAGAGTCCTGTTGCTAATACCGCAGTAATGTAACAACCCAGCACGGTCTTACCTGAGCGGTTGCCTCCAAGGACTAGCGTTTCTCGATAGTCCTTAGTAGCTCTAATAGCTGCTGCATGTTTAGGTAGCTTATCAATACCATACTTAGTTCCCGGAACAAACCACTTATGTAGTCCTGCGTTCCGTTCGTTCTCTTCAATCTTATCCATCATTAGGATAAGTTCACGTAGCTCTTGTACTTCTATGCTACCATCCTTGATAAGCTCTTCAGCTTGCTTCAGCAATTCTGCTGGTGTCATCCTCTTCTCCTTCGGCGGCTAAGTTACTGCGGCCAAGTTTCTTAAGTCGAGTCTTGAAGTCCTTGATAAGTGCGTTAGGATCTTCTATCTCTTTCTCTTCTACGGTTAGACTGGAAGACTTCTTCCATCCGAAGCGATGATCCATGTTAGCTGCCCAGAAGGCAAACTCACCACTGCCTTTAGTACGAGCACACTGCCGTCCTAATGCAAGCCACCACGCCTTAGATGCCACCCTACCGGCTTCAATCAGTTTCTTGAAATCTTTGTCGGAAGCTAGCTTCTTTTCAAAGTCCTTTGGTAGTACACGTAGAAGCTTCATAACTTCTTCATCACTACCGCCCTCATCATATAGGGCCATCATAGTTTCTAATAGGCTCTGCCCATTAGCTAGCTTCTGGCGGTCCTTGTTCGACGGGCGACCCGCCTTCCTCTTCGGTTTCTCCGTAAGAGCAGCTATCGTCAAGTTCTGAGAATCCTGAATTATTAGAGACATAATTTCCTTTACCGTCTGGGATTAGAATACGTTCAATCTCTTCTGTGCTTTCTAAGATACGAGCTAGAGGATAGACACCTTTGATCTCTCCATCTACATACTCAATACCCGCAAGCATGGGACTTACGTTCCCCGTCTCGGGGTCCATACCTGAGATTAAACCAATCTGCCCCATCTGTGTAGCATTGTAGAACATCTGCAAGAGCCGTGACTGTCCTTCATTCCGGTCATTAGACAGGATGATTAGAGGCACTTTAGTCGGGGCTGCTTTCTTCTGCTTACGCTTTGTCATTGTATTCCTTGTCGCGGCCTTATCGGGCGGCGTATGTGTTATGTTCCATTCTATATGCTAATCGTTTTGCTCTTCCACCTACCTGCGTTGCCCACAGACTGTGTAGCATATTAGCAGCAGCTTTATCATACTGACCCTCGGCTATGTAGCGGAGAGTGTTCTTAAAAGAACCAAGTCCCTTACGTCCCATATTAAAGGCCATGTTTACCATCACGCCTTTACGGGGCGGTGACAAACTATCCCATGTAGGACAAAGAGCCTCAGCATCTGCTATTGCACTATGTATATCATCTTGTAACCAACGGTGAGCCTGCTCCATAGAACAAGTGTCACCTTTCTTAACTCCCGCTGTATGACCAAATCCAATTGTCCATACACCTACGGTATCTAGATAAGCCGTAAGTCTAACGCCTTCATCTAGTTCAATCTCTTTTATCTCTTGCTCTAACCAGTTCACTTAAGCTCCAGTATCGCACCAAAACCCCACAGCTTGTGTAGTGGCTGGCTTGCTAATGCGAAAGGTACCTAGTTGCTTGATCGGATACTCCGGCTTCTCTTGTGTTAGTGTTACAACACGATTACGCCTACTACCTCTATCTCGTAGGTTATCGAAGTTGGTTGTTGGGTTCTTAATCATTACACTAGCACCTACACGCTCGTTAAGAGAGCCAGAGGATGTATACATTCCCACAGTTAGTGTGGAGTAGCCATCACATGTAAACTCATTACTATCTCCTGCTGCTGTTTGTGGTGATAGCAAATTAACAATAGTCATCTAGTTCTCCTTAAGTGGGTTAGCCCTCATAATACCAAACACCAAAAGCACTAGAGCTAGCACTCTAGTCTGCATGATAAGTACCCGTCCCTTTCTGTTGTAGGATGAACAGCTATAGCAACTGCCACTTATTTCTCCTCGTTTAGCTCTACGTTATTCTCAAGCTTATTCTTCTTATTCAATACGTCTTGCGCTACGTTAGCTGTGTTATAGAATAGTAGGATGGCAGGAACAATAACTTCTAACTGCCTAACGTCTCTACCAATCCCCACTAAAACAAATACCGCTACCAAGCTCCCCAGCGTTAGGAGAGTCTTGGTAGACAGTATGCGCCGACGTAGCGGCACATGTGTGAACATTAGCCAACCTTAAGAACTTGTAGCCACCCGCCCTTACCTAGAACAGTTGTTCCACTAGCCGCATTCTGAGCAAACTGTAGCTGCAAAACTCCATTGCCATCAGCCTTAAAGCCTCCGTCAATCTCTACCATAAGAGCAGCAGTAGTAGATGCAATGATGGTTCCGAATGCTGTAGCCTGTGTAGCCACTGCGGCGGCTGCTGCCGTAGCCACTGTAGTTACAACCAAGCCGGGGGTTGTCTGTCCTGTCGCATTGAGTAGTAGCTTAACTCCGCCTGCCCCCGGAGCAGTTACTGGGAACCGCCCAAAGATACGATAGGTGTCACCTTTACGTATATTAAAGGTTAGGCCTGCTACATCAGCGGGAGTGGTTGTGGTTGCGGACACGTCTGCCGTAAGGCTCTTACCAACAGCTCGACGGAATAGCTTCAGTAGAATGCTCTTCTCCGTTAGGTCGAAGCTGGTGGTAAAGTTGAGTGATCCTAGAAAGTCATTTACTTGTGTTGCTAGTGTTGGACGTGCCATTTTATATCTCCTGTTATTAAGGGGTAGTTATTTACCTGTCCATAGAAATAGCAGCTATGGTCTGCTTGTAACACTATCTGCCTGCTGTTCTATTATCTATCTGCTCCTGCCGCCATTGTAGCGCACGCTCGTCGTTCGGGTTCGCTTTCAGTAGGCTCGCGATATACTCACGCCGCCGTTGTTCGCCCACGTTTCTATTGCGCTGTGGATCTAGACCGCCACCCTGACTACCGAGCATTCCAAGGCTTTCAAACGTATTCCCCCAATTGGAAGAACCGCTAGTGCCGGAGAAGTGATCCCTTGCCCCGCCTCCTGAGATGTTAGCTGCATTGTTAGGCGGTTTAATGTAGAGGTAGATGTACCCAGGGACGTAGGATGCTAGAGCAGCTGCGTTAGCACTAAGCCCGCGGGTATTAGGGGAAGTAATACCTTCCATACCCTGCGCTGTATTGCTATGCTCCCTATTATCCACAAACTGCTGGCTAGGAGCTAGAGCAGAATTGTAAATATCTCCACCGGAAGTAGCTGCCGCGTTGCCATGGTAAGGAAAGGCCCCTGTGCCGCTACCAAATCCCATGTAGCTAGGACTATTTCCCCGAAGTCCTCCGATATTCCATATACTTGTGTTTAGATTGGGAGATAGCTGCGGCCCTGTGTATTCTCTTTGCCGATTGAATAGGCTTCCTAGAGATTGCAGGGGATGATTCACAACATTACCGAAGGGAGTAGCAGCTACTCTCTCTCCAAGCTCAGCTCCTAAAGAACCTCCACCGGGGAGAGGTACGAGCGTACTTCCTAGGATGTTACCCAAAACCTCTGTGAAGGATCGGCGACCCCCGCCTCGCCCCGACTGTCCTCCCGGAACCATTCTTTGTCCAGTGTCCCGTAGAACACTACTAACGAAGCCGGGCTGTTGCGGATCTGCCATACTTATATCCCCTTAACAATTAAATTGGTTCAGCATCCCCGACTTCAATAGTTAGTGATGTAGCTGCTACAGGCTTAACCCATAGGTCTACGGAAGCTTCTAGTAGACTACCGTTGTTACTAACTACTGTCAGCTTAACATTAGCTACACCTTCTGCCTTAGCACTAGCATAGCAGGATAGAGGTGTTGAACCTTCTAGCTCTACAATACCACCGCCATTAACAACCTCAAAGGTGAAAGTTGTTTCATCAACACCTGCCGGAAAAGGAACTGCTGTTAGCTTACGCTTCTGTGTAATGTCCATCTCATAAATCATATTCTTTCCTCTCACTGTGTTTGTAGGGGATGTTATTTCAATAACCATACTGTTCTTCTCTCTCACAACAATAAGACATAGAAGAGCTAGCAATACCAATACGATAGACATATCTCTCCTTAGTGTAGACGGATCTTGGTCTAATGACTAGAGGGAGGGAGGCTCCTTGAAGTAGGGGCTTGCAGCCCCGTTCGCTTCGCTGTTAGGGTGTAGGACACCCGTTACGCAAGCAGAACAGATCAAGAAGACTATCACCTTTCATAGACAATAACTAAATAATAGTTATCGGCTATAGGCCTTGCTAGCATAGTCAATGTGCAGCTAGTAGACACCTCATCATAATAACAAACCAATAGCACAGTCACGCTCTTCCTGAGCAAGCTACGGTGTTACCCTTTATTCCACCACTGTTAAAGTACAGTGCAAACTTAGCAACACTACAGAGTAGTTCTCAATAGGAAGATACTTCAAGACTCCTCACCACCAACTGTTTCTCTCAAGCAATGCCAACCATCTCTTCAAGGCCCAGCAAGCTGGGTAGCCTCATGTGGAATTATCCTAGCTAAGCTAGAGGCCCCTCCCTCAAAACAGGCCGAGTGTTATCATGGATAATAAAAAAGTAGTTGATAAGAGGGATTCGAACCCCCACATCCACACCGCAGTGCAGGCTCTACCTATTGAGTTAGTATCAACTGTTGTATCCTTTCTCTAGGGTACGGGTCCATCATACCACATCTGAGAGGATTTGTCAAGCTTTATTTTCAATTTCTTTTTCATCATTTATGTTCTGTTCATATAGCTCCTGTCCATCAGCTAACACCTGACGTTTATACTGAACATAGACATTATCCAGTGTATAGGGCTTTGATGTGTCCCACCGCCTTAGCTGCGGCCTCTGGGGCTCCGTCCCCCATCCCCCCTCTGTGTCCCTCCCCCTAGCCTTCCATGCCACCTTGAGGCTGCCATCCCCCATTGTAATACTCCCTGCCTTCCTCCATAGCATTCTCCATTCCTCAAAGGAAATAAGGAAAGCGTATGTAGGTTGGGTCTTAGCTCTGTTGTTCAGTGTTCTACGTAGGTGTCTCCACTTCCCTCTAAGTGTACCCTGCCTACGACGCTCTGTATCGCGATTGTGGGCTATCCACTCGGGAGAGCTACGTAGCCTACGCTTAGCTGCTGCTCGTGTCTTGTGATGGATTCTAGGGGCCTTGCTGCTATGTCCCATTACGTGTAGATAGAATCCTCGCTCTTCCAGCTTCTTTATCTGTTCGAGAATAGAATCCTCGGATAAGCTCATTATTGTTTCTATTTTCATGGCTATGTTATATCATATATCGTAATAAATGTCAAGCTATTTCGTATTAATTCTGTGTTTTATTTTTTTCGAGGAGAGCCTTATGGCGCAAGCTGTTGATTTTAAAGGACTACCCCCGGTCTTTAAATTGAAAAGAATAGGGGAAAGCTGGGGGAAATGGGAAATGAAAATTCCGATTGGTAACAAGCTCCCTATCGGTGGGGGGGCCGGGGCCGTCCATGTCCAAGCTGCTATCCCCCCCCCTGTGTCTGGGTGTTATACATCACTACCACACCCCACCACCAGTACACCTGCCTGCCTCGGTGTCCTACTGCACCAGTACACCACCACACGACCAGCCATGCGCAGGCCAGTCCGGGCAGCCAATTACTGAACTGAGGAGTACAGTAAGGGGAGGCGACGTTACACTATAACACTGGGGCAACAGGTGTCACTATATGACATTTATGTCACTATATTACATTCATGTCACTATGTAACAATCTGTGTCACTATATGCCAGCTAGTGCTATCGCTGGTCGTTGTCCCGCCTTCAATCCTACTTGGCATGGGCTTTGCATTCCTTTAGTGCTGTCCGTGCTTCCCATTCCTTTACTTGGAGTTTTCCTATGAATGCTATGGGTATGCTTGAGCTGTCCGACTATTCCCCTGCCGAGCTGGCGGCGTCCAAGGCGCGTTTCGATCTTGCGCCGTTCCTCGGTCGCACAGTCACGGAAACGATCAGGTCGCCCGGCGTGCACGATGAGTATCTAGTGCGAAAGGACGCGGTTCTAAACTTGTTCGATATTGCCGTACTAGCGCAGGAAGGCGTAACGGCGGATTATCTGTCATCTGTTACCGTCTAGCCCATTCCCCTTTACTTGGAGCTTCCGCCATGTTCGACTTCCCCGTTAATCCACGTCACGCTGCATTGATTGCCGCTGCTGATGACTATGCAATGGATCAAGCCGCCCTATCCCGCAATCAAGCCCGCCGTTCTATCATCGATTCCGCCATGCTTTCATCCTTGCCCGGTCAAACACTCGCTTGTGACATCTGTGACATTACTATTGACGACGATACTATTCATCCGGTGCTACTGTGGAAGGGTCACGTACTGACAGCGTCCGATGTTCTGTGGTTGGTTGATCTGGGCTTCGATTACAGCCGTATCGCCAGTCTGGTGTCTTAGTGTTGTCCCTTTCCCCTTTCTTATGGTGCTATCCATGTACGCGTACTGTGAACTGAAC
>Ga0154020_10003102_pt1 | contig 20107 bp, 16 predicted proteins | sample Klosneuvirus_201_FD_109709 | JGI IMG/M metagenome (GOLD analysis project Ga0154020, IMG submission 109709) | Active sludge microbial communities from wastewater, Klosterneuburg, Austria - Klosneuvirus_20160825_MG | ecosystem: Engineered > WWTP > Aerobic digester > Activated sludge | place... | reverse complement strand
CGCCCACGTTGTGGTGCGTCTTGATCGTCGCGCTCGGCCCCCCCTTGGCGCTCACGCTCTCGATCACGTCGGGGTACAGCGTCCCCTGCACCAGGAACTCGGCGTCCTTCCCCGCGTCGGCGGACGCGTCCTCGAAGACGTCGATGAAGGTGTGGCCGATAATGCGGCGCTTCTTTTCGGGCTCCCCCTCACCGGCGAGCGCGTCGAGAAAGCGATCCTCGGCGCGGACCGTAACGAGCTTGATCCCGTGGTGCGCCTTGAAGGTCCGCTCCACCTGTTCGCGCTCGTGCAGCCGCAGCAGCCCGGTGTCGACGAAGATGCAGGTGAGCTGGTCGCCGATCGCCCGGTGCACCAGTGCGGCCGCCACCGACGAGTCCACGCCGCCGGAGAGGCCGCAGATCACCTGCTTGTCGCCGACGAGTGCGCGAATCTTCGCGACCTCCTCCTCGATGAAGTGCCCGGGGGTCCATCCCGGCTGGCAATGACAGACCTCGAAGAGGAAGTTCGAGATGATGTCGGGGCCGCGCACCGTATGATGCACCTCGGCATGGAACTGGATCGCGTGGATCGGCTTGGATTCGTGCCGCATCGCCACGACCGGGTTGTCGGCGCTCGAGGCCGTGAGGACGAAGCCCGGCGGCACCTCGTCGACATGGTCGCCGTGGCTCATCCACACCTGTGACCGCTCGCCCGCGTCGAACCCCGCGAAGAGTCCGGCGGTTTCGAGCACCGTGATCTCGGCGCGCCCGTACTCGCGACGGCCGCCCCCCGCGACCTTGCCGCCAGATGCAAGCGCCATCCACTGCATCCCGTAGCACACCCCCAGGACGGGGGCGATGTCGAGGATGGCGGGATCGAAGCTCGGGGCTCCCTCGTCGGTCACCGACGAGGGCCCCCCGGAGAGGATGATCCCCGTCGGTCCCCACTCGCGAATCCACTCCAGCGAACGTGTCGGCGGATGGATCTCGGAGAAGACGCGTGCCTCACGCACGCGCCGCGCGATGAGCTGCGTGAACTGCGACCCGCAGTCGAGGATGAGAATGCGGCTTCCGATGTGTTGATGCATCACGGCTCGGTCGAGGCCTCGAGGCGGTGGACGTCCTTGAGCTTGAAGAAGTGCACGTCCTTCGTGTCGGTGTCGAGGATGGCGCCGCCGGGCTCGCCGTGCAGCCAGCCACACCCTTCCCCGGGATTCACGATCAGGGTCTCGCCTCGAATCATCATCTCTTCGCGATGCGTGAACCCGTGCACCACGACGCCATGCGATTCGAGCGAACGCGGCGACGCGTCGACCAGGTCGTGCACCAGGAGCATCCGCTGGCCCCCAAGTTCGAATGAATGGGGCGACTCGAACAGTTCGATCCCCATCCCTTGCTGGGCATAGGCGCGAATGCCCTCCCGGTCGCCGTCATTTCGCCCGAACACACCGACCATCGGCATGTTCAGCTCGATGAACGGCTTGAGCGAGAACGGGGCGCAGTAGTCGCCGGCATGCAGCACGATGCCGACCCCACGCGCCTGCATGTACTGCAACAACGCCCGGATCGCCGGCAGGCGATCGTGGGTGTCGGAGAGCAGCCCGACGAGCATCAGGAGTTCCTCCAGGCTGGGGAGAGCGTCTCGCGGCGGATCAGGTCATCGTACGATTCGCGCGCGGTGATGATGCCCCATCGATCGCCGTCGACGAGCACCTCCACCGGGCGCGGGCGCGCATTGTAGTTCGACGCCATGCTGATGCCGTAGGCGCCGGCGGTGAACAGGCACAGGAGCGCCCCCGGCTCCACCGACTCGAGCTCGCGGTCGAGGGCAAGAAAGTCGCCGCTCTCGCAGATCGGGCCGACGACGTCGAACCGGCCCCGCGTCTCGACGCGTCGCACCGCCTCGATGCGGTGATAGGCGTCGTAGTGGGACGGACGCAGCAGGTCGTTCATCCCCGTGTCGGTGATGAGGATGTCGCGCCCGCCACTGCGCTTGCGATACAGGACGCGCGCGAGCAGCACGCCGGCTTCAGCCACCAGGAAGCGCCCGGGTTCCACGATGAGCCCCAGCCCCAAACGCTGGACAGCCGGCACGACGATCGACGTGTAACCCGCGAGGTCGGCCGGGGCCTCGCCATCGTAGGGCACGAACAACCCGCCGCCGATGTCGACATGCTCCAGCGTCGACACGCCCTCGGCACGCAGCGCGGCGATGAGCGCCTCCAGGCGCTCGATGCCGTGCGCGTACGCCGCGAGGTCGGTGAGTTGCGAGCCGATGTGCATCCCGATCGCGACCAGGCGCACGTGGGGGAGTGCGTGCGCGATGCGCGCGACGGCATGCGCGTCGTCGAAGGGGACGCCGAACTTGTCCCCCTTCTGCCCCGTCTTGATGTACTCGTGGAACGTCTCGACCGTGATCTCGGGGTTCACGCGGATCCCGATGCGCGCCACCGCCCCACCTTCACCGGCCATCTGGTTGAGCAGGCGCAGCTCCGCCTCAGACTCGATCGAGATCAGGTGCACGCCGGCTGCCACCGCCTCGCGCAGCTCGTGCGGCGACTTCCCGACCCCACCGAAGATGATGTCGTCAGGCGCAAAGCCCGCCGCGCGCGCCCGGAACAGCTCGCCGCCGGACACGACGTCGATGCGCGCGCCGATGCTCCGCATCAGCCCGAGCAGCCCCAGCGACGAGTTGGCCTTGCAGGCGTAGTGGATCCGATGTGGCACCGGCGCGAGCGCGCGGTCCAGTCGCTCGAACTGCCCGCGAATCGACGACGCGCTGTACACGTACGCCGGGGTCCCGACCGACTCGGCGAGTGGCTCGAGGGAGACTCCTTCGCAGTGCAGCGTGCCGTCGAGACGGGAGAAGGGCGCCATCAGTACGACCGCGCCCAAATGACGGTGTGCTTCGCCGGTTCCCCCGTCACCATGCACGTCGTCGCGGCCCCCTGCGTGAGGAACTCGGATTCCGGGATGCAGCGGATCGTGGCCTTGGTCTCCTCCTTGACCTTCGCCTCGATCGCCGGATCACCGTTCCACCCGGCGTAGACGAACGCCCCCTCCCCTTCCATGAGCTCCCGGAAGCGATCGTAGCTGATGGGCTCTCGAATGCTGTTGGCCTCACGCCGCTCCCGGGCCGCGTGCAGCATGTCACCCTGGATGGTGGTGAGCAACGTCGCGATCGTCTCGGGGAGCCCAACGAAGGAGAGCGACGCCTTGGCGCGCGTGTCGCGGCGGGCCGACATGCACGCGCCGCTCGCGAGGTCGCGGGGACCGATCTCCAGCCGCAGCGGGACGCCCTGCAGCTCCCACTCGTAGTACTTCGCCCCGGGCTTCATCCCCTCGCGCGCGTCCACGTGCACACGGATGCGGTCATCGCCACGCCCGTTCCACGTCGACAGCTCCTGCTTGACCTGGTACGCCGCCTCGAGCAGGCGGGCGCGCTCCTCGTCGCTCTTCCAGATCGGGACGATCACGACCTCGATGGGGGCGAGGCGCGGGGGCGTGCGTACCCCGTTGTCATCGCCGTGCGTCATCACGAGCCCGCCGATCATGCGCGTCGACACGCCCCAACTGGTGTTCCACGCGTACTCCGTCGACCCCGACTCGCTCTGGAACTTGAGCTCGAACGCCTTGGCGAAGTTCTGGCCGAGGTTGTGCGAGGTGCCCGCCTGCAGCGCCTTGTTGTCCTGCATCATGGCTTCGCACGAGTACGTGCGCAACGCGCCAGCGAACTTCTCGCTCTGCGTCTTGAGCCCTGTCACCACGGGCATCGCCATCCAGTCTTCCATGAACTTGCGGTACACGCCGAGGATGAGGCGCGTCTCGGTCTCCGCCTCGTCGTGCGTCGCGTGCGCCGTGTGCCCTTCCTGCCAGAGGAACTCGAGCGTGCGCAGGAAGAGGCGCGTGCGCATCTCCCAGCGTACGACGTTGGCCCACTGGTTGATGAGGATCGGGAGGTCGCGATAGCTCTGCACCCACTTGGCGTACATCGAGTAGATGATCGTCTCCGACGTGGGGCGGACGACGAGCGGCTCCTCGAGCTTCTTCCCCCCGCCGTGGGTGACGACGGCTGCCTCGGGGGCGAAGCCCTCGACGTGCTCGGCTTCCTTGTGCAGGAAGCTCTCGGGGATGAAGAGGGGGAAGTACGCGTTGCGGTGCCCGGTGGCCTTGAACATGTCGTCCAGGGCGCGCTGCATGCGTTCCCAGATGCCGTAGCCGTTGGGACGAATCACCATGCAGCCGCGCACGGGCGAGTAGTCGGCCAACTCGGCGCGCAGGACGGTCTCGTTGTACCACGCGCTGAAGTCGGCGGCGCGGGTGGTCAGTTTCTTGTCAGACATGGAGGAGACGGGAGACGGGAGACGGGAGGCGGGAGAGACGGTCTCCCCCGAGGTGAGAGTCGGTGGCGTGCTCTCGTCTCGTCACGGTCGGTCGTTGGCGCCGGTGAAGCGGGTGCGCGCGTGGTCGAGCAGCCAGGACACCGGGCGCACGGTCTGCTCGCCGCTCCCGAGGTCCTTGAACTCCACTTCCTGCGCGTCGCGATAGCGATCACCCACGATGACCACCGCGCGCGCGCCGGCGTTGTTGGCGGCCTTGAACTGCTTGCCTAACGCCTGGTCCTTCAGGGGATACTCCACGCTCGCCCCAACCCCGCGCAGCTGCGCGGCCAGCCCGGCCACCGCCAGGCGATGCGCGGCGTCGACCGGCGCCACCCAGTAGTCGATCGCCGGAGAACCCGACGGCATCTTCCCGCGCGCCTTGAGCAGCTCGCCCAACACCACGTCCCCCATCCCGAAGCCTAACGCGGGCATGTCGACGCCCCCCAGCGCCGAGAGGAGGTTGTCGTAGCGCCCCCCGCCACACACGGCCCGGAACTCGCCCTTGGCGTCGAACAGCTCGAAGACGATCCCCGTGTAATAGGCGAGCCCACGGACGATCGTCAGGTCGAGCTTGAGGTACTCGCGCACGCCGTGCGCGTCGAGCAGCGCCCGATAGGCGTCAAAGCGCTCCAGCGCCGCCGTCACCTCGGGATCGGCGGCGAACTCGACGCGCAACGCGTCGAAGTCCGAGGCCTTCACCAGCGCCAGCACGCGCCCCGCCGCATCGGCCGAGACGCCGGCGTCGGTCATCTTCTTGACCAGTGCGTCGGCGGGCTCACGCTCGATCTTGTCGACGGCGCCAAAGACCGCGCCGATCGCCGCGTCAGGCACCCCCACTCCCTTCACCAAGGCGGTGAGCAGGCGACGGTCGGAAACGCGCGCGACGACATCGTCGGGACCAAGCCCGCAGGAGCGCATGATCTCGCACGCCACCGCCAGCAGTTCCGCATCGGCGGCCACGTCGCTCTCGCCGAAGATGTCGACGTTGAGCTGGAAGTGCTCGCGGAGCCGCCCCTTCTGCTGGCGCTCGTAGCGAAAGAGCTGGGGGACCGAGAACCACCGCACCGGCTTGCGCAACGCGTTGGCCCGCGCCGCCACCATGCGCGCCACGGTGGGGGTCATCTCGGGACGGAGGGAGATCTGTCGCCCCCCCTTGTCCTCGAAGTTGTAGAGCTGCCCGACGATCTCGTCGCCGCTCTTCTTGGTGTACAGCTCGAGCGGCTCGAGCGGGGGGCCGTCGTACTCGACGAACCCGAATCGCCGCGCCACGTCGCGCCACCGCTCAAAGAGCCAGGCGCGCTGGGCGAACTGCTCGGGATAGAAATCGCGAAATCCTGGAAGCGCTCCGGTCGACATTGGGGAAAGCTACCCGGCGAGCGGATCGACCTGCAAGCGAGCCATTGCATCTCCCACCGTGTGAAACGACCCCGTCACCAGCACGGTCGCGCCGCGCGCGCGCGCCTCGGCGAGTGCCACTTCGAAGTCGTGCTCGGCCGTCGCCGACCACCCGTGCGCCATCGCGAAGGCGCGCGCGTCGGCAAGGTGCCACGATCGGCTGCGAGGCGCCGTAGGGGCATCGGTGAGGACGAAGTGCGAAACCACCGGTGCCAACGCCGTCATCACCCCGCGCCAATCCTTGTCCTCGAGCACGCACAGGAGCGCCGTCACCGGCGCCGCGGGCGCCACATGCTGCACCGTCCGCGCGAGCACCGCGGCCCCTGCCGGGTTGTGCGCCACGTCGAAAATGTAGGGCGCCGCCAGATGAAAGCGCCCCGGAAGGCGCACGCGCTCGAGCGCCGCTGCTGCCCCGTCCCATCCGTCCCAGTACGGCGCCCCTGCCTCGCGCACCATCAGGAGGGCGAGCGCCGCGTTGGACGCCTGGTGCGCCCCCGCCAGCGGGGTGTGGAAGCTGCGGCGCCTTCCGTCGACGTCCAGCACGAACGTCGTCCCCGTCGCCCCGACCTCGATGTCCCGCGGCGGGGCGTCGCGCCAGACGCTCGCCATGCGCGAGGCGCCGCGATCGCGGGCGAGCGTGGCCAGAAGCGCATCGATCGCCGGATCGGGTTCACCCGACGCCGCCGGGACCCCCGCCTTGAAGATCCCCGCCTTCTCGGCGGCAATCGCTTCTCGCGTGTCGCCGAGATACTCGACGTGGTCGATCCCGATCGAGGTGACCCCCGCCACCAGCGGCCTAACGACGTTGGTCGAGTCGAGGCGTCCCCCCAGCCCGGTCTCGACCACGGCGACATCGACCCCCGACTCGGCGAAGTAGTGAAACGCCATCGCCGTCGTCGCCTCGAAAAAGGTGGCCCCGAGCCGCTCGACCTCTGGCGTCCACCGCTCGATGAACTCGACGACGTAGCGCGCGTCGACCGCCGCCCCGTCGATGACGAAGCGCTCGGTGAAGTCGACGAGGTGCGGTGAGGTGTACTTCGCCGTGCGCAGGCCTCGCGCGCGCAGCAGCGCGTCGAGCGTGGCGCAGACGCTTCCCTTGCCGTTGGTCCCCGCCACGTGCAACGTCTTGAGCCCGTCCTGCGGATTCCCGAGCGCGGCCAGCAGCGCCCGCGTCCGCTCCAGACCAAACTTGCTCTTGCCGGTGGTGCGCGCGAACAGGTACTGGAGGGCGTCCTGGTACCGGGACCGGTGCCCGCTCAGGTCGTGGCCCACGCGGCCGCCGCCGGCTTGCCGCTCATGTGGCGCAACAGGCGCCCCACCGTCTGCCGGAGATCCCGGCGATGCACCACGCAGTCGAGCATGCCGTGATCCAGGAGGAACTCGGCCGTCTGGAACCCCTCCGGGAGGTCCTGCCCGAGCGTCTGCTTGATGACGCGCGGCCCCGCGAAGCCGATCACCGCCCCCGGCTCGGCCAGGATCGCGTCGCCAAGCATGGCGTAGCTCGCGCTCACGCCACCGGTGGTCGGGTTGGTCAGGATCGAGACGTACGGGATGCGGCGGTCCGCCAGCTGCGACAGCACGGCCGACACCTTGGCCATCTGCATCAGGGAGAGGACCCCCTCCTGCATGCGGGCGCCGCCCGAGGCCGAGATGACGATGAGCGGATGCTTCCGCTCCAGCGACCGCTGCGCGAGGCGGGCAATCTTCTCGCCCACGACCGAGCCCATCGACCCGCCCATGAAGGCGAAGTCCATGACGCCCAGGTTCACCGGCATGTCGCCGATCGTCCCCGCCACGGTGAGAATGGCGTCGGTGTCACCGGCGTTGGTCCGCGCCTTCTTGAGACGCCCTTCGTAGTCCGGAAAGCCCAGCGCGTCGATCGACTTGAGGTCGGTCTCCGTCTCCTCCCACTTGTCGTCATCCAGGAGGATCGTGACGTACTCGACCGCCCGAATGCGCCGGTGGTAGTCGCAGTTGGGGCAGACGTTGAGGTTGCGGGCGAACTTGTCGTGAATGTCCGTGTGCCCGCACGCCTCGCACTTCTCCCAGACGTCCGCCGGGATCTCCAGCCGCTCGCGTCGCGGCTGTCTCGGTTTCTTGTCCTTCCGGAACCAGGCCATGGGGGAAAAATGGAGGGCGGTTGGGGGCGCGGGTAGGGGGCGGCTCCGCGCGACGGGAGAGGCGAACCAGTGGGGCGCGACCGACGGCTAGCGTCGCAGCCCGATCGGGAGGGCGTCGGCCTCGCCGCGCCCCTCGGAGGAGATGCGCACCAGGATCCCGATCGCCAGCCAGCACGCGAGCATGAACGACCCGCCGTAGGAAAAGAACGGCAGCGGAATGCCGGTGATGGGCATGAGGTTGAGCGTCATCCCGACGTTTTCGATCACGTGCACCAACCAGCTGCCTAACAAGCCGAACGCCACCAGCGAGCTGAAGCCGTCGTTGGCGCGCGACGCCACGCGAATCACCCGCAGGAAGAGCAGCAGGAAGAGCGCGAGCGCGATGCACACCCCGAGGAAGCCCAATTCCTCGCCCACGACCGCGAAGATGAAGTCGGTATGCTGCGCCGGGAGGAATGAGCCACGCTTCTGCGTTCCGAGCGTGAACCCCTTGCCGAGCCATCCCCCCGAGCCGATGGCGATCTTCGACTGGATGACGTGATAGCCAGACGCCTTGGGGTCTTCCGACGGGTCGAGGAAGACGAGCAGGCGCGACTTCTGGTGCGGGGCGAGCTTCTCCCACACGATCGGGGCCAGCACCCCCATCGCCACGTTCGTCACGATCAGCACGACCCCTTCGACGACGTACGGCTTGTACCACAGCACGACGGCGATGAGGATCAGGAACCACGCCCCCCAGTACACGGTGCTGAACGAGAGCAGCAGCGAGATCGCCGGCGAGGCCGCCAGCAGCAGCAACGGCCCCGACACGCCGGCCCAGAAGAGCATGGCGAAGAAGATCCCGACGAAGACCATCCCGGTCCCCAGGTCGGGCTGCGCCATCACCAGGACCCAGGGGACGAGTACGACGGCCGCGGGCTTCCATAGCTCGAGCAGCGAGCGCGGAGCGTCGCGACGCACGGCGAGCACCTTGGCCAGCATCAGGACCACGGTCACCTTCGCCACTTCCGCCGGTTGCCCCAGGCGCACCCCGCCGATCGTCAGCCACCCCTTCATGCTCGCCGCCGTCCCGGCGCCGGAGCCGAAGACGAGTGTCACGATCAAAAGGAAGATGGCGAACAGGTATACCGGCCAGCTGGCCCATGCCAGCAGGCGCACCGAGACTCGGCTTAGCACCCACGCGCCCACGAGCGCGACGACGAACCAGCCGAGTTGGCGCTGATAGGCGGTGGCCACCGAGGTCTGGACCACGTCGGTCTGCCCGGCCGAATAGACGACGGCGATGCCGTACGCCGAGAGCAGCAGCGCAATGATCACCAGCGGGTAGTCGGCGAAGACGCGCTTGATCAATCGTCCCCCTCGACATCCACCGGCTGGATGGCCGGGCGCTTGAGGTAGTGCTCGACGACCTTGGAGGCGATGCGCGCCGCCGCGTAGCCGTGCTCGCCCTGCCAGAGCATCACCGCCACCACGATCTTGGGATCATCCTTGGGGGCGAAGCCGACGAACCAGGCATGGTCCTTCCCCGTCTCGTTCTGCGCCGTCCCGGTCTTCCCCGCCAGCACGACCCCCTGAATCGCCGCACTCCCCGCCGTCCCCCGTCCCGAGACCACGTCCGCCATGGCGTCGCGTAACCCCGCGAGCTGCGCCGGCGTGAGGTTGAGGATCTTCGTGCGGTCTGGCGAGCGCCGCACCACTTCGGGACGCGCCGCCGACCCATCCGTCGCGAGCGCCGTGTAGAAGCGCGCCATGTTCAGGATGGTTTGTGTATTCTCGCCCTGGCCGATGGACAGGTTCAGCGTCACCGCGTTGGTCCACCCCTTGGGACCATACCGCTTGTTGAAGTACTCCACGGCATACGGCCACTGCGGCGTCGTCTCGTTGGGGAGGTCGATGCCGCTCTTCTCGCGGAACTTCAGCTGCACGCCGCCCGCCAGCATCTTGGACAGCGTCATGCGCAGCCCGAGCTGGTAGAAGAACGAGTCACACGACTTGGCGATCGCCTGCGACAGCGTCACCGAGCCATGCCCCTTCTTGTCCCAGCAGCGGAAATAGCGGCTCCCGTAGGTATAGCCCCCCGTGCAGGGGACAGGCATGCGCGAGTCGAAGTCGACCAGCCCTTCCTCGAGCGCCATCGCCGCCGTCGCCAGCTTGAAGGTCGACGCCGGCGGATAGCGTCCCTGAATCGCCTTGTTGAGCAACGGACGCCCCGGATTGTTCAGGAGCTCCCGGTAATACGGCGCGGGAATCCCTCCGATGAAGCGATTGGGATCGTACGCGGGCGAGCTATGGATCGCGAGCACGGCCCCCGATTGCGGCTCGATCGCCACCACCCCTCCGACCAACGAATCCGCCAGGTACGACGCGACGAAGCGCTGCAGGTCCAGGTCGATGTTGGTCTGGAGCGCGGGCGCCGCCGTCGCCTCGCGGTCCGGGCGTGACCCGGCATCGCGCACCACGCGCCCGCGCGCGTCGACCTCGACGTATCGCGACCCCTCGGTCCCGCGCAGCTCTTTCTCATACTGCTGTTCCAGGCCGGAGCGCCCGATCTGCTGTCCAGACTTGTACGACGTGTACTCGGTCGAGTTGAGCTCCGACTCGCTGATCTCGGCCGTGTAGCCCACGAACGCCGAGACCGCGGGACCGTCAGGATAGCGCCGCTTGGGCGTGGCCTCGATGATGAGGCTCGGAAACTCGGTGCGATGCTCCTCGAGCACCGACACCTGGTCGAACGAGGCATCCGCCAGCACCACCGTCGGGCGATTGGGGTCGCGCCGCAAGCGACGCACCGCGGACTCGATGTCGCCAGGTGCAAGCTCGATGATCGCCGACAGTCGCTGCAACGTCGCCCGCAACGAATCGGCCCCCGCCGCCAGGATCGACACCGCGTAGCCCGGCACGTTCTCGGCGATGATGTCGCCGTGGCGATCGTAGATCGTCCCGCGCGCCGCCGGGATCGGCACCTCGCGCAACCGGTTCTTCTCCGACGACAACTGGTAGCGCGCGCTCTCGAGCACCTGCGCCCGGAAGAAGCCGCTGGCCAACAGCACGAGCGACAGCGTGACCAGTGCCCCCGCGAAGCGGCCGCGGCGCTGGATGTCGTTCGGATGTAGGCTCATGACGACGGCGCCTCGAGCATCCCGCGGAACAGGAGCAGGACGAGCACCCCGGTCACCGCCGTCAACGCCGCCGCCAGTGGCGACCAGAGGACCATCTGGGTCGCCATGTCATACACCCCGCCCTGCCGACCGGCCACCACGAACAGCACGTCGAAGGCCCACTTCCCCACGAAGAAGAAGAAGGCGTGCAGGAATACGTTATCGGAGAAGAAGACCGCCTTGAGCCATGAGGCGCTGAAGCCCACGATCGACATCGCCAGCGCGCCAGCCCCGAACGTCGCCGGCGCGAGCGAGTCGCCGATGAGGCCGAGCGTGAAGCCGATGAGCGCCGCCACTCCCGGGCGAACGCGCACCGCCACCAGGAGCACGGCGATGACGAGGAAGTCCATCGACACGCGCCATCCGAGCAACGGCCGCAGGAAGTAGTGGGCCGCGACGAGCGCGACGAACAGGAGAGCGGTGCGAATGCCGCGCTGCATCGTCAGCGACGCCTCAGGGTGGAGTCGCGACGTGGTACGCGACCGGCCGCGGTCCCCGCACCGCCAGCGGCCGGACGACCGGTCGCACGCACGCTGTCGCCACGAGCGGCCAGGGTGTCAGGGCGCGGCGCGAGCGAATCGCTGGCCGCGCTGTCCCCCGCCGTGGGGATTCCGAGCACCGCCTTGAGCGAATCCATCTGTCGCTGCCGGAATGCGGACGCGGCGGCCTGCAGGCGCGCCAGCGAATCGCCCGACGCGGCCAACCGGCGTGCAGCCCCTTCCGCACGGCTCACGTCGATCCAGACGCTGTCCATCGCCCCCTCGGCGACGCGTTGCGGCGACAGGATCATCACGTTGCTGACATCGGGCGGGTACACCGCGGGGCGGAGGAGGTACGCGCGCGACCAGACCTCGTTCGTCTTGATGTCCTTGAGCACGATCCCGATCGGGATCCCGCGTGGGTACACCCCACCAAGCCCCGACGTGGTGATCAGCGTCCCGGGCTCGAGGGCATCGCGAAAGGCCACGCCGCGCAGCTCGAGGAGCGAGCGCCCCGACTCCTCGCCCAGGTGCGGACGCACGATGCCGAAGGCGCTGCCATCGGCCGACATCGCGCTGGCGCGAAAGTCGGGATGGGTCCAGAGAATCGCCAGGCTCGAGCGCGGATCGACGGTCGTGACCTGCCCGACCAAGCCGTCAGGCGCAACGACCCCGCTCCGCATGCGCACCCCCGCGTTCTCGCCCTTGGTGAGGAGGAGGACGTGCTCGTCGCCGAGTCCCTGTCCGTGCAGCGCCTCGGCGGGGACAAAGCCCCACTGCAGCTGTCGGGCGAGCGAGAGGAGTCCACGCAGCTGCACGTTCTCCTGCGCCATCTTCCCCAACTCGGCGTTGCGCAGCACGAGGGAGTCCAGGCGCGCGGCCACCGCATCGCGCTCGGCAAAGGCGGTGCGCGCGCGCTCCGCCCGTTCCTGCAGGGCGAGCAGCGGCGCCACCAGCGTGCGCCGGAGCGACGACGCAATGGCGTCGCGGATGGGGAGCGGCAGCACGGTGGCCAGCAGCGCCAGGAGGGCGCACGTCGCCACGAGCGCGGTGTCCGCGCGCGAGCCCGAGCGCGCAGCGCGAGCCATCACTCCCCTCCTACGACGAAAGGACCGACCAGTACTTCTCCTCGTCGTCGAGGATGCGGCCCACGCCGCGCACCACGCAGGTCAGCGGGTCCTCGTCGACGTGGATCGGGAGCCCCGTTTCCTGGCTCAGGACGACGTCGAGCCCGCGGATCAGCGCCCCGCCCCCGGTCATCACGATGCCGCGGTCGACGATGTCGCTCGAGAGCTCGGGCGGAGTGATTTCCAGCGCACGACGCACCGCGTCGACGATCTGCTGGATCGGCTCCTGGATCGCCTCGCGAATCTCCGACGAGTGCACCCGCACCGTCTTCGGGATCCCGCTGACCAGGTCGCGCCCCTTCACGTCCATCTCGCGCTCATCCCCCACGGGGGCCGCCGAGCCGATCGTGATCTTGATCTGCTCCGCCGTCGGCTCGCCGATCAGGAGATTGTAGTTCTTGCGCATGAACTGCACGATGGCCGTGTCGAGTTCATCGCCCGCCGTGCGAATCGACGTATCGCTCACGATGCCGCTGAGCGCGATGACGGCGATCTCGGTCGTGCCGCCGCCGATGTCGATCACCATGTTCCCCGTCGGCGTCTCGATCGGGAGCCCGACCCCGATCGCGGCCGCCATCGGCTCCGCGACCATGAAGACTTCCTTGGCCCCGGCGCCTAACGCGGAATCGCGCACGGCACGCCGCTCGACCTCGGTGATCCCCGACGGGACGCACACGATGACGCGCGGCTTGATCTTGAACATCCGGTTCTTGATGATCAGCTCCAGGAAATACCGGAGCATCTTCTCGGTCACGTCGAAGTCGGCGATCACGCCGTCCTTCATCGGCCGGACGGCGATGATCCCGTCCGGCGTGCGCCCGAGCATGCGCTTGGCCTCCAACCCCACGCCCTTGACCCGCTTGGTCTCGCGGTCAATCGCGACCACCGAGGGCTCGTTCAGGACGATCCCTTCACCCTTGACGTACACCAGCGTGTTCGCCGTGCCAAGGTCAACGGCAATTGCATTGGCGGGGAAAAGCTTACCCGCCGAGAGGGAGGGCCAACGCATGTATGTGGAAATCCTGACGCCCCAAGGGGGCGCCGGTAGTCAGGAGGGGCGACGCGCTTGGAAGGATAAGCTAGCGGTGCACGTAAGGGGGTGCAAGGCATTGCCAGATCACAACCTACGCGGGCGCCCGGACACGGCGCCGACCCGCCGGGACTCCTCGATTTCCCCCCCGCCCTCCCTCGGGGCGCTGGCTCACCCCTCCCCTCCCGAGCCCCCGCGCCACCACGGAGCGGCAAACCCTGCCCCCCAGGGTCCGCCATTCGCGGCCCGGCAGAATCGACCGCAACGATGCACCTGACGGACGCACGCACCCGGCACGCGACGCGCGCCGAGCGCCCGCTCTTCCGTTCGTTCAGCCGCTCGCGCGCTCGCTCGCCCCGCCCTGCGACGCGTCGCTCGTGCCGCTGCCCGTCGAGCCCCCCGTCCCGCCGATGCTGACCCCCGTGCTCCCGAAGCCGCCGGCACCGCGCGCCGTCGACTCGAGCGACGCGGACTCCAGCAACACCGGCGACTCGAACCGGGCAAAGATCAGCTGCGCGATGCGATCCCCGCGCGCGATGCGCAACGGCTCCGTCCCGGCGTGCAGGACGATCACCTTGAGCTCCCCGCGATAGTCGGGATCAATCGTCCCCGGAGAGTTTGGGAGCGTGATCCCGTGCTTGAGTGCCAACCCGGAGCGCGGCCGCACCTGCATCTCCACGCCAGGCGGCAGCGCAAAGGCAAAGCCGGTCGCCACGGCGCGCCGCTCGCCAGGTGCAAGCACGAAGTCCGCCTCGCAGGAACACACATCGTAGCCAGCGCTTTCGCTCGTTTGTCTGGCCGGCAGCGGCAAATCGGGGTTGTGCGCGAGCCGCTGAATGCGCACGGAAAGTGGCGGGGTGCTCATGGTCGTGGCAGGTGTCGTGGAAGCACCCGGAGGTGCGGTGAGAAGGGACCGCGTGGCTCCCCTCGGACCACGCGCAGGGGGACGGTCGCTGGCGTCCGGCGCGTCCGACCTCGCGACCCGGCACGGCCCGCGTGCCGCACATCCGCGAGGACCCGCCGCGCTGGAACGCGTGGGGGGCGAAACGCTGATGGGGGACGCGGGCATCGCGCCCCCGTCCCCCATCCCGTCGAGCCAGCCGCCCCCATCAGGCGATGAACTGCGCCGGCTCGTGGAACGCCATTCCGAACGCCTCGGCGACCCCGGCGTAGGTGACCTTCCCCTCGGTCACGTTCAACCCCTTGAGCAGGGCGCCGTTGTCACGCAGGGCCTGCTTCCACCCCTTGTTCGCGAGCTGGAGCGCGTACGGGAGCGTGGCATTGGTCAGCGCCAGCGTCGAGGTCCGCGGAACGCCCCCGGGCATGTTGGCCACGCCATAGTGAATCACGCCGTCCACGACGTAGGTCGGGTTCTCGTGCGTCGTGGCGTGGATCGTCTCCACGCACCCGCCCTGGTCGATCGCCACGTCCACGATGACCGACCCGGGACGCATGCGCTTGAGGTCGTCCTTGCGGATGAGCTTGGGCGCCTTGGCGCCGGGGATCAGGACGCCGCCAACCACGAGGTCGGCCGTCGAGATCTGCTCGAGCACGTTGTGCCGGTTCGAGTGGATGAGCTGCACGTTGGCGGGCATCACGTCCGACAGGTAGCGCAGGCGCTCGAGCGAGATGTCGAGGATCACGACCTTGGCCCCCATCCCCGCCGCCATCTTCGCGGCGTTGATGCCGACGATGCCCCCGCCGAGGATCACGACCTTGGCCGGCGCCACGCCCGGGACGCCGCCCAGAAGGACGCCGCGCCCGCCGTAGAGCTTCTCGAGGTACTTGGCCCCTTCCTGCACCGCCATGCGCCCGGCCACTTCGGACATCGGCGTGAGGAGCGGGAGCTCGCGACTCGGGAGCTCGACGGTCTCGTACGCGATGCAGGTCGCGCCGGAGTCGAGGTGCGCCTTGGTGAGCTTCTCGTCAGCCGCAAAGTGGAAGTACGTGAAGATGGTCTGCCCCTTCTTCATGTGGGGCCACTCGCGCTCGATCGGCTCCTTCACCTTCATGATCATCTCGGCCTTGGCCCACGTGGTGGCCGCGTCCGGGGCGATCTGGGCGCCGACGCCCGTGTAGTCGCTGTCGTCGAAGCCGCTCCCTTCGCCGGCCCCCTTCTCGATGAACACCTGGTGCCCGGCCGCGACCAGCGCTTCGGCGCCGGCGGGGACGAGGGCAATGCGGTTCTCGTTCGTTTTGATTTCCTTCGGAACGCCAATGAGCATGGTCGTTAGGCTCGCGTCGAATTGGTGGATCTCAGGCCGTCCCCGGCCCGGGGCCGAGGCTCAGCACGGTTTGCAGTTCGGGCACGAAGTAGGCGGCCGCCATCGCAGCGACCTCCTCGTCCCGGATGGCGCCGATCTGCGACAACACGTCGTCGATCGGACGATACGGCTCGCCGTACAGCTCCGTCGCCGCCGCGCGGTACATCCGCGACGACGAGCTCTCGAGCGACAGCGTGATCTGCCCCTTCAGTTGCCCCCGTCCCGCCGCCACTTCCTCGGCGGTGAAGCCCTGCTCCGCCACGGCGCGCATCTCCTCGTGGACCGCATCAGTGGCGAGTTTCGCGGTCTCGGGCGACGTGGCGAGATACACGCCGTGCGTCCCGGAGTCGGTGTGGTAACTGTGGAACGACGAGACCGAGTACGCCAACCCCATCTCCTCGCGCACGCGCTGGAAGAGGCGCGAACTCATCCCCCCGCCGAGCAGCGTGGAGGCCAGCGAGACGGCGTAGCGCCGCGGGTCGCCATAGCGCACCGTGGGGACGCCGAAGACGATCTGCGTCTGTGCCCCGTCGCGCTCCACATGGCGCACCCCCGGCGGGGCCGCGACGGGAGCCGGCGGGACCGCGGGGTCGTCGTCACCGCGCGCGACATCCTCCCACCCGGTCAGGCGCAGCGCCTCGAGCAGGCGCTCGTGTTCCACGTTGCCGGCCGCCGCCACCACGATGTGGCGCGGCTGGTACCCGCGCCCGTGGAGCGCCCGCAGGTCGGCCACGCCTAACGACGCCACGGTGTCGCGGGTCCCGAGGATCGAATAGCCGTACGGATGCTCGCCCCACAGCAACTCGTTATGCAGCTCGAACACGAGGTCGTCGGGGGTGTCATCCACCATCGCGATCTCCTCCAGTACGACCTTGCGCTCGAGCTGCAGGTCGCTCTCGCGGAGCGCCGGCGAGAAGATCAGGTCCCCCAGCACGTCCGCCGCCTGCACCAGGTGCTCATCGAGCACGCGCGCCTGGAAGGCCGTGTGCTCCCGCGACGTATACGCGTCGAGCGACCCGCCGAGGTTCTCCAGCGACATCGCGATGTCCTTCGCACTGCGCCGGCGCGTCCCCTTGAACACCATGTGCTCGAGGAGGTGCGACACCCCCATCAGCGGCCGCGGCTCGTGCACCGACGCAATACGAACCCAGGCGCCGATCGAAACCGATCGAACGCCTGGCATGAACTCCGACACTACGGTAAGGCCGTTGCCCAGAACGGTGCGCTGGACTCCCGTCGGCTCGGTCATGGCGCGACCGTTCACGGGCGACCGATCACCGCCTCAACGACCACGACGGCCGCGGTCACCACCACCGCTGCGGCGCGGACCGCGATCACGACGCTCGCCGCGATCACCGCCCTCGTCACCGCCGCCCTCGCCACCCTCTGACGCCGGCTGTTCTTCCATCCCTTCCGGCTTGGGGAGGAGCGCCTTCATCGACAGGCGCAGGCGTCCGCGCTCGTCGCGGTCGATGAGCTTCACCGTGACGCGGTCGCCCTTCTTGACCACATCCTCGGGCTTCTCGACGCGCGTGTGCTTCATCTCGGAGACGTGCAGGAGCCCCTCGGAGCCCGGCATGATCTCGATGAAGGCACCGAAGGCCGTGACCGTCTTGACCGTCCCTTCGTAGGTCTCGCCGACGATCGGCTCGGCGGTGATCGCCATGACCATCTGGCGGGCGCGATCCATCGACTCGCCACCGACAGCCGCAATGGTGACCAGCCCGGAGTCGTCGACCGTGATCTCGGCCCCCGTCTCCTCCTGGATGCCGCGGATCGTCTTCCCCTTGGGCCCGATCAGGTCGCCGATCTTCTCGGGGTTGATCGAGAGCGTGATGATGCGCGGCGCGTACGGCGAGAGGTCTTCGCGGTGCGTGGCCAGCGCCTTGTTCATCTCGCCGAGGATGTGGAGGCGTCCTTCGCGCGCCTGCGCGAGCGCTTCCTTCATGATCTTGAGGTCGAGCCCCTCGATCTTGATGTCCATCTGGATGGACGTGATCCCCTGCTCCGTCCCCGCGACCTTGAAGTCCATGTCGCCCAGGTGATCCTCGGTGCCGAGGATGTCGGTCAGGATCGCGTACTTGTCCCCTTCCTTGATGAGCCCCATCGCGACGCCGGCGACGGCGGCACGAGTCGGGACGCCGGCATCGAAGAGCGCCAGCGAGCCACCGCAGACCGAGGCCATCGACGAGGAGCCGTTGGACTCCATGATGTCGGAGACGATGCGCAGCGTGTACGGGAACTCCTCGAACGGCGGGAGGACCGCCTGCAACGCACGCTCGGCCAGGTTGCCGTGACCGATCTCGCGACGCGAGGTGCCGCGCAGCATGCGCACTTCACCCGTCGAGAACGGCGGGAAGTTGTAGTGCAGCATGAACGACTTCGTGGTCTCGCTCTTGTCCTTGAGCGAGTCGAGGCGCTGCACGTCGTCGGCGGTGCCTAACGTGCAGGCGACGAGCGCCTGCGTCTGGCCACGCGTGAAGAGCGCCGAGCCGTGGGCCCGGGGCAGGACCGACGTGTCGATGGAGATGTCGCGCACTTCGGTCGGCTTGCGCCCATCGACGCGACGTCCGCTGGAGAGCACCTGCCCGCGCAGGGCGTTGTACTCGAGATCGCCCAGGACGTTGCCGACGAACGGCGCCCATTCGGGCTTCTCGGCGACGAGCTTCTCCTTCGCTTCCTTCTTGATGGCCTCGACGGCCTGGATGCGCGTGTGCTTTTCCTTCTGGTTGATCGCGTCGCCGATGCGCTTCTCGGCTTCCTTCTTGACCGCGGCCATGACTTCAGCCGGCACCTCGGTCTTGACCCACGCCATCTTGTCGGCGCGTCCCGTCGCGAGCAGCTCGTGCTGGTAGCCGATGAGCTCCTTGATCCCCTTGTGCCCGACGGTGAGCGCGTCGAGGGCATCGGCCTCGCTCACTTCGTTGGCGCCGCCTTCGACCATGACGATCGAGTCCGCCGAGCCGGCGACGACGATTTCGAGGTCAGAGTACTCGAGCTGCTGGTAGGTGGGGTTGAGGATCCACTTGTCCTGGACGCGGCCGACGCGCACGCCAGCGATCGGGCCGTTCCACGGGATCTTGGACGCGGCGAGTGCGTACGACACGGCGAGGAGGCCGAGGACTTCGGCGTCGTTCTCCTGGTCGGCGGAGATGACGTAGACGAAGACCTGCACTTCGTTCTGGAAGCCTTCCGGGAAGAGCGGCCGGATGGACCGGTCGATGATCCGGCACGCCAGGATCTCGTGGTCGTGCGGGCGCCCTTCGCGCTTGATGAAGCCGCCGGGGATCTTGCCCGCCGCGTAGGTCTTCTCCTTGTACTCGACCGTGAGTGGGAAGAAGGGGAGCGGCGACTTGTTGTCGCTGACGGTGACGGCGGCGAGCACCATCGTCTCGCCAAAGGTCACGACGGCCGAACCGGCGGCCTGCTTGGCCATGCGACCGGTCTCGATGACGAGACGGCGGCCCGCGAAGGTCTTTTCGATGCGTTGCATCATGTGTGTGACTGGGTCTCGTTAGAACACAAAACGCGCGGGCCCGAAAGGGGCGGCCGCGCGATTGCGTGATGAGCGACGAGTGCTAGTGGCGAAGTCCGAGCTCACCGAGAACCTTCCGGTACCCCTCAACATCCTGCCGCTTGAGGTACTCGAGAAGTCTCCGGCGCTGTCCGACCATCTTCAGCAGCCCACGGCGGCCGTGATGATCCTTCTTGTGCGTCTTGAAGTGATCGGTGAGGTAGTTGATGCGCTCCGTGAGCACAGCTACCTGCACGCGAGTGGAGCCCGTGTCTCCCTCGCTCGTCTGGTACTTCGCGATCGTCGCTGCTTTTTCAAAGGCCATGTGATATATTCCCGGCGCGGACAACTACAATCGTTCGCTAAGTCTTTTGGAGACACGCAACTTACTCGAAGCGCCCATCACTGTAAAGGCGTCCCCTGAGTGCCTGAGCGCTATCTTGGAAAGTCGCTGGGAAAGTACCGGGTCGAAGAGCTCGTAGGCTCCGGCGGATTCGCGTGGGTGTACCGCGGATTCGATCCCGAACTGGAAATCCCCGTCGCCCTCAAGGTCCTCAAGCCGCAATTCGCCGGCGATCCCACCTTCGAGGAGCGGTTCCGACGCGAGGCGTCCACCGCCGCCAAGCTCCGCCACCCCAATATCGTGAAGATCTACGCCGT
>Ga0154020_10003101_pt1 | contig 20120 bp, 12 predicted proteins | sample Klosneuvirus_201_FD_109709 | JGI IMG/M metagenome (GOLD analysis project Ga0154020, IMG submission 109709) | Active sludge microbial communities from wastewater, Klosterneuburg, Austria - Klosneuvirus_20160825_MG | ecosystem: Engineered > WWTP > Aerobic digester > Activated sludge | place... | reverse complement strand
TGGCATTCGGCTACAAAGATAAGGATTACTTTATCGCCAAACTCTATGCCCTCCACCTCGCCAAGTTCGCTCTCATCGGATAATCACTGATTCTAACTCGCGCACTTCATTTCGCGCAGAACCATTGATGTTCGCGAAAAGCCGGTCTCGGGCTATCAGGCACTTACCCCATTACAGAACACGGTCGGACTGCGGACACTGAATCTCGACAACAGTCCTGTGACGGATGAAGGACTGCAATCGCTGGGGCCGATGCCCGAACTACGCGACCTCTCGCTCTCACGAACACTGATCACTGATGCTGCGATGCCGATGATCGCGCAGCAGTTTCCTGGTCTGGAATATTTGCGATTGGATCGGACCGCGATTACGGATAAGTCCCTGAATGAGATTGCCAAACTTTCATCGCTGCAGGAGTTGTCATTGTTTCGGACTCGTGTTTCAGATGCTGGCTGTCCGCAAATCGCAAAGCTATCAACGTTGAAAAAGATCAGCCTTGATCAGACGATAATTACGGACGCCGGTATAAAGGCGTTGCAGACGATGAAACAACTGGAATCCCTGTCCGTGTGGAAGACACAGGTCACAGATGAAGCGGCGGAGGCGTTTGCCAAGGAACGACCAGAGGTGAAGTTGAATCGGTAACCGAGAAGGCTGAACCAGAATGCAGATGATTGTTGACCCCTCACCTGGCCCTCTCCTCCCCGTGGTGAGTCTGTGAAAATGGAAAACTGAATGCGGGGGAGAGGGGACAGTCGCACGACAATTCAAACCTCATTGTAAATCGCGGGAAATTCTGAAGGCGAAACCATGAAAATCCGCATGCGATTTAGTCGGGGAAAATCCCAGACAGATATCAATCCGCGAAACGGATTTACGCTGGTCGAATTGCTCGTCGTGGTTTCCATCATTTCCGTACTCATGGCCTTGATCCTGCCTGCCGTCCAGAATGCGCGCCGAACGGCTCGGCGCGTGGAGTGCCTGAACCATTTGAAAAACCTGTCGATTGCGATGACCGGTTACGCCACGACGCAGAAACGATATCCTGCCGCTGGCTATTGGGCTGGTGTTCCTGGAAACCGATATCCCAGTCACAACTGGTGCGTCAATCTGTTGTCGTACGTTGATCGCCGGGATCTGGCTGATCGCTGGGACTACGCAGCCGGCTATTCCGACGCTCGGAATGGACATCTCGGGTTGACTCAAGTGGCGGTCTTCGTCTGCCCTGAAGATGACAGCGCGATGGGGGCGGGTGATTTGAGTTACGGCGTCAGCGGTGGCATCGGATATTCAACGTACTTGAATAGCGTTTACGACGTGCCTGTCGATCCGTTTGGCAATGCGATTGACTTAAACGGCAACGGGATTATCGGACTGGCAAATGATTCACTCGATGGTCACCCCAGTGATCGCACGCTGTTGAAAAACCTTGGCTTGTTCTTTATGGAAAACTTCGGGGTGCAGGGTGGTGTTGTGCGTCATTATACGCTGGATTCTGTGGCAGATGGATTCTCCAATACGCTGATGCTGATTGAAAACATGCGAACGGGACGAAATCCTGCCGCGATCGAAGAAACCTGGGCGACACCGTACGCTCATAAATCGACGGTCTTTTACAGTCCCAAAGTTTGCGAAGCGAATGTGTGCCAGGCAGGCTCAGTTGACTATCTGCGTGCGAACACGGGCGAGTGGAAAATCAACGCGGGCCTGCTGCTGTCGGAAGGACAGTCTCCGTTCGCGTCCAGCCATCATTCTGGTGGAGTCAACGTGGCGTTTGCCGACGGTAGTGTTCGCATGTTGGCGGAAGAGATTGACGGCTCAGTTTACGCGGCCCTTTTCAGCCCTTCCAGCAGCGCATTGTTTCCGACAGCAATGCGTCAGGTGATTCCTTCGGCGAATCAGTTCTGACGCATGATCGCGTTGCCATCAATGTCGAAGGCTCGCAGTTCATCCAACTGCGACGGCAGCGAACGGACGGAAAAACACTGAGATTTTGCATGACGTGGCGCTGTCTCTCATTCGAGTCATGCTGGTTCGCTGCGGGCTTCCGCTTCGGAGGCGTCTGCGAAGATGCTTTCGGACATGTCTACTTCTGTGAGCTGAACTCGATGTCCAGAGACGTTGCTGCGGGATCTGTGTTGTTTGCGGACGCGGGGATGACTTTCTGCTGCACCGACAAGCGTCCGATGACGTGTAGCGGCGCTTCGAACCACTGATTGAGCGCATCAAGGATTTTCGGAGGCACGGGCTGACTGTCAGTCCGGGAACGGTGTCGCGACACCACAATCATGGTGAGTTCCGTCTCGGCTGAGACATTGGCTGACCAGGCTCCAGTCGCATCGGCCTGATGAACCGAACTGCCGAGCGTTTGCAGTGCCGCTTCAATGGCTTTGCGGGCTGTTGAATCGGCGGATTCACGCAGGGGACGTCCATCGAGTCGCAGACGGGTGGAATTTTCCGTTGTCAGGAGCAGGATCAATGCTCCGGCGTCGGGGCTGGTATTTCCTGAATCATCCTTCCAGAGAACGACGCCGTTCAGCTGCCTTTGACCGGCAGCCGGTGGAATCAAGAGGTTTGCCTGCTTCTGATCCGCTTGCCGCTGCGGTTGAGTTACCGCTGTGCCATCGGATCGCCAAAACGTGCCCAGCAGCAGGCCCACCGCAAATGCGGGCAGGATGAGCATCATTGGAATCAGAGAATGCCGTCGGGCTGCCCGTGGCTCGGTCGGCTGCGGTTCTTGAAGGGCCGACGCTGAATTTGCGGGAACGGTCGAGGCCAGTTCCTGCAGCGCTGAGGACAGTTCCGGCGAAAGTGCCGCACCCCTGGAATCTGAACGGTCAATCCCGGCAGTGGCCTCCGCAGGCAGGCTCGATTCGGATGCGGATGGCTGTTCAAGCGACGAAAACTCAGCGTCCACTTCCGCCACGTCCGGTTCAATAATCTCGGGAAGTCCGATCGTGGTGAGTTCTTGCAGTGCGTCAAGCAATCCCGGATGATCACTGGGACGCATCTTTTGCGTTGGGCGAGGGGCTAAACCGTCTTCGCTCGGAACGGTTACGGATCGTCCGCAGGCGGGACAATCAACGATCGTCCCGGCTTTGGTGGTTGAGATCCCCAACAACTGACGGCAGTGCGAACATCGAAACTTAATAGCCATCCAAACCTGCTGACACGAAACATTCACGAGCGGAGAAACATCCACTGTCGTGTGGGATGGTGGTCAGAGGAAGGGTTGAAGGTCAAGCGTCGCGCGACAATTCTGACGGGAAGCCGCGAAGAATGTTGTCGGAAGCAAAAACGAATGGAGCCTGTCAGGGCTGACTCAGCGGTCGGTCGAACCGACCGGGGAACGCCTGCGGGGATTGATCCAGCGTCTGAATCGCGTCGCGTCGATTCTGCTGCAGCGTCTGAGCCTGATTGTTGTAAAAGTCAGAGAACTGGACGATCGCAGGTCCCAGCAGAAACAGGAATACCGATGGCATCAGCAGCAACGCGACAGGAAACAGCAATTGGAACGAAGCCAGATTGGCTCTCGAATCCGCACGCTCTTTCAGCGAGCTTCGAATCCCGTCGCTGTACTCGGTCAATGATCGCGAAATACTGGTACCGGTCGTTTCCGACTGAATCAGCAGCGACGTGAAGGAATTCACGTCGGGTGAATCGATTCGCTGGCTGAAGTTACGAAGCGCCTGAGGCATACTGCCGACTTCCGCCTGTTGATTCAACAGCTGCAGTTCCTCAGCGAGCGCCGGATGCACAGTGGTGATTTCACGACTGATCCGTTTGAGGGATTGAGGCACCGTCAGACCCTGACTGACTCCCATGTTCATCATGTCCAGCACGTCAGGCAGGCCGCGATCGATGTCAATACGACGTTCTGAAGCCTTAAACGCGACAACCAGCGGTGGCACGGCCCACGCCATGAGTGGAGCGATCACGAGCGAAACCACTAGCCACGGTTCAGCAACCGGTGGAGCGAAAATCAACAGAATTCCTATAATAACCACGGCCGCGAAGCCCAGGACAAATCGCAACGCAGCCAGATTCATCCACGAGGCGCGGGAGAAGTAGCCGGCGCCTGTGAGGTTTTTCCGCTGAGTCTCGCGCCGCGTGGCGGACTCCGGAAGAAGCTGGGCAACGGCTGGCGTGATTTGCCCGAACAGCAGATCTTTGTCCCGAATCGGTAATTCATCAGGCACGATCTGGCCCAGGCGATCTATGTCTTCCGACAGGATGCCTCGAAATTCGGAGAACAGTCGTCGATCGCCCCATGTTGAAAGTCGATTCTCGCCCTGCCCTGCCCCGCCTGCCCCTGTGGTTCCGACGGACGCAACGGGCGCGCTCAGCCACTGAGAATCCATCGGTTGTGTTTGCGAACCGACGATGTGGGGCTGGCCGACATTTTGTGACTGGCCAACGTCGTGCGCCAGCGAAGACTTGAAGCTGTCATCTGGCGCATTGGCAAGATTCAGCAAACCGGACCGAACTTTTTCCCGTGTCTCGAGATCCGGAGGCGAACTCAGATCCGGAATTGGCCGAGTCTGCTGAAATGGACTCAGCATCCGTTTGTCGGAACGCAGGTAGAATCGCTTGATGGCAATCCAGATGCCCAGCATGCCGATCGCTGCAAGAAACCAGTAGAAGTACATTAAAATTGCTCCACAGTCGTCGCCGCATCGGTCTGTCCGATGTGGTCAGTTCTGAAATGATTGTCACTCAGAAGACTCAGCACTGCCTAAAATTAAAAGTGTCCGCCGAGCGTTGAATCGACAACTCGGGAATCAAAATCGCGCGCTGCGTGTCAGGATTCGATACACAAAGAAACTGCCCAGCAATTGTCCGGCAATCCCCAGCCCCAGTGACAAGCGCCCCACTGAAGAATCCGTCAGACGTGTCAGATAGTCTGGATACCACACGGTGTAGATCATCAGCACAATCAATGGAATCGTGACCATCAGGGCCGCGCCCCAGCGACTGGCAACCGTGGCTGCGCGCTGCCGCGCGACGAAGTGCAGTCGATCCCGCACCGAGGTCGCCATCCGTTCCAGCACGAGGATCAGGTCGCCACCGGTGTCTTGATGGAGCGACAATGCGGACGAGAACATGGTGAGAGTCGAAACGCCGGTGCGATCAGAAAGGTCTCGGACTGCAGTCCCGACATCGAGTCCCATTTCCATTCGCCGCGCGCTGACTTTCAGTTCGTCCCCGAGGGGCGCGTCCGTGTCGGCGGCGACGAGCATCAGCGACTGCTCCAGATTTCGACCGGCGCGGGCGCTGCGCGCCAGTTCATCGGCCATACCGGGCAGTTGTGTCATAATTTTCTTCTGACGCCGATCGCGGAGGGCAACGGTAATTCCCAGCGGAAGCAGGAGTCCGGCGAGTCCCAGAAACGCGGTTGGAATGGGTCGTTCAGAGTAGACAAACGCGATACCGCCCAGCGTCAGACCTGACAGGACGCACAGTCCCAGCCAGACCATGGGATTGATGCGAATTCCTGACTGAATCATGAGTCGGTCGAACCACCCGTTGACAGACTCACCGACGCCTTTGCCCGAACCAGTGGCAAACTGCTGATTTTCGCGAAGTAATCCAGCGAATTCAGGCCGTCTTTCCAGAGACAGCAAAGGATTATTGGGAGCGATCATGTCGAAGTGTTCCGGGTGGCAAAAAAACGTTCCGCAGCAGAGTGGCAATTGTGCGCCGGTGGTATGAATTAGTCTTTGGTCATCTTCAGTTCACGCGCTTCAAACAGAGGTGCGTACTGTTCGACGTTGACGCCGGTCATAGCCATGCGACGCAGCGCAATTGGTTGATATCCGGTAGCGAAGAAGCTGCCTGTTGGTCGGCCGTCGTGATCTTCGCCGCTGATGCGATAGACGAAAATATCATCCATCCGGAACTCGCCGTCTTTCAGTCCTGAAACTTCAGAGATCTTTGTGATCCGACGCTGGCCGGTGTGCAGGCGAGTGACGTGAATGACAATATCGACGGCATTCGCGATGTATTGACGAGCGATGCTGGAAGGCAGTTCAACGCCTGAGAGCGCGATCATCAGTTCCATGCGGTCGAGAGTTTCGCGGGTATCGTTGGCGTGAACGGTGCTCATCGAACCATCGTGACCGGTGTTCATGGCCTGCAGCATGTCGAGAACTTCGCCACCGCGTGATTCGCCGACGATGATGCGGTCAGGTCGCATACGCAGTGCGTTTCGCAGCAGATCACGCTGGGTCACGGCACCCTTACCTTCCAGATTTGGCAGGCGTGTTTCCAATGGAATCACATCCGTCTGCTGGAGACTGAGTTCCGCAGTTTCTTCGATCGTCACGATGCGCTGTGTGTCGGGGATATAGCGACTCATACAATTCAGCAGCGTCGTTTTTCCGGCACCCGTTCCGCCGCTGACGATCACGTTCATGCGGCCACGAATCGCCAGGATCAAAAAGTCGGCCATGGCGGGTGCCAGCGAGCCGTACTTGATCATGTCTTCCAGCTGCAGTCGGCGATTACCGAAGCGACGAATGGAGACGGTTGGACCGCACAGCGCCAGTGGCGGAATCACGGCGTTGAATCGTGAGCCGTCCGGCAGGCGGGCATCCACAATTGGGCTGGATTCATCAATTCGCCGCCCGGCTCGTCCCACCAGTCGGTGAATAAACTGCATGAGATGGTTGGCGTCAGCAAATCGGATGCTGGTTGATTCGAGCAACCCCTTTCGCTCGACCAGGACGCGATCGGGACCGTTGATCAGAATATCCGTCACGTCCGGATCAACCATCAGCGATTCGATCGGTCCGAATCCATAGATCTCATCCATGATCTCGGACACCATCGATTCCCGCTGCCGCTGATCAAGTTGGAGCGACTGGCGGGTACACAGATAATCCGCGAGTGAACGCAGCTGACCGCGCAGTTCACTTTCCGACAGATCTTCCGCCTTGTGAAAATCGATCACATCCACCATCTGACGGTGGAGGGATGTTTTCAATTTCTGAAAATCGCGGACCGTGTTGTCCACTGTTGCAGATGCGGCGACCATATTGTGTCCTCAAGTTCAGAATGATTTCCCGCCCAGCCATTCACCAAATGCAGCAATGGACTGAGCGCAATGCACCAAGACTACTTATCGAGCGACAGGCACAGGCGAATCCAGAATGTTCAGAACTGCCCCTGGAGGCAGTCTGATCCGGGGAATCCAGAAAAACGGCAAGATCAGCGTGACGCTCCGAATGACTTTTCAGTCACACAGCCGCACGCTGTAGATGTATCGATTCAGCGATGCCGGTGGTGAAGCAGACATGATTGCGGTGGACGTGATTAGAACACACGGCTGCAGGCGAATTCGCACGCTTCCGGCGGAAATCCCGACCGCCATCACTCTGGCCGCCACTGGACGGTTGAGTTTGACGGTTGAAAGGGCTGTAGAGCCTGACCGCGTTCCTGAGGTCGTGGCACTCGCGGCTGGATTGCACAGGCAGACGATAAACGCCTGACCGATATGAGCCTGCAGATAAGTGGCAACCTCCGCGCACGTTTGATTCGTGAGTCCGACAACAGGCATCGTTGAAGGAAACGACAACGTTGAGAGACCGAGAGACTGCAGATCCTCGACCGGCACGCCGTGCTCGATCCAGTTAACGGTTTGTGATGTGCTGTCTTTTTCCGATGCGGCCGCAAACATCAGCGGCACCAAACCTTCAGGGCCGGCACCGGCTGAATTTGGTGTGAGCGTCACGGTGACCTCAGGCAATCCGTCGGGACCGTTGTCCACGGCATGCTGCTGCGGACTCCAACTCAGATTGTCCGAGCCTTTGCCGGATTCAATTTGTTCTGACCATAAACCGTTGCCGTTAATGTCTTTCCCGTCAACTTGACTTTGATCAACGATCGCAAACGGCAGTACCGGAATCGTCAGATTGCGCCCCGGTTGAAATCCGACCGGAGCATGTTCAATACTTGCGGCAGCTGTGACGCCCAGGCGGGCATTACGCACGCCTGTCAACCCGCTGAAGAATAATCGCAGCTGATCGCCGGGCTGAAGTTTTCCGTAGGAGACGCGAATTTCCTCCGGCACCGTGGCATTGCTGGAGATCCCCGAGTTCACTGGCTGGCTGGCGACAGAGGGCGGGGTGAGTTCGACATCGTCCTGAGTGATCATAGGAATTACGGCAGGGTTGGCAGCCTGGCGGACATAATCAACTGCGGCAGCGCGACAACGGACGGCGCGACCGTCGTTTTCAAAGGGTTGTTGCCTCAGACGCAGCAGATCGTCGGACAGAAATGCGTGTCCGCCTACGATCGCTGCAGACTCCGCGTGCCGTCTGGCTTCGGAACGCACGCAGGACAGCCAAATGACGTTGAAAGCAAAGGCCGCGACCATGAGCATCGTAAGGAACAGCCAGATGCTCCAGATCATCATCGTCCCGCGACGGAAACGACCGCCTGCAGAATTTTTGAGTGCGATTCGCCGCTGCGTGCTTCGTCGGGCAGTCGTCTTCATTTCACAACCTGTCGGTTCTTCGCTGATCGGAACAGGATACAGAACAGCCGGATTTTGACTACAGCGTTCCCGCCGTCGCAGGCTGCTGAGTCAGATCGTTGTTTCGATCCTTGGGCTTGTTGTCTGTTGACCAGTCTCCCATCGAACCAGAGCCTTGCAATGGTGTGTTGTCGGAGGGATCATTTCCGGTGGCACCGTCAACTCGCTCACCGTCCCGCCAATAGGATGTCGAACGTCCGCCACCGCGATAGTGTTCAATCTTGAACGGCTTCTTTTCCTTTTCGGGTGGTTCCTCTCCCATCAGCTCCGCCATCGAGATCCGGTCGTTCTTGGACTTGACGCTGATGCCACCGGATCCAGGACCGCTCGGATTGTACGTCACACTGAGCTGACCCTGGTTCTGAGCCAGCAGCGCGACTCGCGCCTGATCCTCGTCCAGTTCCAGGGTGATATTTTGACCGCCGCCACCGCTGTTCTGCAGCGAATTGCCACCCCTTCCGCGATTGACCGACACCACTTTGACGCCCTCAAAAAGTGTCGCCACGACACCGGTTCTGAACATTGCGGGCGAACCGCCGTTGGACTGCAGTTGGTTGCCATTTCCCGAACCGGTCGTAATGTGGACATCGACATATTGTCCGGGCTTAATCATCCCGGTCAGGATGGCCGTTGAATCATTGATATCGACGGTAACGGCTCGCTTGCCTTCTTCGATTTCCAGATCCGGATAGTCACCGACCGGATAAAACATGGAACCCTGCAGCGGTACTGCCGCAGGAATCCGTTCCTTCGCGATGCGGCCAACGACGGAATCAATGCCGAGGAAAGTGTCTGCGGACAGCTTCGCACCAGGTTCGGCGCGACCGTTGCCGATGTGTTTCATCGTAATCACTGTCCCAGGCTCGATCTCGGTGATCGCCATGGGCAGTGTCCGTGATTCGGGTTTAGGAGCTACAACAACTTCCGTCGCCCACAGTTTTTTGAATACAAACAGCGTTGCCAGGAGGCAGATGATGGCAAACGCGGCTACGGTGAGCATCCAGGGGGTGAGCTTCACGAAAATTCTCCAGACAAAATCAGATCAACACAGGGAAAGTTCAATAGTGGTGAGAAAGACAAGTGCTCTCAACGTAATTCATCGCACTCAGCGTAATTCAACGGCACTCGCCGCCGTCGTACGCTCCATCGCCATCGCCGCGTCGCAGGTGATCGTGCGCTGGGAGACACTGAAACCGGTCATCCATAACAAATCCGGACAGGCGTTTCGCATTGGCACCTGAACACGAACGTGGCCCAGATCCGACGCATACGCGCCTGGTTCGATCGTCACGACACACTCATAAGCCAGCGACGGTCCCAGCAGCTGTTCCACACGGGCTTTGACTTCAGCCTCTGCTGACGCGGACGGAACTCCGCAAATGCTCAGCATTCTCGCGCCATTCTGAGCCGCGTTTGCGACCCGAGTCTGCGCCGACATCAGCATTGAAAATTCGACGATGGAAAAAATGAGCACAAGAAAAATTGGCAGAACCAGAACCAGCTCCATCGAAAGGATTACGCCTTTGCGAGCAGATATTCTGGAGCTTGGAGATTTCATGAGCCGAACTCGCTGAAAGAGTTGTGAAGAAGCAACGCATGAGACTGCGTGGTTCCAGTTTCTTCGTTCGGCAGAATCTGCCGCAGGATTGCAGTCTTTTGCGAAGGGACGTTACTACCCTTTATTCCCGAATAATTGAATTGCTAAAATGCACCAGGTCGCCAACGCCACGGGAACGGCGAAGGCCATGACACGACGCTTCTGTCGCTGTGCGGTCGTCTCGGCTTTACCTTTGCCCTGATCTTTGGTTCTCGAGTATTGATTTTTCGTGCGTCGGAAGCCCTGCGACAGAACTCCCACCAGCACAATTGCGATGGTGCCCGTTGTCACGAAGATCAGACTGCAGAACAGAACCTTGAGAGTTGTGAGCCAGCCGAGCCAGGTACCCAGTGCGGCCATCAGTTTGACGTCTCCGCCTCCCGCAGTGGCGATCATCCATAAGACGAACAAAATCCCAAAACCGGCCGCAAATCCCAGCAGCGATGACCAGAGTCCGTCCAGCTGAAAGAACGCGACCTGGTACACAATTCCAGCCACGCACATGGGCGCGGTCATTTTGTTCGGGATTTTGCGACTGCGGAGGTCACAAACAGCGGCAGCGAGCGTAAACGCACCGACACACAGCAGCAGCACGATCTGGGCGGTTGTCAGGTCAGACATGGGAGAGGTTCTCTTTTGAAATCAAAGGGAGGCAACGCATTTCACGCGCAGCGCGAAGTCAACTTCTGGCGTCAACCTAATTGTTGTTCCCGAATCGCCCCGGACTGATGTCTTTTCTGATCAAACCAGTCTAGTATCTGTTGACACAAAGGCCGCAGCCACGACGATTGATACGATCGTGGATTCCGGCGTCGTCGTGACAGTCGGCATATTCGCGATATTCCATAAAGCCATTGAAATCTGAAAATGAAAACCGCCGCTCAGGAATCAGCTGCACACGACCACTGGCTGTCAGCAGCCATCGACGCCGCACGGGTTGGAGGACGCATCCTTCAGGACTGGATCGGACGTTTTTCGGTGCGGGAAAAGAGTCGAGCCAATCTGGTGACAGAAGCCGATGAAGCGTCACAGGCGGCGATTGTGCAATCTCTGAAAAACCGATTTCCTGAGCACGGATTCCTGGGTGAGGAGGGTCTCAATGATCGTCACGCGGAAACCGAAGCGTTCTGGATTATTGACCCTCTGGATGGCACCTCCAACTACGTTCACGGATTCCCCTACTACGCAGTGTCAATTGCGCTGTGGGTGCGGGACCGTGTCGAAGTCGGCGTCATTTTTGATCCGACTCGAAACGAGATATTTGCCGCCGCGCACGGGGCGGGTGCCACTCTAAATGGTCAGCCCATCAAGACTTCCGGCGAGGATCAGCTTAAGTCGGCGATGGCGATGGCCAGTCTGCCGGTCGCAACTGACCCCGAGAATCCGGCTGTCAAACAGTTCCTCAGAGCGCTCACAAAGTTGCAGACGGTGCAGAGGAGCGGCTCGGCCGCGCTGAATCTGGCATACGTCGCAACCGGCCGGATTGACTGCTTCTGGTCCAGTAGCCTGCACCCGTGGGATGTCGCAGCCGGAGCCTTACTTGTCACTGAATCCGGAGGATCCGTCACAAAGCTCGATGGCAGCGCATTCGATATTTTCGTTCCAGACCTGTTGTCTGCCAGCACTGCGTTACTCGGTCAGGAACTCGTAACCACGTTGCGATGAATTTCTTCAACATCTTCTCCAACGGTCGAATCCCGCGTAGACTATCAGCATGGCAATTGCTCGCTCTCTGCTGTTGATCGTTCTCTCCTTCGTCGGCACCCCGGCGTTTTTGGTGACTTACGCGCAGGACGGTGTGAATGGTCAGACCCCGCCCGTGAGCACCCCGCCGCAGGTCGAGAACTCCGATCCTGGATCGCGCAAAGCCGATGTGCTGCTGCGAACGGAATCCGGTGAATTGATTCCGTACCGTGAACTGCTGGGCGATCACGTGATCGATGAACTGCTGCAACGCGGTCTGGAACAGCGGAGCGTCCCGCGCTACACGATTGCCCGGCAGGAAATTACCGGGACCGTGGATCGCGACGAAGTGACGATGACCGTGCGAATGGAGATCCAGGTACATCCGGAAGCAGAATGGGTCACAATTCCGCTGGCGTTTGGCGAAGTATTCGTCACGCAGTTTGACCATCAGTCAGACGTTGAGAATTCCCGAGCGGTTCTGACGTCCGGCGAACAGAATGCGAGACAGTGGCACTTGCTGGGTTCAGGTCTGCATACGGTCACTCTGGAACTGATCGGGAAGGCGCGTTCACTGGCACCTGGTGTCCGGCAGTTGAATCTTAATCTTCCATCGTCCACAGCGTCGCACGCGAATTTCCAATTTACGCTGCCGGTGGAGTTGCAGTCACTGCCTGCGGGCGCAGTTGATAAGGCGACAAAGGATAGCATCGGAGTGCGCTCCGTCGAGTTTTGGGGGTTGGCACCGACATTCAGTCTGTCGTGGTCCGATGTCGTCCAGCGCGTAGCTCAGAATTCCGTGATTCAGGTTCAGAATCGAATGAAGCTGGATCTCACCACGATCCCGGTGAATCTGACGGGGACTCAGCAACTGCAGATCAGTGGCAGTTCGATCAGCGAAGTCCGCATCGCGTTCCCGGAAGGCTTTCTGTTGCAGGAAGTGGATGCCCGAAACTCAAACGGGATTTCTGTGCTGAACAATTTTGAAGTGACATCGACGGCAGGCGTGGTCACAGCGCTGGTGCGGCTCACAACCGCCATCGAAGGATCGCTCACGCTGTCTTTTGATCTGGAACTTGCGAATCGTACGTTCCCGCAGGACATTCGCGTGACGCTGCCCGCGATTCAGGCGGCGAATGTACAGTCCGGAGATCTGGACATCCTGTTTCCCACGGGATTGCTGGTCCAGCAGACGGTTGTGAAAGGCGCGCAGCGGAAGCGGGTTGCCTCAGAGACGGACTCAAGCGTGGCTGCCACGGCCTTTCGGATGCGTTCCACGGAATCGCAGGTCGTGTTGCATGTTGAAGAAACCGTCGCTCAGTTTGCCGTTTCGCCGGAACTCACGCTGCAGCCGGATCGGCAAAACGTCCTGCTGACCGCGCGTTATCCCGTCAGTGTTCTGACGGGATCGCTGCTTGACCTTTCGATAGTCTGGCCTGGATACTCGAGCGGTGAGTGGCAGATCTGGCCCGGTACGGCCAGATTGATATCGGGCAAAACGAGTGTTCCGCTTTCACCGCAGCAATCGGACAGCGAAACAGACGTTTTGCACGTGACCTTTCGGGAACGTCAATCAGGTGAATTTATCGTCGAGTTCCGTGCGTATGCACCGCTGGACGCGGTGCGTTCGGGAGCGATTCAGTTGCATTGTCCGGAAATTCAGGGACGCAGCGGTCAGCAATTCGTATTGACGACGATTGAATCGGATGAGTTTTCAATTCGCCCGATCAGCATGGGTACGGGCGAACCATTGCCGACTGTTCCCTTGTCCGTACCAGCGTCAGTGGTCGTCGGTTCTGGTCTGAAGTCCGAGAGTTGGCTGCACGACGACGCCTCGATTCCCATTCGTCTGGAATTGCCCGAACAGGCTCCTTCCGTGCGCGCCAGCATTCGAGTGGGAATGCAGCCTCAGGGTTCGGCGATTGAAGTTCGAGAATCGATTCAGTTTGAGATCGAACACCGGGATTTAAACAGCCTTTCGCTGCAGGTGCCAACGGGAATTCGGCGTCCGACCGTGAGAATTGCCGGACAGCCAGATGTGTTGCGTGCCACGATTGAAGCGGATACGCACTGGAGTTTTCGATTGCCGGAGGCGCGGCGCGGGAATCTGGCCGTCGAGATCAACTATGTGTGGACGCCGACGAGCGCCACTGATCAAATGCCTTTGATCCTGCCGGAATCTGCCGAACTGCTCGACATCGAAGCCGGCACGGGGTCGGGCAGCGGTATCACCGTTCGGGATGATTCGCTCTGGCAGCCGGTCTATTCCGAAAGATTCGACGCGGCCTGGCATTGCGGAACGCCCACTGCAACAGTGCCCGTGCGGTGGCAACGCGGCGTGGTTCCGACCCCCGGTGACAGTCCCGCTGTGGTCCTGGTGCGAACGCGGATTCTGGAAAATCAGATCCTGACAACCACACTGGCGATCTATCAGGAGCTTCCCACTGTGATCATTGTGGAAACGCCACTTACCGAAACTCTGGATGCGATTCTGATTGATCAGGAATCGCAGATATCGTCTGAGGCTCTGCAGCGCGGCAGCGTGCAGCGGGAAAGAGTTACTGAACGAGACGTCAGCCGCTGGCAGATTCTGAAGCCGACGACCGGAGCGGCAAGTGGACCCGTCGCCAGCACGCCTGTCGGCCCGCATGTCGTTGAGTTTCGAACACGTGGCCGCCTTACACCACGGTCGTCTCTTTGGCTGCCAGCCACTCTCAAACGGGCAAAAATGATCAGCGAGTCACCAGCAGTTCCGGTGATCTGGTGCCTGGGATCACAAAATGAATACAGGGCGGCAAGCGCGTCCTCCGATTTTATTTCGCTGAAACAGCAGAAATCCGGTCTGCTTCCCTGGGGGAGCCAGGGGCGTTCGCCGTCGGATCGAGAATTGAAAGCGATCCTGTCGCCGTATCCTGCTGAACTGCAATTGGTCGCTCATGATCGACTCGACGGATGGCTGACGCCTCCCGACGGGACCGAATTGTTTTTCGGCACTGCCGACGTCGAAGAATTGCGACTGACGCTGGTCCCCAGCGTCGCATTGCTGCTGGTGAGCGCGACAGTCTGTATCGTTTTCTTCGTCTTCCTGTCGCTGCTCCGAAACGTGACGATCATTGTTCCGCTGCTGGTTTTTGGCTGCGCGGCGCTGGTCGCGTGGCTGATCTTTCCCGCCTGGACGTCGCTGTTGACGCCGTACGTGGCGATCGGTGTCCTGCTGGGGATTGTGTCGGTGATTTTCCAGAGGCTGATTTCGGACCGGCGAATGCGATTTCCAAAAGCTTCGCAGGTGGGCGAATATCCAACCGTGTTTGGTTATTCAGGAATGATGTCCCACGCCGTCGTCGAGCGTTCTGAAGCCGCTTCATCTGCCTCAACGACACGATCAGAGTTCAACGTCAAGTCATTTGTCTGATGGGCGGCAGGCGGTGGGCGTGCTTAAATCAAACGTCCGTAGTCTCAACGACACGATAGTCTCTTCGCGGACATAAAACATCGAGCCCGTATTTTTCGAATGTTCTCTATGACCTTCTGGCATCTGCTGTTCGCATTGTTGCAAGTCGCGACCGATAAGTCGTCCGATGCCGTGCCTGCGCGGCAGGAGGAATTTCCAGGCGTGATAGTGGAGCATGTTCCGCTCGCCGAATTGAGGCAACAGATTGCCGGGGATGATTACGTTCCCGTGCCCCGCAGTCAGCTCAGGGATCTGTTGCTGAAGGATCGCAGCGGAGCGCCAGCGACAGATACTCTGCCACGGATTCGCGAAGCTCGGTATACAGCGAGTTTGAACGGAACTGGCCTGGATCAGGGCCAGCTGGAGTTTGAGATCTATCCCGAATCGCGCGCGGCGGACGCCGGGCCACTGTTGATTGGCCAGACAAACCTGCAGCAACTGAAGATTGCCGATCCGCAAGGTCCGATCGAGTTTGGTTCGGACTCCACGCGTCGTCTGTTTTTGCTGAAACCCGGATGTCCCGAAACCCTCACCGGTTCATGGAAATCCGATGGTATGGTCACGGGAGATGTTGTCACATTTCGACTTGAATTGCCCGCAGCCACCACAAGCCGATTTGACCTGTTTGCACCGGCAAAAATTCGTGTGACCAGTGCGGCCAGTCTGGTGCTGGGACCGGACGCTGTGCCGGGGCAGGAATCGGACGGGGACTTGCGAAAATGGACCATTCTGCCAGGGGACGCGGCGCGTCTGACTTTCAGTTGCCGCGAACAGCCGCCGCTGCAGTCACAGGATCCTATGCCGCTGGCGGGCTTCAAATCCGTACATGTCCTTTCAGGCGACATCCTGAGTTCCCGCTGGACTCTGGGACTACCCTCGGAACTCAACGGTCGCGCGCGACTCATTGCACGGCTTTCTGATCGTATTCGTGTCGCTGATGTGCTGCTGGAAGACAAGAGACCTGTGGAATGGCAGGTGAAAGAGGAAAACGGACAGCAATTTCTCAGCATGTTGTTGCCGGATGATTCTGAGTCCACCATGGTCAACATTTCTGCCGCATCAATTTTGCCACAGACTGAAACATGGGATTTGCCCATGCTGACGCCGACCCAGTGGTCCAGCCGTGATGGCGAACAGCGCGGGCCGATCCTGATACCGATCGGACAGATCAGTGTTTCGTTGCCAGGTTCCGTCGATCTTGATGAATGGACACTGGTTGGCATTATGGAACGCGACATCGTAACCAGTCCGGACCAAAGTCGAGAGTACCAGTTGATCCAGTTTCTTCCCGAAGCGTCGGCCATTGCGCGAACTTCCACCAGTGAATCGCGGTTGTCTGATTCCGTCGCGACGCTGGTCGAACCCGCCGGACGACTTGCGACCGTTCGCTGTCTGGTGAATGTGCAGTGTGAAGGAGCGTCAGTGGTCGAACTGCAGTGGCCGGTGTCAAAGGGCTGGCAGGTGATTGCCGCTCGTTATGCGTCGAATTCCCGCGCGTTATTTTTCGAGTTTCCGCAGGGCGATCCGGATGCGGCCACTTCGCCGCTGACACTGCACCTTCCTGAATCACTGGAACCGGGTGCCTCTCGCGTTGTGGAGATTCAATTCCGCCAGACTGACGCTGCTGACGCCCGCACGATCAATCTGCCGCTGGCGGAGAATAAACGAGTGATGCGTTCCGGTTCCGTCGTTATTTTTCCGCCGACATTTTCGCTGAGTACGGAACTGCAGCGTCGCTGGAGTGCCGGACGGCGGGCGGTGGGGCTGGACGAAGTCCGCCGTCTCATGGGCTGGCTGCCGGAATCGAAGCTGAAAAATGGCGTGCAGTGTTATGCAGTCGGCGGTCAGGATACCGCAGGACTGGCGGTGGCAACTGCCAATCCGCCGCATCCGGATACCGTCGAACTGGAACATGCCGTTCGGATCGTCGAGGGCCAAATTGTGGAAACATCCCGCATCGTGCTGCCGATGCACGAGTCGTTTGCGGAAGCGCTGACGCTGGTGACTCCGTCTGGTTCCGCAAATGATCTCCGCTGGTCGATCGATGGCGAGCCCATTTCGGCTCGACGCGAAATGTCAGCGGAAAATTCCCGGGACTGGCGGAGATGGTCGCTGAATCTTGTCGGTCGTCGGTCTGGCACTTCAACAGTAATCCGTTGCGAATCGCGACAGTCGGCCAACAATCAATTTGTCGCGACAATTCCAGTGCCGGTGTCTGCGATGCCCATCCACGGCACACTGCGTCTGTATTCTTCCGACGAGGGCCAGATTACGGCACCGGGACTGACGCAATTAAGCGCGAAGAGTGCTGAGTCCACTGATGATCAGAGTCAGGAGACGAACTGGGAATTGCCGACGGAACCAACAGCGGTGTCGCTGCTGCTCGGACACAATCCCAAAATTCAGTTCGGCCAGACAATCGATGTTCAAATGCTGCACATGATCGATGAACAGTCCGGTGGGTTGAATCAGCAGGTGCTGGCGGTCGCGAACGTCAGTCGCAGCGCCGGGCAAAATTCGCTGCCTTTGGCGCTTTCAGCTGGCGTCCGTCCGCTGGTGCTCGTGAATGGTCATCGGGTCCACTTGCAGGAATCGTCAGCTGGTTTCGCGATTCCACTGCCGCTGACTTCCGTCGATTGTCAGGTCTTGCTGACCTGGAGCGAACCCGCGGGGCGACTGGACGACGTCACCGATGACCGCGAACTGCCACAACTCTTTCTGCGGGAACTCTCCGTCCCGCAATGTACCCATCACCTGCTCGTGAGCCCGCAACTCGAAATCGAGGCTCCCGCAACGAATTTTGCGGCAGCCGATTCGACCGACGTAACGAGGATTTTAAATCGACTGTTGTCTGCTTCGGAATCTTCCGGCGAAAATCCCGACATGATTCCAGCGCTGACCGTTCCGGCGGAGATTCGCAGTTTCATTTCACGCTGGCAACTGGCGGCAACCCAGGGATGGCGGCAATGCACACTCATTGATACGGTGCATTCCGACTTGCCAATCTTTGTTAAGGTCACCCAACTGCGACGGTATCTGGCGATCACCTTCGGTATGGCTCTGCTGACAGTGGCGGCATGTATCGCGTTTCGGAATTTTGTACTCCAACACTGTCTGCTGCTTGGGGTTCTCGCCTGCGGGCTGCTGGGAATCAGCTTTCTGCTGACGATTTCAATCGCGGAGGCGATTCTCAACGGAGCGTTTTGGGGCCTTCTCTGTGGACTGACGGTGGTCGCTGCGTCGTGCTGGTCATCGTTGCGATATTTCCGATTTTGGTCTCTGACACGGCCTGCGGCGATGATGCTGGCGATGATGACCGCCACCGTTGCCACCGGGCAGCAGCCTGTCAGTGTACTCACACCACTCCCGGCCTCAACAGCACAGCAGCAAAATCCTCAGATGCCGGATGTGCTATTGCCCGAAACACCATTTCCTGACAGCGACGTGGCGTATGTTCACCGCGCGGTCTTTGAAAAATGGCGGCAGAAGTCCGCCGCCGGGCAGGAGACTGAGTTCGTCGCCGTCGTGACGTCAATGCAGACAGAGGTCATCGCGGAGTCTGCGGAATCCGTCGAACTGCTGCTCAAACTCGAAGTGGCGGCAGTGAGTGGAAATGATCTGTGCCACCTGCGAATCCCGCTGCAGGGTTCCCGGCTTGTCGAGTGTACGATTGATGGTGATCGGATTCTTCCGGAACCAGATGGTCCGAATGCGATTCTGATCCCTGTTCCTCCGTCTGCTCTGCTGCCGGCTCATACCCGCGACAACCTTGCTGACGCCATTCGCGCGGCAGCAGCGGCATCCGGCGCGCAGGATGAAAGTGGTGGAGTCGATGACAGTCAGACCAGCACTGCGGTCGATGCCGGACCACTGGCGGCGTTTACGCTCCACCACATTGAGTGTCGCCTGCGGCCGGTCACGATACGGCAAAAATCGGGACTGCAGTTTCGACTTCCCGCCCTGCCCTGCCCTGTTGCTGAGTTGAAAGTTACAGCGCCACCGGACCTGTTCAGTCGAGTTCGTGCACAGTCTCCAGCCGGGGTTCTGCAATTCAATCCAGCCGATGGAGCAATTCAGCTTAACAGCCTGGCAATGTCGGAGGGGATCGACATGCGATTGTTTCAGTCAGGCATCGATAAGGGCAGTCCACAGCTGGCGACGGTGGAAATGCTGATCATTGCGGAAATTGTCGCCGAACAACCGGTGCTCTCGTGCTTCTGCCGCTTCTCTCGATGGAATCCACTGACGCCTGAAGTGCGTTACCATATCCCGCAGGGATATCAGCTTGTGTCGGTGAACAGTCTGAACGGTGGAGATCTGCTGTGGTCAATGCAGAATCGCGTAGCCACAATTCTGCTGCCCGATACGGTCGGGAACGAGTTTGTGGTCTCGCTGCAGCTGCGATCAACTTCGGCGTCGCCGCTGCAGCAGAGAATGATTCCAATCGGGGAACTCATTCAGTTTGCCGATTGTGTGGTCTCACCCAACCTGCTGCTTGCCGTTCGTGTGAACCCTGTATTTTCTGTGTTACCAATCGAAGGTCCTCAGGTGACGACCCTCGCTTATTCGGAGGCTCAGTCGGCCTGGGGCCAATGGCTGATTCGCTCGGACAGCGTATTTACAGTTCCCAGTGGACTTCGAGAGGTTGTGATCCGGCTGGCTGCCCGCCGCAGCCTGAACGACGTTCGGATTTTTCAGAGTTTTACGCTGCAGAATCAGCGAATCGACTGGAAGTGTCAGGTTGATATTGACACTTCGGTGTTGCCTGTGTTTCGTCATCGACTGACGGTCAGTTCGGACATCGAAATCATCGACGTGGAGGTTGGTGCCGGTGAAGCCAATCGGCTGGCATC
>Ga0154020_10003100_pt1 | contig 20126 bp, 15 predicted proteins | sample Klosneuvirus_201_FD_109709 | JGI IMG/M metagenome (GOLD analysis project Ga0154020, IMG submission 109709) | Active sludge microbial communities from wastewater, Klosterneuburg, Austria - Klosneuvirus_20160825_MG | ecosystem: Engineered > WWTP > Aerobic digester > Activated sludge | place... | reverse complement strand
TATGTTTTCCATCATGATCTGGAAACCATAAAAACAGCGGGCCTCAGGGTATTGCACCTCGTTCAGGAAGTTAACCGCCAGGTTTTCATTCACAATGCCATCGCTTGCGGCAAAAAAAGCAAGCACGTGTTTAATAAAATGTTTTTCGTTATCGTTGAGTTTGTTGTTCCAATCGGTCATGTCAGAAGCGAGGTCAATTTCCTCTGCCGTCCAAAAACTAGCTTCAGCCTTTTTATAGAATTCCCAAATGTCTTTATACTTTATCGGGAATAATACAAACCTGTCTTTGTTCTCTACTAGTATTTGTTCTGTCATATGTTATTTAATTGATGGGTGAATGATTTAAAAGCGAATCACGTTTACAAATAAATGCAAAAAGTTTCCCTAGTTGGGAGAAATGAATTAACAGCAGGCCTAAGTTTTAAACATGAGGAAATTCACCGCTCTTGGTTGATAAACCTTGATAGAACTGATTTACAACCACGTAACAAATTTCAGAAAAAAAGCCGGGAAAGGGGTTGTGAGAATCAAAACAATTTATAAGATGAAATGAGGGCATTTCGATAAAATAAGGGCCACAGGCTAAGGCCAGCCCAAAACTACGTCTTTAAAAAAACCGGATTTGTAGGTTCTATTCGGTTATTAAGGGAAAAACGAAACTTTGCAAAGCCCCGGGGCGTTAAACCTTCCAAACTTAACCGCCATGTCTGTCGCCGAATGGGTACAACTTTCAAAACAGGATGAAAAACAAGCCATACGCCTTGCTTTTGAAACCTATTACAGGCCCTTGTCCTCCCTTTCATTACGCCTGGGCAAAAACGCGGTTCAGTCTGAAGAGATGCTCTACTTCAGCTTTTATAGCTGCATCAGCAAACTCAGGTTCCAACTCAAAAGCCTCAATCTGGATGAACTCTTTAAAACGGAATTTATCCGCGGGTGTGTGTCTTACGTTAAAAGCTTTGGAAAAGAATATTTTGTAAGCAGCACAGTGGATGCCCTGAGGGACAGGGAGACCGAAACACCTTCAGCACTTGCGAAACACCTCACGGATTTTTCCAAACTGAAGCCTGAACTTTTTTTAGAGGCCCTTCGCACCCTGGTTCCTGCACAGCGCTTGGTGTTCAATTTGGTGTTGGTGGATGGGTACACCATTGTGCAGGCGGCTGAACTGCTTGAATGCAGTCAGGAAGCTGCCAAATTTAACCTGGAGAAAGCCCAGTTGAACTTTAATAAACTCATTCTAAAACTGAGCCCTGCTTTAAATTCATGAATCCAGGGTTTAAATATCCAATCGACGGAAATGTACTGAGGTCCAAACTTCTGGAGAACACCTCAAACAACATGGAACAGGCCTGGGAAGGGTTTGAACACTACCTTGCCCAGCAAAAACCCATTTTCACAGAATCTAAAAAAACACGTATCGCTTTGATGATCCCCCAAAACCTCTTTCTACGGGGGTTTTTGGCTTGCCTTATCATTCTGCCCAGCCTTTTGTTTTACAGGCAGTTTAATGCCAAAATTCCTGCAGCAATCAATAAAGCGTATGCTTCATCGGCGGTATCAAAAAAGGAGCTCAGGGAAATTCAAAAAACAGAGCTCGCCGTGCAAGTTCAGAAGCCCACATTAAGCGCAGAGCTAAATACTGTAGCCGCGCCCCTCAAAATAAACGCACCGGCAGGCGCATCCGGCGAACAGGCACTGAAAAAAGGCACAAAACACCCGAAAATAATCACTGCAAAAACTCACCGCGATACTTCTTCAGGCAAACCAGGATCACTTCCCGCTGCGCAAAGTGCATCCCCTGCTGTTATCCCAACTCCCGCGGATAAAATTGTCCCCCCGCAAATTGAACAAACGGGAGAGTTGAACGAACAACTCTAAAGCCATCCAGAAATCGCCTTGATTTCCTTAGCTTTGTTTTCTGTGAGAGACATCGAAAACAAAAACGACATTGAAACCCTGATTCAGGCATTCTACGCCACCTTGCTTCAAATTGATGAAATGAAACCGGCCTTTGAAGGCCTGGATTTTCAGCACCACGTACCCAAAATTGTGGCCTTCTGGAGCATGGTTTTGCTCGATGAAGAAGGATACAAAACCAATGTGTTCGATAAACACATGCACTTACCTATTAAACCCCATCATTTCGACATCTGGAGAGATACCTTTATTTCTACAGTGAAGCGTTTGTACAAAGGTGAGAAGGCGGAGCTGGCCATACAACGCGCCACTGTGCTCAGTTATACATTTAAAAGCAAGTGGGAGCACCTGAAAAAATAAAAGCCAGGAAATACCACAACGTTTTATCTTCCCCCTTGAATTGCTACTTTTGAATCCCAAAGTATCGCACCCATGCAAAACAGCACCGCCGCTACGGCCTTTAAGAACGAACTTGAATTTGCCCGTGAATTGGATCAAAACGATCGCCTGAAAGACTACCGGAAACGTTTCCATTTCCCTATGCACAACAATGAAGAGGTGGTGTATTTTACCGGAAACTCCCTGGGGCTTCAGCCCAAAACAACAAAGGAATACATTCAACAGGAACTGAACGATTGGTCGAAATTTGGCGTAGAGGGACATTTTCTCGCCAAAAATCCCTGGCTGTCCTACCACGAGCTACTGACCGATAAAATGGCAAAAATTGTAGGTGCTTTGCCCGAGGAAACGGTGATGATGAACCAGCTTACGGTAAATCTGCATTTGCTGATGGTGTCGTTTTACCGTCCCAATGCAAAACGCTACAAAATTCTTTGCGAAGCCAAAGCCTTTCCAAGTGACCAATATGCGCTCCAATCCCAGGTAAAATTTCATGGTTTTAATCCAAAAGAAGCTCTCATAGAAATTGAACCCCGCTCAGGGGAATACCACATCAGGGAGGAGGACATATACAAAGCCATTGAACAACATAAGGACAGCCTTGCACTGATTATGATAGGTGGGGTAAATTATTTCAGCGGACAGGTGTTTGATATGCAAGGCATCACCAAAGCCGGACAAACCGCCGGAGCCCTTGTTGGGTTTGATCTGGCCCATGGTGCCGGAAACATTGAATTAAAACTTCACGACTGGAATGTGGATTTTGCCGCCTGGTGTTCTTACAAATACCTTAATAGCGGACCGGGCTCAGTGGCAGGCGCTTTTGTACATAAAAATCACCACAACAGCCTTGATTTGCCTTTGTTTGCAGGTTGGTGGGGGCATGATAAAAAAACCCGGTTTTTAATGGACTCCACGTTTGTGCCCATTCCAACGGCCGAGCGCTGGCAATTAAGCAACGCGCCGGTATTGAGCATGGCGGCTTGCAGGGCCAGTCTGGATATTTTTGATGAAGCCGGAATGCCCGCTTTGATCCAAAAAAGCAAGGATCTGGTGGCTTACTTTGAATTTATTGTTGAGGCCATTAATTCTGAAAAGGGGAATTGCCTTCGAATCATCACACCTAAAGAACGAAGGGGCTGCCAGCTATCCATAGTGGCCAATGGCTACGGAAAAGCCCTGTATCAGAGTTTAATCGATAATGGGGTGATTCCCGATTGGCGCGAACCCAATGTCATCCGTTGCGCGGCAATACCGTTGTACACCTCTTTTGAAGACCTTTACCGATTCGGGCAAATTCTGAGGAAATTGCTTTAGTTGGCTCTTCTGAGTGGATTCGCCAGGTTTTTACAGGCGCTCAGGTCCATTTTTACACTGCCAATCAATATTTTTGCCTCCACACGCAATGGAATGTGGTTGTTGTCGTCGCTGATCCAAACACTCAGGTCATCGTCCTGTTTAAACACCCGTCCTTTTTGTACCACCGGCCGGAACAACAAACTGTGTATTTTTCCAATATCGGTTTTAATCACTTCACGACGAATGAACTTGATTTTTAAAGGCCAGAGTTCTTTGTCCATAAAACAAGTCAAACTAAAAACATCGCCTTCCTTTGCTTTACCGAGATCGAGGTTTCTGGCTGCATAAAAAGAACTTACCATGTCCTGAACACCGGGGGGCACATCCAGTTTTTGGTTGTTGCCCACGTTCACCTTGTTGCTAAAATGATCGAAAATGTAATCCTGGCTGAATTTAAAACCACCTTCATCCACCCGTCGAACAAAATACCAGGGCAGGAGAGCATCTTTATCGAGATAGGTCTCGTAACGGTCTCTCACTTTAAAAAACCAATCCGTGGTTCCTGTGGTATACCCGTTGCCTACGATATGGTATACTTTTCTATCCCCAAAGGCCTTTAAGTCAGGTTTCACTTCCAGCACCGCTTCTCCGGCGTCAATCAGCCCGTAATGCATTCGGTAGGTTAAGATCTCTCCGGCTTTAAAGGCGAGGTTATTTTTCATGGGAAGTGGTTCTTCCACATGCGATGTCAACAGTTCTTCAGTTTCAAACAAAGCGGAATGGGGCAATACAAAAGAAAGCAGTGGTGCCAGCAGTATAGCCGGAACGACGATTTTAAGACTGGAAAACTTCATTGGTGCCATACCTTCTCTACGCAAATAACGTACCGAAAGGGGAAATCGTATGGACTTAAAGTTTGTTAAACTGCTCTTTCAGCTCTTTGCGCTGGGCTTTTAATGCTTTATAGAGCTTAGGGTTTTTGAGTACGCGGAAGATGCCCAGGGTTTTGTATGCAAAAGGAATGTAATACAGGTTGAACCTGGCACAAAGCATAGCCAGGGCTGAGAGGCCAACAGCTAACCAAAGGGAATTGCCAAAGGACCAAGCCAGAGCAAAAAACAAAAAGTAATAAAGAGTAAAAAGAATAACTGCAACAACGGTGATGAAAGAGGCAAAAAACTCCCGGTGTTTTACAATTTTTCGGGTGATGGAAAAACTGAGCGTATGAGGAAGGATGTTGCAAAGGTAACCGAAAGCAAAAATCGGGGCTCCCACAACCAAAAGCAAAAGTCGGAGCACCAGCATGGGGTAATTCAGCAGGTACTTGTTTTTAGGCCGGATCAGCCAATCCCTGAGTTTGTTTTTTTGTAACAAAAGAAAGTAAGCGCTACAGGCCTGACGGTAGTCTTCCAATGCTGCGTTTTTTTCCAAAGCGGCACGGTTTATTTTTTTGGTAATTTCCTGGAGCACCTCAAGGTCCTGTGAAAGGTCATTCGGATCCATTTTGCGTGCTTCCAAAATCTCCCGTTTATTTAACTCTTCTGCTTGTAACACCAGGGCATCATTTTCAGGCGCATCAATATGGGTAATCAGGGCTTTGAGTTTTGGCTCCAGCATTTCGAGAAACGCTTTTTGAGTTTTGGCCGAGTGTTTATCTTTATCCTTCAGGAATTCTTTTACCGAGATGGGTTCACCCACATTATAAAACAGATCGCTGCGGAATTTATCGGGTTGGCTGTAATTGACGCCAACAGGGATAACCAATAATTCCTTATCCCCTAAACTGTCCAAAGCGCCGAACACCATGCGCGATACACCTTTTTTCATTGGACGTAAACGCCTTTCCATAATGCAAATGCCTTCGGCAAATACAATGACTTTTAGGTTGTTTTTCAGGTGTTCGTTCACCCTTTGGTAAGTGGCGTCGTTTTTTAACAGCCCTTCTTTTCCGCCTTCCGAAATGCGGTAAATGGGGATGATGCCGATCTTGTCAAGGACCCAACTCATAAAACCGGGCTTAAAAACATCCCCTCTGGCCAGGTACCAGAAACGGGTTGGGTACATTATAAAACCAAGGCCAACCGGATCAGCAAACGCATTGGGGTGATTGATGGCGATAATAGCCGGCGCCTTGAGCTTTAACCAATGCGAATTGCGAATTTGCAAGCGCTTGTAAAACACCGGAAAAATAAATGAGATCCAGGTAGCCAGAAAGGAATAGACCATATGAAATTTCCGCTAAAATAGCTTTTTTTTCGGGAGCGTTTTTTAACAGATTGTTAGTAACATTTGGACTGGTTTTTTGACCTTCAACAGAGATAATTTGCGTACATTTAAAGGATAAATAGAAATCATAGGAGAGCGCAATTTATGTCAGAAATTTCAGCAGAAAGAAAGAACTACGGAGCAGACAACATTCAGGTATTAGAAGGGCTGGAAGCGGTGCGCAAACGGCCCGCCATGTACATCGGAGACATTGGTTTTAAAGGCCTACACCATTTGGTGTATGAGGTAGTCGACAACTCGATTGACGAAGCCATGGGAGGCTACTGCAAAAACATTACCGTCACCATTCTTGAGAACAATTCCATTCGTGTAAAAGACGATGGAAGGGGGATACCAACCGACATTCATCCAAAGCTTGGTGTGAGTGCATTGGAAGTTGTTATGACCGTTCTGCATGCAGGAGGTAAATTTGACAAGGACACTTACAAAGTGTCCGGTGGTTTGCACGGCGTGGGTGTAAGTTGCGTGAATGCACTTTCTTCTCACATGAGAACAGAAGTGCATCGCGACGGCAGAATTGTTGAGCAGGAGTTCAGTTGTGGAAAACCTTTGTACCCTGCACGCGAGATTGGTAAAAGCGAATACCGTGGCACCATCCAAACGTTTTCTCCCGACATGAGCATTTTCATCACTGGAGATTACAATTTTACAACCTTGGCCAACCGCATGCGTGAATTGGCCTTTTTGAACCGACGCATTCGTATTGTTCTTGAGGACGATCGCAATAAAGATGAAAACGGTCAGTCGTATACGGAGGTTTTTTATAGTGAAGGCGGCTTAAAAGAATTTGTTGAGTATCTCGATGATGGCAAAGAAAGAATCATTGAAGAAGCCATTTACATAGAAAACGACAAAGGCACCATCCCTGTTGAGGTGGCCATGTTATACAACAACGCTTACAGTGAATGCATTCAGAGCTATGTAAACAACATCAACACCCACGAAGGCGGAACTCACCTTTCCGGGTTCAGAAGAGGGCTTACACGAACATTAAAAAATTACGCCGATAAAACCGGATTGCTTTCAAAAGTAAAATTTGAGATCAGTGGTGACGACTTTAGAGAGGGACTTACAGCGGTAATTTCAGTTAAAGTTCAGGAGCCACAGTTTGAAGGCCAAACAAAAACAAAGTTGGGAAACAACGAGGCCATTGGTGCTGTTGATCAGGCGGTGAGTGAAGCCCTACAGAATTATTTAGAAGAACATCCAAAACAAGCCAGAGCCATAATTGATAAGGTCATTCTGGCCGCTACCGCAAGGCATGCTGCCCGCAAAGCACGCGAGCTTGTGCAACGCAAGAGCGTGATGAGTGGTTCGGGCCTACCGGGAAAATTGGCCGATTGTGCCAGCGGCGACCCACATGCCTGTGAGTTGTTTTTGGTGGAGGGCGATTCGGCCGGCGGAACTGCAAAACAAGGCCGTAACAGGGATTATCAGGCGATACTTCCATTGAGGGGAAAAATCTTGAATGTAGAAAAAGCCCTGGAGTACAAAATTTACGACAACGAAGAGATTAAAAATATTTTTACCGCACTGGGTGTTTTTCGTGGCACCAAAGAAGATGATCGCGCCCTCAATCTTGAAAAATTACGTTACCACAAAATTGTGATCATGTGCGATGCCGACGTTGACGGTTCACACATCACCACGCTTATTCTTACTTTCTTTTTCCGACACATGCGTGAGCTCATTGAAAAGGGACACGTTTATATTGCTTCACCTCCTTTGTATTTGGTTAAAAAAGGCAAGGACCAGGTGTATTGTTGGAACGAACAGGAGCGTGACGAGCAGATCAAAATTCTGGGTGGTGACAAAACAGATAGTGTTAACGTTCAACGTTACAAAGGTCTTGGAGAAATGAACGCCATACAACTTTGGGAAACCACTTTGAATCCTGAAACCAGAACGCTGCGTCAGGTGAACATCGACAGCGCTGCTGAGGCCGATCGCGTGTTTAGTATGCTTATGGGCGACGAGGTTCCGCCTCGTAGGGATTTTATTGAGAAAAACGCGAAGTACGCTAAAATCGACGTTTAAACCGGTTTGCCAAACACTCAGAGGTCCTAAACACAAATGGTCTTTTGAAACTTTGCCTCGGGAAGGAAAAAATGCAATGCAGAGCTTCAGAGAGGATATTCTGAATTTCAAGACAAGGTTTATCGACCCGAACAAATTCCAAACACCTGCATGGGCAACCTGTTTGCCGTTGTGGTATAAAGAATAGGATGGCCTTTATGAAAAGAGCAGTATGTTCAGAAATCACTTGGCATTTTGGTTTCTAAGTTGACAGACATAAAGGGGAAGGTCATTTTTTTATCACCCCTTGACTGGGGTTTGGGTCACACAAGCCGCTGTGTGCCGATTATTGAAAGCCTTTCCGAAAACAACAAAGTGATTCTGGGAATCACTGAATCGAACATCGATTTTTTCGAACTGCATTTTCCACAACTCCAAAAAATACACATGCCTTCCTATGGCATTCGGTATTCAAAATACCTGCCCGCGTTTTTCAAGCTCATTTTGCAGAGTCCACGTGTGTTTGGTGTGATAAAAAAGGAAAACGCCTTGCTCAGGAAGCTTATTGAAGACCATCACATTGAGCTCGTGATAAGTGATGGCCGTTTTGGGTGTTATTCCAATCAGGTCAAGTCGATTTTTATCACACATCAGTTAAACCTTCAGGTGCCGTTCTTTTCTGGTATGGCCAATGCCATCAACCGGAAATGGATACAGCGTTTCAACGAGGTATGGGTACCGGATTTCGAAGAAATTGAACGGCGCTTATCAGGGAAATTATCCGATGCCTCCAGAATAAAAACACCTGTTTTTTTTATCGGCCCCAAAAGTGCTTTGGAAAAACACAATGCCTCGGACACCCCAGAAACAATAGATACTTTGATTTTACTTTCAGGAGTGGAACCTCAGAGGAGTCTTTTGGAAGAGAAACTTTTAGGGTCCCTTGATGATGTCAGTACCAAAAGAATTGTTTTGGTGCGGGGTTCAGAAATAGAAATGAGGGTTGCTCCACAGGGAGTAGAGGTTTACAATTTTTCCTATGGCAAAAAGCTGGCAGAACTCATTGTCAGGTCAAGGCGGGTAATCTGCAGGAGTGGATACAGCACCCTAATGGATTTGCATGTGCTTGGTAAAAAAGAACTGGTGCTTATTCCCACGCCGGGACAAAGTGAGCAGGAATACCTTGCTGAGTATTGGGCGCAAAAATTTCAGGCCAAGGTGTACAGGCAGTCAGAAATTAAAAAAGGTTTGTTTTAAAATTCATTTACACCCTGCACGGTGGTGTATTTCATGGTGTACTTGATGCCCGGATTCATGTATTTGTATGCGCTGTGACTCATCAAAGCGGCTTCGTGAAAACCACATAAAATAAGTTTCAGTTTGTTTTTGTAGGTATTGATATCCCCAATCGCGTAAATGCCGGGAATGTTGGTGCTATAGTCTTCGGTATTTACTTCTATGGCATTTTTATCAAGATTCAGTCCCCAGTTCTCAATGGGTCCGAGTTTTGGACTTAAGCCGAAAAGCGGGATGAGGTGGTCGGTTTTGATCTGGGTTTTCTCCTGAGTTTTTGAATGGATCAGCGCCACTTCCTGCAATTTATTTTCACCACTTACAGAAAGGATGTTGGTATTGAGCAAGAGTTTTATTTTGCCCTGTTCGGCCAGTTTCATAACCTTGTTTACGCTGTCGGGAGCGCCTCTGAAGGATTCGCTTCTGTGCACCAGATAAAGTTCGCTGCATACGTCGCTAAGGAAGATGGACCAATCAAGCGCGCTGTCGCCTCCGCCAGCGATTACCATTTTTTGATTACGGTATTTTTCAGGGTCGAGGATCATGTAATTCACGCCCCTGCCATTTTCAAACTTTTCAAGCCCTGTTACTTCCGGTTTTCTGGGCTCAAAACAACCCAGGCCTCCGGCGATCACCACCACTTTCGATTCAATTTTTTTGCCCATGTTGGTGGTGGCCACAAAATCACGTTCTCCTCTTTTTTCGAGATGTTCTATGCGTTCACCAAGTGTAAATTCGGGTTTAAAAGGTTCAGCTTGTTTCAGAAGATTATCAATCAGTTCCTGAGCTAACACGGAGGGGTAGCCTGGGATATCGTAAATGGGTTTTTTCGGGTAGATCTCGGAAAGCTGTCCCCCAATCTGAGGTAAATAGTCCACGAGGTGGCAGCGCATTTTTAGCAAACCGGCCTCGAAAATGGCGAACAAACCAACAGGGCCTGCACCAATAATCAAAATATCCGTTTGAACCATTTAAAAATTTTTTGGGCAAATGTAGAACATTTTTGGCACTGGTATTGTTCAGAATCTTGTGAAACTTATTGAAAAAAGCTTATCTTTAGCCAATTAAAAAACGAAAGAACAATGAAAAAACAATTACTAACACTTTTTGCCGCCATAACAGTAAGTGCTGCTGTGGCGCAACAAAACCCCAGTCCAAGTTGGTCAATTACCCAAAACGCGGCCTTTACTAACACTTCAGTTGGTATCCGTTTTATGGATGCTGTTGATCAAAACGTGATGTGGGTGATAGGATATGATGGTTTTGCCCCAAGCCGCAATTACAACTGGTTTTCAAGAACCATCAATGGTGGAACTACCTTTACAGCAGGAAACGTTCTGCCTGATACAAACACGTATGTGCTTGCAAGCATGGAAGGTGTTGACGCAAATACCGCATGGGTAGCCTGCTACACCAAATCCATCCAGTCACAGGGAACCGTTTTCAAAACAACAAATGGTGGAACCACCTGGTCGAACATGAACAACGGAAACATGTTCACCAACGCGTCTTCCTTCTGTAATTTTGCAACGTTTGTAACCCCTTTGATCGGTATCGCTCAGGGTGACCCAATTAACGGCGAATACGAAATCTGGAGAACCACAAACGGCGGAGCGACCTGGACGCAAGTTCCGGGTGCTAACATACCGAACCCGCTTACAGCAAACGAATACGGCATTGTAAATGTGTACACCAAACACGGAACTTCTAACATCTGGTGGGGTACAAATCAAGGACGTATTTATTACTCAAATGATGGTGGTGTCACCTGGAACGTTTCAGTCGTTTCCGGAAACGCGGCTTTCATTCTTGAGATCGCATTTTCTTCCCCTTTGAACGGTGTGGCTTATGTGAACAACAATGGCACTTTTGAAATGTATAACACCACCAATGGCGGTACTTCCTGGTCTGCAATCAATCCGGTTCCTGCTAACGTAGGTTTTAACGATATTTGCGCAGTACCGGGCAGCAACGCTTTTGTTTCTGTGGGGGCTGGCCAAACCAACCAAATCATCTCTTTTTCAAATAACAACGGCGCCACATGGACCGATTACGGCAGCACAGGCATACAGTACCTGACTGTTGACTTTGCTGATCCTTCAACTGGTTGGTCAGGTTCGTTCAGCGACAATGCTGTGCCATCAATAGGCGGTATCTGGAAATACAGTGGAGCTGCTTTCAGCGGAACCCTGAGCCCAACAGCTAACTTCACCCTTCCTTCCGATTTGTGTCTGGTAGGTGCGGGACCTGCTACGGTTTCCCCTAACAACTCATCTACCGGTTCTGCCACGCTTTCTTACCTCTGGTCTTCCAGCCCAAACACAGCTTTATTCTCAAGTTTAACAGCTAGTGTTCCTGTGATCAGTTTTACAGCAAATGGCACCTACACCATTACTTTGATGGCAACCAATTCCAATGGCACCAACAGTTCATCGCAGGTAATTAACGTTCAGGCATGTAATGCGCCGGTGGCTACATTTACAACAGCTGCCAATCCTTGCAATAACATCACCTTTACCACCTCTAACACCAGCACAGGTGCCCCAACACCTTTGTATTCATGGAGCGCAAATCCAGCAGCAGGTGTGATTTTCCTTCCAAGTCCAAATGCTACTAATCCATCCATTAACATCAGCACACCTGGCACCTATACCATTACTTTGGTTGCCAGCAATGCTTCAGGTTCTGCTCAGGCAACTCAGGTGGTTACTGTGGCCAACTGCGTTCCTTTGGTTGCCTTCTCTATTGATTCAGAGGCTTGCACTACAAATTCAGTTACCACCACAAATACTGTTTCGGGTGCAACCAGTTACACCTGGTCGAATGTGCCAAACAGTGGCGTGTTCTCGATGAACGCAACGGGTGGAAACAAAATGTATGTGTTCTCAAATCCAGGCACCTACACCATTACGTTAAAAGCAACCAATGCTTCAGGCACTAATCAGGCAGTGCAAACCATCACAGTGGATGCCTGCGTTGGACTGATTGAAAACTCGACTTCATCAACTGCTTTGGAAGTGTTCCCGAATCCTGCAAATGAAGAATTCAGCGTGATGCTTCCAAACACCAAAGAAAGCTACAACGTTACCCTTGTAAATGTTTTAGGTGCTGTTGTGTTTGAAACTACAACTTCAAAAAATGCGCCTGAAAAATTAAACATCCGTGTAGCGAACCAACCAAGTGGAGTGTATTTCCTCAACGTACAATCGAAGAGTGAAAAGTTCACAAGGAAGATCGTTATCGAATAATTTTCTTTTCTGTTTCAGAAAGCCGTCCCTCAAATTGGGACGGCTTTTTTTATGTAATATTGAAAGATGAAAATTGTTTTTATGGGCACACCCGAATTTGCTGTGCCCAGCCTAAGAAGCCTACTGGACAATGGATACCAAATAGTTGGTGTTGTTACTGCACCCGATAAACCGGCCGGGAGGGGAAAAAAAATGCACGAGTCGGCGGTGAAAAAATTTGCACGTGAAAGAAGTTTAAATGTTTTGCAACCAAACAACCTCAAGGACCCCTCCTTTTTGGAAGCATTAAAGACCTTGAACCCCGACCTTCAAATCGTGGTGGCTTTCCGTATGTTGCCTGAAAGTGTCTGGAATCAGCCGCCACTTGGCACTTACAATTTGCACGCTTCTTTGTTACCGAGGTACAGGGGTGCGGCGCCAATTAACCGGGCCATCATGAATGGGGAGACAAAAACAGGCCTTACGACGTTTAAATTGCAACATGCCATTGATTCAGGAAACATCTTGCTTCAGGAAGAAGAAACGATTGGTGAAAACACAAACGCAGGGGATTTGCATGATCGCTTAATGGAAAGGGGAGCAACACTCTTATTAAAAACGGTTCAACTCATCGAGTTGAGTCAGCGCACAGGCCAGGCTTTGCCTTTCAAGATGCAGAAAGAAGAGGACGTCAGTCACGCTCCAAAAATAAATAAAGAAACCTGCCGCATCAATTGGCATGAGCCTGCGCGAACCATACACAATCAAATAAGAGGTTTGAGCCCTTACCCCGCGGCGTTTACGATATACGACAACGGGGAAGGCGCCACCTCGGTAATAAAAATCTATAAGGCTATTCCAAAGGAAGGACGTTACGACATGCCTAACGGTACTCTGATTGACGCAAATGGCTCAACATTGCAGGTGGTGTGTGGTGAAGGGGCGATTGAGATTTTGGAACTTCAACAAGAAGGAAAAAAACGCTTAGCCACTGATGTGTTTTTAAAGGGATTTAAACGGAGCAGTACCGGAAAATTCATTTGAGGCATCCTTTTACTGGTAGGCAATCCCAACGACCGGAAGCTTTCAAGCCTTGTATAGTGTTAAATTCAAGCCGAATAGGGCTCGGAACCCTTAATAACAGGCTGTTTTGGAGCTCAGTTATTAACAAAACGCCGATTTATCAACAATCTAGGCACTTTTTTTACTGAAACACTTGACAAATGGGGTTTTTCGTATATATATTTGTACCGTAATTAATTGTTTAACCCTAAAACTAAAAACAAATGAACAAAGCAGAATTAGTTGACGCAATCGCTTCAAACGCAAAATTAACAAAAGCTGATGCAGGTCGTGCATTGGATGCAACCATCGAAAGCATTCACAAAGCATTAAAAAAAGGTGACCGTATCGGTCTGGTAGGTTTTGGTTCTTTCTCAGTATCAAAGCGTGCTGCACGTATCGGACGTAATCCTCAAACCGGCAAGGAAATTAAGATTGCTGCTAAAAAAGTAGTGAAATTTAAAGCTGGTGCTGACCTTTCTGGTTCAGTAAACAAAGGAAAATAATACTTTCCAATCAAAAAGGAGCCTTCTCTTAACCAGAGAAGGCTTTTTTTTTGACCACATATAAAAAAAGTTGCGGCATTTTGATTGAAAAATTGTAAATTAGCTGGCATAGCGCACAACTGGAATTGTTGGGTTCAGATGCCAAAAGCAAATGAATCGGGCAGTTACTTTTCGCAATAATATAAACCAAAAAAATAGACAAAAATGAAAAGACAATTATTACTAGGTGCTGCTCTTTTTGGAGCAATGGGTGCCTTCGCTCAGACACCGGTAAATCAGGTGAGGCCTGATGGTTTCAGAAACATGAAACAGGAAAAAGAGAAGTATTTAAAAATGAACGAAGCGGAAGCGGCCCAAACTTTAAAAAAACAGGCGGGTCCTGAGAACAACCCTGCTCAGAACGGCAGCGCGCAAAAGACATCAAATACAACAGCTACCAGCATTAACTGGACATTACTTAGTGGTTCAATGAACTGCTACGGCCAGTTGGTAAGCCAAACGCGCCCGCTTCAATACAACGACAATCTGAATGCAGTTTCGTTGATTCACCGCAAAAGCACAACGTACACGGCCAGCCCGATTTCCGACAGCAATGCCGGTACCATAGTGGCTCAAATTACTACAAACTGGGGCACAAACTGGGACAGCACCTGTTTATACGCGAACGTGGAAGCCGGCCGTTACCCGCAAGGAGCAATTTATGCAGGTCCGGGCAACAGCGACATCGCCAACGCGTACGTTGTAGGAAGTGGACCAACTGTTTCCAACAACGCATTTACAGGAAACTGGTATGCCAGCAAAAAACTTGCAGCAGCAGGCTCAACGCTATATAATACTGCTGGTGACGTTACTCCCGGTGCCCAACAGTTTATTCCATTTGGTGCCCCAAACATCGCCAATCACGGTTGGTCACGTTATGGCTTCACTTCAACCGATGATGGAATTGTGCGTTCTCTTGCGCTTATGGAAGATGATCCTACAACACTTGGTGCTACACGCGGTTTGGCTGTGATCAAAGGCTCTTTTAATGCAGGAACCTTTACCTGGACCAGCGACACCTTAATTCCAAATTTTGTTCTTGATGGTGCAGGTGGAAAACAATCGTTTTCAGCCGTTCAAATGGCCTGGAACGAAGCCGGAACTGTTGGCTACGCCGTAATGACCGGTGCATTAAACAGCGCTACTGGTTCTAATCGCGGATTTCAACCTGTTATTTTTAAAACCACCAACTCCGGAGCCAGCTGGGCTTTGGCAAATGGCATCGATTTTAATGCCGCTACCATGACCGTGGTGCTGCAACACATTGCTAAAACTGCTGCTAACCCTACCTTAGCTATTCCTGCTGTGTTTGGAGATTACGACATTGTAGTGGATGCTGATGATAAATTACACATTGGAACAACTCTGATGAGTACCTTCAGTCCTGCCGACGATTCTTTGGGCTTTGTTGGACAGTTCTCGAATGGTGGAGAAAGCTACAACTGGGGACACACTCCAGGTAACCGCCCTTACCTGTATGATTTTATTGGTGATGGTGCAGCAGCATGGAATGTGGTTATTGTTGACTCTATGTCAAGTGAAGGACCAAGCTCACAACCAACCGGTGATGGTTACAACGACAACCCTTGGGACCCAACCGGAACAGGAAGTGCAAAAATTGAAATCGATTCCCGTATCCAGTTAGGACGTACGCCAGATGGCGAATACATTACCTTCTCATGGGTTGAATCGGATACCAATTTCACCAGTTCAGCAAAAAAATGGAACAACCTGCCCGATATCAAATCCCGTTTGATGAGCATTGGTTCAGGCACCAACATGTATGAAATTGCTACAACTGAACAAAATGTAACTCAATACCCAGCCTCAGTTGGTCCTGCAAACCCGGAAGTAATTACTAGAGCAACCTTGCATTACATGTCACCTACCACCAGCACTGCGGCAATTGCAACATGCACGCAAACAGGCGGTAGAGAGGTAACCATTAAAACACCTTTTACCATCACAAATAGCAATCCGTACTCTCAGTTAACCAACAATACCAATTGGTACACTACAGCCAATCTTTCGTATCAGTTTGGTCTGGCTTGTCCTAATGCAATTGGAGAAATTGAGAACAACAGCTTAGCTAACGTTTCTCTGTTTCCAAATCCCGCTAAAAACGCAGCTGTTCTTTCCGTTGAATTGAGCAACAAAGGCGCTGTTGAAGTAGAGATTTTCAACATTGTAGGACAATCAGTAAAAACCATTACTACTGAAGCCAATGTAGGTAACAATACCATTGCTCTCGATCTTAATGGCATAACTACAGGCGTTTATCTGGTTAAAATCAAATCAGGGAACCTAAGCAGCACCAAAAAGCTGATTGTAGAATAAACCCATTCTTTTTAACATTTTTAAAACCGTCCCGTCCCGATTTATCGGGATTCGGGACGGTTTTTTTATTTTCGACAAAGCCCGTATTTTTAGGTACGTGGAGCGGTCTTTATTATCTAAACAAGGATTATTAAAGCTATAGGCGGGATCGTTTAGAAAAGTGTGAAAGGGCTTTTTAGCCTTTGAGTGGGTTTTTTTCAATTCAAATGGCCGGCATGGAAGGGATTACCAAAATAATTCCTTAACTTTAACATTAAGAAACAATAACTCACAAACATGAAAAGAGAATTACTATTAACATCTGCCTTATGCGCAGCGCTTAGTGTTTTTCCTCAGAATGCCAAGATTAAACCTCAGGCTACAGGGAAAGAGAACGTAAAGCAACTTTTAGAAATTAAAATGGATGAGGGAACACCGGCCCAGAACAATCAGGCCAAACCCCTAACAAACGTCAATCCTGCGGCGAAAACATCCCTGATCAATGGTTGGAGTAATTTCTCAACCTCACCGAATATTTACGGTGTGTTGATAAGCTATTGTAAACCCTTGCATTACAACAACGAATTAAATGCGGTTTCATTTATTCATCGCAAACCAAACTCTTACGTTGCCAGTCCGCTTCCAGCTGCGGCAGCTGCCAATGGTTTGATGTTGGCATCCATTAGCTCTGACTGGGGGAATACCTGGGACAGTACGTTGATCTGGAACGATGACAACAATTGGGGCCGTTATCCAGGGGGTGGAATTTATAATCCTCCAGGAAATGGTACTTTATCAGCGGCATACATTGTGGGTCATGGTCCAACCACAGCAGCAGCAGGTGGATGGCCGGGCAACTTTTTTGCCAGTAAACAATTGAATACATTCGACAATATTGCAAGCGCAGCGCCTAATGCCCAACAATGGATGGACATTACAGCACCAGATCCAAACGTTGGACGCGTTGATTTTGCAGCCTATGCTTTTAACACCACCGATGACGGAAAAGTACGCGCTTTGGGTGGACTTACAGATGACAATGCCGGAGCGGATTCTGCAGTGGTGCTGGTAACAGGTACCTTTAACTCTGGTGTGTTTTCGTATTCAGGAACCAAATTTAACCCTCCTTCCACCATCGCTTCTGACGGAACGGATAATTGGGTATCGCGTCCTATTATGGCCTGGAACGAGGCCGGCACAGTAGGTTACGTTGCAGTTATGGGACAAAGAATAGGGTCTACAGGTTCAAATCAAGGTTTACAACCTATGGTTTGGAAAACCACCAACAGTGGCGCTTCATGGGCTTTACTTCCGGCAATCGACTTCAATAGCGCAAACTATACTGCACTTAAACATAACCTGACCTCAGTAAATACCTCCACATTAGAAGTGCCTAACTTCATATGGCTAGAAGGAATGGATATGGCCGTTGACGCCAACAATAAAGTACACTTGTTTGCAGCTCCAATTGGTCACTATAGTGAGCACGTGGATTCAATGAACTACACCGGTGCTTACGGCGCTGATGGCTACAGATGGCTACATATACCAGGTTTGAGACCTTATTTGTATGACTTTATGACTGATGGAACCGGTGGATGGTCGTATTTAACTGTTGACTCTATGTCTACCGAAGGCGCAGCAGGCTTATCTTCAGGAAACGGATTTAACGAAAACCCTTGGGATTTGAACGGTGCTGATAAACCAAGACTTGATGCACGTTTACAAATGAGTCGTACACCGGATGGAAAATTCATTTTCTATTCGTGGACAGAATCAGACACCAACTTTACAAGTGGTGCTAAAAAATGGAACGTGCTACCGAACATCAAAGTGAGAGCGTATTCAGTTGATGAAGACACCCTATTTCCTCAGGAACACAATGTGAGCAGCCCGGCAGTTAACGTGAATCCTAACGTTGCCAGCAAGGCGTTTTTCCATTACATGTCACCTCGCACGAATGCAGGTGTGTTGTTCTCTTCTGCCACTACAACTGCAATAACAGTAAAAATACCTTTCTCCATAACCAATAGTCCTGGCTACACTCAGTTGGTAACCAATTCACATTGGTTCAACACGGCTGAAGTGCCGTTCTACCTTGGTAGCGTTGCGCCTCCTCCGGTTGACGTTTCAGTTTCTGAATACCACCAACAAGCGGCTGAATTAAGCTATCTGTATCCAAATCCTTCAAACGAAAACACCACATTGGCAATTCAATTAAAGGAAAATGAATCAGTAGGCATCGTCATTTACAATCTTGTTGGGCAAGCTGTTAAAGCTTACAGCGCTGAAGGTCAAAATGGCGAGAACCGTATTGCTATTGATCTTAACGGGATTGAAAAAGGAATTTACATGGTAAAAGTAAATGTTGGTAATACCAGCAGCACCAAAAAACTCATCATCGAATAATACGTAAAGCACTAAATAAAAGGCCGCTAATGTTTATTGGCGGCCTTTTTTATTTATCATTTATTTGAGTCGAAGCAGGGCTTCCCTGAGCGTCTGAAAAACTTCAGGAATGTCCTTCAAGGAACAGGTGCCCACAGAGAGTCTGTACCACTTGGATTCATCGGATGTGCCGAAAGCATAAAAAGGCACGATGGCTAGTTTGGCTTCATTCAGCAAAAAGGCCGTTACTTCTTTTGTGTTGCTGAGTGTTTTTCCATCCGGTGTTTTTTTGCCTTGTAAATTAAAACACACGGTGAGGTAAATAGCCGCTTGCGGACTAACAGCATCCACAGCAAATCCCTCTTGTTTTAACTGCATAAAGCCTTCATAGAAACCATGAAGCCGCAATTTGATTTTTTCATTTTGCCGAGCAATAAATTGATCATAGGTGTTCAGATCACCTAAATAGCGTGCCGTTGCCAGCTGTTCGGCTTTTGGCGCCCAGGCCCCAACATGGGAGAGTATGGATTTCATTTTGTCGATGATGGGTTTTGGTCCCATGCTCCAGCCCACACGCACTCCGGTTGCAGAAAGCGATTTGGAAATGCCATCCACATAAATGGTATACGCTTTCATTTCTGGGAAAAGTGAAACAGGATCGTAGTGTATAATCCCTTCCTGAGTTAAAGCCCAGTAAATCTGATCGTACATCAAATACAAGGGTTTTTTATCCGGACCGCGTTTTTTATTTTCTTCTAGTACCAATTGACAAATCTCAGCCAGGTCCTTTTTAGAAAATACCGTGCCCGTTGGGTTTTGCGGGGAACACAAAGCCAGCAAACTTGCCCCGGAAACATAAGGACGGATGTCTTCAGCCCTTGGCATAAAATTCGTTTCGGGATGTGTTTCTATCATGATGGCCTTTCCGGAGTGCAGATAGGTGTAATGGTTGTTGTTCCAGGAAGGGGTGGCAAAGATCACCTGGTCATCAGGATCTACAAGGGTTCTAAAAATACTATAGATTATGGGCCTTGCTCCACCGGCAATAAGAATTTCATCTGGCGCATAACTCAAACCTCCGCGCTCTTTCAGCAAACGGCTCACCGCCTGCCGAAGTTCCGGCATGCCATCCGCGGCAGGATAATTGGTCTGGTTGTTTTGATATTCTTCAAGGATAAACTGTTTCAGTTGATCAGGAATTGGAAATTCCTTAGGATTAAAATCTCCAATGGTGAAATTGTAGATCTTTTCTCCGCTTTTGATTTTTTCATTGACCTCAGCTGCCAATTTGATGATCTCTGAACCTATTATGTTTTCAGCCAGTTTGGAAACTTTCATGCCATTGATTTTGATGCAAGTTATGGCTTAGCGGGCG
>Ga0154020_10003099_pt1 | contig 20130 bp, 16 predicted proteins | sample Klosneuvirus_201_FD_109709 | JGI IMG/M metagenome (GOLD analysis project Ga0154020, IMG submission 109709) | Active sludge microbial communities from wastewater, Klosterneuburg, Austria - Klosneuvirus_20160825_MG | ecosystem: Engineered > WWTP > Aerobic digester > Activated sludge | place... | reverse complement strand
TTGGGTGGGTTGCTGCACGCGCCGGTCATGGGGTCACACACGCCCGCCTGGTGGCATTGGTCACTCGCCGTGCAGGCCTTAGGACTGTCGCCCACGCAGGTGCCGACCTGACAGGAATCAGTCTGGGTGCACCCGTTTCCGTCGCTGCACGGAGCGCCATTGATCTTGGGTGGGTTGCTGCATGCGCCAGTCATGGGGTCACACGTTCCAGTGTCATGGCACTGGTCACTTGCGGTGCAGGTCTTGGGACTGTCGCCCACACACGTGCCGGACTGGCAGGAATCCGTCTGGGTGCAGGCGTTTCCGTCGTTGCAGGGCGAATCATTGGTCTTGGCGGGGTTGCTGCATGCGCCAGTCATGGGGTCACACGTTCCAGTGTCATGGCACTGGTCACTTGCGGTGCAGGCCTTGGGACTGTCGCCCACACACGTGCCACCCTGGCAGGAGTCCGTCTGGGTGCATTCGTTTCCATCGCTGCACGGAGCGCCACTGGCCTTGGGTGGGTTGCTGCACGCGCCGGTCATGGGGTCACACACGCCCGCCTGGTGGCATTGGTCACTTGCAGCGCAGGTGTTCAGATTGGTGCCTGCGCATACGCCGGAGAGACAGGCGTCCGTCTGGGTGCACCCGTTCCCGTCGCTGCACGGAGCGCCATTGATCTTGGGTGGGTTGGTGCACGCGCCGGTCATGGGGTCACACACGCCCGCCTCGTGGCATTGGTCACTTGCAGCGCAGGTCCTTGGACTGCCGCCCACGCACGTGCCGGACTGACACGTGTCAGTCTGCGTGCACCCGTTTCCGTCGCTGCAGGTGGCGCCATCGGCCTTGGCGGGATTGGTGCATGCGCCGGTTGTCGCGTCACACACACCAACGTCATGGCAAACATCTGATGCCATACACACCACGCCAGAACAGCGATTGCGAGGACCGTTCTCTCCAGGATCACACGCCGCCAGCCAACCCAGGCTGGCCACCAGCAACGCAGCCCAGACTCTGGGGAGTCCAATGCAATGCCAAACGCCGGGTTGCTCCGAACCGACGGGGACCGCCGTTGCTGATGTCATGCGGAAGAATGTGCCAGCGCGCTGCACCACAAACAAGAGCTTCAGCGCTGCCAGGCTGTTCCCTGTGTGACGGCAGGAAACCCCATGTGCGTGTTTCTTGGAGGGACCTGCGCGTCAGGGTGCGGGGTTGGCCGCGCCCGGGGTCTTTTGTGTGGTGAGCCGCCAATCCGCCGCGGCGTCCCCGGTGTCTGCTCCGTTGGGTCCACGGGAGAGGGACGTGGTGTCATCTCCGGTGTCACTGGATGTGAAGCGCGCGCCCTCCACCAGGTTCACCGCCGCCGAAAATCCCTGGATGTTGGCCATGCTCACCGTGCCGCCGTAGGACAACGCGTCCACCAGCGTGGTGGTGGCGGTGTTGATGAGCGCCACGCCGTCCGGGCCGTTCTGGATGAAATCCCCGGTGGCGGTGATTTTCAGGACGTCCGGTCCCAACGGCGCCAACACGCCGGCGTTGGCAATGACCAGGTAGCGGTCATGCGGCAGCGAGGTGCCGGCAGAGGCCAGGGCAAACCGTGCGTACTCCGGCTGGCCGGTGGCGCCGTTGATGAGCACCACGGCGAGTTCGGTGAGGTCCACCGCGGCGCCGGTGCCGTTGTACAACTCAATGTAGGACGCAGCGTCGGTGCCGGCCTGGTTGTAATCCAGCTCATTGATGACCAGATGGTCGGTGGTGGTGTCTGTGATGGTCACGGTGCTGCTGGCCATGGACGTGTTGAGCGTGGCGGTGAGCACCACGGATGGAGCCATCATGCCGTCCACGTAGTCAAACGTGACGCCCAACGCGTTGACGGGGATGGTGACCATCACCGGCAGCGTACCGGCGGCGGCGGGCACCTGGGACAGGGCCACCATGGTGTCCGCGGCGGCAGGGACGTCCAGCACCACCGTGAAGGTCTGCGTGGCGCCGGGGCGCATGGTGACGGTGCCGGGCTCCAACGCCACCACGGCGCTGGGTTGTGCGGCGCCAAGGACATTGAGCGTGGTGGTGGCCATGTCTGTTCCCAGCGTGGCGGTGAGTGTCACGCTGCCGGGCATCACGCCGTTGAGGCGCACCACGGCCGAGGATTGCCCCGCAAGCACCGTCACATTCCCGCCCACCACGCTGGCCACCAGGTCATTGGAGGACGCCACGGTGACCACGGTGTCCACGGTGACCGCACGGCTCATGTCCACGGTGATGGCGGTGGGGAAGGCCGGGACGTCTGCCTGGCCCTCGCGCACAAAAGATGATGCCGGGGTGAGCGCGCGCAGCCGCGGCGGGCCACTGAGCAGGTCATTGGCGGACCGCGGGTTGAGCTTGGAGTCCATGAACCGCAGACCCAGGATGCCGGTGACGTCGGTCAACGCGTCATTCACCGCCGGGAAGGGGACGGGCAGGTAGAGCAGGTCATCCACGTTGATGGCGTCATTGAGGCGGAACTCATTGAACATGGCGTTGACGGAAGTCACGGTGAACGCACCGTCCGTCAGGTGGACCGTGACGCCCTCCAATGCGGCGGCGCGGGCGCCCCCGGTGGCCACTTGCGCCACAGTGACGTCCACCGGGGTGGGCAGCGTTTCTGCGGCACCGGGGCGTACCGTCACGCTGGTGACGCCGTTGAGCTGGATCTGGCCGGAGAAGTTGGCCACCGTGGCGGCGGCAATGTCCACGCGCTGGCCGGGGGTGGCCACGTTGTTGGGGCTGTTGGTGCCGGTGAAGACAAACAGGCCGCTGTTGTCCACGCCGGTGTAGCCCGGGTCCCCGGTGATGGCCTGCACAAAAAAGCCAATGCCACCCTTGCCGGTGACCAGCACGTTTTGCAGGGACACCACGGTACCGGGCATCACCGTGCCCATCTTGATGGCGTGGATGTTGGCGGGGCATGCGGCGTTGCCGGGGTTGGCCACCATGGGGCAGGCGTCACACACGTTGCCCTTGCCATCCATGTCCATGTCCGCCTGGTCCATGTTGGGCGTGGTGGGGCAGTTGTCGGTGAGGTTGGGGCGCCCGTCGCCATCGGCGTCATCGCTGTTGATGGGCGCGCAGGTGGTGGTGTTGGCGTTGACCGGGCAGGGGTCACACGCGTCTCCGGCACCGTCGGTGTCAAAGTCCCCCTGGGTGCCGTTGTCCAATGGGCGCACCGGGTTGAAGACGTTGGGGCAGTTGTCGGTGGTGTTGGGAACGCCGTCCCCGTCATTGTCCGTGGCCGAGGGCGCACCGGTGTAGATGGTGGAGTTGTTCACCGCGCGCGGGCGGGACGGGACGCAGGTGGGTTCATTGGTGGGCGTGCCGCACCAGATGGCGCCGTAGGCACTGCCGGCCGCACTTTGCAGCGCGCTGTAGGATTTGGCGATTTCCGACGTGGCGCACACGCGCTTGCCGCTGCCGCACACCATCACCGGGTCACAGTTCTGCGCCAGGGCGGCCACCGCGGCGTCATCCCCATACAGCGTCTTTCCACCGCGCATCACCAGCACCACGTCCTGCATCTCGGCGCCCACCACCGCGCGGAATTGCGTGCGGGTGGCGCCGTTGAAGATGGCAATGTCCGCCTGGCGGCCGGTGGCCAGCACGCCCAGCACGTCATCCCGGTTCATGGACACCGCGGCGTTGTAGGTGACCATGCGCCACATGTCCTCGTCAGAGAAGGTGCGGTTGTAATACGTGGTGTTGAGTTCATCCACGCAGCGCAGTTCACGCAGCATGTTGACGCTGCCGGTGGGCGTCCAGTCCGTGCCAAGGGCAATGAGCACGCCCAGGCGGTGGGCGGCGGTGACCTGCGCGGTGTTGCCGTAGAGGCAGATGTTGCTGCGCGGGGACCAGATGAGCGCGGTGCCGTCCCGCGCCATGATGGAATAATCATCCGCGCGCAGGCCGGTGCTGTGCACAAAGCCCGCCTGCGCCACCGCCAGGTCCTGGCTGGTGCCCGGCGCGGTGGTGTCAAACGTGGCCGAAGACGCGCACAAAAATTCATTGCGGGTCTGCACGTCCACGCCCTCACCCACGTGGGAGATGTACGCTTCACGGCTGATGGAGGCCGCGGTGTCCGGCGAGTCCCCGTAGTTGCACGTCCCGTCCTGGAACACCGGGGTGCTGTCATCCAACGGGAACGTCTCAGACTGCACCGCCGGTTTGCCCAAACCCTCTTGCTGGTTGCTGTCCAGGTTGCGCAAGAAGCCGGTCTGGCCTCCTTCGCTGATGGTGGCGGTGGCGCCGCCCATCACAAAACGCAGCTCGCCCCAACGCACGTGGTCCGCCGTGGCGCCGCCCGCCGCGGGGATGCGGGTGTGGCCGCGCAGGCCACGGCGCCATTCATGGCGGTGTTCGTAACGTTCCCCGGTGTTGTTGAAGGGCGCGTTTTGCGTGAAGCCAATGTGGTCATGCATGTTGATGAGGCCGGGAGAGATGACGCCATTGGCGCAGGTGATGCGCGTGGCACCGGTGGCCATGGCTTCGCAGTCACATCCCACGCACTGGATGATGCCCGCGGCATTCACCGCCACCTGGCCGCCCACGTAGACCTTGCCCGGCGTCAACACCGTGCCCTCCAGCAGCTTGCTGGTGTTGCCGGCGGTGACCGCGCAGGTGCCGGTGGCCGGCGGCGTGAGCGTCCGGCACTGGATGACTTCTGCCGGCGCTCCGGAGGATGAGCTGGAACCGGTGGACGAGGAACTTCCACCCGAGGAGCCCACCATCACACTGGAGGACATCACGCCGCTGGAACCGCCCACGCTGCTGCTGCCGCCGGACGCGCCGCCGCTGCTGCTTGAGGAACTGGCGGGTGTGCCACTGGAGCTGGACGAGGAACTGTCCGTCCCGGTGGTGGAAGGGCAGCCCACCGCCCACAAACATGCGGTGAACGTTCCAACGGCAAGCTGCAATTTGTGAATTGCCACGTCTGACTCCAGGTCCAGCTGAGTGGGGGGGCGGGCACCCTAGGCGGCGCCACGTGGGTCCACAACCCGGCCGGCATCACCGCAGCATGGTGGCGCACTTCTTGATGAGGCAGGACGGGCGGTCTTTCCCAACCCCACCCCGCTGAAGCAGGATGAAGACGTGGAACCTTCCTACACCGGCCGTCCCCTCTGGGCAGACATCAACCTGGATGCACTTTCCCACAACGTCACCACGCTCTTGGGTGCGGCAGCGCCGGCCATGCTGTGCGCCACCGTCAAGGCCAATGCGTACGGCCATGGCGCCGCCGAGGTGGCGCGCGCGGTGTTGGCGGCGGGCGCCAAACGCGTGGCGGTCATTTGTGTGGATGAAGGCATCCAGTTGCGTCGGGCGGGAATCACCCAGCCCATCCATGTGCTGGGCTGGACGCCCGCGGGCGAGGCCGCGGCGGTGGTGGAACACGGCCTGACCCCCGCGGTGCATGATGGTGCGCTTGTGGACGCGCTGGCGTTGGAGGCCAGCCGCCAGAAGAAAAATGTCCAGGTGCACCTTGAAGTGGAGACCGGCCTCAACCGGCACGGTCTGGGTGCTGTTGAAGCGGTGGCGCTGGCCGAACGCGCGCGTACTCTTTCCGGCGTCACCGTGGAAGGACTGTTCACCCACTTTGCCGCCGCCGAAGAAGGCGACAAGACGTTCACCCGTCAACAACATGCGCGGTTGATGGAGGTGTCTGCGCGGTTGCCATGGGTGCCCATGCGGCATTGTGCGGCCACAGCGTCGGTGATGGACAACCCCGAGTTCCGCCTGGAGATGGTGCGCACGGGTCTGGGTCTCTACGGCTACCACCCCGCGCCCCGGTGCGGCGTGGGGATGACGTTGCAGCGCGTGTTGTCTCTCAAAACGCGCGTGGCGCGGGTGGAGGATCTTCCGGCGGGAAGCACCGTGGGGTACGGGCGCACGTGGCGCAATGAGCTGCCCGCGCGCGTGGCGCTGCTCATGGCCGGTTACGCGGATGGATTGATCCGGCGTCTCTCCGGGAAGGCGCAGGTGCTCATCAAGGGCGAACGTGCCCCCCTGGTTGGCCGCATTGCCATGGACATGTGCATGGTGGACGTCACCCACGTCCCCGGCGTGGTGGTGGGTGATGAGGTGGTGCTGTTGGGTGACCAGGGGCAGGACCACATTGACGCGGATGATCTGGCCACGTGGGGTGAGACCATCTCGTGGGAAATCCTGGCGGGCATCAGCGCGCGCGTGCCCCGGCGCTACCTGCGCGGCGGTGCGGTAGTGAAGACCACCACGCTCAACGGATGACGCTGCCGCCCGCCGTGGATGAGGCGTTGCGCCAACCCGGGCAGGTGCTTGCGGCGCGGGACCTGGAGGCCCGCGGCGGTGTGCGCGAACTGACTGTCTACGACCTGATGGGTGGCGGTGCCCGGCAATGGACCGCGCAGCATGTTGCGGTCCACGACGTGGCGGGTCTGGAAACAACCCTGCAGGCAGGTGGTCACGCCACGGGTTGGTATGATGGACCCCGGCCGTTTGTCTGGCGCGTGACGCCGGGAATGGTGGAGGTGTCCCAGTTGGCTGCAGGCACCATGGCCTTGGGCGTGATGTCGTGGACCCACGCCTCAGCGGGGAGAGCAACCCGAGTGCCGTAGACGGAGCCGCCGTGAAGACAAAAGACCTTGGATGGGCTGTTCACGCGAGGACTCCCTCCTGGAGTGGGTGTGACCACCTGCGGTCCTGGCAGCGTCAATCTCCGGCGTTGGCGCTGGCGGTCTTTTCAGCCGAGGCCCACACAATGTCCCGCTCTGGCCAGCGCAGCGCGCCAACGCAGGCGCGGTCCTGGGATGCGCGGGTGATTCCGTTGAAATCAATACACGCCAGGTCCCCTTGCAAAGGAATGCTGCCGGACGGAGGACAGCGCGCCGCCATCCCATCACCCCATTCGCGCAGCTTGGGGTGCCCGGAGGGATGGGGTGGCGCAAAGTGTCCATCCAACGGCGGCGTGTTCCAGTAGTGGCCAAAGACCTGCGTCTTGTCCGTCAACACCAGGTGGCGCCCGTCCTCCCACCACACCGCGCGAACGCGGTGCCGGACCTTGCCGTCATTGTCCGCAAACGGCGTTGGCGTGGGCACTTCAAAACCTTTCAGGAGCACTTCATGCGGCGCGTCTGCGTCTTCATCCAATGTGTCCCCGGGAAGCCCGGGAATGAGGCCGTCCAACGCAAAAGGTGACCGCACGCTCACGTGTCCCAGCACATGATCCAGCGTGTCCACGGGCTGGAATGTTGTTGGAGGCGCGGGCATTCCCAACAGCGGCGCGGTCAACGCAAGGCTCTGGATGTTCCAGCACGCATGGATGAGCCGGAGGTCCGGAAGGTTGATGCCCACCGGCAGGCCCTGGAAAAAACGCAGCACTGGCGCCCAGCGCGCGGGTGACGCGGTGATGGCCGCAATGGTGGCCGTGTTGGAGCGCTTGGGGCGTTGGTAGCCCGGGACGTTCAGATGGTGCGCCACAAGGTTGTATTCGTGGTTGCCCATGATGCAGGCGGCGCGTCTTTGGGCCACCAGGCCCATCACCAGCTCAGAGACCTCCAGGCTGTGCGCGCCTCGGTCCACCAGGTCACCCAGGAAGATGGGGAACCGGCGTTGTTGGTGGCTCCAACCGTGGTCCACGTCATAACCAAGCTGCTGGCCAAGCGCGCGAAGCGCCGGCAATTCCCCGTGAATGTCCCCAATGATGTCCAACGCGTGGGCCATGAGGGACCAGTAGCAATCCACACACCGTCTGGACAGCACGCTGGGGAATTTTGACCCGGTCCACACACGCGTTGTGGGTGCTTGCCCTGGGACGGGCACGCCGCTGTATACGCGCGACAATCATCCCCTCACTGGAGTCACCGCACCATGAAACGCGTCATGTTTGCCGCTTGCCTGAGCACCGCCCTGTTGCCCGTCACCGCACTGGCGCAGCTTGAACTCCCGTCCCCCAGCCCGGCCGCCAAGGCCATGCAGCGCGTGGGCCTGACGGACATCACGGTGGAGTACAGCAGCCCGGCGGTGAAGGGCCGCAAGATCTGGGGCGAGCTGGTCCCGTACGACAAGGTCTGGCGCACCGGCGCCAACGCGGCCACCAAAATCACGTTCTCCAAGGACGTCACGTTTGGCGGCAAACCGGTTCCCGCCGGAACGTATTCGGTGGTGACGTTTCCCACCGCGTCCGGCTGGACGCTGGCGTTGTCCAAGGAGCTCACCTGGTTTGCCGGCGGCAAGGAATATTCGGACAAGGATGATGTGGTGCGCGTGCCGGCCACCACCGCAGAAATCCCGCTGCGTGAGCGTTTGATCTTCACGTTCTCCAACACCACCGACGACACCACCTCCTTGGACCTGGAGTGGGAGAAGCTGCGGGTGAGCGTGCCGGTGAAGACGGACACCACCCCGCAGGTGATGGCCAACATCAAGGCGCTCACGGACAACGGCTGGCGTCCCCACTTCCAGGCCGCGCGCTGGCTGGCGGAAAACACCAAGGAGTACGATCAGGCGCTCAAGTACGTGGATGCGTCCATCATGATCCAGTCCACGTGGCTCAACAATTGGACCCGCGCGGACATCCTGTCCAAGAAGGGCAAGTGGGCAGACGCCAAGAAGGCCGCGCAGGTGGCGTGGGACCTGGGGAACAAGGACCCCAACTTCTACCTGAAGGACACCGTGGCCAAAGCCATGGCCGATTGGAAGTCCAAGAAGTAGGCGTGTGGGCGCCCGCAGGCTGCGGCGGGTGTGAATCCGGTGGGGTGGCGCACGCCTCCGTGCTTGTGATGCCATAAGGGGCGCCGCGTGGACGGAGGCGGGCCCGGAGGCCTGCGCTCCTACCCACGTGACGGCGCCCTCAACGTGTGGAAGACCGAGCGTCCAACGTGACCACCACCGCGCCACGTTTGTGCCCGGTGTCCACCACGCGGTGCGCATCGGCAATGCGTTCCAACGGGAAGCGCTGCTCCACCACCGCCGTGTACTTTCCCTGCGCGGCCAGCTCCGCAAGCTGGCGCATGTCCTCCGGGCCAATGCCTACCGGCCCGGCAATGACCCGGTGGCCCGTGGTCAACCCCACCCACAACGCCCCCAGGTTCTCTCCCAAGGACGCCAGCACCAGCGCCAACCGGCCGTTGTCTTTGAGCGCCAGGCGGCTGCGCGCGTAAGGTGCGGTCCCCGCCACATCAATGATGACGTCGTAACGGGTGGACTCTTTGGTGAAGTCCACCTGGGTGTAGTCAATGACCCGGTCTGCCCCCAGGGACTTCACCAGCTCCATGTTCCCGGTGCTGCAAATGCCGGTCACCTGTGCGCCAAGCGCCTTGGCCAGCTGCACTGCCGCGCTCCCCACACCGCCGGATGCGCCATTGACCAGCACGTGTTCCCCCGGCTGCACCTTGGCGCGGCGCAACATGTCCAGCGCGGTGGTCCCGCCAAAGGACAGTGCCGCAGCTTCCTCAAACGTGAGGTTGGGCGGCTTGGGGACAATCAACCCGTCTTGGGCAAAACAACGGAACTCCGCGTGACAGCGCAGGCCAACGTCACCAAACGCAAACACCGCGTCGCCCTTCTTGAAGCGGGTGACCGCGGACCCCACGGCCTCCACCACGCCGGAGAGTTCGGTGCCCAGGATGGGCTGGCGCGGCCCCTTCATCCCCACCACCAGCTTGGCAATCCACCCAAACCCATCCGGGAACTGCCCGCTGCGCAGGCGCCAATCCCCCGTGGACACGGTGGTGGCATACGTGCGGACCAGCACCTCCTTGGGACCCGGGACCGGGGTGGGCACGTCCACAAGCTGGAGAAGATCGGCGGGGCCGTAGCTGGGGCAGACAATGGCGCGCATGGGTTGGGGCTCCTCTGGCGGGACCGGCCAGGCCGGGTCACATGCTTACTGTGTAAGCTTACGTTGTAAGTCTGTCAAGTGTGTGGCAGGATCTGTCCGGGAGGCGCCGGAAACCGCGGCGCTCACGCCCTTGGAAGGACGGCCATGCCACCATCAAAGCGCAACAAGGCCCAGACCCGCACACCGCTCACCCGTCAACGGGTTCTCAAAACAGCGCTGGCCCTGGTGGACCGGTCTGGTGTGGAGGCGCTGTCCATGCGCAACGTGGCGGCCAAACTCGGGGTGGAGGCCATGTCCCTCTACAACCACGTGGCCAGCAAGGACGCCCTGGTGGAGGGCCTGGTGGAGCTGGTGCTGGAGGAGATTGAGGTGCCACCGCCAGGCACGCCCTGGCGTGAGGCCATGCGCGCACGGGCGCGTTCGGCGCGCGCGGTGTTCCTGCGTCACCCCGCAGCAGTGCTGCTGGTGGAGTCCTGCGCCACCATGACGCCGTCACGGTTGCGCTACGCAGACGGCATTGTGGGCCTCATGCTGGCCGCGGGGTTCACGGTGCCGCAGGCGTACCGGGCGTTCTTGACGCTGGACAGCTACCTCTACGGTTTCACCATGCAGGAGCTCACCTGGCCACGTCCCAAGAACGCGCGGCCGGAAGATGACGCCGTCACCGTGCCCGCCGTCCCGCTGGGCGCCTTCCCGCATTTCTCCAAGGTGATGGGCCACGTGATGGGCGAAGTAGGCCGGTTGGGCTTCCTGGCCGCCTACGACGCTGAGTTTGAGTTTGGCCTGGACCTCATCCTGGACAGCCTGGCGCACCTGCAACCCAAGACCTGAGGCGGCGTGGTCAACCGGTCTGCGCTACTTGGCCAGGACGCCCATCACCGTCAGCAGCGCAACCACAATGCCCATGACACTTTCGCCGGCAATCAGACCGCTGGCCACCGGCACCACCCAACGTTCGGCAGCGTCTGGGTTTTTGCGGCGCAGCGCCTCTGCGGCGGCGGCGCCAAGGAACATGGCCAGGCCGTTGCTCCCGGGCACCACCATGGCAATGCCCACGCCAGACGGTGAAGGGACATACGCGCGCAGTTTTTTGGGCGCGTACTTTTCCAGCAATGCCAACGCCACGCCCAGCAACAGGCCCACCACCACGGCGGACTGCGCCCCGGGCGGCAACGCCGACAATCCACCCGCAAACGCCTTGGACACGCCGGCCCACACCACGCACGACGGCGCCGGCCACACCTCACCCCCCAGCGCGCTGGGGTCCGGGATGATGAGGTTGAACGCCGGGACCACAATGGCCGCGCCCGCCACCACGCCAAAGAGCTGGGCATAGGTCTGGTGCCGTGGGCGCGCGCCCAGCAACCAACCCGTCTTCATGGTGGTCAACAGGTCCGCCGCGTGGAGACCAATGCCGCCGGTCACATTGGCGCTCATGATGTTCCCGGACAGGTTTCCCGGCGTCATCACGCCAAAGATGAGCTGCGTCACCGGGCCCAACGCCTTGGTGGGCGTCACATCCGTCTCACCGGTGACGCGCGCCGCAATGAGCCCCATGACCACCGCCAGCGGAACAGCCACGGCCCCGGCCCACCACGGGATCTGGAACAGCAGGCTCATCAACAGCACCACCACCGGCCCCAACACCAGAAACCCCAGCGGGAACCACGAATCCGGACACTCCACCGCGTCCATCCCCGTGGCTTCACCGCCGGCCTTCTTTCCAAACATGGACCCCAGCCCGGAGAAGGAACGCGCCACGCTGCGCCAGTCCAATGCAAAGGAGGTGATTCCCGCCGCCACCAGGATGGATGCGCCCGGCCACAACGTCCAGGCCACAATGGCTTTGTAGGTGACCTCTTTGACCTCGCCACTGGCCACCAGCGCGGGCGCCAGCGCCACGTAGGTGAGGATGACGCCCAACAACAGGGACCATCCCGTCTTGAAGCTCATCAACGCGCCGCCGCCCAGCAGCACCACTTCACTCTTGAGCGCCAGCGTCCAGTCCTTGAGCGCGTGCCCCGCCAGATTCACCGGAAGCGCCACGGTGGCCGGGATGACCTTCCAGGCGTCACGCAGCCACGTCAACGCCGCGCCAAACAACGCCGCGTACGCCAGCGCCTTGGCTTTTCCAGTGCCACCGCCCGCCGCAGCGTCATGGATGCTGGCAATGGTCTCCGCCGTGGCGCGGCCCGTTGGGAAGGCCAGCCCTTCACGGTTGATGAGCTGCCGCTTGATGGGGATGGCCGCAAAGACCCCCAACGCCGCAATGACCGCAAACCACGCCACCATGGGCAGCGCAGAAGGGCGGATGTCCGTCACCATCATCAATGCGCCAAACGCCGCCATGTTTCCGCCGGCGGTCATGTAGCCCGCACCGGACGCCACGGTGGTCAACGCGTTGTTCTCCAGCACGCCCAGTGGCTTTTTGGTGATGCCCAGCCGGGCCAGGCCCTGGAAGCTGGCAAACGCCAGGATGCACGCGGTGAGCGTGACGCCCATGGACCAGCCGGTCTTGAAGAACACGTAGATGTTGGACAGGCACATCACCGCCCCAATGAGCATGCCCACCACCACTGCACGCACGGTGAGGTTGGGTTCGTTGGGCTTGTAGATGTTGGCAAGCCAATGGGCTTCGGTGTGGTCCACGTTGGCGGGCGCGTTGGGCTGTTCCATGCGGGCGCTTGTGGCAGATGACGCGCGTGGGACGCAAACCGGTCCAACGCCTCACGGGCTGCCTGGATTGGACGCCTGGAGCTGCATGGCGTTGCCGGGGTCAGCCTTCTCCTGGCCTGGGACCACCCCAACAAGTGGGTCCAGCCACGTCATCTCGGTGAGCACAAGGCGGTCCGGCAGGGCCTCACCCTTGAAATTGATCACCTGCCGGTCTTCAAACAGCCCCTGCAACGTCCGGCGCGCCGCTCCATCATCAATGCGTGTGACGTCCGCCGGCAGGATCAACGCCGCGCGTATGGTGGCGTGGATTCCCATGCGCCAGTACGCGGTGGGCCGCTGGTGCAGCACCAGCGCGTGGACGTGATGAAACGGGAAATCCAGCGGTTGACCACCCACGGTCACTGGTGCGCCGTTGATCAGGATGTGCACGCGCGCCGGAGAACAGGTGATGTTGAAGTCCATGACCTGCACGTCAACTGAGACGTCATCACCCAGGACCCGGTCCACCGCGAGCGTGCCGCGCAGCCCATGGTTGTCCGGAGTTGGGGTGCCCCGCGAGGCGCGGCCCGGGGCGTTGAGAAAGGGCCCACAAACGCGGTGGCCGGTCTCCTCAAACAACCACGCGCCGTCATGGATGTGCTTGTGGAAGAACCCGGTGGTCCCGTTGCGCACACCTTCCACCCGGAGCACGCGGGCCGCGTTGCCCTGGCCGTCCTGGAAAATGGTGATCCGTTTGGTGATGAGGCCTTCGGTGATCCCTGGCTGACGTCGCCAGTCTTCGGCCGGAAGAGCGCGTGTGTTTCCGGAGGCAGCAGTGATTCGGTACGAATATTCCAGCGTGTCGTTTTCGCCGGCCGTGTCAAAGTCGTACAGCCGCGTGTAGAGTTCGCCCTGCGTCCCGACAAGAAACACCGTGGAGGCGCTGACGCTCAGGTTCTCCGCCACAAAGGTGCCCCGGTCCGGCATACATATCTGGCGGCTCCAATCGGCGGGCAGCCACCAGTCGTTGAAGAACAGCGTCTGGCCATCCGGCCCAAGGCGGTAGATGTGGGCCACTCCCAGGCCAACGCTGTGGGAGGTTCCCAGCCGGTCTTCATAGTGGTGCACCCCGGCTCCCTGGGCGTCAGAGACGGACCATCCAAAGGTCGTTGGCCAATCCGCCGTCATGCCCGGTCCAAGTGCCGCGGGGTGACCCCAGCTGTCTGACCAGGTGAAGTTGGAATGGACGTCCCCGGTGAAGTCCGTGCCGCGGTAGAACACGCCGGCTGGGGACAGTGCGTGCAGCCATGTGCCATCCGCGGACAGTTCGGTGATTTGTGTGGGAGGGGGAAAGCGCGAGATTCCGGCGCCATCTGGCAGGCCTGTGCCAAGCATGCGCCAATCACCGGCGGGTTGGCCCTGGTCTGTGTTGGGTTTGACCCATATGTGGCCCTGGTGGAGGGCCACAAACCACCTGCGGTTGAATGACTGCGTCTTGGAACGGAACGCCACGCGTGCGGGAAGGTCTGCTTCCGGTTGGCCACCAAAACATTCTGCGGGCATCCCGGCGTCGTCCGTGGGCGGCGGAAGCCCACCCTGGTTGGCTGCGGCGTCCCAACCAGGGCCTCCGTCCGTGGTTTGGGTGCTGCCCGGCCCAGCACTGCGCCCGTCCGGTCCCTGTGGGGCACCGGAACACCCCGCCCATGAGACAAAAAGCGCCAATGCCCCCCAGGCCAGCGCCACGCGCGCCAGTGCCAGGGTTGTGTTCAACACGCCTGGAGCTTGGGGAAGAGCGTTCATTGCTGGGGGACGCCGCCGTTGTTGTGCGTGCATGGAAGACTCCGTGGTGTGCTGCGCCATCCTGGATGTCGCCGTGGTTTCAACGCGTGCACGGGTAACACCGCTGCGCGCGCCGCTCTTTGGCCGCCATGACAATCGCTTCGGCCCATGCGACATTTGCCGCGCCATGGGCCGCCTCACCGCCGTCAGCCAGTTGGGTCCACGCAGCGTGGGCGCTTACGTCCGGGGGCGGTGTTTTGCGTACGCCATCACTTCGGGCCGCCTGCACGCCACGCTGGCGTGGGGTGTGATGGATGCAGCGGAGGCCCGCTCCATGACCTCGGCGTGGGCCACCACCGTGGGCGCGCCGCCGCATCCATCGCTTTTTGATGCTTCCGGGATGACCGCCGTGGACGGCGCCGCATTTGAGATGGTGCGCAACTATCTGGCCCTGGGCGCTGGCCGCAGCGGTATTGAGCGGCAGGCCATTGTGTGTTCGCCCGGCTTTGGTGGCGCGGTGGTCACCGGCTACTTCTCAAGCTTTCCACCACCTTTTGGTTACCAGGTTTTGAACGCCTGGCGGAGGCCCTTGCCTGGCTTGGGCGGCCCGCTGAGGCACAAGACATCCACCAGCTCAGACAAGATGCCGGCAGCGAGGCGGATTCCACGGTGGCGCGGTTGCGGGCCTGGCTTGATGTGCGCGAACTTGACCGCGTGGACCTGGAGGGTGCTGCGCGCCATTTTGGCGTCACCGCCCGAACGCTGCAGCGGCATCTGGCCGCAGTTGGCTCAAGCTTCACCGGCGAAGTTGCATCGGTTCGGGTGGCCCGCGCCCAGCGCATGATGATGGACCCGGAGGTCAAACTCATCACGGTGGCCACCGAGGTCGGATGTGCCTCGGCGTCCACCTTCAGTGAACTCTTCCACCGCGTCACCGGCGAAACGCCCTCTGCGTGGCGCCGCCGCAAGAGCACACGCTGACCGGGTGCCCATCCTGGGGCGGCGTGTGTCTGTGGCATTTTCTGGACTCTTGCGTTGACAGATTGATTCTCTTCACGCATCTTGTCCTTCACATGTTCCGCATTCCTGCCTGCCCCGCGTGGTCCCTCGTTCCGGCGTTCTCGTCGGATTCGGACGCGTTTGTGCGCACGCTGGAGGCGGGCGGCTGATCCTTTACTGATTTTCCAGGATCCAGCTTCCAAGACCCCTCCGGCACCCGGTGGGGTTTTTTGTTTTTGGCGCTGGCCCTGGAAACAACCGCGTGCCTTCCACGGTGGGAGGCACGCACAACCAGGAGAAACACCCATGAAAAAGCACCTGAATGTTGGAACCATTGGCCACGTGGACCACGGCAAGACCACCCTCACCGCGGCGCTCACGCACGTCATGGCCGCACGCCATGGCGGGCAGGCCCGCAACTTTGAGGACATTGACCGCGCCCCGGAAGAGCGGGCGCGCGGCATCACCATCAACGTGACCCACGTGGAGTACAGCTCCGCCACGCGCCATTACGCCCATATCGATTGTCCGGGCCACGCGGATTACGTGAAAAACATGATCACCGGCGCTTCCCAGATGGACGGCGCCATCCTGCTGGTGGACGCCACGCAAGGTTGTGGACCGCAAACCCACGAACACATCCTGCTGGCCCGCCAGGTTGGCGTCCAGCACATGGTGGTGTTCATCAACAAGACTGATGCCGCCGAGCCGGAGATGGTGGAACTGGTGGAACTGGAGGTGACGGACATGTTGCGCAAACATGGCTACGTGGATGTGCCGGTGGTGAAAGGCAGCGCGCTGCGTGCGTTGGAGGCGTGCCGTGCAGGGACGCCGCTGGCGCCGGCCACCGCGTGCATTGTGGACCTGGTCAACGCGCTGGACACGCACGTGCCGGACCCGGTGCGTGACCTGGAAGGCCCGCTGCTGGTGCCGGTGGAGGACGTGTTTGCCATCAAGGGACGCGGCACCGTGGTGACCGGACGGGTGAGCCGTGGCCGCGTGCTGGTTGGCGCACCGGTGGAGCTGGTGGGCCTGCGTGGCGGCGTGGCGCTGCCCAGCGTGGTGACGGGGATTGAGGCGTTCCACCGGCCGCAAAAGGAGGCGTTGGCCGGGGAGAACGTGGGGCTGTTGCTGCGCGGCGTGGACAAGGACGCCGTGGAGCGCGGTGCCACGGTGTGTGCGCCCGGTTCCATGCTGCCGCACCGGGAAGGGCAGGCGGAGATTGTGGTGCTCACCGCCAAGGATGGTGGACGTGCCACGCCGTTTGGCACCGGCTACCAGCCGCAGTTCTTCTTTGGCGCAACCGACGTCACCAGCACGTTGCGCCTGGAGGGTGAGGCCACGCTCATCCTTCCGGGGGACCGCGCCCTGGTGGAGTTCACGCTGCAACGGGGCGTGGGCTTTGAGGTGGGAAGCCGCTTTGCCATGCGTGAAGGTGGCAAAACGGTGGGAGCAGGCGTGGTCACCGCGGTGAGGTTGTAGCGCCCGTCACAGCAAAGATGGGGATGGGACGCCCGTGCGCAGTGTGGCGCGGGCGTCCCGTTTTTTTGGCGCGCGCCATGGTCCGCGCACCGCCGTCATCAACGGGAGCAGCCCCATGGTTTGGAACCAGCTGGAAAAAAACTGTGTCCGCTGGACGGGGACTGGCCCACCCTCACGTGGATGGTGGCCAACCAGTTGTTGGTGACGGCCGTGGAGGCACGCCTGCGCCCATCCCGGCCAGGCTGGGACAACACCATTGTGCTGTTTCAACTGAGCCAGGGGTCCGCAGGCGCCGTCCGTCCGGAGGAGGCCCAGGAGATGTTTGGGCATGCGCAACGGACCTGGCTTCCCTTTGATTCCGCCACGGGTGTGGGTCTCTATGACGGGCTGAAGCACCTGGTGCGGGCCATGTTCACCGCCCAGCGCGCCGGGCCGCTGCAGCCGTTTGTCCCCAACGGCTGAGCGGGTTGGCGAAAAGGTGGCGCATCCCCGGCCCTGGTGCTTTGGCCCAGGCGTTGTGCCCATGACACCATGCGGGGCGTGAATCCACGTGAACGGATGGATTGGCTTGTGTACCGGCCGGGGGCGGCCACCGCAGCGGCGGCGGTGGGCATTGCGCGGCGGCTGGGATTGGATGTCCCGGGTGACGGTCCACCGGCGCTGGAGCGGGTTGTCTGCGCGCTGGATGGAGACGCCCGCGCGGGTCCGCTGCACGCGGTTGCGCACACCAGCGTCCAACAGAACCGCGATGGTGACGACGTGTACTACACCACGCAGACCGTCGGGATTGACGTGGATGGCGGCCAGCTGGTCCTGGATTCGCTGGGCGCCGCGGTGCACGGGAATGCCCGGGATGATGTTCTTGCCGTGGCGCGGGCCTGGGAGTTGGAGCAGGTGTTGCCGCGCCTGGAATGGGTGGAACATCCGTCGCTGCCGGAGCTTTGGCGTGGCGCGGTGGCGCCCAGGGCGCTGCAGGATGGGCGGGTGCGTTGGCGCTCCAGCGTGACCGGCACGTCCCACGCGCTGGTGCCTCAAGGTCATGCCACGTTGCTGGTGGCCGTGGCGTCGGTGGGGCGTGGGGCTCCGCTGGCGTCCAACGTGGGCCGCTGGTCCAGTGCCGCGGAACCGCCGCCTGCGGTGGGGCACGCGTGGGTTTCCCAGCACGCCGCGCAAGCGGTGGCCCTGGTTGCCCGCGTGGCACAGGCGCCGGTGCTGGAGTGGGAGGCCCACCAGGCCTCACCCGTTTCATTGTGGCACGTGCACCTGCAGCACCAGGCGGGTGTGGCCCACCTCCAGCGTTGGCAGGCCGGCCGCCACGTGGTGCGTGGCGTGGTGCGCGGTGATGGCGCAGGCATGGCGTGGGTCATCCAACCGTTGGAAGACGAGGATTGGTGCGCGCATCTTGAAGGCGTGCGGTTTGATGGACGGTGGCATTGGTCCGGGTTCACCACGCACCCCGGCGGCGTTGCGCAATTGGAAGGGCTGGTGGCGCCGTAGCGCGGGTCAATGTGTGGCTGCCGCGTGTGCGGCCCGCGCCGGTGACGCCAGGACGCGCCGGTAGACCGCCTCATAACGTGCCACCGCCGGTTCAGGTTGATAGCGCGCTTCCACCGCCCCACGCGCCCGCACCGAACACTCCTTCCGCACGGCCTTTTCCCTGAGCAGCGTGAGCACGTGGGACGCCATGGCGGCGGTGTCCCCCACCGGCGCCAGGAAGCCGGTGACGCCGTGCTCCACCACCTCTGGGAGGCCACCCACGTTGCTGGCCACCACCGGCACACCACAGGCCATGGCCTCCAACGCCGCCAGCCCAAAACTTTCGGACGCGCTGGGCAACACAAAAACATCCGCCGCGCCCAGGACCTCCTCAAAGGCGTCCTGCTTGCCCAGGAACACCACGCGCGCGGAGAGGCCGGCTTCGCGCACCTGGCGCTCGGCGTGGGTGCGGTCCGGCCCGTCACCCACCAACACCAGGCGCGCGGGCTGTTGCGCAGCCACGCGGCGGAAGATGTCCACCACATCCGCAATACGTTTCACCGGACGGAAGTTGCTCACGTGGAACAACACGCCTTCATCGTCGGAGAAGGAGGGAAACAACGCACGCAGCACGTCCCGCTTGCGCTGCGGGGTGAAGCGCCGCGTGTCCACAAAATTGGGAATCACCTCCAGGGGAAAATCCGCCGGGATGTCCAGGTTGGCGTAGGTCTCCTGACGCAGTGCCGCAGACGGTGTGGTGACGGCGTCACTTTGGAGGATGGAAAAACGCGTGATGGGCAGCAGGCTGGGGTCCCGGCCCACCAACGTGATGTCTGTCCCGTGCAGGGTGGTGACCACGCGCGGCGCTTTGGGTCCCAGCACCTGGGCCGCCATCCACGCGGCAGTGGCGTGGGGAACCGCGTAATGCACGTGCAGGATGTCCAGATGTTCGTGAAGCGCCACGTCAATCATCTTGCTGGCCAGCGCCAAGGGATATGTCCCCGAATGTTCCAGGACCGGGTAATCCATCTCGGCAACTTCATGGAACAACACGCCGGCGTGCCCGCCGCGCAACCGCACCGGGAGGTCCCGCGCAATGAAGTGGACCCGGTGGCCCCGCGCGGCCATGGCCAGCCCCACGTCAGACGCGATGACGCCGGAGCCGCCAAACGTGGGAAAACACGTGATGCCTATGTTGAGCGGGCGGGTCATGGCGTGAGGTCCCGCAGTCCACCGTCAAATGGCCGGGTCTGTTCCACCACCAGGTCCACAAATGCCTGCGCGCCAAATCTGGACGCCGCAAACAGCACGCTGTGGACGCGTTCCTGGGGCTGCGCTTCCGGCGTCAGCCATTGGCGCACGCGGTCCAGCCGCGCGGTGGTGACGTCATCCCGTTGCGCCAGGGCGCGGGCGTAACGGGCGGTGAGCTGCCCCACCGAGCGGGTGAGCGTGGTGCGCGTCATCCGCAGGTGTTTCGCCAGCGTGGCATCCACGGCGGTCCACGGGCCCTCCAGCGCATCCAGGGAACCGGTGACGGCGCCCAAGAGGCGCGCCTGCACGGCCTGCGGCGTTTCCAGGCCGGGAACTGCGTTGCGTTGGGCCAATGCCTGCAGTGCGCTCTCCCGCGGGCCGCACGCTTCATCCGCCGTCATGGAGAGCGCCTCCAGGTTGGCGCGGGTGCGCGGGTCCAGCACGCGAAAACGCGCGCGTGGAATGGCCAGTGGCATGGTCATTCCAAAGTGCCGGTAGAGTGGCTCCAGTTGCGCAAAATACGTCATCTCCGCCGGGCCACCCACGTACGCCGCGGTGGGAAACAACGTGTCCTGCAGGATGGGCCGCAGCAACGCGCTGGTGGAGAAGCGCGCGGGTTGCGTGTCCAGCGCATCCAGCAGCTGCGCTGTTGTGACGGTGCGCTG